>Ga0102924_1006522_pt1 | contig 10930 bp, 10 predicted proteins | sample PaiPotPPM11metaG_FD_80116 | JGI IMG/M metagenome (GOLD analysis project Ga0102924, IMG submission 80116) | Iron sulfur acid spring bacterial and archeal communities from Banff, Canada, to study Microbial Dark Matter (Phase II) - Paint Pots PPM... ...
CGTTCGACACCACCGGCTGGGCGACGGACGCCGCGTTCCGCGCCCGTTGCCTGGACCAGCTGCACCGGGTGCTGACCGAGCACAAGGAGGAGCTCCGCGAGCTGACGATCGCCGACGTCGGCGCACCCCGGGTGATCACCTACGGGGCGCAGCTCGACGAGCCGATCGGGATCGTCCGCTACTACGCCGACCTGCTGCCCGGCTACCCGCTGACGCAGGACCTCGGCCTTACCGAGTTCCACGGGCAGCAGCACCGCCGCTGGGTGGAGAAGGAGCCGGCCGGCGTCGTGGCCGCCATCATCGGCTACAACTACCCGACCCAGCTGGCGCTGGCCAAGCTGTCGCCCGCGCTGGCGGCCGGCTGCACGGTGGTGCTCAAGGCCGCCCCGGACACCCCGCTGATCACCCTCGCCCTTGGCGAGCTGATCGCCGAGCACACCGACATCCCGCCGGGCGTGGTCAACGTCATCTCGTCGGCCGCCGTGGCCGTCGGGGAGGCGCTCACCACATCGTCCGACGTGGACGCGGTCACGTTCACCGGCTCCACCGCGACCGGGCGCCGGATCATGGCCGCTGCCGCCGCGACCGTCAAGCGCGTGTTCCTCGAGCTCGGGGGCAAGTCCGCCTTGGTCGTGCTCGACGACGCCGACCTGCGCGGGCCGATCGGGACCGCGACGTTCGCGACCTGCTCGCACGCCGGGCAGGGGTGCGCGATCCCGACCAGGATGGTGGTGCCCCGCGCGCAGCACGACGCGATCGTCGAGCAGGTCGCGGCCGGGCTCGGACAGGTGACCTACGGCGATCCGGCCGACAAGGGCAACTACATGGGCCCGCTGATTAGCGAGCGGCAGCGGGACAAGGTAGACGGCATGGTGCAGCGGGCGGTCGCGGCCGGCGCCACCGTGGTGACCGGCGGCCAGAAGGTGGACCCGGGCTACTTCTACACCCCGACGCTGCTCACCAACGTGGACCCGGACAGCGAGATCGCGCAGGAAGAGGTGTTCGGGCCGGTGCTGGTGATCATCCCGCACGACGGCGACGACGATGCCGTGCGGATCGCCAACAACTCGATCTACGGACTGTCCGGCGCGGTGTTCGGCAGCGACGAGCGGGCCCTCGCGGTCGCGCGGCGGATCAGGACCGGCACCGTCGGGGTCAACGGCGGTGCCTGGTTCGGCCCGGACGTGCCCTTCGGCGGGTTCAAGCAGTCGGGCGTCGGCCGGGAGATGGGCCCCGCCGGGCTCGAGGAGTTCCTCGAACCCAAGTCCTTGGCGATCCCGGTCGCCGCCTCCTAGCTCCGAGCTCCCTCCTGGGCCGGGTGCAGCCGGGCGGCGACCGTGCCGCCGTCGACGCGCAGGTCGCAGCCGGTGATGTAGGCGGCCACGGTCTTGGGGTTCGTCCCGACGTTGTCCATCGCGTCCCCCGCGGTCAGCGGGCGCTCCAGATGATGCTCTTGGACAGCAGGAACTCGTCGAGGCCGTACTCGCCGCGTTCGACGCCGAGCCCGCTGTTCTTGTAGCCGCCGAAGGCGGTGTGCGGACTCGACCCGGCCCCGCCGTTGACGTACACCAGTCCTGGTCAGCAGCGAGCAGCCCTGCCCGGCGTGGGTGGTCATGGCGAAGAGCACGGTCGGGAGCACCCGCTCCAGGTCGGCGTCGGCCGTGACGATGTTGGCCGACTTGCCGCCCAGCTCAAGCACCACCTTCTTCAGGGACGACGCGGCCTGCGAGTACACCAGGCGGCCGACGGTGTCGACCCCGGGGTGGGTGGTCAGCGCCTGCCCGGCTGTCCTGCCACGTCCCGTCGATGTAGAGCCGGTACGACAGCGAAGTCATCCGCTTCATCCTCTTCAGTGAGATCGGATTACTGATTAATCTAATTGATTGTGACCCAGCGAGGTGCAAGTCGCCTGGCGCCCCGCCGGGGCGCCGCGAGGAAGGAGTAGGCAATGGGACGCTTGGACGGCAAGGTCATCTTCATCACGGGCGCCGCGCGCGGGCAGGGACGCGCGCACGCGGTGCGGGTGGCGGAGGAGGGCGGCCACGTGATCGCGGTCGACATCTGCGCCGACATCGCCTCCAACCGCTATCCCATGGCGACGCGGGAGGACCTGGCGGAGACCGCCGTCCTGGTCGAGAAGCACGGCGGGCGCGCGGTGACCCGGGTCGCGGACGTCCGCGACCGGGCCGCACTCGCCGCCGCCGTCGAGGACGGCATCGCCGAACTCGGGCGGCTGGACGGCATGGTAGCGCAGGCGGGCATCTGCCCCCTGGGCACCACCGAGCCGCAGGCGTTCGTCGACGCGGTCGCGGTCGACTTCGGCGGCGTCTTCAACGCGGTCGACGTGACGCTGCCCCACCTGACCCGGGGCGGCTCGATCGTGGCCACCGGCAGCCTGGCCGCCCTCATCCCAGGCACACTCGACAGCGCAGCCAAGGGATCGGGGGGCCTCGGGTACTCCTGGGCCAAGCGCGCCGTCGCCTCTCTGGTCCATGACCTCTCGGTGGTGCTGGCTCCGAAGGGCATCCGCGCCAACGCCGTCCACCCGACCAACGTCAACACCGACCTGATGCACAACGACGTCATGTACAAGACGTTCCGCCCCGACTTGGCCGCCCCCACGCTGGAGGACGTGCTGCCGGCCTTCCCCGCGATGACCGCCACCGGCGACCCCTACATCGAGCCGGAGGACGTCGCCGACATGGTGGTCTTCCTGCTCAGCGACGAGTCCAAGTTCGTCACCGGGATGCAGATGCGGGTCGACGCGGGCGGCTACGTAAAGCTGCGGCCTCAGCAGCCGGTGTTCTGATCATGGCCGACAACGACAACCCGACTGTTCGCACGTCCGCCGGGGTCGTCAGCGGGCGTCGCGAGGATGGCCTCGATGTGTTCCGCGGTGTCCGGTTCGCCGAGCCTCCGGTGGGCGATCTTCGGTTCGCGGCCCCACGGCCCGCGTCGCCGTGGACCGGAATACGCGATGCCGGGCAGTTCGGGCCGCCGCCGCCGCAGGATGTGGGGAGCTTCCGTGACCGGCTGCCCCCGGATTACGACCCCCTGGCCGGTGAGAGAGGTCGTGAGGGCGACTGGCTGACGGTCAACGTGTGGACTCCCTCGGCCAGCGCGTTGTCCGCTCGGCCGGTCATGGTGTGGATCTATGGCGGTGCCTACAAGGTGGGATCGGCCGACAGCCCCGGATACGACGCCCAGCGGATCGCCCGGGATGGCGATGTGGTGGTCGTGACGTTCAACCACCGGGTCGGGATCGAGGGCTTCGCGGTGATGGGCGGCGCCCCCGCCAACCGCGGGCTCCTCGACCAGGTCGCCGCCCTTGAGTGGGTCCGCGACAATGTCGCGGCGTTCGGCGGAGACCCCGGACAGGTGACGGTCTTCGGCGAGTCGGCCGGAGCCGGCTGCGTTGCCTCCCTGCTCGCGATGCCTCGCGCCAACGGCTTGTTCAGGCGCGCGATCATCCAGAGCATGCCCGGCACGCTCCTGTCCCGTGAGCTGGGCGCCGCCGTGGGCAAGGCCATCGCGGCCGAGCGCGGCCTGCGGAGCACCGCGAGCGACCTGGCCGCGGTTCCCCCGCACGAACTGGTCCTCGCCGGGGAGTCGCTGGCCGCCCGGCAGCACGAGTTCGAGGAGCAGTGGGGGCAGCTCGCGTCGCACGACACGTTGTTCGCCCCGGTCGTCGACGGCGATGTCCTGCCCACGACACCCTGGGAAGCACTGTCCAACGGTGCAGGGCGTGACGTAGACCTCATCATTGGTCACACGCGCGACGAATGCCGGTTGTTCCTCGTCATGCGGGGCCGGGCCGGCGGCATCACGCAGGAGGAGGCCTCGCGCGCGCTGAGCGTCTTCGGTCCCGGCCAGGACGAGGCGAAGTACCGTGCCGCATTCCCTGAGGCGACCGCCGAGCAGTTGTACGTGCAGGTTCAGACCGACTGGATCTTCCGGATGCCCGCCCTGCAGCTCGCCGAAGCTCAGACGGCCGGCGGCGGCCGGGCCTACCTGTATGAGCTCGCGTGGGAGGCACCGGGCGCCAACGGCCTGCTCGGCGCGTGCCACGGCCTCGACCTGCCGCTGCTGTTCGGAACCTTCGGGGCCAGTCTGGGTCCGCTGCTGTTCGGCCCGGAACCTGCCCCGGAGGCTTACGCCGCCGCCGCCCAGCTCCGCGCGACGTGGACGACGTTCGCCGCGACCGGCGACCCCGGCTGGCCCGCGTATGACCCTGATCACCGCACGACGCAAATCTTCGACGAGATCACGACCGTTGCTTCCTACCCAGAGGACCAGTCGCGGCTGCTGTGGCAGGACTTTCCTTTCTCGACGCTCCCGCTTCTGGAGGTTGAATCCACGTCCACGTTCTGACCAGCCGGCCCGCTGACCGGCACCGAGGAGGGCTCATGGAACGGCAGAATGAAGCAAACCTGGCCGGCAAGGTCGCGATCGTCACCGGCTCGAGCCGCGGCATTGGCAAGCGGGCAGCGCTGGCGCTCGCCCGGCGCGGCGCGCGGCTGGTAGTGACCGCCCGCACGGTCGAGGCGTCCGGCAGCGAGCTGCCCGGCACCATCGGGCAGACGGTAAAGGAGATCGAGTCCCTTGGCGGCGAGGCGGTCGCGGTTGCCGCCGACCTGTCAAGCGAGCAGGACCTGAAACAGATCGTCGGCACCGCGATCGACCGCTTCGACGGCGTCGACATCCTCGTCAACAACGCCGCCGTGACCGTCGGCTATAACTGGTCAGCGCCGCTGCTCGAGATGCCACGGGCGGACTGGCTGCACCACTTCGCGGTCAACCTGCACGCACCGTTCACGCTGGCCCAGCGATGCGTGCCGAGCATGGAAGCGCGCGGCGGCGGCCGGATCATCAACGTCACCACCGGCAGCGCGGAAGCGCACCGCCTGGTGGAGGAACCGAACCCGGCGTCCAGCATCAAGTACTACTCGGGCGACGCCTCAGGTGGCATCCCGGCCCCCGGTGCCAGCATGAACATCCCGGCGCTGTGGTCACCGGCCTATTTCGCCAGCAAGCGAGCGCTCGACCGGTTCTCCAACGTCGTCGCACCGCAACTGGTGGCCAAGAACGTGTTCATCATGAGCGTCATGCCCGGTTGGGTGGCCACCGAGAGCTCGGAAGCCAACCACGAACTCGGCGACCGGCAGGACGCCAAGATGATCTCGATGGACGTCCCCGCCCGGGTGCTGGCCTACTTCGCGGCCTGCGAGAACCCGCTCGAGTACACCGGCCGGGTCTTCTTCGCCGAGCGTGAGCTGGCCGCGCTCGGCCTCACGACGGACGACTGACGGCAGACAGGAAGCAGGGAACGGTCACGGATGCCTCCTACTGCTTCTTCATGTTCATGGCGGGCCTCGACACGGTAGCGGCCGCGCTCGGCTATGCGCTCTATCACTTCGCCGCTCATCCGGGCGACCGGCGGCGGGTCGTGGCCGACCCGGCCCTCATCCCGGCCGCGATCGAGGAGATCCTTGCCGGGCGTAACCGCCGGGTGGCGGCGGCGCCGCGCAGGCTCAGGTTGGCGTTCCAGATCGCGGCCGCCGTGGCCCGCACCGCCTCGGACATGACGCTCCATCGCATCCGGCCGGCCGGCCCGGTGACCGACACCGCCGCGATCGCCTGGCCGGAGCTGCGGATTGGCGCGGCGACGCACACCAGCTCCTCGTAGGCTTCGCCGCGGTCGTACGCCACCCCGGCTTCGCGTACCCCCTTGAGCTCGGTCCACAGGGCGACGGGCTCGGTGATCGTCTTCACCGTCTTCCGCGGCATCGGGGCGCTGATGACCGCGTGCATGGCGCCGTCGTCGTACGCCGCAATCGCCTTGCCGAGCGCGGTGCAGTAGGCGGGCTTGCGGCCGCCGCGCCGGGTGGGCAGCCGGATCGGGCCCACCACGATCCGTTCCAGGTACACCACCTCGGCATGGTCGAGGATGGCGAGCTGGGCGGCCAGGCCGGTGCGCGAAGCGAGCGCCTGCAGGTGCGGGAAGGCGGCTTCGTGGAGCCGGTTCCCCTCGACCGCGAGGGTGCCGAGCTCGAACATCCGCAGGCCGATGCGGTAGCCGCCGTGGTCGCGTTCGAGCCAGCCGACCTGGCAGAGCTGGTCAACCAGGCGGTGCAGGGTTGACTTGGGCAGCCGCGTCCGCTTGTTCAGGTCGGCCAAGCTGAGCACCTGCTTGGCGCCGTTGAACGCCTCCATGATGGACGCGCTCCGGCCCAGGACGGTGTGCTCCGGGGGTACCCGCTCTCTGCTCTCGTCGTCGCGGACCCGCTGCGTCGACGGTACCCGGGGCCCTGCGCCCTCGACGATCGATGTCATCGACACAGCTAATGCCCCTCACTGCATATAGAACTGACTAAAATTAGATTAATCAGTATTCTATTAATAATCAGCTTCGGAAGGTGAGCTGTCAAGAGGACCGCGACACGGATTCCGTTTGGCGGGATTACCGCTGGACGGCCGGGCCGACCGCGCGCAGGGTGTTGGCATGCGATCGCTGAGTGACCTCTTCCGTAACTTCTTGCAGCTCGGGTACGTGACCGACGACATCGACGCCGCGGCCACCTACCTCGAGTCGTCGATGGGAACGGGCCGGTGCGTCAAGAGTTACGCATCGTCGCTGGGGGGCGGACGGCCACCCGTTGGCGCGAGCGACCCTAGGGCCGCGTTCGTGGTGGTCGACGGGACTCCGGCCGACGAATGGCTCATCGACGTCGCCCTGGTCAACGCCGGTCCCGTCAACCTGGAGGTCATCCGCCCGGTAGACGGAGCGGTCCGTCTCTACCGGGACGCCGTCCGGCCCGGCGAGCCGGCCACCCTGCACCACGTGGGCTTCGTCGTCGACGACTTCGAGGAGGCGTCCGCCGTCGTCGCCGCCAGCGGCCGCCGCTGGGCGCAGTTCGGTGACAGCGGCGAGATCCGGTTTGGCTACCTCGACATGCGGGCCGAGCTCGGCCATTTCGTCGAAGTCATGGAGCTCGGCCAGCCCGCCGCGCAGTGGCTGGCACAGATCGACGCCGCCTCCGCCGCCTGAGCGGACGCAGGCAGGGTCATAATGGCACCGCCGTCCCGGCCGCAGGCGAGCGGGACGGCGGCGATATTTCGGATGTCAGCCTGCTGACGGTTCGTCGGCCGGCTCGGCGGCCGGGGCGGCGGCGCTCCCGACCGCGGCGGCCACCACCTCAACCGCGGGCTCCGCGTCAACGGTGAACTCCTGGATCACCTGACCCCGGCGTTCGCGCAGCACGGTCGCCGCGACCAGGAGCATGACGATCGCCATCGCGGTGGCGATCCAGAGCCAAATGCGGAAGCCCTGTATGCCGTAGACGACGCCGCCGGGAAACACCTTGGCGTAGCGGGCGAAGATCGCGAACATGATCACTGGGGTGATGGAAGAGAATCCGGTCTGGCACAGCTGCGCGGCGCCCGCCGTGGACCCCTGGTCACCGGCTGGGGTGGCCCGCATGACCAGGCTCGGTACCGACGAGTTGACCAGGCCGCTGGAGACACCGAACACGACGGCACCGAGGGCGAGAGCGACGTAGGTGCTGTTGAGGTAGGCGAGCATGACGGTGGCGATGGGCGAGACCGCCAGGCCGAGCATCAGGAACAGCTGTGGGTGCCGGCCGCGGGTGATCAGGATGCCGAGCACCAGCCCGCACAGCACCGTGGCGACCGCCTGGGGAATCGCAATGGAGGCGTAACCGAAGGTGGAGTAACCGAGCCCGTAGGTCTGCCCGGCCACCCGCGGCGTCATCGCGAACAGCGGCAGGATCTGGGCAACCGTGATCTGGACGCCGTAGGCGACCGCGGCACCCGACGCGACCAGCAGCAGCGGCTTGCGACGGAAGAGCGAGAGGTTGACGATCGGATCGGCCGCCCGGTGCGCGTGCAGCAACGCCAGCGCCAGCACCACCAGGCCCGCGATGAGCAAGACCAGTTCGGTGGCCGAAGTCCACCCCCAACTGCTGCCCATGCTGACGAACAGCAGCACCCCGGCGACGCCAAGAGCGAGCAGGACGGCACCCAGGATGTCCACCCGCGTCTTGCGCCGCAGCGGCGACTCCGCGGCGGTCAGCCGGATCCCCAGGCACAAGGCGAACGTGCAGCCCGCGTCGAACCAGAACATCCCGCGGAAACCGGCGGCATCGATGAGCCAGCCGACCAGCAGCGGCGTGGCCACCGCGAACAAGCCCATCCCGCCGATGGCGATGCTGGAGGCGAACATCACCGTCCGCCGCGGGTAGACGTCCCTGATCAGGGACGGGATCAGGGACAGGGTCGCCAGGATAGGGCCCTGTAGCGCCCGCCCGGCCACCATGACGCCGAACGTTGGAGCCACCGCGCACAGTACGGCGCCGACCCCGGACACCAGCATGATGGTCAGCAGCACCCGCCGCTTGCCGAACAGGTCGGCGGCCTTGCCCGCCAGCGGCGCGGAGACCGCCCCGGTCAGGAAGTAGGCGGTGGTCAGCCAGCCGACCTGGGTGGTGGGAAACGTCTTGAGAATGCTTGGCAGCCCGATCGAGATCATGGTCGCGCCCAGGCCGAGTGCCTCCAGGACCAGCGCCATGAAGAGCGTGGAGAGGACGAGCCTGGGCGTCCAGCCGTGGCCGGCGGCGGGACCGCCCCTAGTCGCTGCGTGAGGTAGGTCCGTCATTGGAGCCCTCCGGTCCGGAGAGGCCGCGGCGGTGGCGCACCGGCGCCGGCCGCCGCCCTCCCCCAGGGAATTGCTTTGCTTCGAGGAGTATTGGGCGCCGCCATCGGGCCGTCATCTGGAAATCCCGTTTAACGGGATATCTCACTGAATGGGATATCCCGTTAAACGGGACATCCCGCCTAACGGAATGGACGCTGGACGGGCACCGATTCCGCGTCGCACGATCGCAGAAACCGCAGTGAAGGAGTAATCCCGGTGCCCCAGGTGCTTGAACCCCGGCTGCGCCGCCAGGCGCCATTGCGCGGCAGAACACCCTGGTTCGAAGGTGACGTCGCCCCCGAGTTGGTGCCGGAGAAATACCGTCTCGGGCGCGCTTTCGTACCCAAGACCCGGTATCTCGACCCCGAATTCCTCAAGCTCGAACTGGAAAAGCTGTTCACCAGGACCTGGCTGATGGCCTGCCGGATCGAGGAGCTGCAGAAAGTCGGAAGCTTCGTCGAGTACGAGATCGCCTCCCACTCGATCCTGATCGTGCGCGATTCCAAGGAATCGATCAAGGCGTACTACAACGCCTGCCGGCACCGGGGTACCCGGCTGACGTGCGGCCGGGGCCGGATCGGCTCGTTCATCTGCCCGTTCCACGGATGGCGGTGGAACCTGGACGGCTCGGTCAAGCTGGTCCTCGACCGCGAGGAGTTCGTACCGCGCTCGGACGAGGACCTGGCCCTCGTCCAGCTGCGGGCCGAGGAGTGGGCCGGCTTCGTGTTCATCACCATGGACCAGAACGCGATGCCGCTGCTCGAGTACCTCGACCCGATCCCGCGGATCTTCGCGCCATTCCAGCTGGAGCACATGCGCTACCGGTGGATGACCGGCGTGCTGCTGCCCTGCAACTGGAAGACCGCGCTGGACGGGTTCCTCGAGGCCTACCACGTGCCGGGGACGCACCCGCAGTTGTTCCGGCTCGACAAGTCGAACACCCACCTGGCCACGCTGAAGGAGATCGACAACCGCATCTGGTCCCCCACCACCACCTACGAGCGGCACGCGGACTACTCGAGCGTCGGGAAGAAGAAGAGGAACGCCTCGGCCGACTCGGCCAAGGACCCGAGCGTACGGGACACCGACGGGGTGCGCGACGAGCGGCTGGCGGTAGCGCTTTCCGTGCAGTACATCCAGGACGACATGCGCGGCCTGGAGAACGAGCGGAGCTGGCGGGCGGCCGAGGCCCTGAAGACGGCTACCGTGCCGGACGGGATGAGCGCCGGCGAGTACTACATGCGGCTGTACCGGGAGCTGTCGCTGGCCGAGGGCTACGACTGGCCAGTGATCACCGCCCAGCAGTGGGCCGAGGCCGGCACCGCCTGGAACGTGTTCCCCAACACCATCCTGCTACCCAACCAGGGGTCGATATTCGGCTACCGGGCGCGCCCCTACGGCCTGGACCCGGACTGCTGCCTGTTCGAGATCTTCAGCCTGGACCAGGTCCCGGTGGCCGACTACGGCAAGCAGCGGGACTTCAAGCCAGAATTCTACGAGGACTACCGCGACGCCGGCCTTGGCGTGGTGTTCAACCAGGACCTGGCGAACGCCAAGGAGGTCACGGTGGGCATGCACTCCCCCAGCTTTGACGGGCACCGGCTCAGCGAAGACCAGGAGATGACCGTCTACAACCATCACCGCGTCGCCGACCGCTTCATCTGGGCGGACTAAGCGACGGTGACTCCTTGCCTGGACCGCCAAGTGGTGGAGAACCGGCTGGTCACAATGGGCAAGTCAGTCGGGCAGCTCGGCGCTGCCGGTCCACTGGACCGGGGGCGCCTGGCCCGTGACCCGGCCAGCGGCCTGGTCGTCGAACGGGTCCTCGCGCTGCTGGCCGACCTCGCGTTCGAAGTCAACCGCCAGGTCGCCGCGGCCGTGCTGGACGAAGCGCCGGAAACCGGCGCCTCCGCGTTCGACGCGGCCGAACGGGCCGGCGTGATCGACGCGCGGGTGTCCGCCGCCCTGACGTCACCCGACGGACCGCACCATGTCCTGGTGCAGTTGTACCTGGACACCGAGCCGGAGCGGGTCGCCGCGGTGGTGTCGGCCGCGGTGGCCGACTACCAGGAGTACGTGCGCCAGGTAACCCGCTGGACTAACGCTAAAGGTCGTAGGTCGTTAGTGTCGTCCTGTGGGTGCGGCCCGACGGGGTCGTCCACAGGGCGGTGTCCAGAGCAGGCTGGGTTACCTTCCAGCCTGGTGCCTGCTTGATCC
>Ga0102924_1006523_pt1 | contig 10929 bp, 8 predicted proteins | sample PaiPotPPM11metaG_FD_80116 | JGI IMG/M metagenome (GOLD analysis project Ga0102924, IMG submission 80116) | Iron sulfur acid spring bacterial and archeal communities from Banff, Canada, to study Microbial Dark Matter (Phase II) - Paint Pots PPM... ...
CCGGGCCATCTGGCATGCAACCCGACAGGAGCTTGGACTTGAATCACGAGACAAGGAAGGCCGATGAGTGTCAAATCGGAAGATGAAAATGGCCGCTGCGGCCATTTTCATCTTCTATTTACATGATCTATCTTGATGTTAACGCGGCTTCTCGCCCCAGGCTGAGAGAAAGTACAACACTGCGCAATAATCGGGTTCCATCATGTCTTCCAGCGTTTGCTGGTAAAGTGACTCGGCCTCCTCTGGTGTTGTCTCTCCGCTCCTTACAAGGAACGGTTGCATGAGCTTGAAAAAAGCCATCCCATTCTGATACTGACTGAGATGCTCCTCGGTTCCAGCAGAAGAATTCAGCACATGAGCCATCCATTGAATATGTTGATATCTGGCATCGCGTAAGAATTTTTCTAACAGAGGCGTCATAGCCACCTGCCAGCCGGTGGGGGAGAAGCTGCGTCCAGTTTTATACAAGGCACGGGTGAGTAATTCACACAATCTTTCCACTGCCAGACTATTGCTGATGGTTGACTCGAATTCGGTCAGGCGGATTACCCCACCAGGGCGCAAGATACGCAGGCATTCTTGCAGGAGCGTGGGCCACTTCGTTTTGGGCATGAAGCCGGAAATAAAGCGGGCATTGACGAAATCGAATGAGTTATCGGAAAAGTCAAGCGGTTTGAGCGCATCCATCGCGACAAAGTGCGCGTTGTATAGTTCCTGTTCCCTGGCCTGGTAGCGAGCGAATTCGGTCATGATCTGGCTGATGTCGATAGCTGTCACGCGCTTATCTGGATGGGAGCGCGCTACGTCCAGCGCCCAGCCGCCGGGGCCACAGGCGATGTCGAGAACGTCATGGACGTTGCTTAAATCGAGCTGCGGCGGAAATAAGCCGCCCATGCAGCGCGTCAGGATGCGGTCTTGATTGATCAGGCGCGCCATTTCGGCGGCGTTCTCAGCTTCTATGAAGTATGTGCCGTCCCCTTGAGAAGTCTCTTGTTCTTCTGCCATAGAAAACCATCCTTCTTGATCTATCTTGATGTTAACGCGGCTTCTCGCCCCAGGCCGAGAGAAAGTACCATATAATGCCGTAATCGGGCGCCATCATCTCTTCCAGCGCCTGTTGGTAGAGCGACTCGGCTTCTTGTTGGGATGCTATGCTCATTTTGATAAGATAGGGCTGTCCCAATTTCATAGAAACCATCAAATTTTGGTACTGGGCGAGATGCTCTGGGGTTCCCGCGGAAGCATTCAGCGCGTGAGCCATTTGCTGAATATGCTCATACCCCGCGTCACGCAAGAAACGCTCCAGCAAGGGCGTGATAGCCACTTGACCGCCGGTGGGCGCAAAGCTCTGACCTGCTTTGTACATAGCTCTTGCAAACATTTCACAGAGTCTGGCAACCGCAAAAGTATTGCAGATTGGCGACTCGAATTCTGTTAAGCGGGTAAGACCTCCTGGGCGGGTGATACGCAGGCATTCCAGAAGGAATGGCGGCCACGCTGTCCTGGACATGAAGCCGGAGATAAAGCGCGCATTGACAAAATCGAACGAGTTGTCGGGGAAGTCGAGCGGTTTGAAGGCATCCATGACGACGAAGTGCGCGTTGAGCAATTCCTGTTCTCTGGCCTGGTAGCGAGCGAATTCGGTCATGATCTGGCTGATGTCAATGCCGGTCACGCGCGTGTCGGGATAGGCTTTTGCCACGTCCATAACCCAGCCGCCGGGGCCGCAGGCGATGTCGAGAATATCATGGACGTTGCTCAGATCGAGCTGCGGCGGAAATAAGCCGCCCATGCAGCGCGTCAGGATGCGGTCTTGATTGATCAGGCGCGCCATTTCAGCGGCGTTCTCGGCATCGATGAAGTATGTGCCGTCCCCTTGAGAAGTCTCTTGTTCTTCTGCCATAGGAAACCATCCTTCTTGATCTGCCGCTAGCGCGGCTTTTCGCCCCAGGTAGAGAAAAAATACCACAGAGCGCAATAATCGGATTCCAACATCTCTTCCAGCGCACGCTGGTAAAGCACTTCGGCTTCTTTGACCGTTGTTACGCCCATTTTGACCAGAAAAGGCTGACTTAATTTGAGGAACACCATTGCATTCTGGTACTGGCTGAGATGTTCGGCGGTTCCTGCAGACCACTCGATGACATGCGCCATTGGTTGAACGTTTTGACATCCGGCATCGCGCAATAAGCGTCCCAGCATGGGTGTGATGCCGAATTGCCATCCAGTGGGGGAGAAGCTTTGGTCGGCTTTTTGCAGGGCGCGTGCGAACATTTCTCCAAGCTTTTCGCTTGTATAACTATTGCTAATCGTTGTTTCGAATTCTGTGAGACGAATAAACCCGCCAGGACGTAAGATACGCAGGCACTCCTGTATCAGTGTCGGCCACTTCGCTTTAGGCATGAAGCCCGCAATAAAGCGTGCATTGACGAAATCGAATGAATTATCAGGGAAAGCGAGTGACTTGAGAGCATCCATGACGACGAAATGCGCGTTATGTAATTCCTGTTCCCTGGCCTGATAGCGGGCGAATTCAGTCATGATCTGGCTGATATCTATGGCCGTGACACGCTTGTCAGGGTGAGCCTTTGCCACGTCCATAGCCCAGCCGCCGGGGCCACAGGCAATGTCGAGGATGTCATGGATGTCGGTCAGATCGAGTTGCGGCGGAAATAAGCCGCCCATGCAGCGCGTCAGGATGCGATCCTGGTTGATCAAGCGCGCCATTTCGGCGGCGTTCTCAGCTTCGATAAAGTATGTGCCGTCACCTTGAGAATTTTTCTGTGTCTTTGCCATACTAAGATCATTCTTTCTAACCTGTCGCTAACGCGGCTTTTCGCCCCACGCCGAGAGAAAATACCACAGCGCGCAATAATCGGGTTCCAACATCTCTTCCAGCGCACGCTGGTAAAGTACTTCGGCTTCTTCCTGAGTTGTGATACCGGTCTTGACAAAAAACGGTTGGAGCAACTTGAAGAAAACCATCGAATTCTGGTACTGGCTCAGGTGTTCTTCAGTGGACGCCGAGGATTCCAGTACATAAGCGGCTTTCTGAACGTTGACATAGCCTGTACGGTTCAGGAAGCTTCGCAGTAAAGGGGTGACGCCAAATTGCAGTTCGTTGGGAGAAGAGCTTTGCCCGGCCCGGTGCATGGCTCTTGCCAGGAAATCATTGAGCTGTTCGACGGAAGGACTGTTGCTGATCGTCCGATCCGGCTCGGTCAGGCGAATCAATCCGCCAGGGCGCGTAATCCGAAAACATTCCTGTAGAAATGGCGGCCACTGTGTTTGAAGCAAGAAACCTGATATGAAACGAACATTGATCAGATCAAAGGCATTATCAGAGAAGGCGAGCGGCTGAAGAATGTTCATTGTCTGAAAATGAGCGTTGGGGACCTGCATCTGCGTTGCCTGATACTGGGCGAACCCGACCATGATCTGACTGATGTCGATAGCGGTGACGCGCTTGTCGGGATAGGCGCGCGCCACGTCCAGCGCCCAGCCGCCGGGGCCGCAGGCAATGTCGAGGATGTCATGGATGCCGGTCAGATCGAACTGTGGGGGGAATAAGCCGCCCATACAGCGTGTGATGATGCGATCCTGATGGATCAGGCGCGCCATTTCAGCGGCGTTCTCAGCTTCGATAAAGTATGTGGTTTTTGAGAGGTTATTTTCTTCCGGCATAGCAATCTCTTTTCTTTAGAGGCGAATGTATTTGTTCGTATTGTATCATATGACAGACAATTGGCGAGGAATATACCCAACTTTCCTAAACCTCTTGATTATTCTGGCTTGAACCGATAAACTGGTATGAGAGGGTTTATCGTAGATCCGAACGGAAGCGCTGGCGTGAATAGACAAACAAATAGAGAGACGGATGATTCTTTCGCGGTCATGTTCGAGCAGATGCCAGTCGGCGTGGCGTTATATGACGCGCAAACCTTCTGCTTGCTGGCGGCAAATCCGCTCTTGCTCCAGTTCCTCGATCCGCCCTGGCGTGGAAATGCCCAGGCGATCGGTCATTCTCCCATGACCTGGCTCCCCGAGGCGGCGGAGCAGGGCGTTATGGAAATCTTCCGCGTGGTTGCTGAAACTGGCGTCCCATATCGTTCTGGCATTTACATGTTTCCGGCATTTGAACGCGGCATTACGTATTGGAACTGGACGCTCAGCCCGGTACGCGATCAGGATGGTCAAATTGTACGCCTGCTACAAACGATTGTGGAGATAACGGAGCAGGTGGAGGCTCAGCAACAGAGCGAAGCGACTACTGTTTCTCTACAAAAGGCCACGCGCGGCGCTGAAACTGAGCGCCTGCGCCTGGAAGTGGTCGAAGCCGTCGCGCGCAGCGTGCGCACCTCTCTCGATCCCAAACGGATCAGCATGGCAGCCAGTAAAGCTATCCTGGGCGCTTTTAAGACGCGACATGTCTTTATCCACACGGCTGATCCTACTCAGCAGGCGCTCCGCTTACTGCATATCTATCCGGCGATAGAAGATCGGAATCTGGCCGCGTCGCTGAAATATATTCCATATACCAGTCCTTTCCTGATTGTGCGCGCGCATATGCAGCGCGATCCTATCGTGATCGCCGATATCGGCGAGGCGCTTACCCAGGGCATTATTTCTGACGAGAGTCCGCTCGTCAACTATACCTCTATGAATAGTTATGTTTGTGTTCCGCTCTGGTTCGGCGAGCAATTCGAGGGAACCTTAACAGCATCTTTTATTGAAGCTATTGCTATCGATGGGCCGGAGGTGCAGACGCTGCTCGCTTGCTCAACGCATATCGCCGCCGCGCTGACGAACGCGCGCCTGCATGCCGACGTGGAAAATGAGCGCGCGCGCCTGCGCTCTATCCTGGATCAGTTGCCCGAAGGCATTATCATTACTGAAGCCGCCAACGGTCGCATCAACTACGCGAACACTGCCGCCGTCACGATCCTGGGTTTGCCCATCAAAACGCTCATCAATACCTCGCTTCATCAGAATGCGCAGGCGATTGTCAGCAATAACGGCGCGACGCAGGTGGTCTTGCCCTGGAATTTCGCGGTGATCCGCGCCCTCAGCGGCGAGACTATCAGCAGCCAGGAAACGAACATGATCCGCCCCGATGGGAAGAACGTGATCATACTCAGTTCCAGCGCCCCTGTGCGCTCAATCTGGGGTACGATTACCGGGGCCGTCATTGTCTTCCAGGATATTACGGCGCAGAAAAGCCTTGAGCAACAGAAAAACGAATTTCTCTCTTTTGCCAGCCACGAGCTGCGCACGCCCGTGACAGCCATTCAAGGTTTCGCGGAAATCTTGCAATTGCAGATCGAAAGCGGTCAACAGCTCGGCCCGCAGAGCCTGCGCGGCCTTGCCATTATCAACGAACAGAGCCAGACGCTGACGCGCCTGGTGGATGAGATGCTTGATCTGACGCGCATCGATAATATGCAGTTGACGTTGCATCGTTCGCGCTGCGATCTCGTTGACATCCTCCGAGAAGCCGTCGAGACCCAGGCCAGCACGACGAAAAAGCATCAATTGCGGCTCGTTCTTGATGGGATGAAGGGCGTTGATAAAGTGATGGCGTTTGTCGATAAAAATCGCTGTCTCCAAATCGTGAACAACCTGCTGAGCAACGCTATTAAGTACAGCCCCGAGGGCGGCGAGATTGAGGTCGGGTTATACTATTCCTCCGCGGCGCGTGCAGAAGCCGTGATCTGGGTCAAAGATCACGGTATCGGTATACGAGAAAGTGAAAGCGCGAACATCTTTAAACGCTTCCATCGCGTTCAGGACATCGATCCCTCGATCAGCGGCCTGGGCATCGGGCTGTACCTGGTCAAAGAACTGGTGACGCTGCACAGCGGGCGCATCTGGGTAGAAAGCGTCGAGGGCCGCGGCTCAACGTTTTCTGTACAGCTCCCGCTCAACCTCAATCGTTGAGCGCCGCGTTTTTGCGGAAAAGATTCCCGGAATCTCCGTAGGGGCGTGGGCTTGCCCCGCCCTGGCTCCTTTTCGTGTATTCCGTAGGGGCGTGGGCTTGCCCCGCCCTGGCCGTTCTGGTGAATCCAGTTTTAGGGCGGGGCAAGCCCACGCCCCTACGGCAATCTCCCCAAAGGATAGCGATCCTCATCGCGCCCCTATGCGCATACTTCAGGTTAAGACGTGATCAGCCGACTATCTCCTGTAGGGGCCGATTATGGACATTCACAAAATACAATGGATACGCCCTCCACTATCCAGCGTATTTGCTTAAACTTCATTAGCGCGCCCAGAGGGAGGTGAAACTATGATCCACACGCTCAAAAAGTTCATTTCCGTGACGCCGATCGCGCGCCTGATCGCTGTGATTGCGCTGGCGTATACGCTCTATTATCTCTACTGGCGGGCGCGCTACAGCCTCAATCTGGACGCGCTCTGGTTCGCGCTGCCGCTCTTGCTGTGCGAGATGTATGGCACGTTCAACTTCATTCTGTTCTTCTTCATGACCTGGGACGTGAAACCACTGCCGCGTCCAGCCGCGCTCAGAGGACGCAGCGTCGATATTTTTATCCCAACCTACAACGAAGACCTCTCGATCTTGCGTATGACTATCCTGGGCGCCATCAATGTGCGCTATCCACACAAGACTTGGGTGCTGGATGATGGCCGTCGCCCGGCTTTGCGCGAATTGTGCGCGAAGATGGGCGTTCACTATCTGACCCGACCGGACAATCAGCATCACAAGGCCGGTAATATCAATGCCGCGCTGGCCCAGACCAGCGGTGAGTTTGTCGCCATTTTCGACGCCGATCAGATTCCTTTGCCGGATTTTCTCGATCACACCCTCGGCTACTTTGTCGATCCGCGTGTTGCGTTCGTGCAGACGCCGCAGGAGTTCTACAACCTGGATTCGGTGCAGCATAAAACGAACTGGCAAAGCGGGGAAACGTGGCATGAGCAGGCTCTGTTCTATAATGTAATTCAGCCCGGTAAGAATCGTTGGAATGCTGCTTTCTGGTGCGGCTCAAATTCAGTGATGCGCCGGGCAGCCTTGCTCGCCGTCGGCGGCATCGCTACGGAAACTGTGACCGAAGATATCCATACCTCGCTGCGCGTTCACGCCGCCGGGTGGAAGTCGATCTATCATAACGAACTGCTCTCGATGGGCCTGGCTCCCCAGGACTACCTGGCCTTCACTGTGCAGCGTTTGCGCTGGGGCCAGGGCGCGATGCAGGTGCTGCGCCACGACAATCCGCTTTTCATCCGCGGCCTCAGCTTTGTGCAGCGCGTCAATTATGTCGCGTCGATGATCACCTACTTCGAGGCATTCCAGCGCCTGATCTACACGCTCGCGCCTTCGGTTGTGCTGCTCACGGCTATCATTCCCATCCACGCCGCCGTGATGCCGTTTATTGTGCGCTTCATTCCGTACTTTGCGCTGGGAATGCTCGCCAACATCGCCCTCGGTCGGGGTCGTTTCCGCCCGCTACAAACGGAAGAGTTTAACCTGTTGAAGATGGCGACCTTCATCAAGGCTACTTTCGCGCTGGTCGGCCTCGAGCCGAAATCATTTAAAGTGACGCCAAAGACCGCCAGCCAGGGACTGCGCTCGCTCACTCCGCTCATCTGGCCGTACTACGCGCTGATCGCCACCATTCTCGTGAGCATGGCCGTGGGCGGCCTGCGCCTGGCCGGTCTCTTCGGCGGCCTCGGCGCGAATGCGCCTGCTCTGGCCGTGTCAGAGGGCTGGGCATTGTATAACATTCTGATCATCGCGGGCGGCGTGCGCGCCGTCCTGTTGCATGTCACGCGCCGCAACACCTATCGCTTCCCCGTCTCCGTGCCTGCGACCGTGTGGGCAGTGACGCATTCCATCACCGGCCAGACCACCAATCTCCACGAGCAAGGTCTGGCCTTACGTTTGACTGAGCCGCTTACCGAAGGCTCACAGGTACAGGTCTGGCTGCAATTGCCCCGGCAGGCCATTAACGGCACGCTGCTGGTGCGCTCGTGCCATCAGGCAGAGGGACTAAAGTCGCCGCTGTGGTTCTGCGGTGGTCCCTTTATCCCCGATACGCCCTCGTCTGCCGGGGCCATCGACGAATTCCTCATCAGCATCATGGCGCGCCAGATGCAGCCCGTGGCGCTCGCGTAGTGGGCCGATTGATCGCGCCCGGCAGGTTGGACCTGTTGTATAATATCAAATCTGGTTGAACAATACCCGCCCGTAGCGGGGCAATTCATTGCGCCAGTATCAATGGCCGCCCGCGAATCCGGTCAAAGCGGCGCGCAAGCCCACTGTAGCGGGGCAATTCATTGCGCCAGTAGGGGTCGATTGATCGACCCCTACTGGCGCAATGAATTGCCCCGCTACGTTGCGCATTCGTACAAACCCTGGAGGATGAAATCGTATGAAGATACAGGTGAATGGGACAGAACTCTATTTTGATGTCGTGGGCAGCGCGCTGGACGCGGCGCGTGATTTTCGCCAGCGCCCGACGCTGCTGCTTTTGCATGGTGGGCCGGGCTTCGACCATCGTTATCTACGACCGTGGTTGGACCCGGTCAGCGCGGTGGCTCAGCTCGTCTACATCGACGAGCGCGGCTGTGGACGTTCGGCGCGGCACGCGCACGAGTATTACCAGCTTGGCATCATGGCTGATGATATCGTCGAGTTGTGCCGGGCGCTGGCTATCGAGCGTCCCTTCGTGCTGGGTCAATCGTTCGGCGGCTTCGTCGCCTTGAGCATCGCGCAGCGCCACCCCGATTTCTCGTCGGGTATCATCCTCTTCGATACCTCGCCCGCCTGGACGGGCGGATATGATCTTGACGCGCTCGAACAGCTTGTCGGCGGCGACTACGGTAAAGAACTGCGCATCATCGCCTATCGCGAATCGACCGGGCAGGCGACCGGGGCCGAATTGAAGCGGTTCGAGCAGGAGATCATGCCCTACTACTGGCATCAGAACTTCAAGCCGGAGTACATCAAGGACTTGTTCAACGAGGCGAACCTGAACATGGATATCGCTACCTATATGATGGGAACACTGAGTAAAGAATACGACCTGCGCCCGCACCTGCCCGACATCGAGGTTCCCGCGCTGGTCTTGCAGGGCCGCTACGACTGGGTGACGCCAATGAGCGGCGCGCTAGAAATGGCGGAAAAGCTGCCCAACGCGACGCTGCACATCTTCGAGCAGTCGGGCCACATGGTCTTCATGGAGGAACCGGAGGAGTTGGCAGAGGTGATCAAAGAATGGATCAGAGTGCAGTGTATCTAACAATGGCGAAAATCGTGCTGGACAGCACGATTTTCGCCATTGTTAGATACACTGCACTAATAACTCCAGTTCAGGCCGCACTGCGAGCAATGGCGAGCCGGGTGATCGCTCTCGAAGGCGCGGCGAAATTCTTCATAGCGTTCGCCATGCCAGATCTCTTCAATAGGCTGCTGGAAGACATTGCCCAGCACGCGCTCATCATGGTATTCGCGCGCGCTGCGGTGGCCGAAGGGCGCGAAGCAGCACGAGAGGACATTGCCGCTCGACGTTATGTATGTCAGCGTGTAGGGGCGGCGACAGCCCATCCAGGGACGCTCGCCGAAGTCGCGCGTGATGCTTTCCATGGGCGTGACCATACCGGCGGCGCTGAACGTAATGCCGCGCTCGCGGCACATCCGCTCCCCGCGCTGTACAATTTCCAGTTCTTCGGGCGCGGCGCGGCGGAACAAAGCCTGCTTTGAGCTTGCCAGCCCCTCCTCGAAGTAGACGAGCCGCTGCAAGTGGACCTCGCGGATGCCGCTTTCACCGGCTATCTCAATCAGATGCGGCAGATCGGGCAGGTTCTCGCGCATGGCAGTGAACCAGAGCGAGACGGCGGGTTTATTGGCCTGCTGTTCTCGCTGCAAGGCCACGAAAGCTTTGATGTTGCGCCAGATTTTGTCGAAGGCGTCCACGCCGCGCACCCGCGCGTACATCTCGCGGCTGGAGCCATCCATTGAGAGACGGTATTCGTCAAGCCCCGCTTCGATCAACGCCTGCCCCTTCTTCAGTGTCAGCGCGACGCCGTTGGAGTTGAACAGCACGTAGGTTCCGCGATCCTTGAGATAGCGCACCATGCGCGGCAGGTCTTTGTTGAGCAGCGGCTCGCCCAGGCCGTGCAGCACGACGCGCTCCAGCACGGGAAACTGATCGACCACGCGGCGGAAGTCGTCAAAGCTCAGGTCGCGGTCTTCCTCGCGCGAGAGCAGCGTGCGCGGGCATTGCTGGCAAAACTCGTTGCAGCGACTGGTCGGCTCGATATAGATCGAGCGTGGTAAAGTGTCAACAGCAGTCTTGATCATATGTACTCCTCTCGTCTCGTAGAGGCCAGATTTATCGCGCCCTATGTACAGATAGATTCATATCCGCCAGCAGGGCAGCGGTGCGCGGCGCGCGTGCGGCATCTTCTCTCAGTAATTGTGCTAAACGCAGTAGATCGGGCAGTTCATCAACATCGAATAGCGGCTCGATCAGGCTCACAGTCAGGTTCAGACGCTGCGCGGCAGCGATGGTCATATCCATGACGACGTTGGTACTCATGGGAATGCCGCTAAAGACGTCGTGCGGCTGGCGCATGGCGATCAGGTAATAGCCGCCGTCGTCGGCAGGGCCAAGCGCCACGTCGGCCTCGTCGAGCGCGTCTTGCGCGTCGGTGATCATCGCGCGGCGGATATGCGGCGAGTCCGATCCAATGATGATGGTTTTCTTATAGCCGAAGTTTGTCGTCCAGGTGAAAGCGTGGTGCAGGCGCGCGCCCAGGTCCGCGCCCTCTTGCGGGAAACTGCGTGTATAGCGGGCCAGCGTGGGACAGAGTTCGGCGATGAAAGCGTCGTAATCCACGTCGGGCGGCGTGTATGTCCAGAACAAATCAAACGTGGTTCTCCATCCCTCGGAGGGAAATTGGTCGGACGCC
>Ga0102924_1006524_pt1 | contig 10927 bp, 14 predicted proteins | sample PaiPotPPM11metaG_FD_80116 | JGI IMG/M metagenome (GOLD analysis project Ga0102924, IMG submission 80116) | Iron sulfur acid spring bacterial and archeal communities from Banff, Canada, to study Microbial Dark Matter (Phase II) - Paint Pots PPM... ...
CGATAAGTTGAGCATTATTTTGTTTGGCGATTAATACCGCATAATCTGCTGCATCTATTGATAATTCTGATCCATCTATCGCAGCTAATACCTTTGAAATCTTTGCCTTTAAATTCGACAATTTATTGCAATTGTCTCTACAGTATAATATTATAAAAACCTATTATACCGGAATAGGTTTGGTCATGTCGCCAAACCTCTCAAAAAATGCATACGAAAATCTGTGATTGAGAAATAGTACATTTAGTCCATCTTTCATCATATTTTCTATTGCAACACTTACATCGTCTCTATTGATTATTGGTAAATACGATAGCGAGTCTGTTATAAGCATCAATTTTGTATTCTCATAATTATCCATAACATCATATAGAATAGACTCTAGATATCCAAAAAATTGGAGATCGTAGTTGTTGATCTTAGGCCTCACGACACCTACTAGAATCTGATCAAACTCATCATTACCTGTTTCTTCTGCTTTTTTATAAGCTGATATAGCTGAAGAGAAACTACGAGATCCTTTATCAAACTCTTTGTCATATTCGATATTAGAATATTCGTTTGATCTGAAGAATTCTTCAGTACCTTTTAGTAAATACTGTTCAGTTAACCAACTATCATGTGTTCTATTATTATTCATTCTCGCAAAATAGGTTCTTGCGTTTAACATCCGAGGATGAGACAATTCCCATAGTACGTGTGTACCGTACTCTAATATATTTTTCAATTACCCCCCTTATGGAATAGTTATGAAATTCCTTGGCGCAGATATTTAAATATCTCAGCGAAGTTTCTTACTTTTTATTGCCTCCAATGAGTGTAGTCTCTTCTTCAATTCATTAATTTCTCTTCGTAGACCAGTATTGCCAGAGCAGATCCATGATCGACGCTATGTTGGTTTTTCAAATGATCTGCTATAATCATTCCTTATTATGTTAGTGAGACTGGCCCAATCAAGTTACTTAGAAACTATTGAATTTAAATAAGTTCAGTCCTGTAATGTCTTTATGAATAACAAAGGAAGTACAATTTTGGTAACAGGTGCAACCGGAACTGTTGGCGGTGAAGTTGTAAGGCAACTCTCAGCTAAAGGACAAATTGGTATCAGAGCGGCAGCACGTTCAGCTAATAATCCTACTCTTAAGGACCTAAAGAGTGTGGAAATAGTGGAACTAGATTATAATAAACCAGAAACGCTTGCAACAGCTTTCAAGGATGTTAATAAACTCTTCTTATTGACTCCGTTCCGATCTGATATGCTAGATCTTACATCTAACTTGGTAAATGCAGCAAAGAAGTCAGGTGTAAAATATATCATAAAACAATCTGTTATGGGAGCATTATGGGAGCCTGGAATTACTCCCGGTCGTTTGCATCGACAAGCAGAGAAAATTATAGAAGAATCTGGAATACCATTTTCATTCTTGCGGCCGAATGTCTTTATGCAAAATTTTGTCAATTTTTATAGTCCCATGATAAAATCCCAAGGGGCCTTATATGCTCCAGCTGGAGATGGAAAAGTTAGCTTCGTTGATGTCCGCGATATTGCAGCGGTAGCAGTACAAGCACTGATTAATGACAATCAACATAAAGGAAAGGCATATAACATTACAGGTCCAGAAGTACTCTCTTACGGACAGACAGCAGAAATACTTTCTAGGGAACTAGGTAAGGAAATAAAGTATGTAAACATACCAGATGAAGATGCTCGCAAAGGGATGAAAGATATGGGTATGGATGATTGGTCTGCTAATTCTATAATAGAACTTTTTGACATTACTAGAAAAGGCTATGCGTCAGACATATCTTCTGTAGTTGAAGAGTTGACTGGTAGAAAACCAATATCATTCTCGCAGTTCGTCGAAGATTACGCTGAAGCTTTTAGATGAAACTGTACGTTATCTGTAGAAGAATCAATACAAAACCAGCATTATTCTCAATGTTAATGATAAAAGGGATTATGCTGTAAGTCTATGTTGATCTGAAATCCACAGAACTTTGTTTGGTATAAAACCTGTTGATCAAACTCACTATTGACCCATTTCAAATGATCAGGTGGCCAAGTAGACTGTTTTGATATATCAATACCAGTAACTATGCAAACGTTTTAGCTGTGCTGTACCTGTTGAAATTCAATGCGCGTTAAACGGATTAGAAGAATTTATAGATTTAACAATTTGGGTGTCATCCTCCGATAAAAATTAGGATTGGAAAATTCAAAGCATTAAGGCTGCATCAAGGGAGGAACGGTTAGGACGTTTGCAATAGACTAATAGACTAATCATATTCTTGAAATTGTGACTCAACCAATCGTTTTATTAGACGGTGTTAATAAGTGTCATAGCGTTGAAGTCGTGGGCCCAGGTGCTGAAACATCTATGGTTGAAACATACACTATAACAACATATAATACGGATACAGCGGATTAACTGTGGAGGTTACACTATGACCTACAATAAACTAACACCTGAAGAAAAAAGAGTCATTATAGATAAAGCAACGGAAACCCCTTTCTCTGGCGAGTATGATAATTTTTACGAAGACGGAATATTTATCTGTCGAAGGTGTAATGCGCCTCTCTTTTCATCGAAAAGCAAGTTTGATTCTGGATGTGGATGGCCAAGCTTTGATGAAAACTTCCCAAATGCAATAAAGCGCGTTCCTGATCCTGATGGAATAAGAACAGAAATAGAATGCACTAGCTGTGGTGCGCACCTAGGACACGAATTTCTTGGCGAAGATTTGACTGATAAAAACACTCGGGATTGTGTGAATTCGTTATCTATCCGCTTTATCCCAAAATCAGAGGAGTTACCAAAAACGATATATGACGAATAACAAGACTGAAATCGCAACACTTGCCAACGGATGTTTCTGGTGTACAGAAGCAATCTTCAAAAGACTCACAGGCGTCAAATCTGTTCTACCTGGCTATGCCGGAGGCACAGTAAAAAATCCTTCCTATGACAAAGTATGCACAGAAACAACCGGGCATGCTGAGTCAACTCAGATAGAATTTGATCCGAAAGTTATATCTTTTGAAAAAATCCTCGATATATTCTGGCATACACATAATCCAACCACTCGTAATAGACAAGGTAACGATGTTGGTACACAGTACCGATCTGCAATCTTTTATCATGACGAAAAGCAAAAGGAGATTGCTGAGAAATCAAAAAAAGAGCTTGAAAAAGAAGGTGTTTATAAAGACTCGATTGTAACAGAAATTACTCCTTTTAAGAATTTTTATGTTGCAGAGGATTATCACAAAAATTACTATGAAAAACATCAAGATGCTCCATATTGTAATTTTGTCATCGAACCCAAAATCCACAAACTGCTTCAGCAGTATGGAAATGACGTAAAAGAAGAATATAACTAGCCTTTAGTGGCCAGGAGCTAATTGCTTACCACGGACGATACGTTACATAGTTACTCTTTTTAGCATACAAAACTTGGCCGTCCGATCAGGCAGATCAGCAAAAGTAACTGCAAGAGTCCCTAATGAACATTATCGCAATAACACTACTTTTAGACTATAGTCTTTCACACAAGTTACGACAAGCCATACGAGCTTCTAGACTCACAAATGAAAAGGAGATTAAACAACAGTTGAACCTACTAAAATAGAATGTGAGGGGACTACAACAGATTAGATACATCCTCGTACCTCATAAAGTCTGAGCATAATAGCTAATTATCTCCATTGAAAATAGACAGTTCCACCTCTGCATGTAGAATCGACGTGCGACTGTGAGTTCGTCATTAAACTTGATACTTCCATTTCGCCAAGCATTCTTTCTACTTCCATATTCGGATAACTGTCCGATAATTTGTCAATTATTTCTTCCTTTGAATACGACTTCAAGGGTTCACCCTTCAGCAACGTTTCTATTCTGGCTTGAATATCAGCCGTTTTGTCATTTGCCATTTAAAACTAGTTTTTCTTGATCAAGTCGGGATACTATATCTGTATCTTGAGGGTGTAGAAGTAGAAGAAAAGAAGGCCAGATTCTGTATCTCAAAATAAAAATATAAAGCTTTCAACAATATTATCAAGTAGAAAAGGCATTATCGCAATTCAAGGTTGGTTTCTATGATATATTGATTCGATATTAAATTCCCACTTACTACGAGTGTATTAGTCATTGCAAAGTCTTTATAGAATTACATTCTTTTGATAATCGAAGATTCTAAGAGTGGCAAAAAATCTGAATTTGCTGCTAAAACCTCTATTACTAAGGATAAGAATTCAATCGAGGATTTCCTCAAAAAAGGGAATAAGACTTTCTCTCAACAAATAGCAGAAGAACTTTTGACATCCCGATAAGGAGGGAAGGCAATGTGCCTTCCTCAAAAGAAGAACTATTAACATTATCATATATCAAAGATGCATTAAAAATCCTTACAAGAAAACGGAAGGTTATAAGATTGTTAATCGAAGATCCTATTACCAAATAAGAAGTAATGTGTTATTCTACTAGTGGTTGATATGCCACCAAGGTTGAAACCTTGACATGCGTTTTTCATTTAGCGAGCATCATTTTATATTTTCAGAAATAAGGAAAAGTGCTGAAGCCTAACTCGAGATTAAACAAAGGGATTAAACAAACAATAGACATTCATTAAAACGTTTTTATAGTGGGCTCCTAACGCGAAATGATGATGCAGGAACTAGATAAAGAGGAAGGTGATCGTATTAACATGTCTATCAGCAGGAAAGCTTATGATGCATTAGCGACATACACCAGACAAGTGAATGAAAAAAACAATGACATACAGAAGAAACCATTCACTATTGAAGAGGTGTTGGATGAAGAAATTATTTTCCTTTTTAGTGATGAGTGGAAAAAAGATTAGCAGCAGTGTAATGCAAACTGCAAGGTAACGATCCGCAATTTATCCAGCATTTTTTGACTTATGGAATCGCTGCGATGCTTGTGATAGGGTGTATCTCAGCCCAGTTATTATTTCGCGTATCCAAGACATACGACCCTGTAACAGTTACATGACTGCCTACTGGTGGAATGCTAAGAGCAGGGTGGTTAAAGTTATCACAGGCCGATCCTACTTCTGACCGTGATACTGTGTTTTGACATATCGCTTCTAGCACTAAATCGCCATTCTCGAATTTGATGTTTGCTTGATTGATTAGGCTGCTATTATCTGCCAACAATTTGATATGAAAGTCACCGTCGTTTACCACCTGTATGCTTTTGATTACTCCAGTAGCGGTTATACAAGGATTCACTATATGGAGTCTAGTTGGTAGGAATACGTGCTGCCATAATGATTTGTCGCATGTTGGCGTTACTGCTGCATGCGCTGTTGGGGAAGATAGTACTACTGCAATAAGCATAACCATCAGAGTCAATATTGCGGTCTTGCCACTCATAAACTTGTAAATAGTCTTCGCTTCTTTATAAGAATTAAGTGAGACAATTTTTTGACGTTTGTTCGAATAAGTGTTATTCTGGTTACCGTTGAGTGTGGGTAAGCCGTGTTTCCCTGACAATAACGGATCATATATGAAATCAACCCTGATATCCTATAATATGAAATCTATAGAGCGTCGCCTGTTTCCTTTGAGCCTATAACATAAGCCTCTGCAATATCAGAGACAATTATCCTGCCATCATAATATGAACCAGTACTTGTAGCGTTTAGCACATCATCGACTATGCGTTTTGCTAGTGAATTCTCTACAATTACCTAGATCTTGAGGGGAGGTCCAGCTCGGACTGTATGACCTCGTTCCCCTTCAACTATCAAATCTATTAGATACATTGGTATACCCATCGTACGTTTCAGCGACTTCAGATCTTGACCGATGAGCTCTGAAGAATAAATGCCTGCTAGTATCAAATAAGTTGATAATCCCAAGAAAGAAATTGCAAATCGTGGATTTGGTATTATAAAAAATATACTTAAGTTCAAAAATCACTTAAGAAATGTCTTGGGCTTGTCAGCTAGCTACTAGATATTTGTGGGGCATTTCGATAGTTTGAAGGTGAAGAACCATGAACGCCCGAAATAAGCAATTCTTGTACAAACTTATTCCGCCACGGTCGACCTTTGCACAAGATATGACAGAAGTCGAAAGAAAAGTAATGCAAGAACATGCTACTTACTGGAAAGGCGTGACAGACAAAGGGATTGCGCTCGTCTTTGGACTTGTTCTTGATCCGAAAGGCCCTTGGGGAGTTGGTATCGTTGAAGTTGCGGATGAAGCAGATGCACGTGCTCTTGGCACAAATGACCCTGCAGTCAAAGCGGGTCTTACGTTTGAAGTCTACCCAATGCCCGATGCGGTAGTGCGAAAATGATAGACAATTCGGGGTAAATTGCTGTCTTTTGCCTGCTTTCCCTTATGTGGAATTAGCAGGGGTAAGATGATAACTTGGTATCTCAAATCCTCCCGTGACATACGTTAACATCTCTTGCAGGATATCGACAATCTCAGCGACAATTTCAACGGAGGTCTTCATATTATGAAAAGTCGTCACCATAATTACCTTTGAGTCAATCAAATTTTTGTTATTGTTGGGAACGGCGTTTCCATTACACCAATATTCATTTTTAAGTACTGATCACAGTTCCAACACAAGATTTACAAAAATACATACAGGAATCTGCCTGATGCCTAGTAAGACTTGCAGCGACCTTGTGTTGACCATCAAATATATAAATACGTGATCTATTATCCCCTTGATGGTATCAAATGTGAATGAGATCAATGTTACTAGACATCTATAGGCAATGTTGAAAAACTTTCTTACACTCTGATAATGTTGTAATTCTTCAAATGACAATCCAGCGTTTCTAAGTAGAAAACGCATTTGTATGATTATAGATTTAACTGATGTAGGACAAAAATCTTAGATATTATAATGTTGCAGTGTCTTGTTAATATTGGCTGTTTATTTTCCATATCATATAAATGACACTAGTTATCATTATAATCCAGCACTTTCAATTAGTATCATAAGTTCGTTATACTGCTTTATGAATTGTTTGCCCTTATTAGTTATCGATATCAATACGTCAGTATTATTTCGACGATATATTATCATGCCTTTCTTTTCTAATTCATTAAAGTGGTTCATCATTTTGTCATATGACAGTCTACTAGTATGCTGAATATGAGTTGGTTTTGCAGCTGTAACATCATTATTACTCATATATCCTTCAATAGCGATAAGTATTTCATAAAAGAGTTGGAGTTTGTGTCTCTTCTCTTGTCTCATGTATCAGGTCTCAATCTCCATTTCTCTACTCCTTCCACTGGATAGAGCATAATATATAGCATAGACGAACAAGCCCAAGCCAGCTAGTCTAACAATTATTGATCCAATAAATGCAAACTGGTTATTATCAAAATAGTTAATTATTAACGAATACTGCTCAAGCCAGAGCAATGCGAAAGAGGCTGGAATATATAATAATTTAATATTAGCTACCTTTACAAGAGGCTTTAGGCATTTGACGAAGATATATCCTAAAACCACAATGTCAAATAGCGTAGTATAAAGACTCATGTCTTTAAGCTCAGTATCGTTGAGTATTGGTTGAACAAATAATGCAGAAATTGTAATCATTAATGGAATAGAAATTAAAATCATAGGTAAAACGCCAACTATTATTTCCCTAATCTTAATAGAGGAATAGATCCAATTATGCGGAGAGAAAAATACTTTGTAAGTGTCTGGTAATAACCCATTGATAGTAGTGAAATTTGCACGGTTTTTCAACATATATGAGAGAGCTATGAATGCAAATCCTTCTGATTGAAGTGCTAACTGTATCCAAAAGAACAGATTTTCTAAGGATTCATTAGCATAAGGATAAGAATAGATTACACTTAGATGCTCAAAAACAAAAGATGCAGCTAGGATTGCAAAACCAGTTGGTAAGCCTAATAGATATCCAAATCCAGAAAATCGGTATGATCTGTAAAAATACATAGCTATTACAGAACACAAAAAGATGGAGGCAACAGTCACTACTAGACTAAATAATGACAATGATGTTGGTAGAGCAGTAACAACACCATAAGTACCGTGATGAATAGCAATAGTAGCGGTGGTGGCGGTGGTGGCATATGATGGATGCAATAGGGTAAACGGGTCTGTCATTTATATAAAAACACCATTCTACCTAGCCTTAGTTCTACCACAAGCACTTTTTTATTACCTAGTAACATCCTTCTAACAATCAACATTATCGATTTGTGATAAAGATAAGTCTTACTCCCTTTAAGGGAGTTCTTTAAGTGAGTAAGTGCTAAAAGGAACAGCGAATAAGATTATTCTCTGACAGGCCAGATTGGGAGGACCAAAATCTCATCAAGTATCCATGCTATGAGTGATATGAAAAGCATTAGAATAGACGGCGATATCTAAGAAATGTACATTCTTGGTATAAATGGTGGTGTTAGGTCTGGGAATCAGGACGCGTCCGCATGCTTACTTAGAGATGGGAAACTAATCGCTGCAGCGGAAGAGGAGCGTTTTCTGAGGATAAAGTTTGCAAATGGCGTCCTTCCCAAAAATGCGATAAGATTTTGCCTTGAATTTGCCGATATATCCATATATGATGTATCCTATGTAGCATACCCTGCGATAACGTATTCAAATATTGAAAATATTCTTGAGACTTACTTTAGATTTCATTTTGGTTATTGTCCTAAAATAAAGCTTGTTGATCATCATATGGCACACGCTGCTAGTGTTTTTTATACGTCAGGTTTTGATGAATCCATGATAATTACAGCAGATCTGACAGGCGAAGGGAAATCCACTACTCTGTGCTATGGAGCGGATGACAAGATATCTGTTCTAAAGGAATTTAGAGTCCCAGATTCGCTGGGCTTTTTTTATTCAATGGTAACTCAGTACCTTGGATTCCAAAGAGATAGTGACGAGTACAAAGTAATGGGTCTTTCAGCTTATGGCACTAGTAATGCGGTAAAAAATTATGACTTCTCGTGGTTACTTAGTTTGAAATATAATAATGGGGGTACTGGGGGAGATTACTCATTAAATAGTGATTGTCTAAGCCTCAATGAAAATAGCAGGACTCCTCCTAGACAAGAACCACTATATTCAGAGAAATTTTTAGCCAAATTAAATCAGCCACGTCGTCTGGCCGATGTGCCAATAGATGGATACTATAAAGACATAGCAAAAAGCGCTCAAGTGCATTTGGAAAAGGTAGCTTTGTTTCTTTTGAAATATCTTTACGACAAGACATCTTCAACAAATCTTTGTCTTGCAGGAGGAGTAGCTCTCAATGTTCTGATGAATCAAAAATTATTGGAGTCTGGATTTGTCAACAATATTCACCTTACAAGTGTTCCAGGCGATAATGGCCTTTCTTTAGGAGCAGCAATACTAGTTGCAAAAGAATATGGATTTAAAATAGACCAGTACGAACACCCATTTTGGGGTCCTGAATATACGAATGAACAGATAGAGTATGTATTAGCAAGGGCAAAAGTGCCATTTAAGCGTATGAAAGACATTTCTAAAGAAGTCGCTCATCTAGTTGCTCAAGGGAAAATTATTGGGTGGTTTCAGGGCAGGATGGAACTAGGTGCTAGAGCACTTGGATCACGCTCGATTCTTTCAGATCCTAGAGATAAAACTATGAAAGACAGGCTCAACAAGCATATAAAATTCAGAGAAGATTTTAGACCATTTGCACCTTCCGTGTTAGAAGAAAGAGCGCCGGAATATTTCATGAACTGTAGATATGCACCTTTTATGGCAATAACCTATAATGTCAGACCAGATAAAGTAAGGGAGATTCCTACACCAACCCATGTAGACAACACAGCACGGATACAAACTGTTGCAAAAGGCCAAAACGGATTATACTATGATCTAATAAGTAATTTTGAGATGGAGACTGGAGTTCCTGTAATCACTAACACGAGTCTAAATGTTATGAACCAGCCTATCTGTCTATCGCCAGTAGATGCACTCTCTACGTTTTATGGTACTGGGATGGATGGCATTGCTATAGGAGATTTCCTCGTACTCAAATGATAGATGGAGATAGATGTAATATGTTAAATACACAGACAAAATAGCAAAATTGTCGGTTGTCTCTTGACCCTCTGGGTATTATTGGCAGCGTAATGCCATGGGACTTTCCCTATTGGCAAGTACTAAGATTTTCCTTCTTTAGTGGCTTGAAACACACAGAGTCTATCCTTCGAATCGCACGAGGTCTCCGCGACGAATTGTTCCACCCCGCTGAACTGATGCATAGACTCCGGCATTCACGTTGTTGTACCTTGCGATCGTGCCCAAGATCCCTAAATCTTTGGGAAGGTCCACCTGTGGCAGAGTCGTCATCACACACCTTGTGCAAGATCCAGTGACACGCAGTACAATATCCTCGCCGATCATTATCTTCTTGCCCATCCATAAATTCTCGATAAAGTCCTTCTCTCCAGACGCTGACTCCATCACTATGTTTGGCCTAAACCGTCGAACCTCGAAGCGTCCTTATGGATAGAGTTCTCGTAGACGGTTGATTGTAGAAGTCGTCAAGAGATGGATTACAGCAAGATCGAAGAAAGTTTGGGAGGGCATGGTTTCGTCGGTGACCTTCTCTCTTTGTGCCAGGCCATCTATATCCGGCCAGTACTCCTCGTAGCTTGGCCTCTCCAAACTAGCCCTCATGAGCCTAACATCCTGATCAAGAACCTTTGACAAAGTGTAATCAATATTATCCTGATCGGAGAAAATGTGGGTGCCATCTGGGAAGGTAATCCTGACTGGTGGAATCTTCTCGACTTCTTGTGGTGGATCTATAAAGACAGAACGAAAGTCGAAGAGCTTTCCCCATTTCTTGGGGTTCTTGGCACTAGCCACCTTGCCAGTTTTCTGGTCGATTAGTGCGTATGCACGATCCCCTA
>Ga0102924_1006525_pt1 | contig 10926 bp, 6 predicted proteins | sample PaiPotPPM11metaG_FD_80116 | JGI IMG/M metagenome (GOLD analysis project Ga0102924, IMG submission 80116) | Iron sulfur acid spring bacterial and archeal communities from Banff, Canada, to study Microbial Dark Matter (Phase II) - Paint Pots PPM... ...
CGGCGTGATTGCGGGTCAAAGCAGGGAAGAACAGCGGGATTGTCCATTCCAGCCCCACAAAATAGAACAAATTGACCTCCACTAAGTCCTTCTAGCCTGATCGCGGGTCAGAATTGGCGATATACGCCACCTATGACCCGCAATGACAGAAGCAGCCGATCCAGTGCGGAGGCAAAGCGGGGTGAAGCGCCGTAATCCGGACGGCGGTGGAGGTCGCTTGCCCGGATGACCCTCAATCTGTCACCCGGGCGGTGGACGGCCCAACCCCACGCTCACTTCCGGCGGGCCCGCCTACCATGGGCTCATGGGCAGCGACCTGGCTCGAGCCACCTTCACCCGGATGCAGGATGGCACCGCCGAGGAATACGAGTTGATCCACGCCCGCGAGGAAGCGTACAACCGCACCTTGCACCTGCGGGTGCTTGACGCGGTGCGGGCGCTGGGGGCGGCGGAGCCGGACCCCGGGTACGCGGTCAGCCGGCTCGGGCACAGCCTGCAGTCCGCAACTCGGGCGGAGCGGGACGGCCGGTCCGTCGACTACGTGGTGGCCGCGTTGATCCACGACATCGGCGACGCCCTGGCCCCGTACTCGCACGGCAGCTACGCGGCGGCGGTGCTGCGCCCGTTTGTCGCGGAAGAGCTGTGCTGGATCGTCTCTCACCACCCGCTGTTCCAGATGCACTATTACGGCGCCCAGACCGGGGACGACGTCAACGCCAGGGAGACATACCGGGGACACCCGTGGTTCGACGCCACGGTCGAATTCTGCGAGCGCTACGACGAGAACTGTTTCGATCCGGGCTACGACTGGCTGCCCCTGGAACACTTCGCCCCGGCGGTGCAGGAAGTCTTCTCCCGCGTGCCGACCTACCGCTAGCCTGGTCCGCCATATCGAGGACCCGTTCACCCAGTGATCCCCTGGGGTCGCCGCCTGCGCACGCTGACCGAGACCCGGCCGCATCGGGTCTGCCCGCTGCGGCCGGGTCTTGCCGTGCTCAGCTGTAGCTGGTCAGCTGTAGCTGGTCAGCTGTAGCTGGTCAGGTCGGCGACCGTGCTGCTCGAGTTAACCGTGCCGCCGGTGCCGTTAATAATGTGCTCGATTGTTCCGGTGCCGCCAAGCGATACGGTGACCATGTCGTGCCACTGGACTCCGGACGAGGCCGGCGAGGTGAGCGCGTTCGCGCTGACCTCACTCGGGTTCACGTTGAAGAAGCAGTACACGCCCAGGCCGTAGGCCTGGAAGCTGGTCACGCTGTTGGCGACCGCGATAGACGGATACCCGTCGGAGGAGCCGTCCATCCAGGCCGACTGGCTGGGCGGGTCGTAGGGCATTTCACTCTGGTAGAAGTAGTCGGCCCCGCCGTTGCCGTTCCACTGGACCTGCACGGCCTGGTAATGCTCGACCGCGAGCCCGTACGTGGTGACGTTGGCGCCGTTGACGACCATGCCGTTGGCGGCGGTGTTGGTCGTCCAGCCGACGGTGCCGCCGTTGCCGTGGTCCGCCCGCCACAGCCACATGTCGTCGCCGACGACGTTGCTGCTGTTGATCACCAGCGTCTGCGTGGCCTTGCCGACGGTGGCTCCGCCGATCCGGGCGAAGACGTCGGACAGGACGGTCGGGTCCGCGGCGTGGCTGGCGCTGGACCCGGACGGGCCGATCTGGACGAGGACGGAACTGTTGGTAGTGCCGGCGTCAAAGATAAGTCCGCCGATGCGAATGCCGTTGACGTCGGCGGTTTGCAGGATCGTGCTGCCGCCGTTGGATACCAGGGTGGCCAGGCCGAGGCCGAGCACCACCGTGTCGGGGTTATTGACGTCGATGGTGCCGTTGATCTGGTACACGCCCGGGGTGAACAGCAGGTCCTGTCCGCCCGCCAGCGCGGCGTTGATCTGGGCGACCGTGCTGCTCGGCGTCGCGATGTAGAAATCGGTGATCGGCAGCGAGGTCCCCGGCGTGTTCCCGTTCGCCCAGGAGACGCCCTGCGCGCTGGTCCGGTTCGAGGGCACGAACACGTTCCAGTTTCCGGATGAGTCGATGTAGAGGTACGGCTTCTCGTCGACCGTCGGGGTCTGGTTCACCGTCGTGTCCGGCGGACTCGGGAAGCTCTGCGCCGGAACGCCGGTGTCGCCGACGAACACCATGTTCCAGTTCGACCCGGTCCAGCTGCCCAACTGGTCGTTGCGCATGATGAACTGCTGCTGGGAGCCCGAGTTGACCTGCCCGGTGACGACCGAGTCGCTGATGAAGCCGCCGGACGACCAGTTGCTCGTGGTGTTGCCGGAGGTGTCGTCGTCGAGCACGAGGTTGCCGTCGATTTGCACCCGGCGCATCGGGTCGGCCTGCGACACCGCCCACTCGGTGCTGCCGGACGACGGGTCGATGGTGATGTTCTCCACGCCGCGCCAGAAGTTCTCGGTCGCGTTCCCGTTGTTCCAAGCGGCGTTGGCGTAGATCCCGCCGCCGGTGATCACCGTCTGCGTCGGGCTCTGGCCGAGGCCCACGACCTCGGTGTAGAAGCCGACCGGGACACTCACGTTGTAGGTGCCCGGCTCGAACATCAACTCATAGCGCTGCGTGCCGAACTGGTTGGACTGCTGCGTGTTGTACACCGCGTTAATGTCGTTCTGAATCGTCGAGGTCGACATGCTGGTGTTGAACACGTAGACATTGGACCCGAAGTTCGGCGTGTTGCCCGGAGGCGGCGACGTCGACCCGCTTGGCAGGGTCCATTGCTGGTTGGAGCTGTCGGCGCAGGCCCAGATCTGCACCTGGGTGCCCGAACCGCCGAACCCGGTGTCGTCCAGGCATTTGCCGGAGTTGGGGTTGAGCAGCTCGCCATTGGACTGCGGTACCCAGACCTGGGCGCCGGTGCCGTTGCAGGTGTAGATGTCGACGGTGGTGCCGTTCGCCGTGCCGGCGCCGTTGACGTCCAGGCACAGGCCGAGCACCTGCAGGGTGTTGCCGGACCCGACCGTCCACTGCTGGGCGCTCGTCCCGTTGCAGTTGTACACCTGCACCGGGTTCAGCAGCGCGGTGCTCGCCGAGCGGTCATCCAGGCACAGGCCCTGGTACCCGGTGATCGCCCCGGTCGTAGCCGCCTGTGCGTGGTGCGTAGCGGCTAGCGCGAGGCCGAACGTGAGGGCTATCGTCGCGAGGACGGCGAGGAGCCGGCGCCTCACGGCACATTCCACTGCTGGTTGGAAGAGTCGGCGCAGGCCCAGATCTGCACCTGGGTGCCTGAACCGCCGAATCCGGTGTCGTCGAGGCACTTCCCGGAATTCGTGTTCACCAGCTCGCCGTTGGACTCGTGAGTCCAGGACTGCGCGCCGGTGCCGTTGCACGGATACAGATCCACCAGCGTGCCGTTCGCCGTGCCCGCGCCGGCGACGTCCAGACAGTCGCCAAGGACCGTCAGGGTGCCGTTGCTGTTCACGGTCCAGCTCTGCGCATTGGTGCCGTTGCAGGTGTAGACCTGGATCGGGTTGAAGTCCGCGGTGCTTGCGCTGCGGTCATCCAGGCACAGGCCCTGGTAACCGGTAACCGGCCCTGTATTCCCGGGTGGTGGGGGCGTCGTACCCCCGCCGCCGGTGATCTGGTTGAAGATCGACGAGTACTGGTAGCCGGTTCCCTTGTCGTAGCCGTCGACCTCCCAGAAGGACAGCTCCTGGACGCCGTTGGACGCGGCGAAGCTCTCCAGTGACGAGGCGTTGGAGATGGAGAAGTCGGTGCCGTCGTCGTTGACGCCGGCGATGGGGGTCAGGCCCATCATGGCGTAGGCCGCCGAGGTCGAGATCCCGTACAGGCTCGATAGCTGGCCCGCGGCGCCCTGCGCGGCGGATTCAGCGGCCGCGAGGTCGTTGGTCCCGGCGCCGAAGTCCATCGTCATGATGTTGACGGTGGACACCTTCACGCCCTTGGCCTTCGCGTCCTGAAGCACCGCGTACTGGGAGCCGTTGCCGGTGGGCAGCCCCTGCGGGGAGACGCCGAGGGTGAAGTCGACCTGCACGGCCGGATCCTGCGCTTGCAGCGCGGCGAGCGCCTGGTCACGCAGGGACGTGGCGGAGGTGTCCGCCAGGTCGGAGTCCTCGATGTCGAAGTCCAGCCGGGTAGAACCGGTGGTGTTCACTATGTTCTGGTAGGCGGCGGTGAGCTGCGAGACGTTCGTGCAGGTCTGTGCGAGCTCGGTGGCACCCGCACCGCCGGACGAGATGATGACGTTGCCGCCGGCCGCCTGAAGGGCGCTGATCTGCGAGTTGAAGGTGCCCAAGCTGTAGCCGCCGTCCTCCCAATCGGGAGTGCAGCCGGATTGGGAGACGAGGAAGGCCAGCGTGTAGTACTTATCGCCGGACGCGGACATGTCGGCGGCCATGTCGCCGGAGTCCGAAGTAGAGATCTGCAGATAGGGCGCGGCGAAGTGGGCGGGGAAGGCGGGACCGGCCGCTTCGGCCGTTCCCGCGGCGGCGAGCGCGAGCCCGCCGGATCCGAGTGCGGCGGCGGCGGCCAGGGCGAGTGCGGCCGACCACGATTTCCTGGGGGTTCTTGGCATGCGCATAGCGATCGGGTGATCCCTTCGACCAAGGGCCCGGCGGGAGCTGGGGGTTACTCCGCCGGGGTGGAGCGAGGCCTTATTTGTTTCTGAAACATGATGTTTCAGAAACAAATAAGAAACTTTCTTATCAGTTATAAGAGCAGCGCACCGAAGAAGCGTCAAGACTCTTGTATGGCGTTGATGTTTTGTTAATGCTTGGCCAAGGAGCTCTTATGGAGAAGCGATGAAACAAGACTTCGTTTCAGATCCCGTTACGGGACCTGGCCGGGTAACCGTACGCGCCATCGCGGCGGAGACCGGGCTGTCGATCGCTACCATCTCCCGGGTGCTCAACGGCCGGGGCAATGTCGCCTCGGACACCCGCGAGCGGGTGCGGCAGGTAGTCGAACGGCTGGGCGACCGAGCGCCCGAGCCGCGCCGGCGGCAACCGACGCCGGCCGTTCGGCCGCCCGTGTTTGTGCGCTGCCCCTACCTGCTCACCGACTACTTCGGGCACATTGTCACGTCGGTCGCCGAGACGCTCGCGCTGCACGGCCAGAGCATGCTGCTTGACGCGGGCGACGCCGTGGTCGAGTCCACCGTGGTCCGCGAGTTGCCGCGCCACGGCGACGCGTACGGCGCGGTGCTGATCCTTCCACCGGAACCCCGCGCCGACCTTGAGGCACTGGCCGCGCGCGGCTACCCGTTCGTGGTGGTGGACCCGCGTACCACCGTGCCGCGCGGCATGGTGTCGGTCTCGGCGGCGCACTTTTCCGGCGCCCGGGCCGTCACCCGGCACCTGATCGAGCTTGGTCACCGACGGATCGGAGTGGTCACCGGACCGCCGTACTGGCGCACCAGGGACGATCGGGTCGGCGGCCACCTCGCCGCGCTGGGCGAGGCCGGGGTGCTTGGCGACCCGGAACTGATGCGGTACGGCGAGCCCGCCACCAAGACGGGAGTGCAGGCCGGCGGGGAACTGCTCGAGTTGCGGTCGCGGCCGACTGCCATCGTCTGTTTCAACGACAAGGTCGCGGTGGGCGTGATGGAAGCGGCCACGGCGCGCGGGCTGCGGGTGCCCGCTGACCTCTCCGTCACCGGCTTCGACGACATCGACGTCAGCCGGGCCACCGCACCCCGGCTCACCACCGTCCGCCAGCCGCTGCAGGAGATGGGCCGCACCGCGGTCACGATGCTGATGCGCCAGCTCGACGGGCAGCCGCACGAGGCGCTGAGCATGGAGCTGGAGACGCGCCTGATCGTGCGCGAGAGCACTGGCCCCGCGCCCCGCTGAGGAAATCGGGGGAGATTCCCGGACTGTCGGAGATATCCTCTATCGAGGTAGCCTGTCCGATCGCCAGTTCTAATGCGGAGGTTCTGACCACGGTGGCGCGCGCGGCGGAACTGACGGGGACCTCGGAACCGGCGACGGATGAGGACGAGCCCGGCGAAGCCAGGCCTCTCCGCCCCGGGAAGGCGGCGAAGGCAATCGTCGCGGACGGCAGCGCGCTCTGCGATTCCATCGAGGCGGTCCTGTCCGCGCCGGGCGAGTCCCGCGAAGTCGCGCGACGAGCGTACGAGGCGGCACGCGACCGGGTTGTCGCCGACGCGCTGGACGTGATGCCGGTCGACCGGCTCCGTGACCTCGTGCAAAAGAAGGTCACGTTCGCTCCCCTCATAGACGCGGGCCTGGAGACGGTCGGCCAGGTCCTCGCGACCGGAGAGGAAGCGCTCAGGCGAATCCCGGGGGTTCGCCGCCGGACGGCCAAGCGCATCATGGCGGCGGCAGCCCAGTTGCGGGAGTCCGTCAAGGATGGCACCCGCGTTCGGATCGACCCGGACGCCCGGACCCCGGAGCAGACCGCGCTCGTCGCCGCGCTGCGTCGTTACGAGCGATCTAGGTCCGCGCTGAAGGGCCCGGACCTGAGTCCGCTGGCGAGCGAGATCGGGCGCCGCCTCGACCGGGCCGCCCGCGGCGCGAGCCGGGCGAGAATGCTCTTCACGTTCTCCGGGCAGAAGAAGCAAGAAGCCCGTGATGCCCTCACCGAGCTGGATGACATCCTCCGCTCCAAGCCGGTCACCGTGGCCCGCAAGCGGCTGTCCCGGGCCGAGGCGGAGCTGGAGAAGGTCAGCAAGGAACAGCGGGTCACCCGGCTCTGGAATGACTACCTCGCCCGCCCCGTCACCTATAACGGCCTGCTGATCGATGTCGCCGAACTGGACCCGGCGCGCGAGGCCAGCCAGGGTTTCCTCCCCGCTGACATCGCCGAGCAAGTCCGCGTTCTGCCCCTTGACCAATCCCTGCTCAAGACATCGCTGCGCGGCTACCAGGCGTTCGGCGCGAAGTTCGCGCTGGTCCAGGAGCGGGTGATCCTCGGCGACGAGATGGGCCTCGGCAAGACGATGCAGTCGCTCGCCGTGATGTGCCACCTGGCGGCCAAGGGCGCGACGCACTTCCTCGTCGTCTGCCCGGCGAGCGTGGTCATCAACTGGACGCGGGAGGTGGAGCGGCACACGTTGCTGGAGGCCCGTCGGCTCCATCTGCCCGGCGCGAAGCGGCAGGCGGCCGAGCAGGAGTGGGCGGCCAAGGGCGGCGTCGCGGTCACGACGTTCGAGTCGCTGCGCACCATGCCGCTAGATCTCGACGTCGCGGTCGCGCTGCTGGTCGTCGACGAGGCGCCCTACGCGAAGAACCCGAACGCGCAGCGAACCCAGGCGGTCAGCGAGTGGGCGGCCCGGAGCAGGCGGGCGCTGTTCCTGACGGGGACGCCGATGGAGAACCGGGTGGAGGAGTTCCGGGTTCTGGTCGGGCATCTGCGCCCGGAGGTCGCAGAAAACCTGGACGTCGCGGACGAGGCGCTGGACGGCACCAAGTTCCGGGAACAGGTAGCGCCGGTCTACCTGCGGCGCAACCAGGAAGACGTGCTCAGCGAACTGCCCGACCGGCTGGAGACGCAGGAGTGGGTGGCGCTTGAGGGAGCGGCCATGCGCGCGTACCGGAAGGCAGTCGTCGACGGGAACTTCATGGCGATGCGCCGGGCCGCGTTCGACCCGGGCACGGTGAAGGGGTCGCAGAAACTCCGGCGCCTGGTGGACATCGTGGGCGAGGCGGCGGACGGCGGCCGCAAGGTCATCGTGTTCTCGTACTTCCGCGACGTGCTGGAGACGGTGATCGAGGTACTGGCGGGGCGGGACGGTGTCCCCGGCATGCCCGTCGTCGGACCGCTGACCGGCGACATTCCGCCCGCCGAGCGCCAGGCGATGGTGGACGAACTTACGAACGCCAAGGGACCCGCGGTGCTGGTCGCCCAGATCCAGGCGGGCGGCGTGGGCTTGAACATCCAGGCCGCGTCGGTGGTCATCATCGCCGAGCCGCAGCTGACGCCATCGATCGAGGAACAGGCGATCGCCCGCGCGCACCGGATGGGCCAGGTGCGCCCGGTAGACGTGCACCGGCTGCTGGGCGAGGACAGCGTGGACCAGCGCGTACTCGAACTGCTGGCCGACAAGCGCGCGGCGTTCGACGAGTACGCGCGGCGCAGCGACATGGCGAACGCGACGGCGGACGCGGTCGACACCAGCTCCGAGGCCGAACTGCGCAAGGCGATCGTGGCCGCGGAACGCAGCCGGCTCAAGGCGGCCTGACGGCCCCGGGCAGGCGGTGAGGGGGGCCGAGTCAGCTGCATCCGTTCGGGATAAATTCGAAAATCATTAGCCCGAACGGATGGTGGCTTCGCGCTTACGGAACCACTCGCCGCCCGGATCCGCGGTCAGGCGACCTCCTCCATCGCCTGGGCGAACTGCGCTTGGTACAGCCGCGCATACGCGCCGCCCGCCGCCAGCAGCACCGCATGGGTTCCCTGCTCGACGATCTGCCCGTTTTCCATCACCAGGATCATGTCGGCATCGCGAATGGTGGACAGCCGGTGCGCGATCACGAAGCTGGTCCGGCCCTGCCGCAGGGAGGCCATCGCGCGCTGCAGGAGCACCTCGGTCCTCGTGTCGACCGAACTGGTCGCCTCGTCCAGGATCAGCACGGCAGGCCGGGCGAGGAAGGCGCGGGCGATCGTGATCAACTGCCGCTCCCCCGCGCTGACGTTCGCGGCCTCGTCGTCGAGCACGGTGTCGTAGCCGTCAGGCAGCATCCGCACGAACCGGTCCACGTACGTCGCCTTCGCCGCCTCGATGACCTGCTCGCGGGTGGCGCCGAACAACCCGTAGGCGATGTTTTCCTCGATCGTCCCGCCGAACAGCCAGGCGTCCTGCAGCACCATGCCGGTCAGGCCACGCAGTTCCTCCCGGCTCATCTGCGCGGTGTTGACGCCGTCGAGCAGGATCGCGCCCGAGTCGATCTCGTAGAACCGCATCAGGAGGTTGACCAGCGTCGTCTTGCCCGCCCCGGTCGGACCGACGATGGCGACCGTCTGCCCTGGCTCCACCGTGAGCGAGACGTGCTCGATCAGCGGCCGGTCCGGCGCATACCGGAACGACACGTCGTCAAACTCGACCCGGCCCCGGACGTCGGCGGGCCTGGCCGGCTCGGCGGCATCGGGCGCTTGCTCCGGGGCGTCGAGCAGCGCGAACACGCGCTCGGCGGACGCCACGCTCGACTGCAGCAGGTTCGCCATGCTGGCGACCTGGGTCAGCGGCTGGCTGAACTGCCGCGAGTACTGGATGAAGGCCGTCACCGCGCCGAGGGAGAGCGAGCCGTTCGCGATCAGCAGGCCGCCGACCACGGCCACCAGCACGTAGTTCAGGTTCGACATGAACATCATCAGCGGCTGGATCGTGCCGGAGATGAACTGCGCACGGGAGCTGGCTTGATAGAGCGCCTCGTTCTGCTCGGTGAAGACTGCCATGGCCTCCTCGCGCTGGCCGAACGCGGTCACCAGCGCGTGCCCCGTGTACATCTCCTCGATATGGCCGTTCAGCCGGCCGGTGAACTTCCACTGGTTGATGAACTGCGGCTGCGCCCGCTGGGCGATCTTGCGCATCGCCACGGCGGAGGCGGGCACGGTGACCAGGGCGATCAGGGCCAGCTGCCAGGACACGACGAACATCAGCGTCAGCACGCCGACGATCGTCAGCAGCGAGGTCACCAACTGGCTCAGCGTCTGCTGCACGGACTGCTGCAGGTTGTCGATGTCGTTGGTGACGCGACTGAGGATCTCGCCCCGGGACTGCCGGTCGAAGTAGCTCAACGGCAGCCGGGACAGCTTGGCCTGCACCTGCTCGCGGAGCCGGAACACGGTCCGCTGGACCATGGTCGCGGTCAGCCGGCCCTGGAACAGCGCGCAGACCGAGGCGCCGACGTTGAGCGCCACCACGACGCTCACGATCTGGCCGACGTGGCCGAAGTCCACGCCGCCGCTTTGTGATGAACCGTGCGACTGACGGTGCGCCACGTAGCCGTCGAAGACGAGGTTGATCGCTTCGCCAAGCAGCCGGGGCGCGAGCACCGACAGGGTCACGCTGGCGACCGCGAGGGTCAGCGCCAGGATCACGAGCAGGCGGTAGGGGCTGAGCATGGCAAGCAGCCGCACGCCCGAGCCCTTGAAGTCCAGTGCCTTCTCGGTGGACATGCCGCTCATGAAGCGGGCGGGACCCTGCATGGGGGTCGCCGGGCGCGGGCCGCGCTCGGGCGTCGCCCGCTCCTCGTCGGCTCCCTCGCTCTCGCTCACGCTGTGTTCCCCGCTCGCTTCGGGGCGCCGGGATGCGCCGTGCACTCGCTCACGCGGCCTCCTGCTCGGTTAGCTGGGAGAGCACGATCTCCCGGTAGGTTTCGCTCGACTCCATGAGCTCGGCGTGGGTGCCGCGGGCGACAACCCGGCCGGCGTCCAGCACTAGGATCTGGTCGGCGTGCCTGATCGTGGCGACCCGCTGCGCGACGATGATCGTGGTCGCGTCGGTCACCTTGGTGGCCAGGGCCGATCGCAGTCGCGCGTCGGTCGCGTAGTCGAGGGCGGAAAACGAGTCGTCGAACAGGTAGATCTGCGGTTTGTGCACCAGCGCCCGGGCGATCGCCAGGCGCTGCCGCTGGCCGCCGGACACGTTCGTGCCGCCTTGCGCGATCGGCGAGTTCAGCCCGTCCGGCATCCGCTCGACGAAGTCGCGGGCCTGCGCGATCTCCAGCGCGCGCCACAGGTCCTCGTCGGTGGCCTGCTGGTTGCCGTACCGCAGGTTACTCGCCACGGTCCCGGAGAACAGGTACGGCTTCTGCGGCACTAGCCCGACGGCCGCCGACAACTGCGCCGGGTCGAGTTCCCGCACGTCGACGCCGCTGACCAGCAGCGACCCGGCAGTGACGTCGATGAGTCGCGGTATGAGGTTGACGAGGGTGGTCTTGCCGCTGCCGGTGCCCCCGATGATCGCCGTGGTCCGGCCGGGCAGCGCGGTC
>Ga0102924_1006527_pt1 | contig 10924 bp, 9 predicted proteins | sample PaiPotPPM11metaG_FD_80116 | JGI IMG/M metagenome (GOLD analysis project Ga0102924, IMG submission 80116) | Iron sulfur acid spring bacterial and archeal communities from Banff, Canada, to study Microbial Dark Matter (Phase II) - Paint Pots PPM... ...
CGGGCCCCGGCCAGCGCGGCGGGGTCGCAGGCATCCGCTCCCGTGGCCGCGTCGCAGCAGGCCAGTTCTGGCGGTCCTTCTTCGGCAGCAGCGAAACCCGCGGCCGGCGGATCGGCCGCCGCCAGCGTGGCGCCGCTGAACCCTCCGGTCAAAGTCAAATGGGCCATCAGCGGTCTCGCTCCGGAGGCCGGTATTTACATCGCCAAGGAGAAGGGCTATTTCCAACAGGAAGGCCTTGACGTCGAACTGGACCCGTTCAAGGCCTTCACCGACGAGATACCCTTGTTGGCTACCGGTCAGCTTGACTACGGTACCGGCGGTCTCAACTCGGACTTATTCAACGCCATCAATCGCAATATCCCGGTGAAGATCGTTGTCGCCAACGCGGTTGGGACCAAAGGAGACGCCTCGGCCGCCCTGTTGGTCAGGCAGGATCTGGTCGATAGCGGCCGCTACAAAGAGCTCAAGGACCTCAAAGGCATGAGCATCGCCGAGAACTCCCTGGGCACTTCCAGCCAGCTCATTACCGAGCGCATCCTGGCCCAAGGCGGCCTGACGAAAGCCGATGTCACCTTCCCTACCGTCCCTTTTCCGCAAATGTCAACAGCATTCGCCAACAAAGGCATCGACGCAGCTTTTGACGTCGAACCCTTCGTAAACGGCATCGTTGCCCAGCACCTGGCCAAAAGCGTCATTACCGGTGCTGAAGGGTTTCCGGGTGCGATCAATGAGATCATCGTCATCAGCCCCGTGTTTGCCAAACAGCAGCCTGAAGCCGCCAAGCGGATTATGTACGCCTTTCTGAAGGCCCAGCGCGAGTACCTGGCCGCTTTCATCGACGGTACCAATCCCGGCGGGAAGGACGCCATCATCCAGATCCTGACCAAGTACACGGCCCTCAAGGACCCCAAGCTGTACGTCGGCATGGGGATGAGCGGCGGGGATCCGAATGGCACCGGCGTCGACCCGAAGGTGCTGACGGAATTTCAGGACTACTTCCTCAAGAGCGGGACGCAGCAGAAGCCGCTGGACACAACCCAGATGGTTGACTCCTCGTATATCGACTACGCCGTCCAGCGATTGGGAAAGGTCTAGGCTTTAGGCCAGGAGAACGATCGATGAGAAACGGGCAGCGAATCTTCGATGCTGATACGCACGGTGGACCGTGCGCCGAGCTGCTGGAGCCCTACCTCGACCCGCTAGTTCGGCAGCGCATCCCCGATCTGGATAAGTACAAGGCGCCCATGAAGGTCGGTTTCGCCGGAGAGATCCGGCAGGAGCCGTACAAGCACATGTTCCGCTTTGCCAATGTCGGCGGCTGGCTGCGTGACGACGTCAGGGTGCTGGGCGACGCCGCTCCACGTAAAGACCTGGAGCGCCGCTGGCAGAAGTTCATGGGCACAAGGTTCCCAACTGAAGGCGGCCTGTGGGACCCGCACGTGCGCACCAGTGACATGGATGAGGAGGGCGTCGACGTGCAGTTGATCGTGCCGCTCGAGGCCAACGATCATCCCGATGCCGAGATCGAGATGGCTTTCATCAAAGCTCAGCACCGCTTCCTGGACGAATTCTGCGCTGCCTACCCGCACCGGCTGAAGTCCATGCTGGTGGCCTCCGCCCGCTGCGTCGACGAGTCGGTCAGAGAGATCAAGCGTTGGGCGGGCAAGCCCTGGGCCAAGGGCGTCCGGGTGGCCCTGCCTCTGGACTTCCCCATCGACCATCCCGATCTCGATCCCATCTGGAAGGCCGCCGACGAGGCCGGCCTGTGTGTCGTCCACCACAGCTTCTCCTGGGGCTATCCCGGCTACCGAGATTTGTGGGACAATCCCTTCCTGGGCCGTACCGCATCGCATCCGTGGGCAGCAATGCGCGTGGTAGCGGCCTTCTTCTGCTCCGGGCTCATGGACCGTTTCCCCAACCTGCGCTTCGCGGTGCTCGAATCCGGCTTCGGCTGGCTGCCGTTCTGGGCGCGCCGCATGGACGACCAGGTGGAGTACGTTGGCTACGTGGCCGCAGGTCTGAAATACAAGCCCAGCGAGTACATGGCGGGCGGTCGTTTTTTCTGCAGCATCGTCCTCCACGAGGGTCCCGACATGGTTGAGACGGTCAATCGCTTATTGGGCGATCACATTCTGATGTTCGGGTCCGACTATCCACATTCCGAATCGCACTTTCCTGAGTCGGTCGATCGCGTGCTCGGCTGGAACAGTCTGTCCGAAGCGGCTATGCGCAAGCTGCTGTGGGATAATCCCGTCCACGCTTTCGGTGAGCCATAATCCTCCTGGAGACCGTGTAGGATGGAAGCCATCGACCCGTTCATGAAGCACTGGGAAGTCCAGCACTACGAGCTGGAAGAGCTCACCAGCTGACAAGCGAGCAGCCTGCATATGACGACCACCAGTCAGCAGCAGTACGACGTAGGCGGCGTGATGCTCGATCGGCCCTTCAAGATTCGGCGTTTAGGCCACTTCGGCCTGCATCTGGAGCGCCTGCCGGAGGGCCTCAGGTTTTATGCCGAGCTCCTCGGCTACCGGATCTCAGACACGTTAGACTTCCGCGCCGTTGCCAAAAATCCCGAGGCTTACGAGGGGGTTGAGGACGCAAGGGCGTACTTCATGCGCTACAACGGCGACCATCACGCCTTCGTTTTGGGGAGTAAGCAGGCGGCCGATGCGCGTCGCGGTGTCACGGGCCATGACTCCACCGGGCAGATGAGCTGGCAGGTGGGCGGGCTGACCGAGGTCGGCAATACTGTTCCCTGGCTGGCAGAACGCGGCCTGAAGATTCGGAACGTGGGGCGGGACATGCCAGGATCGAACTGGCACGTCTACTTCACCGACCCGGATGGCCGCACTGTTGAGCTCTTCTACGGAATGGAGCAGATCGGCTGGACGGGCCGCACCAAGCCGAAGGCGATGTATGACCGCGGTTTTCACGTGCCTCCTCCGCTGCCGCAGGCGTCCGAGTTTGATGAGGTGCAGGAGGCGCTGGCGCAGGGCACAGACCTGGACGCGGGCTATCGCCACATCGAGCTGCCGGCAAGATTTAACGTCGACGGCATCTTGCTGCCGCGCCCGTTCAAGATTGTGAACATGGGTCCCTTGCGCTTATTCGTCGAGGATATGGCCGCCGCCGAAGCGTTCTATCGGGACACACTGGGATTTGTGCTCACCGCCGAGGTTACCTGGCAGGGTCACCGCTGCCTGTTCCTGCGGGTCAATACCGAACACCATTCGCTGGCTCTGTACCCCACAGCCCTGCGCTCAGTCCTGGGGCTCAGTGCCCATACCAGCTGCATGAGCTTTGGCCTTCAGGTAGGCACGTACCGGCAGCTGTGCGATGCGCTCGAGTTTTTGCGCGCCGAGGGCAGCATCATTCGCGAGCTCCCGCCAGAGCTGTCTCCGGGCATCGATTATTCGGCCTGTGTCCTGGACCCCGACGGCCACGCGGTTCAGCTCTACTTTCAGATGGAGCAGATCGGCTGGGACGGGCAGGCGCGGCCGCGTGAGTCGAGGTCACGCGTCCCATTCGGGCACTGGCCCAAACAAGTGGAATCGCTGCCTGACACCTATACTGGCCAGGTCTTCCTCGGCCCGTTGGGGTAGCTTCAGCTGATCAGCGCAGGGGCAATTCAATGAAAGCCGTGGTCATGCACGAGTTCGGCGAGCCAGGCGTGCTGCGTTATGAAGACGTGCCCACTCCCGCACCGGGCCAGGCGGAGGCTCTCGTAAAAGTGGCCGCGGTCTCGGTAAACCGATCCCTGGACGTTCGTATCCGGGCGGGCCGCTACCACCTCAAACCGTCTTTACCTCACGTTCTCGGTTGCGACCCGGCCGGCACAGTAGTCCAGCTGGGCAACGACGTAAAAGGTGCGGCGGAGGGTCAACGCGTGGTTATCAAAGGCAATCTGCAGTGCGGTATCTGCTCCGATTGCCTGGCCGGGCGGGCAGCCGAGTGCAAGTTCACCAAGCAGCTGGGAACCACGTGCTGGGGTGGTTACGCCGAGTACGTTTGTGTGCCGGCCATCAATCTTCGATTTTTCCCGGAGAATTTGTCGTTTGCCCAGGCGAGCATGATCAGCCGGCATTTTCCACAAGCATTCCGGCTGCTGGAAGACACTGCCAGGTTGCAGCCTGGAGAATGGCTGCTGGTCATGGGGGCGGCGGGCGCCCTGGGAAGCTGCCTGGTTCAGGTCGGCAAGCTGTTCGGCGCCAGGGTCATCGCCGCCGCGGGCTCGGACGAGCGCGTGGCAAGCTGCCTGGCGAATGGCGCGGATTTTGCCGTGAACTACCGGGCCGCCAATCTTGCCGCCGAGGTTATGCGCATCACCGACGGTCACGGCGCCGACGTGGTAGCCGAGAACATTGCCGATCCTACAATCTGGCCGGGAGCCTTTAACAGCCTGGCGCGTTCGGGCAGGCTGGTGACGGTAGGCGCCCATGGTGGTGGCATCGTCGAGATCGACGTTAACCAGCTCTATATGAAGCAGCTGCGGATTATCGGCACAGCCGGCAGCCGGCCCCGCGATATCGAGAACGCCATGAAGGCGGCAGCGGAGGGCAGAATTCGAGCCATCATTGGCCAAATCATGCCCCTGCAGGAGGCCGCTGAAGCACATCGTTTGGTCGAGGGCAACCTGGTGACCGGCAAGGTGATGCTGACGCCGTAAGGAATCCCGGGACAAGTAATTCAAGGAGGACAGCATGCCCTGGCAGTACGACACCAATCTCTCTCAGGTCCTGTGGTCTACAACGTATCTGGGCATAGCCACGGTGCACGGAAAGTTCACGGATGTGCAAGCCAGCGTGGACCTGGACGCAGCCGATCCGGTTGATTGGCGAGCCGACGTCATCATCCAAACAGCCAGCATCTGGAGCGGCTTCGAAGCCATGGACGAGCATCTTCGCAGCCCGGCTTATCTGGATGCGGCGCATTGTCCCACGATTGAATTTCACAGTTCAGCGGTTGAACCTTTGCCCTCCGGCCAGGCACAGCTTGCCACTGAGAAGGCAGCGGGCGTGGTGACCTGGGAACCACACGCCGATCATTTTCGGGTGCGGGGCACCCTGACACTGCGCGGCATCACTCGACCAGCCGAGCTGGACACCTGGTACTTTGGCCAGGCGACCGATGGCCGCGGGGCTACGCGGCGCGCGTTACGGGCACAAACGAGCGTCCCTCGCGCCGACTTCGCCATCTACAAGCCGCCGCACGCCGACGCGGCGCGTGAGGTCGCTGGCGAGGTGGTCGACATCACCATTGAGGTCATCGCCAACCAGGTGAATGGCGACCTTTGATAGGCCGCCGCTCCTCAGTTACTCTCGCGCTTGTCAACGAGGATCGTCGAGGAGTCGCTCATCAGGCGCCCCTGGGTAGAGAGATGAGCGCTTCGCCACGGGCCGCTTCGCCGCGCGGGTTGTCGACCGCGATGTCCACGCGGACCAGCGCCTCTTCGTCCTGAGCGTTCTTCTCAGTTACCCGGCAACGACAGATGAGTGTGTCACCTGGATGGCTGTTCTTGACCATGCGGAACGGACCCAGTTTGCGTACCCGGCCGTCGAGTCCCATCCAGCGCCGCAGGGTAATCTCGAACACCATTTCGTAGCCCAGCGTATTGAAGATGATGTCCTCCAGGCCGCCCTCTCGAGCGCGGTCCCGATTGTGGTGAATTGAGCTGAACATGCGGTCGGCGGCGACACTCATCACAATCCGTTGGTAGTTGAGCCACAAGCTGTACTCTGGCACCTCGTCGCCAACATTGACGTCTTCAAGATGCCGCTGCTGATGCCAATCGACGTCGGGATTGGCCCTCGGAGGATCGGACGACGTCTGGCTCGATCCTCGGGGGCCAGCCTGGGCGCGTTCTACCTGCTCGGGCAGCGGATCGTAACGAAAGGCGGTGTTTCGATGAATGGCGGCCAGCTCGCCGGTCTGCTTGAAAATGCTGACCTCGGTCGTCGAAAAAGCGCCTGCTCCCAGGCGCGTGGTCTTCTCCTGGATGTCCGTGAGCTTCCAGGTGCCGTGCAGCCTGTCGCCTGGATACAGTGGCTCAAAGAATTCCCGTTCACTGGAGGCATTAAAGCCTTTCGAATAGGGGCTGGGGATATCGGTGCGCCCGGTGCCGTTCTTCTCTCGCAAACCGGGCGCCCAGGGCGAGGGATCTCCGGGCGACCAGTAGGGCTCCATCGCCCACAAATGCGCTATGGCCACCGGCGCGACTATGGTGCGGTAGCCGTGCGCCTGGGCGACCTTCTCGTCGTAGTGAAGCGGACAGTCGAAACAATACACTTCGAGCTTGCGCCGAATATCGCTGAGGGTTACCTCGTCGGCGCCGGTGAAGCTGGTTTCGCGTCCGAGCCAGGCCCGGGCTTCAGCTAGACGATCGTCCATGTGGCCACGCACCTACACCGGAGTAAATTTTGGAAGCGCAATATTCTCGCTGGCACGTTCGAAGAACACCTGCACCGGCAACCCGACGCTGATGTCCTCCATGTCGATGCCAGTGACATTGGTCAAAAGATGGGGCCCTTCCTGGAGCGCCACGACGGCTACGCAGTAGGGCACCTCCGAGGCCCAGGCCTTGTCCAGCGCCTGACGCACAATCACAAAGCTGTAGACCGTTCCCAGGCCGCTGGCCGCCACCCAGGCCTGCTCGCTGCCGAGGCATTTTGGACAGACCTCACTGGCCGGATGGCGGTACTGCCCGCAGGCCTGGCAGCGCTGCAGCAGCAGCTCACCTTTGAGCGCTCCCTCCCAGTACGGTTCCATGCCCGGTTGGATGAACGGCAGCGCCTTCCTGGGTTGTTGTTCGACGGCCACGTCTTTGTCCGCCATCAGCGGCCGAACAGCAAGGTCGCGTGAATCCCTGTCTCGCCGCACTGGCCGCTGACGGCCGCTACCTGGGCGTTCTGCACCTGCCGGGCGCCGGCCTCATGACGCAGCTGCACGACCGCTTCGGTGATGTGCAGCATCCCGCCTACGTGTGCTTGCGACAGCAGGCCGCCGTGCGTATTTACCGGCAGCTCGCCGCCCAGCTCGATCCGACCGTCTTCGACGAAGGCACCGCCCTCGCCCTGCTTGCAGAAACCGTATGCCTCCAGAGCCGTGATCACCACCGGTGTAAAGCAGTCATACAGCTCGGCCAGGTCGACGTCCGCCGGCGTGAGGCCCGCCATCTCGAAGGCCCGGCGTGACGCGTTCTTCGCGGCTGAAGCGGTGAGGTCCTGGGCATGGGTGGCCTCACCGAAGCGGCACTCGCTGCCCATGCCCAGCACGGACACTGGCGGCGAGGGAAAGTCCTTCGCCCGTTCGCCCGCGGCAACGATGAACGCTCCGGCGCCATCCGACGGCTGGCTGCAATCCAGCAGGCGCAGCGGCTCAACAATCCAGCGGGAGCTCTGATGATCCTCAATAGTGATCGGTTCGCGCAGCATGGCACTGGGATTGAGCGAGGCATGCTTGCGGCAGGCGACCGCTACCGCGCCAAACTGACGCGACGTCGTGCCGTATTCGTGCATGTGGCGCCTGGCGCTCATGGCATACATCACCGGTGCGCCGTCCGCGCCATAGGGAGACCGCAGCTCCGCACCCGGCTCAGTCAGGCCGCCACGCGCCGGTTGGCCTCGGCTGGCCCAGCCGGCGTCGCCGGCGATACACAGCACGGTGGTGCACAAACCGGCATTGATGGCTGCCACCGCGTTCATGAGCATGGCCACGGGCCCCGAGCCGCTCAGGCTGATGTCGTTTATATATGCCGGCTCCAGGCCAAGCTTTTCCGCCATCGTGGCGGAATAGTTCGGCTGCGGGTTGCGCCGTGGCTGTCGCGCTATGACGCCATCGATCCGCTGCTTGTCGCCGCCGATGTCGCGCACGGCGGCCACCGCGGCCTCGAGTCGCAGACCTTCGGGCGTCGCGCCAGGCACCTTACCAATGCGACTCTCGCCAATTCCGACAACCGCGCAGCCGGTGCTCATATGGCGTCGCTGCCAAGCAAGCTCTCTTGCTGAGGGGTAGAGTAGCCGAGCTCACTCAGGATGTCACTGTTGTGTTGTCCAATGCGAGGCGCCAATCCCGGCTGGAAGCCCCGCAGGCTGGCGAGAGCACCCACCGGGGACATCATCGAGCCAAGCTGGGGGTGCTCGACTTTACGCAGGAAGCCTCGGGCCATGAGCTGCGGATCCTCCACCAGGTCCAGCGAAGTTGTGATGGGCGCCGCCGGCGTGTGCATGGCCTGCGACTGCAGCACCAGCTCTTCCTTGCCATGGCTGGACGTCCATCGTTCCAGCCGGTCGATCACGAAGTCCTTCTTGGCGCGGCGCTCGGCCTCGTCAGCCAGCGACTCGTCGGCCGCGAGTACGGGATCCTGCACCCAATCCATGAACCTGCCCCAATTTTCCTGACTCGGTGCTACGCTCAGCATGGCGTAGCCGTCGGCGCAGCGAAATGCGCCCGAGATGGCCGTGGCCGCACCCCGGAAACCGCGCCGTTCGAACTGTTCGCCGGTCTCGGTTGCAGCAATGACGCCCTGCTCGCCCAGCACCTCGAGACAGTCCTGGACGGACAGGTCGATGACTTGCCCTTGGCCCGTCGTCTGCTGCACCAACAAGGCCGCCGTCAGGGCCACCGCCGCGAAAGCGCCGCTGGCCGCGTAGGCCGCATGGCCGCCCAGCAGCACAGGTTGCCGGTCGGGATGGCCAGTCACCGCCAGCAGGCCCGACCGAGCGTAGGCGCACAGCTCAGGCAGGCTGTCGTCCACCCGCACGATCACTAGTGTTTCCTTAGCTGCCAGGATATCCTCCTGAGCCAGCGGCAGTGGCTGGCCGCCAACAATGGCATCGGAGGTGGCCACCAGCTCGAGCAGCAGCTTGCGTCCCGCGGTGCATGCCAGGTTGGGGGTGATGCTGCGCTTACCGGCGTTCAGGAAGTGGTGGTAGGCGCCACTCTCCGGGTCGGGCTTATCACCAAGAAATGGGCCCAGGCGGCGCAGGGCATCGCCCCGCCGCGGCTCCACCCGGATGACGTCGTGGCCCATCTCCGCCAGCAAGCGGCAGCAGTACGCCCCGGCGTGACCCGTAAGATCGACGATCCGAGCCATTCAGACCAGTACGCCGTTGCTTTCCAGCTGTTGGACCTCAGTCGCGGTGAGGCCCAGCCAGTCCCGCAGCACCGCCGTCGTATCCTGGCCGATCTCGGGTGACCTCGATACCTCCGCGGTGGAGCTGCGGCTGAAGGTGAACGGCAGCTTGGTCATCAATGGCCGGTGCCCGGGTGGATCCTCAATTGCCTCAAAGAACCGTCCCGAGGCGGGATCGTCCAAAATGTCCTGTGTTCGGCGCATTCGCTCGGCCGGGATGCCGGCCGCTTTGAAGCGCGCCTCCACCTCGGCAGGTGGCCGGTCGATGGTCCATCGTTCAATGGAGGCATCGATCTCGTCCTGGTAAGCCAACCTGCCCTGCAGGCTGGCGAAGCGCTGGTCGCGCAGCTCTGGGATCTCGGACAGCAGAGACACCAGATCCTGCCACTGCCGGTCATCTCGAACGCTGATGGCGCACCATTCATCGCGTCCGGCGCAGCGGTAGCAGCCTTGCGGGGCAACGTCCCTGGCACGGTTTCCCAGGCGCGGCGGCACGGACTTGTTCACCGAGCTGGCCAGCAAGAGGGCGCCCAGGGAAGCGACGCTGGACTCGAACTGGGATAGGTCCAGGTTCGCGCCCAGGCCCGTGGCCGTACGCTCGGCCAGCGCATTCAAGACCGCGACGCAGCCGTGCAGCGCGCCGAGATAATCGTTCCAGGACGCGGTGACGGTGGTCGGCGGGTCGTCCTCGGCTCCGGTGGCCATCATCAGCCCGCTGTAGGCCTGGAGGTTGAGGTTCATGCTCGTCCAGTCGCGCCGCGGCCCATCATGTCCATAGCCCGACAAGCTGAGATAGATGAGGCGCGGATTCTTGGCCCGCAGATCATCATAGCCCAGGCCCAACCGATCCATGGCGCCGGCGCTGAAGTTCTCCACGAGCACGTCGGCCTTCGCTGCCAAACGCGAGGCCACGTCCACCCCTGACGGAGTCTTCAGATTAAGAGTCACCGAGCGCTTGTTGCGGTTTGTCATGAGCATGTGCGGGGAGCGGTCCCGGCGGCCTTTGTAGCCTGGTCCGAGACGGGTTCGGCCCAGGCCCTCAGCCCGGCTGCGCGACTCGACCTTCACCACGTCGGCTCCAAGGTCAGCCAGCAGGCGGCTGCAATACGGCCCCGCCAGGATATGTCCAAAGTCGAGCACGCGAATGCCCGCGAGCGGAGTAGGCGCTTTCCTGGATGGGATCACAACGGCGCCTCTTTTTGTCATTCCGAGTGCAGCGAGGAATCCGTGCTCCGGAACGGAGGCTTCACTGCGTTCAGCATGACAAAAGGCAGTTTTCCGACTGCACTATCAGGCAGCGGTTGCCTGCAGTGGATGGTAATGGCCTACTTTCGAAATCGGGGCCAGTCCGCTGGCAATCAACCGCCAGCTGCCTGCCGCATCGTCGCTGGCAAATACCTCACCGGCGGTGGTGGCGGCGAACAGGCTGAATCCGCCCGGATAGCTGGCAAGGCACATGGCCTCGAGGTTGCCACGCATATTTTCAGGCAGTCCGCGCGCTGCCTGCTCCCAGCTCCGGCCGCCATCGTTGCTGCGAACCACCGTCGCAGCGGCGTGGTGAGACGTGCGCCAGTCGCCGGGGCTCTTGGCCGATCCTGCCATAAAGAGCATCTGGTCGTCCAGCGGCGAGATCAGCAGCTGGTCGGGGTAGCCAATCCGAAAATTCCGATCGGTGACGTGCTCCCACGTTTCGCCCGCGTCATGGCTGGTGTAGAAGCCGTTGCCGTTCGTCATGAAGATGTCGTCGGGATGCCCAGGCCGCAGCAGCACCCGGTGCACATCCTTATAGGC
>Ga0102924_1006528_pt1 | contig 10921 bp, 8 predicted proteins | sample PaiPotPPM11metaG_FD_80116 | JGI IMG/M metagenome (GOLD analysis project Ga0102924, IMG submission 80116) | Iron sulfur acid spring bacterial and archeal communities from Banff, Canada, to study Microbial Dark Matter (Phase II) - Paint Pots PPM... ...
CAGGATGGTCAGCAGGAACGTGGAGAAGATGAGCCACACGTTCCAGTTCTTCATCATGCCGCGCTTCTCCTGCATCATGACGGAGTGGAGGAAGGCGGTGCCGGTGAGCCAGGGCATCAGGGAGGCGTTTTCGACGGGGTCCCATCCCCAATAGCCACCCCATCCGAGAACCGAATAAGCCCAGTGCGCGCCCATAAAGATGCCGACGGTCAGGAAGAGCCAGGTCACCATGGTCCAGCGGCGGGTGATGTGGATCCACTTCTCGCCGGGGTAGCGCATCATCAGCGCGCCGAGGGCGAAGGCGAACGGCACGGAGAAGCCGACGTAGCCGAGATACAGCAGCGGCGGGTGCATCACCATCTCGGGATACTGCAGCAGGGGATTCAGACCGGCACCGTCGGCTGCGACCGGTCCGGGCGCGATCGAGAAGGGAGGCGCCGCAACCACCAGCAGCAGCACGAAGAAGATCTGGATGCCGGCGAGGATCGTCGAGGCGAAGGCCGAGAGCCGCATGTCGACGCGATGGCGCACGCGGAGGACGCATCCGTAGGCGCTGAGCAGGAACGCCCAGAGCAGGAGCGAGCCTTCCTGGCCCGACCATAACGCCGCAAATTTATAGGCCGGGTTGAGAGCGATGTTGCTGTGGGCGCGGATGTACTCCACCGCAAAGTCGTTGTGGAAGGCACACCAGACCAGGGCGAACGCGGCGCAGCAGAGCGCGACAAAGCTGGCGATCCCGGCGCGGCGGGCCGTTTCTCCGAGGCGGTTCCAGGTAGCTTCGGGGATCCGGGTGATGCGGAGGCCGCTGGCCGATCCGCCCCACAGCGCGAAGCCGCCGACTACGAGGTTATAGGCGGTGAGAATGAGAGCCAGGAGAAGGCTGAAACTCCCGAATTCGGGCATGGGATGAGGTTGCATCGCAGGTTCATTCTCTCAGATATCCGGACGGGAGGGGAGGCGGACATGGTGATGCACGTCACAGCACAAGTGGATGACCCGTCACAGGGATACCGAGGCCGGTTGCGGGAAGCGGAAAGGAGGCTAGGCAGCGCCTTCCTGCACCGGGGTGAGCACGGTGTGCAGGTTCGCGAGGAGCATATCGGGCGGCAGAGGCTTGAGCAAAAAGCGGACGTCCATGCCGTCGTATTCAGGCTCCGCGTCTTCGAGTCCGCTGATGACGATGACCGGCAGATGGGGCCGGAACCTTCTCAACTCGCGGACAAACTCCGATCCGGTCATGCCGGGCATGATGTGGTCGGTAATGACCGCGCTGATGTCGGAAGGGAACTGATTGTCCTGGAGTTGTTCCAGGGCGCGCTGGGGGTTGAGAGCTGCGATGACGTAGTAGCCGGCGCGTCGGAGGATGGTCTGGCGAGTGGCAGCCTGAATTGCATTATCGTCGAGAAGAAGAACGGTGCAGTTGTTGCTCGGATTTATCTGCTTGTCAATCTGCATCATGACCTACCTCTACTGGCCCGCCAATTCCACGTACTATCCCCAATCTTCGAGGTACGCAGAAATGTACCGCAATAGCCCATTGGATGCAGAACTCGCAATCCGGGTAGGCTCGTGAATTTGGATATTTGGCGGTTATCGTTCATGGTACCTATTCGGTGCTGGACTGACTGAATACAAACATTTAGAGTTGGCGCGAGCAGCTATCAACCCCCAACACCCACCTGTACGGATTTGTTGCCAAGGATACCCCAAAGTGAACCTCACCTATATCGACTGGCTGATCATGCTGGTCTATTTTGCTTTCGTATTGGGCATCGGCTTCGCCCTGAAGCGCTATATGCGTACCTCGAACGATTTTTTCCTGGCCGGGAGGTCGATTCCGGCCTGGGTTTGCGGACTGGCGTTTATCTCCGCCAACCTGGGAGCCCAGGAGGTAATCGGGATGGGCGCGTCGGGCGCCAAGTATGGCATCGTGACCAGCCACTTCTACTGGATTGGCGCGATACCGGCGATGTGCTTTGTGGGCATCTTCATGATGCCGTTCTACTACGGGTCGAAGGCGCGCTCGGTGCCGGAGTTCCTGCGGCTTCGCTTCGATGAGAAGACTCGGGCGGTAAACGCGTTCTCGTTCGCGATCATGACGGTACTCTCGTCCGGCATCTCGATGTACGCGATGGCGCTGCTGATTCAGAACCTGGGCCTGTTCCGCGGGATTCTGCCCGACTACATGATCTTCCACGTGTCGATCATTGTTTCGGCGCTGATCGTATTGGGTTACATTTTCCTGGGTGGGCTGACGAGTGCGATCTACAACGAGGTGCTGCAGTTCTTCCTGATCGTCGCGGGCTTCGTTCCGCTGGTGTGGATTGGCCTGCGCAATGTGGGCGGCTGGCAGGGCATCAAGCAGACGTTGCCCGCCTCGTTTACTCACTCCTGGCGGGGCATGGCCCACGCCAATACCAACAACCTGGGCGTGGAGTGGATCGGCCTGACCATGGGCCTGGGCTTCGTTCTCAGCTTTGGCTACTGGTGCACGAACTTCCTGGTGGTGCAGCGCGCCATGGCTGCCGATTCGGAAGAGTCGGCTCGCAGGGTTCCGCTGATTGCCACCATTCCCAAGATGTTCTTCCCGTTCCTGGTCATCCTGCCCGGACTGATCGCGGTATCGATGGGGTCGCACGTGACCGGCGCGGCCCCTGCAGCTGTCACAGCGACCGCCGGTACGTCAGGCGCTGCCGCTGTGCCGTCCGATCTGGCGCATCCTCACGGGATCGTGCCGGTCAAGACGGATCCCATCACAGGCGCGCCTATGGTCGATGCCGACGGCCAGCCGATCTACAACTATGACCTGACCATTCCGGTCATGCTGTTGCACTTCTTCCCAACGGGCATTCTCGGCCTGGGGCTGACCGCGTTGCTGGCCAGCTTTATGTCCGGCATGGCGGGCAACGTTACGGCCTTCAATACGGTGTGGACCTACGATATCTACCAGGCGTACATCAACAAGAAGGGCTCCGACGCGCACTATCTGTGGATGGGCCGCATGGCCACTATCGGCGGGGTGGTGCTCTCGGTGGCTGCAGCGTACGCGGTCACCAGCTTCAACAACATTATGGATGCGCTGCAACTGGTGTTCGCGCTGGTAAATGCGCCGCTGTTTGCGACGTTTCTGCTGGGCATGTTCTGGAAGCGCACCACGGGCCACGGAGCCTTTGCCGGCCTGACGCTCGGAACGCTGGGGGCATTCATCCACCATGGCCTGACATTGCCCATAGGCGATGCGGCCGGCATCCACGGGGGCTGGATCCACGTCGTCCATCAGTATCCGAGCGACATGGCGCAGAACTTCTGGACGGCAATCTTTGCGTTTTCCATTAACTTCGTGGTGACCGTGGTGGTCTCGCTGATGACCAGTCCGCGGCCCGAATCGGAGTTGGTGGGGCTGGTGTATTCGCTCACGCCGAAGCCGGTCGAACATCATCTGCAGTGGTATCAGAAGCCGGCGACGCTGGCCCTGATTGTGCTGGCAGTTGCAGTCGTTCTGAACTTCGTCTTTGCCTAAAGTTGCAGATGAATTGTGGTCACGCATTGGTAACTTAGAACTCTGGAGTGACGTATGGGTCTCGATATCCGCATCCCTCTCGGCCTGATCTTCCTGATCATCGGTGGAATCATGGCGGTCTTTGGCATTTTCACGTACGGAAATCCGGCAATTTACGAGAAGTCGCTCGGCGTAAATCTGAATCTGGCCTGGGGTGGGATTATGTTCGCGTTCGGCGCCGTCATGTTTCTCGTAGGCAAGCGACAGAAGTGGCAGAACGACCCAGTAAATCCGCGCCCCTGGGAGAAGGGTGACGCCGCCGCAAAGGGCCATCACTAAAAACTATGCATATCGAATACCGAATCAATGAGAGAGACTATCGGAGCGCCGCAACGCTGGCGAATCGGAAGCGTTCCAATTTGTCGGCACTGGAACACTTCTGGCCGTATATCTTTTGCATTGTCTGGATTCTGATTGGCTGGCTTCCGGGCGGCGGCAACCTCGATCCGTCGAACTCGGATGATCTCTACTTCGAGCTGGGAGGGCTGCCCATCTTTCTTGTGCTGCTCTACATGCGGCGCCTGCAACTGAAGCGGGAGTATGGGAAGGCGTCGAACTACCGGCTGCTGCACGCACTGGACCTGGACGCGAACGGACTGCGACTGGTGACAAGCGTCGGTACGACGAGGTCAAGCTGGGACCTCTACGAGAAGTACGCGGAGAACGACGACGTCTTCATCCTGTATGAGGAAGGGAAACATACGTTCGTTCCGATCTCGAAGAGTCACCTGGTTCCTCTGCAAACCGATGAGCTGCGCACTTTGCTGAATGCGTATCTGCAACGGGCGTAGGCAGGACGGGAATTCTCCGCATCGTCGCTTAATCTTCCACTGCCGGTAACTTGCGATAATTGAGTCATGAAGCGCCGCACAATTGGCCATTATGAGTTTCTGCGCAAGATCGGCGCGGGCGGGTCGGGCGTCGTCTACCTGGCGACGGACACGCTGCTGCAGCGGCCTGTGGTGCTGAAGTTGCTGAAACGCGGGGCTTTGTCGCTGGAGCAGGTGCGGGCGACGCAGTTGCGCGAGGCGCGGCTGGCGTCGGCCATCGATCACCCTAACGTCTGCGCCATCTATGACGTGGGCGAGGCGCCGTCGGAGTCCGGCGGCGAAGACGAAGCCTACATCGTAATGCAGTACATCCCGGGGAAGTCGCTGGACAAGGTGATCGCCGAGGGGCCGGCCAGCCTGCAACTGGTGCTTTCGGCCGGCATCCAGATCGCCGATGGACTCTCCGCGGCCCACCAACTGGGCATCTTTCATCGCGACCTGAAGCCGGCCAACGTCATGCTGACCGACGGCGGGCTGATCAAGATTCTCGACTTCGGGCTGGCGCGGCAACTCAGCCGGGACGAGGCCGACTTCGACCCTGCGACTCCGGGCCGGCACACGCCGCCCGCGCCCGAGGCGACCTACACCGCGAAGGGTGGGACGATTGCGTACATGGCGCCCGAGCAGTTCGTGACGGGGCGGTCGTCGGTGCAGTCGGACGTGTTTGCGCTGGGGCTGATTCTGTTCGAACTGGCCAGCGGGCGGCATCCGTTTCACCGGCCGGACGCGCCGGAATTCCAGACCATTCGCGCCACCCAATTTGCGGAGCCGCCGAAGATTCGCGAGATTGTGCCCGAGTTACCGGTGGAGTTGGAGTCGGTAATTCTGCGCTGCCTGGAGAAGCAGCCTTCGGAACGCTTCTCATCGGCCGCCGATGTGCGCGAGGGGTTGCGGACAATCATGAAGGCGCTGCAGCTCGACTCGGTGGGAATGCCCGGCGATTCGATCTCGCAAGTGCCCGCGCAGGGCCGGCTGGAACTTGAGTCGCCGGAAGAAGAGAAGCGGGCCACTGGAATTCTGTCGATGCTGGCCGAGCGTTTCCGCGAGTCGGGCACGACCGCGGCTGGCAAGCAGAATTCGATTGTGGTGCTTCCGTTCGTCAACTTTGGCATGTTGACCGCGGTCGATGGGGAGCCCGTGCCGTCGCCCCTATACGGCTATGCGCTGGCGGATGCCATCGCCGCGCGCCTGGCTCGCATGACCTCGCTGGTAGTGCGGCCGTCGAGTTCGCTGATGACGATTCCGGCGCAGCAGCTTGACCCGCTCGCGATCGGCAAAAAGCTGCTGGTGCGGTTTGTGCTCGCGGGGAACTTCATGCGGTCGAAGGCGGGCTTCGATCTGAACTGGCAACTGCTCGACATTCCTTCGCAGTCGGTGCGGGCTGGCGGATCGATCAGCGTCGAGTCCTTCGACCTGATCAGCGTGCAGACGGAGATCTGCAACGAGGTCTTCTCGACGCTGCAGGGCTTTGGCGATCTGCAGAACACCATAATCTCGGCGGATGCCGCGAGGACAACGTCGTCTTCGCTGAGCCAGGATCTGTCGGAGGACTACCTGCAGGCGCGGGCGGTGCTGTCGTCGTTCATGTCGCGAACGGGATCGCTGGATGACTTGAATCGTGCGCGCGGATTGTTTGAAAGCGTGGTCAACCAGGATGAGGACTATGCGCCGGGATGGTCAGGGCTGGGCATCACGCATCTGCAGTACGCGCGCCACGGGCTGGGCGGCCAGATGCATGTGCTGGAAGCGCGGCGTGCCTTCGACAAGGCGCTGCAGCTCGATCCGGGATCGGTCGAGGCGAATCTCTATCGCGTCTACATGCTGCTTTCACGCGGCGAGAAAGAGTCGGCGCGCCACGGGATTGAGCAGCTGCTGCAGTCGGCGGCGAACGACTGGAATGTCCACCTGGTCGCGGGCCTGACGCTGCGCATCGACGGCATGTACGACGAGGCGCTGGACCAGTTCAACACCTCGCTGCGGCTTAACCCGGCGAACGCGGCGATCATCTACAACCACCGCGCGCGGGTCTATCAGTATCAGAACCAGCTTGAACTGGCGGGCGACGAGATTGAGAAAGGCTTGACGCTGGAGCCGCGCCAACCGCTGCTGCGGATTTCGCTGGGCTATCAACAGATGCGGCAGGGCGACCTGGCGCGCGCGGTGGCGACGCTCGAGTCGGTGATCTCGGACGAGGCCAGCCTGCGCATCGTGTTTCCGACGATCGCGCTGTGCTATGTGCAGCTCGGCGACCGAGCCAAGGCAGCGAGCTTCATTCTGGAAGAGACGCTGGCGGCGGCTGAAGCGGACGGCGAGATGGCCTATCGGCTGGCGACGTACTTCGCGGTGGACGGCGATGAGTCGGAAGCGCTGCACTGGTTGCGGCGGGCAATCTACCTGGGGAACGAAAACTATCCGTGGTTCACCAAGAACCCGGCGTGGAAGAACCTAGAGGGGCATAGCGACTTCGAGCGGATTCTGGAGGACCTGAAAAAAAGCTACAGGCGCAACCAGAAGAACTGGAAGCGCCTGCTGGCTCAAGTCAGGGATTAGCTCTATTCGGCGCCGGGTGAGGTGACCGCGGTGGGCTTGAGCAACGCGGCACCGGGAGTAATCGACATCGGCTCAGTGAGGCTGAAGACGAGGCCCAGGTCCTTGGGCAGTTCGGCTTGGCGATCCTGCTTCAGCCAGATCACCGTGCTCACGCCCGCGCCTATGCCTGCGCCAACCAGTGCGCCGGGAACGCCGCCGATCATCGCGCCTGCCGCTGCTCCACTGCCGGTCGTCAGGCCCATCACACCCAGGTTGCGCTTGGTGTTCTCGCCGCGCATGATCGTGCCTTCGCTGTCGACCTTGGTGTTCTCCCAGCTGTTGGTATCGATGACGCGGGCACGGAGCACATACTGCGTGCCGTCGGGCAGAATCACTGTCCGTGGTTCCAGATGAATGGCCGCCGAGCCGCTGATGCGCTTGCCTCCGCGAACCCAGGTCACGCGGCCTTCAAGCACCGAGCCAACCGGAACGATGACCTTACCCTGATGCGTCACGGGGTCGGTTACTTCGGCGGTGAAGCGGGTGCCGGGTTGGGTGGTCAGGGTCGACAAATCTTCGCGCAGCTTGACTCTGACCAGCGTGCCCTCGGGAATCTCGCCCGGTTGCGACGGGACGAAGGTGACGATCCCGGCATCCGGGTCGTCCTTGGAAGTCAGGGGACGCCGCCCATCCCGGCCAGCGGTGGCTTCGGTCACGATATTGGCGTCGGGATCGAACGCGGCGGAGCTTTGCGTAGAGCTTTGGCCCGTACTGCCGGGTCCGCGGTAGGGGACGTAGGGCCCGTAAACCGTCCCGGTAGCAGGCGCAGGAATGGCTGCCGACGGCTTGGCCCGCGCAGGCGCGGGTGCCGGGGCTGCGTCCTCGCTGTCCACAGTGATGGGGGCCTGATCGGGGTGGGAAACGCCCGACATTTGCCCAACGCCCGGCGTCGCGAGCAGCATCCACGTACTTCCGAGGCAGGCCATCCCGGCGATCAGCTTGATTCCTTTGACTCGATTGGCGATTCTCATGGTATTTCCCCTTCGTTGGTTGCCCTGCGCGGCCGTAGCTCGCATTTCCCATAGGAACACTGGAGGCGCGGATTTTATGCGCTAACCTCTCAGACTCAGGGTAGCGGGGGCCGTCGCTGTGGCGGGCGGAAATTAAGGGCGGGGAATCGAGGGCGCTAATAAGCGGCTAGGGCCGCGTAAATAAGGGCTGGGTAGGGTAAAGAGAGGGCGGCTTAAAAGGCAAAGGCAACTCAATTCAGAGTTGCCTTTCCTCCCCGGAGTACACAAATGAAAACCAGTGCAGCGGCTCACCTTGGCAGGAGGACCACGCATTTGGACCTTCGCTTATGTCATAAGCAAGTTTGGGGCCATTTCAAAGGGCGGCAAAATAAGGACTTTCCAAGGCGGCCCCGGGCCCCAGTGGGGAAAATTTTTCCCACATGGAAAGCATTTTCGGCCCCTGCAACATCCCTTTGTTAGAATCCGACTGGTGAAAGATTCTGCTCTAGACCTGATTACAACCATCCACACCGTGGGCGGACCGGCACTTCCAGTCGACCGCCGCGCCAAACTCAATGACCGTTTGCAGCACCGCGTCGTGGCCCAGACTCACGGCGTTTCTCCTGCACCCGAGTATTTACCCCATAGGAGCAACATGACTGAGATCGTATCCATCAGCGCGCGCGAAATCCTTGACTCTCGCGGCAATCCCACCGTCGAAGCCGACGTTACCCTTTCCAGCGGCGCCATGGGCCGCGCGGCCGTTCCGTCGGGCGCGTCCACGGGCGAGCACGAGGCTGTCGAACTGCGCGACGGCGACAAGGCACATTACCTGGGCAAGGGCGTCCTGAATGCCGTCGAGAATGTCGAGTCCATCCTGGCTCCCGAACTGAAGGGCATGGACGCATCCAACCAGCGCCTGATCGACGCGACCATGATCGCGATCGACGGCACCGAGAACAAGTCCAAGCTCGGCGCCAACGCGATCCTCGCCGTTTCGATGGCCTGTGCGCGCGCTTCGGCCACGGCGCTGAAGCTGCCGCTCTATCGCTACCTGGGCGGCGTGAATGCCTGCGTGCTGCCGACGCCGATGATGAACATCCTGAACGGCGGCAGCCACGCTGATTCGAACGTGGACTTCCAGGAGTTCATGGTGATGCCGGTGGGCGCGGAGACGTTCAGCGACGCACTGCGCTGGGGCGCCGAAGTCTTCCACACGCTGAAGGGCGTGCTGAAGAAGAAGGGCTACAACACCGCGGTGGGCGACGAGGGTGGATTCGCGCCCAGCCTGAAGTCGAATGACGAAGCGGTTGAGCTGATCCTGGAAGCGATCGAGAAGGCCGGCTACACCCCGGGCGAGCAGATTTCCATCGCTCTCGATCCTGCCTCCAGCGAGTTCTTCGACAAGGAAAAGAACAAGTACGTTTTCAAGAAGTCCGACAAATCCGAGAAGACCCCCGCGGAGATGGTCGCCTTCTACGTCAACTGGGCGAAACAGTACCCCATCGTTTCCCTGGAAGACGGTCTCGCCGAAGACGATTGGGAGGGCTGGAAGATCCTCACCGAAGAACTCGGCCACATCCAGCTGGTCGGCGACGATCTCTTCGTCACCAACACCGAGCGCCTGCAGCAGGGCATCGAGCAGAAGGTCGCCAATTCGATTCTGATCAAGGTCAACCAGATCGGCACTATCTCGGAGACGCTCGAGGCTATCGAACTCGGCCGGCGTTATGGCTACACTTCGGTCATCAGCCATCGTTCGGGAGAGACGGAAGACACGTTCATTGCCGACCTCGCAGTGGCGACCAACGCCGGACAGATCAAGACCGGCTCGGCGAGCCGCACGGATCGCATTGCGAAGTACAACCAGCTGCTGCGCATCGAAGAAGAGCTTGGCCAGTCGGCGGAGTTCCTCGGCATCGAATCGCTGAACTTCAACGGCTAATCGGCTGCGCACCTACCAGGCTCCACCGTGGCAAACAGCACCTCGCTGCCACGGTGGAGTTTCATTTGCCGGCTGCTCTCGTTGGTCTACACTCATTGGCATGTGCCGCATTCTTCTCGCACCGGTCCTGCTTTCGATGGTCTTGGCTGCTTCGGCCCAGCAGACTCCCGCGGCCGCGGCGGATGCTCCGCTGACGCTGGATCAGTTGCGGCAGCTTCTGAATGCGAATGGGGTAACGGAAGTCGTCGCCAACCTGAAGGTGCAGCAGCTTGAGAACGTGCGCACACACCTGCCGCCGTGGTGGCCGGACGACGTGTGGATCGCCGAGTCGGATGCGATTCAGAAGGTGGATGTGGTCGCCACTTACTATTCCTTCTCCCAGCCCTGCTATTCGCAGAAAGAGGCGCGACTGTTCATCCACATGTACAGCACACCCGAAGGCCACGCCTACGCTCGTCGCCTTGTCGGGCTTGATGCTGCGCCTCTCGCGCGCGGCGACACTCCGGCAGAAGCGCGCGCGGTGGCAGCGAAGCACGACGAGGAACTCAACCAGCGGATCATTCATTCGCTCGACGCGGAAGATCAGGCGGAGGCCAGGGCCGTGTTCGGCGGGCCGCGCGCGGCAGCCATCAGCGCTTGCGTGGCCGACGGCCTGCCGCAGGCACAGGCCGCGGTGCAGGCAATGGAGCGGGATGGAATGCGCGTGGTGGTCGATGCGCATCACGCAGAGCTGGTCAAGGCCAAGACGAAGTACGTCGCCAAGCATCCTGAAGCGGCGAGCGCATCCAACTAGCATGGAGAACTATGCCTCAAATCGATACTGCCGATGTTTCGTTCCACTATGAGGAGGCGGGTTCGGGCACGCCTGTGCTGCTCATCCACGGGCACCCGTTTGATTGCTCGATGTGGGCGCCGCAGCTGAAGGGGGGCTTCCCGGGATTCCGCCTGATCGCGCCCGACCTGCGCAACTTCGGCCGAACGACTTCGCCAAATCCGCCGGCAGACTATGCGGGCTATGCGCACGATGTGGTGCACTTCGCCGACGCGC
>Ga0102924_1006530_pt1 | contig 10920 bp, 7 predicted proteins | sample PaiPotPPM11metaG_FD_80116 | JGI IMG/M metagenome (GOLD analysis project Ga0102924, IMG submission 80116) | Iron sulfur acid spring bacterial and archeal communities from Banff, Canada, to study Microbial Dark Matter (Phase II) - Paint Pots PPM... ...
AATGCAGGCACTGCGATCTGCTGGGCGCCGTCAAGAATTGCCTGCTTGAGTTCTTTTCCCATATGCAGGTTGCGCTGAATGTTCTCAATCTCGACGGTGGCGTCATCCACCAGAATTCCGACCGCCAGCGCCAGTCCGCCGAGCGTCATGATGTTGAACGTCCCACCCAGCGCGCTGAGCACGAGGACCGAGGTCAGAATTGAAAGCGGAATCGAAGTCGCAATAATCAGCGTGCTACGCCAATTGCCCAGGAACAGCAAAATCATGGCTGCCGTGAGACAGGCCGCAGTCAAAGCTTCTCGCAGTACGCCTTGGATCGCCGCCCGTACAAACAGCGACTGATCGAACAACTGTTTCACGCTCAACCCAGTGGGCAGCGTCTGCTCGACATGCGGCAGCATTTCCTGCACCGCTTTTACCACGCTGGTTGTGGAAGCATTGCCGTTCTTCAGGATGCTCAATAACGTCCCGCGCGTGCCATCCTGACGAACAATGTTGGTCTGCGGAGTGAATCCGTCGCGCACATGGGCTACGTCGCGGATGTAAATTGTAGCGCCATTCACGGTTTTGATCGGAATGTCGTTCAATTCGGCGACCGTAAGGGGGCTGGCATTGAGTTCGACCTGATATTCAAGCGGCCCGATCTTAGCCGTGCCCGAGGGGAGAATCAGGTTCTGGGACGTGATCGCATTCACCACATCAACTGGGGTCAGGTGCTTGGCCTGCATTGCCGGGGTGTCAATATCCACCGAAACCACGCGCTGCTTACCGCCATAGGGATACGGAATCGCCGCGCCCGGCACGGTGATAAGCTGCGTGCGCAAGAAATTCAATGTCAGGTCATTGAGTTGCTGCTCAGAATAGCTGCGGCTGCTCACACCGATCTGAAGAATTGGCACCGTAGATGCCGAATATTGAATGACCAGCGGCGGTGTAGTCCCCGGCGGCAATTGCCGGATCGCGGTCTGGGAAATCGCTGTGACCTGGGCAAGGGCGGTCTGAATATTGGCCGTGGGTTGAAAGAAAATCTTGACGACCGCAATTCCGTTCAGCGACTGTGACTCGATATGCTCAATATCGTTCACCAGTGTCGTAAGCCCGCGTTCCGTGACCGTGGTGATGCGATTGGCCATGTCTTGCGGCGAAAGACCCGTGTAATTCCAAACCACGCTGATGACGGGGATATTTATGTTGGGGAAAACATCAGTCGGCGTGCGAGAGATGACAATGGGGCTCAGGATCAAAATCAATAGGGCCATCACCACGAATGTGTAGGGCCGGCGTAATGCTAACGCAACAATCCACATAGAAGACTAACCCTGAATAGCTGATTCTAAGGGATACGACAAGAATTGCGCAGATACACAGCGGATCAGCTCAGCACTTACAAAATTCCGCCGACTGAGATCCTGATGTTATGATGCACAAATATTGGGAACAAACGATACACAGGAAAACCGCGAACACAGCGAGTTACCGCATTCCACGCCCGCTCCTGATCCTTCGCAGTTTTGCCCGAACTGCTCGTCGCGGCTGGTAGATTACCGCTGTAAACTGAGGTGTCCGCAATGCGGATACTTCCTCAGCTGCTCAGACTTTTATTAATCAGGCTCAGAGTTCGATCAACGCTCCAGTTTCGCGCTCATCGTGATCTTCGCGTTGAGCACCTTCGAAACCGGACATCCAGCCTTCGCATCTGCAGCTGCTTTCTGAAATGCGGCATCGTCGGCTTTGGGAACCCGCGCGCTGACATCCAGATGGACTGCGGTAATTGCCCACCCCGCGTCCAGTTTTTCCATCTTTAAATTCGCAGTCGTGTTAATACTCTCGGGCGTGAGATTCGCCGCTCCCAACTGCGCCGAAAGCGCCATCGAGAAGCAGGCCGCATGCGCTGCGGCGATCAGCTCTTCCGGATTGGTCCCCGGCGCATCTTCAAAACGCGTCTTGAACGAATATGGGACATGAGAAAAAACCCCGCTGGGGGCTGAGAATTCGCCCTTGCCGTCTTTGAGACCGCCCTTCCAGACTGCGCTGGCCTTACGTTCCATAGGTTCACTTTCTCCTTGCTAGAATCGGCGAAACAGACAAACATTCTAGACTAACCACCAGAAGACTGCCGCGGGCAGCCCGCAATGGCACACCGCCTCACTCCTCGCTCATAGACCGCAGCAGCTTCCTGATTTCCCGGTTAATTCGTGCTGCTTCGTCCGAGGATGCCTCGAGCAATTGCGCCCACCGCTTGCTCTCCCCCTCCAGCTTGACCTGCCCGAGAAGATAGGAGGCTTGCATGATCGCTTCCAGCGAATTGCTCAAGTCATGAGCCAGCGCACGCAACCGCGCGATCCCCTTCTCAACTTCAATCTTCTGCCTCTGGGCTTCAGGTTTCGCCCTGATCGTGGGCTTCTCAGACATCCTCCCTGCCCCCTCTTGATCGAATTGGAATCATGCCGGTGCCTGCCTGCACGATTCCTTGTGCAGGGTCTGACACTCGGTCCATGGCAGTAAGAATAGATATCGTAGTCTGTTCCTTCAAGGCTGACCACATAGCAAGCACTCGGTCGGCTGACCGCCCAAAGCAGAACAGAAAAGTGCCTCGCTATCGCCCGAGAAGCTGCGCCGCCTTCTTGTCTCGTGAAGCACGATACCAAGGGGGCTTCCCGTGAAGAATGTTAGCTCCGCCGCGAATGGGATTGAAAGTACAACGGGTCACGTCGATCAAGAAGTGATTATCGGTGGCGCTTTCGACTCGTTTGACAACCTGTTTGTCGAGCAAGTCTTCTCCGACGACCCATCCCAAGCCTCCAACCGGCGTCATCACCAGATAGATTTGTCCAACGCCTGTATAGCAATTCTTGGTCGTGCAAGGCCATGAGCCGTTTTGGTTCCACGGCGGTCGCACCTTCGCACCGTACTTCTCGACCGTCACTTCGCTCAGGGGCCCGATGTTCCATTGCGTACTGTAGACCGCATTCCACAACGTTGCTTTGAGTCGGCTGCGCCAATACGCCTTCGTGTTGGAAAATTCCAGGTCTCGACCTTGTGGATCGTTCTGGATCTGAATGTAGCTGGTCAGGGCTCCCTGAATGGGTGGCCCAAATATCCATAGAGATTGGGATCGCCATCGCTCCATCCAGAATGTACCCACGAGTGCAGCGACTGCATATAGTCACGCCAGTAATGGTTTAACGGTACACCCTCCGAGACCACCCAGCGATAGTCATCGTGAACCACATACGCCTGTTCGATCGAGAGGAACACAAAAGACTCGAACAGAGCGCGTCCCCAATGAAACTTTTCGTTGCGAGGATGATTCGCTGATGAGACGAGAGCGTTTGGCGGGTCGTTTCCGTAAGGCTGGCTGGCAACCGCTCCCGCAGATTCCGGCGCAGCAGAAAGCTCGGAACCTTTACCATCAGTTTCAGATCTCAGAGATATGCAATCGGCGGTCCGATTGTGAAGTAAATCGCAGCGCGGGGCTTGGGAGAAAGCATTTTCTGACAACAACAAGAGGACGAAAAGACAAACGTGCCGTGCCATTTCCAGAGTAGTCGGGCTTGCGCTGTGCCCTAGTGCGTTATTTGGCTGAGCTGGGATTTTAGACCTCGCGAGTAACTTCTTGTTGCTGGCGGGGTTAAGCTCGCAACGTAGGATGCTGTAAATCCCGTTTGGGATCGCTACCCTGAGCAGAGGTGCTCACTATATGGGGGTAGTGGTGCAGTTTGAATCCTCTCATCGACCTGGGCGGGATCCACATGCTAGACCTGCGCCCCACGCTGGCCGAAAGCGGTCCTTATCTCGTCCAGAATCGCATCTTTGACATTCTCTTCTCTACGATTGTTCTGCTGCTCACCTTACCGTCGACGTTTCCCATTGCCGTAGCTATCAAGCTCACCAGCCGGGGCCCGCTGTTCTTCAATCAGGACCGGGTGGGACTCAACGGGCGCGTGTTCTGCATGATCAAGTTTCGTACGATGAAATTGGGGAGTAAGCAAGGAGGGGACACCTATTGGACATCGGTGAACGACCCCCGCCGCACGTTAGTTGGGGCCTTTCTCCGCAAGATGAATCTCGACGAATTGCCGCAGTTTTTCAATGTCCTCATGGGTCATATGAGCATCGTTGGGCCGCGGCCGGAGCGTCCGTATTTTGTAGAGAGATTCCTTGAGCAATTTGAAAGGTATAACGCCCGGCATATGTTCAAGGTGGGTATAACCGGTTGGGCGCAAGTGAATGGCTGGCGCGGAGACACCTCAATCGCGAAGCGCGTGGAATACGATCTGTATTATCTCCGCAACTGGAGCCTTACCTTCGATCTTCAAATCATCGTTATAACTTTGCTGCGCATGTTCTCCAGCAAGAATGCATATTGATATTGCTCACTCCAAAGTTTGACACTCAGTCTGCGCCTTGTAAGAATAGATCTCGCAGTATCTCCTTCAAGGCGGCGAGGCCGCCCCGCTAAGCACTCACTAGCCGAAGTGGCGGAATTGGCAGACGCGCATGGTTCAGGTCCATGTACCCGCAAGGGTGTGGGGGTTCGAGTCCCTTCTTCGGCACCATTCTTTTTTCCTCGAGCAGTACGTTGTGAATCTTTCCGTAGTCCTGGCGAATCTTGAAGTAGAGAAGTGCCGGAGGAAATCCGATGTCGCTGACTCTGACCGTCATTGCTGTTGCGGCGCTGGGCCTGCTGATCTTTCTACTGACCAAACGTACAAAGGGCCGAAATGACCTGGAACAGCACAGCATCACAGCCGAGGAACTCCACTCGTTGTTGGTCTCAAATCAAGACGTACTTCTGTTCGATGTTCGACAGCCGCTCGACTTGTTAGCGTATCCCGAGATCATTCCTTCCGCACGCAGAATTGCACCAAACGAAGTGCTTGAAAACCCATCACTCATCCCCAAAGAAAAAGATGCAGTGGTGTACTGTACGTGCCCAAGCGACAAGACCAGCCGGGCAGTTTTACGTCGAGCCCTGGGGCTGCATTTCTTCCGTATCAAGTTCCTCAGAGGTGGATTGGCGGCTTGGAAAATGAATGGCTATCCGGTCGAGCCATACCGAGAGTCTTTTCACCTCTACGTTCCAAGTTTAGCTTCGTCGTCGAAGTGAAACTCGAACGTTCACAGCACGCTCAAATTCTCGTTTCATAATCGCCGCTCTGAATCATCTCGTCCGCGAGTGAAGATGTTTGTAAGCGATTCAAGAGGGACAACAGAAAACTCGCCACCTGCTCGAACGAATTTGTGGGGCGCGGACCGCATCGTCCTAGTCCTCCGACGGACGGAACATGTACCTTCGACGACCATAAAGTCCTTTTTTGGTTGGATGTAAGTACCTCAAAACATAGAATCCTTGCCAATTAAGCTGCAACATAGCAGCGCTCTCAAAAAAATCTTGCTGGAGATGTGTCATGAGTGTTGGGAAGCTTTTCTCAATCGTGTGCTTGTGCACTGTTACCGGGCTCCCGGCCGCGGCCGGGATTTGGGTCTCGGCCCCGGGCAGCGCCAGCGTTTCAACTTCAGGGAGCGCTACAGCGACATCGCCGGTCCATTTCGTGGCCACAGCCAGTTCGCCAGCGTGTTCGAAGGGGGTGTCTCGTATCGGAATCTACACCACTCCGAACTCGCTGGCTTATACAGTTAACGGATCAATCGTGGATACGAATCTTGCGCTGAACGCCGGCACTTACAATATTGCCGTTCAGGAGTGGGACAATTGCGGTTGGTCTTCAAAGGCCATGCTCACGCTCACTGTTGGAAGCTCCGGCAATCCTCCGCCACCTTCCGGGACCTCCTTCTCTAACCTGCAAAATCAGAAAGGTTGGTCAGGATATGCGTTGCTGCCGCCTAGCTGGGGAATTTGCGCCTCCTGCACCTCCGCAGGCCCGCAACTGAAGTGGTCATGGGCACCCGGCACCAGTTCGCCTTCCATGGATGGAATCTCAACAACGACTGTTTATGGAGGCGGAACTCATCAGTGGGGAGATGTGCTTTGGAACAACCACATCATCGGGAGTTTTTCCTCACAGGGACTTCCGGACACAAGCCACACATTAAATCCCACGCTTCACAATTTCAGTTATGACGTTTATTTTTGGGTGAAGGACGCAAGCGTCTCACAGGCACTGGAGTTCGACATCAATCAGTTCACCGGCGGAAAGTCTTACATCTGGGGTCACGAGTGCCGAATCGCCGGCGGGCATCAGTGGGACATCTACGACGACGCCAATCATAAGTGGCTGCAGACTGGCGTCCCCTGCAACCCGATCAGTGGCGCTTGGAACCACCTCACCCTTGTCGTGCAACGCACTTCTACGAATCAGTTGCTCTTCAAAACCATCACTCTCAACGGCCAGACCGCGACGATCAACCATACGGAGCCGCCCACTTCTACGTCGTGGAACGGCGTTACCATCAATTACCAACTGGATGGGAATGTCGCGGGAACACCCTACACGGTGTACTGGGATAAGCTGAAGTTCACAATGCAATAAAGCGGCCGAGCGGAGGCTGGGACAGTCCCGGCCTCCGCTCCTATTTCGTTCTTCCGCCTTCCACCTTCAACTTGTCGCTGGCTGCCGCCTGTGCCGCCGCCAAACGAGCCGTCAGCACGCGGAAGGGCGAGCACGAAACATAGTTGAGTCCGGTCTGATAGCAGAACTCAACTGAGGATGGTTCTCCGCCGTGCTCCCCGCAGATTCCGACTTTCAGATCTGAGCGAGTTTTGCGGCCGCGCTCCGTCGCCATCTTAACCAACTGCCCCACCCCTTCGCGGTCGAGCACGGCAAACGGATCCTGCTTCAGAATGCCCTCGGCAAGATACGTAGGCAGCACCTTGTTGATGTCGTCGCGCGAGAAGCCAAACGTGGTCTGCGTTAAATCGTTCGTTCCGAATGAGAAGAACTGCGCTTCTTTGGCGATCTCGTCGGCCACCAAAGCCGCGCGTGGAAGCTCGATCATGGTGCCGACCAAATAATCGACCTTAGTTCCCTTCTCTTTGAAAACTTCCTGCGCCACCCGATGCACAATCGCCGCCTGGTTCGCCATCTCCTTCAGCGTCGCCGTAAGCGGGATCATCACCTCGGGATAGACCTTCACGCCTTCCTTCGCGACCGCTACCGCGGCTTCGAAAATGGCGCGGGCCTGCATCTCGGTAATTTCTGGATAAGTGATGCCCAAGCGGCAGCCGCGATGGCCGAGCATGGGATTAAATTCGTGCAGCTCTTCCACTCTTCGCAGAAGTGTCCGCAATCCGCTCAGCTTTGGTGATTTCGGCTTTGTCGCTTCGAGCACTGCGATTTCCACCATCAGATCTTCGCGTCGCGGCAGAAATTCATGCAGCGGGGGATCCAAAGTGCGAATCGTGACTGGAAAACCGTCCATTGCGCGGAATACGCCGTCAAAATCTTTGCGTTGCAATGGAAGCAGTTTCTTCAGCGCGGCTCGGCGGTCCTTCTCTGTATTGGCGAGGATCATGGCGCGCATGTGCGGCAGCTTCTTTTCGCCGAAGAACATGTGCTCGGTGCGGCAAAGACCAATTCCCTCTGCGCCAAATGCGCGTGCCTGAATTGCATCTCGGGGAATATCAGCGTTGGCCCGCACTTTCATGGTGCGGAACGGCTCCGCCCAGCCCATGAATTTCAGCAGCTCAGGATCGTCAGCTTTTGGCGGAATAGACTCGAGCTTGCCTTTGATCACGCGACCGGTGGTTCCGTCGAGAGAAATCCAATCGCCCGCTTTGAAAGTCTGCCCCTTCGCCTGCATCTCGCGCTTCTTCTCATCTACATGAATATCGCCCGCACCCGCAACGCAGCACTTACCCATGCCTCGCGTCACCACGGCGGCGTGGCTGGTCATTCCGCCGCGTGATGTCAGAATTCCGGCGGCAACCTCCATGCCGTGAATATCTTCGGGAGTGGTTTCTGCGCGTACCAGAACCACCGGATTCTTCTTCGCGCCATGACCCGCTTTCTCTACCGCTTCATCAGCGGTAAAAACAATTTGTCCGACGGCAGCCCCGGGCGAAGCAGGCAGCCCGGTCGCTAGCACCTCAACTTTTGCCTTCTTCTCGTCGAGCCGTGGAACCAAAAAGTCATAAAGCTGGTTCGGTTCCACGCGGAAGATAGCTTCTTCCTTAGAAATTAACCCTTCTTCGACCATTTGGAGCGCAACCCGCACGGCGGCAATGCCCGTGCGCTTGCCATTGCGCGTCTGCAGCATATAAAGCTTTCCGTCCTGAATGGTGAACTCGAAATCCTGCATGTCGCGGTAATGTTTTTCGAGGCGGCTCGTGATCTCATGGAGTTGCCGGTAAACATCCGGCATGATCTTTTCGAGCTCGGAAATATGGACCGGCGTGCGAATGCCGGCGACTACATCTTCCCCCTGCGCATTCATCAGAAACTCGCCGTAGAACTCTTTGGTGCCGATTGCGGGATTGCGGGTGAAACCGACGCCTGTGCCACTGGTATCACCGAGGTTGCCGTAGACCATGGCTTGCACGTTGACGGCGGTCCCCAGCATATCGTCGATGTTGTTGATGCGGCGATAGTGCTTGGCACGATCGTTCTGCCAGGAGCGAAACACCGCGTCCCTCGCCATCACCAGCTGCTCGTGCGGGTCCTGCGGAAAGTCGCGCTTGGCATGCTTCTTAACGACCTTCTTGTATTCGGCGATGACTTCTTTCAACGCTTTGGCGTCGAGGTCGGTATCGAGCTTGGCTTTCCTCTGCTTCTTCTTGCTGTCGAAAACCTCTTCAAACGCGTACTTCTCGATTTCCAGCACTACACTGCCGAACATCTGGATCAGGCGTCGATAGGAATCGTATGCGAACCGAGGATTGTTGCTGCGCTTGGCGAGTGACTCGACGCTTTCGTCGTTAAGCCCGAGATTCAGAATGGTGTCCATCATCCCCGGCATAGAAAACTTTGCGCCCGAACGCACGCTGACGAGTAGCGGATTATCGCCCTTGCCGAGCTTCTGCCGCTGCAAATCCTCTAGCTTTCGTAGGGCTTCTTCCATCTGCCGATCCACTTCGGCGGAGACGCCACCCTGCTTCATGTACTCGCGACAAGCTTCCGTCTGAATGGTGAAGCCCGGAGGCACTGGCAGCCCGGCGTTGGTCATTTCGGCCAAGCCAGCGCCCTTGCCACCCAGCTCCTCTTTCATCTTGCCGTTGCCGTCAGCCTTGCCGCCGCCGAAGGAATACACGTACTTGGTTGCGGTCTTTCGGGTATTCTTCGGGCCGCCGTTTGCACTGTCCCGGACTTCGGTTTCTGAAATTGTCGATGTCGCCATATGAGTGCGTTCCTTTTTTCTTTGAATTCTGGTTTCTGTGTTCCTAAATATTGTCATTCCGAACAGCTTTAGCTGTGAGGAACCTGCTGTTCTCGGACAGTCCGCGAAAAGCTATGACTTCCCTTCAGTTACAATTTCCGAGAAATCGGCGATTGTAGAAAATTCTCGCAACAATGTCTGCAGCAGCGCCAGCCGATTGGCGCGCAATTGCTCATCCTCAACCATGACCATTACTTTATCGAAAAAGGCGTCCACCCCGGGGCGGATGCGAGAAATTTCGGCCAGTGCCCGCGAATAATCTTTTGGTTGTTTGAGATCATTTACGGCTTGCGCGATTTCAGGAACTAGCCTCCCGAGATTTTTCTCCGCCTCGTCACGGAATAAATTCGCATCAATCGTGGAACCCAGTCGCTCCCCACCATCATTCGCCTGCCGCAGAATGTTCTTAATTCGTTTAGACGCAATGGAAATCGACTCGAAATCCTCTGAACCCCGCACCTTAGAAACTGCCTCTGCCCGTGCCACTGCGTCCACAGCGTCGTCCGCGCCCGCCGCCAGCACCGCATTCACGACGTCATATTTGTAGCCAAGTTGATCGCGCAAATAAAACTCTAACCGTTCCCGGAAAAACGCGCGCAGAGAACTTTTGAAATCCACTCCGCCCGCGAACTTCCTCTCCGCGTCGCCGGCCTTATAAGTTTCTCGCGCCAATTCAAACAAGCGGCCAAGACCAATAGGCAATTTATGTTCGGCAATCGTTCTCACTATTCCGTTGGCCTGCCGCCTAAGTGCAAACGGATCTTTCGATCCCGTGGGTTGCAAACCTAGCGCAAACATTCCCGCGATCGTGTCCGCTTTGTCAGCGATCGAAAGTACCGCGCCTTCAACTTTTCGCGGAACCGAATCCTCGGCCGATTGGGGCTTGTATTGGTCGTAGATGGTTTGCGCGATCACCTGCCGCGTCTCGTCTGGCATGCCGTGATCGAGATCTTGCACCCGCGCATACAATCCGCCGACAATCCCCTGCAATTCCGTGAACTCTTTCACCAGTTCGGTCGTGAGGTCAGTCTTGGCCAGGCATGCGGCCTTGTGCACCACGCCGGGCCGAACCGGCAAGCCGGCGTCGCGGATAAGTTCACAGGTCCAGCTGCACAGCCGCTGCACCCGCATCGTCTTGTCGTAATAGCTGCCAAGGTCTTTCTGAAACGTCACGCTTTTCAGCCAAGGTACGCGTTCGCGGAGCGGATGCTTCTGGTCCGTTTCCCAGAAAAAGCGCGCATCGTTGAACCGCGCGCGCAGCACGCGCTCGTTGCCATGGCGAATCAGGCCTTGCGGATCGCCATCGGTGTTCAACACTGTAAGAAAATTCGGCAGCAGCTTGCCTTTCGCGTCCTCTAGCGCAAAGTATTTTTGGTGATCGCGCATCACCGTTACCAGCACTTCCTCTGGAAGCTGTAGATATTCGCGATCGAAGCTGCCAAGAACAACCGACGGCCATTCGGTGAGGTTTACCACGGTTTCAAGCAGAGATTTGTCCTCGCGCCAGCGCGCGCTGGGAATCGTTCGGGTAGCGGCATCGAGATCCTTGCGAATTTGCTGTTCGCGTTCTTGCCTGCCAAGAAC
>Ga0102924_1006531_pt1 | contig 10919 bp, 13 predicted proteins | sample PaiPotPPM11metaG_FD_80116 | JGI IMG/M metagenome (GOLD analysis project Ga0102924, IMG submission 80116) | Iron sulfur acid spring bacterial and archeal communities from Banff, Canada, to study Microbial Dark Matter (Phase II) - Paint Pots PPM... ...
CTCGGACACCTTCCGGTACCGGATGCGGGCGTTCGACCCCTCTTCCAGCTGGTTGAACCGCACGTCCTGGCTCTTGGTGGCCGAGACCACGCGAACCGGGACCGCCACGAGCCCGAAGCTGATGCTGCCCGTCCAGATTGCGCTTGGCACGCCACTAGGTTCCCAGAAATGGCGGCCGGCTCCAAAGCGGTCATCGAGGTCGAGGGCCGGCACCTCACGATCTCGAACCTCGAGAAGGTGCTCTACCCCGCCGTCGGCTTCACGAAGGCGGCGGTGATCGACTACTACGCCCGCGTCGCCCCGACGATGCTCCCCCACCTCGCCGGGCGGGCGGTGACGATGGTCCGCTTCCCCGACGGCGTGGACGGCAACTCGTTCTTCGAGAAGCGGTGCCCCAGCCACGCCCCGAAGTGGGTCCGGCGGGGGGAAGTCGACCCCGGCCTGGTGGCCTGCGTCGTCGACGACGCGCCGACGCTGGTGTGGATGGCCAACCTCGCCGCGCTCGAGCTCCACACCCTGCAGTGGAAGGTGGACGACCCCACCCACCCCACCGCGATGGTCTTCGACCTCGACCCCGGCCCGCCGGCCGACGTCCTCGCCTGCTGCCGGGTGGCCCTCGACCTGCGCGCCACCCTGGAGCGACTCGGCCTGGTCACGGTCGTGAAGACCTCCGGGAGCAAGGGCCTGCACCTCTCGGTCCCCGTCCGCGGCGCCGACCCCGACGCGACGAAGTCGTTCGCGCTGGCGCTCGGCCAGCTGCTGGCGGCCGACGCACCGGACCGGGTCACCGTGTCCATGGCCAAGGAGGTGCGGCCGAACCGGGTGTTCGTGGACTGGAGCCAGAACGACCGCCACAAGACGACCGTGTGCGCGTACTCGCTGCGGGCGCAACCCCGACCGACGGTGTCGACACCGGTCAGCTGGGACGAGGTGTCGGACGCGCTCGACGCCGGCGACCCGACCGCGCTCACCTTCGAGGCCGGTGACGTCCTGGCTCGGATCGACGAGCTCGGCGACCCGTTCGCCCCCAACCTCACCGCCGAACAGGAACTGCCGCCGCTCACCGGCGCGTGACGACGCCGCCCTCCTAGCCTCCATCGCATGGACCTCACCGACAAGGTGGCGATCGTCACCGGGGCCAGCCGCGGCGTCGGCGCCGCCACCGCGGCGGCGCTCGCGACGGCCGGCGCGCGGGTGGCGTGCGCGGCGCGCGCCACCGACGACGCCCCCCTCCGGCTGCCCGGCACGATCGACGCCACTGTGCGGCAGATCGTCGACGCCGGCGGCGAGGCGATCGCGGTGCCGACCAACCTCGCCCGCGAGGAGGACGTCGACGCGATGGTGGGCGCCACCGTCGACGCCTACGGCGGCGTCGACTTCCTGGTCAACAACGCGGCGATCACGTTCCCGGGCGACCTCGACATCGACCTGAAGCGGTTCGACCTCGTCATGAACGTCGACCTCCGGGCCCAGCTGCTGGCGATCCGGGCCGTCGTGCCGCACATGCGTGCTCGGGGCGAGGGCCGGATCGTGAACGTGTCGTCGGCCGCCGCCCTCAACTACTTTCCGGGCCTGATGGTGTACGGGATGGCAAAGATCGCCCTCGAGCACCTGACCGTCTCGGCTGCGGCCCAGCTGCGGGACGACCGGATCGCGGTGAACACGTTCCGGATCGACGTGCCGGTCGCGAGCGAGGGGTTCGTCGCCAACTCGCCCGGGGTGGACCACTCGAGCTGGGAACCCACCGAGGTCGCGGCGGAGGGGATCGTGTGGATGTGCAGCCAGCCCTCCTCCTATACGGGCCACAACGTGGGCATGGCCCGGCTTCGGGAGCAGGAGGGAATCATGGGCGGGGGGCGCCACCAGTCCGCCGTCGCCGGGTTCGTGACCGAGAACCCGATGCAGCTCTCGTAGGACGCGCACCAGGCGGGTCTCCGGAGTTCAGCTTGCGTTCCTGCGGGCCGTCCGGCGTCCCGGCGAGTGCCGTCAGAGCGCCTGCTTGAGCTGGGCCTCGAAGGTCATCGCCGCGGCGTCGAACGCCGACAGCGACTGGGTGAACCGATCGAAGGGTGCGCCAAGGTCGCCCTGGGCGACCGCGCTCGCGGCGGCGGCAGCGGCGCTCTCTCCGTTGTTGGCTGCCGCGAGCAGCGCCTGCACTTGAGCCTGGAGCTCAGGCGGGAACTTGATCGCCGATATGGCGGTCACGAACGTCCGGTACGCGTCACCCGTTCTCGTGATCCCTTGCGTGAATGCGTTCGGGTCGCTGCTTGCCTGCGCCACGGCGGCGTTGAGCGCGCTGTTGAGCGTCTGAGACGCGGGCGCGTAGAGCGCGGCGGCCTGGATCACCTGCCGGCGGTCGATGGCGTGACGTGGGACGCTGACCGACTTCACCGCGACGTTCGCCCGCCACAGGCTGTCCGCCGACACCACCGGGTTGCCGGCCGCCGACGACAGGGGGCAGGAGGAGCCTGGGGTCGTCACCGCCGTCTGCAGGACCTGAAGAGGAAGGGGCGGGCCGTCGAGTGCCACCAGGACGTGCCGCGGCGTTGCCCCCGGCGCTTTGCCGTCATCGTCGATCTCGACCGCCCGACGGGCGCCGACCGTCGTCACCGCGCCCTTCGTGAGCGTTCCGACGTGGACAAAGTCGAACGCGAACTGCGTACCGGCCATCAGACAGCTGGGGTCGGTGGAGGCAAGGGTCCAGGCGGGCCCGAACATGCCACCTCGGACGTACAAGGCCCGCCGCGTCGTCAACGTCTCGATCACGGTTGGTCCGTTCGTGTCAACCTCATACGTCGTCGTCGGCCCAACATTGGTGTCAGCCGTGAAGCTGGTGGAGTCTTGGAGCGTTCCCTGAGTGTGGATCCGGAGTGAAGTCGCCGACCGCAACGCCTTCTTCATGTCCGCGTAGATCTGCTGTGGTGCCTTCGCGTCTTCGCCGTTGCCTCGAGCCGCGCCCAAGCTGGCCCCTGCTATGCCCGCGAGGGCGACCGGTATCGCGGCCAAGGCGACGAGCGAACAGCCCGCCCGAAGAAGTCTCACCGGGTCCGCCAGAGCAGCAAGAGAGCAGGTCGGCGTGAGCCGGACGCACGACCGCTGCCTTCCAGGCCCACCCGAGCCCCCCACTGCCCTCAGCACCCGCTACCCGAAGACTAGGCGCGGACCGGATCCAGCGGGATGGCCACCGCGGGATCGCCACCTGGGCACACTGGCGGGCGGCGCTCGCGTCCCTTCCCCCGGGCTGACACACCCGGCTCGTACCCTGACCGGCGATGGCAACCCGACCCCCGCGCGACTCGCAGCGGGCACGCGTCTACCGCGCCGAGCTCCCGCTGCCCGTGAGCCCCCTGCCCGGGCTCGTCGCGTGCGCGCGCTTCGCGGACCGGATCGTCGGCACCCTGTGGTGGCACGCCCGGTTCCCGCACCTCGGGTTCGAGGACCTGCCCCGGCTCCGGCCGGGCAACGGCGCCCGGACCGCCTTCTTCAGCGAGACCGACCGGGGGCTCGCCATCACGCTGCCCCGCCGGTACCGGACCAAGGGCGTCATGCTCCATGAGCTCGCGCACTGGGCGCTGCACGACCAGCCCGACCTGCCGACGCACGGCTCCACGTTCGCCCGCCTGGTGCTCGACGCGACCGACGAGTTCTGCGGCGCCGAGCCCGCCGGCGCGCTCGCCAGCGCCTACCGGACCGAGCGAGTGCGGATCGGCGAGCCGCCGCTCGAGGGCCCGGACGGCCGGTGGCGGTACGGCTGCGACGAGCGAATCCGGCTCTCGGTCGGCCGGAAGCTGATCGTGCGCGTCGCCGACGACGAGCAGCCGATCCGCGGCGTGCTCGAGGCGACCGAGCGAAGGGGGTCGGTCCTCGTGGTGCGCAACCGCCGTCACACCCACCGGGTCGCCACCGAGTCGGTCTGGGCCGTGGAGCCGGCCCGCTAGCGAGCACCGCCGTGGAGGAGGGAAGCCGGCGCGCCGTCCTGGCCGCGCTCCTCGCCAATCTCGGGATCGCGGTGGCGAAGTTCGTCGCCTTCGCGGTCACCGGGGCGACCGCGCTGCTGGCGGAGGCGATCCACTCCGTCGCCGACTCGGGGAACGAGTTCCTCCTCGCCGTCGGTGGCCGGCGGTCCCAGCGCCAGCCGACCGCGGAGCACCCGTTCGGGTTCGGGCGCGAGCGCTACTTCTTCGCCTTCGTCGTCGCGTTGGTGCTGTTCTCGCTCGGCTCCCTGTTCGCGATCTACGAGGGGGCCGACAAGCTCGCCCACCCCCATCCGGTGGAGAGCACGGCGGTCGGCTTCGTGGTGATCGGCGTGGCATTCGTGCTCGAGAGCCTCTCGCTGCGCACCGCGGTGCGAGCCGCCCGCGAGGTGCGCGGCGACGCGGGCTGGTGGCGGTTCATCCGCACCGCGAAGGCGCCCGAGCTGCCCGTGGTGCTGCTCGAGGACTTCGGCGGCCTGGTGGGGCTGGTGCTGGCGGGGACGGGACTGGCGCTGGCCGAAGTGACCGGGGATCCGACCTACGACGCCGCGGCCAGCGTCGCGATCGGGGGGCTGCTGGGCTTGATCGCCACGCTGCTGGCGGTCGAGATGAAGAGCCTGCTCATCGGGGAGGCGGCGTCACCGGAGGACCAGCAGGCGATCCGGAGCGCGATCGCGAGCAGCCCCGAGGTCGACCGGCTCATCCATCTGCGCACCGAGCACCTCGGGCCCGAGGACCTGCTCGTCGCCGCCAAGATCGACCTGTCGCCCCGGGCCGAGCGCGAGACGCCGCGTGCCATCGACCGGATCGAGGCCCGCATCCGGGCCCGCGTGCCCCACGCTCGTGTCATCTACCTGGAGCCCGACGTGTACCGCGGCGGCGACCACGAGCCCTTCTAGGACGAGGTCACCGGCTGCTCGCGGAACTCCCAGCGGGTCGGCGACCCGGTGAAGTCGGCTTCGGTCAGGCCGAAGGCGCGGACGGGCCGCAGCCGGAACACCACGCTCTCGGTGAAGAAGTCCACGGAGTAGCTGGACTCGTACTTCGCGTTCACGGCGTCGGTGAACGACTGGATCGCGGCCGGTTCGGTCACCCGGTCGACGTGGCCCTCGACGACGACCGGCTCGAGTGGGTTGTCGGTGGTGATCGTGGCTCGTGGGTCGTGGGCCAGGTTGCGGCTCTTGCGCGCCCGCCCGCCGGCGCTGAACCACGCCGCGTCGTCGAGCCACGCCCCCCACACCGGCGTGACGTGAGGACGGCCGTCGGGCCAGACCGTGGCCAGCCAGTAGTCGTGCGACGCCACCAGGCGCTCGGTGGCCCACGACCACGGCAGGAGCCCCGTCCCCTCGCCGGCGACGACGCCGTAGTCAGGCATGTAGGGACGGCTGGCGCGTGGCTCCATGGCTGCTCCTCGGTGCGGCGCCGATGATGCTCCACGCGGGCGGGAGCGGGACCAGACTGCGGCGTGCCCCGAGATCCGCTGCCGCGCCTGCGGCGGCTGTGCCTGGCGCTGCCGGAGACCACGGAGCGGCTGAGCCACGGCGAGCCGACCTGGTTCGTCCGGGACCGCACGACGTTCGTGATGTTCGCCGACCACCACCACGACGACCGGGTGGCGTGCTGGCTGGCGGCGCCGGCCGGCGCCCAGGCGGCGCTGATCGCCGAGGACCCGGCGCGCTACTTCCGACCGCCTTACGTCGGCGGCCGGGGCTGGGTCGGCGTGTGGCTGGACCGGACGGTCGACTGGGACGCGCTCACCGACCTGGTGGTCGACGCGTACCGCATGGTCGCTCCGAAGCGGCTCGTCGCCGCGCTCGATGCGAAGGACGACTGATCATGAGGGGGTCGCGGACGCGATGAAGAAGCTCGCCGACTACGGACACGACGACCATCCGGCCGACGACCCGGAGCGGGCGCAGGTGGCGTGGGCGGTGGCGGCGCTCGACGACTGTGACGAGTGCGACGAAGTGCGCATCGAGCTCACCCTCGAGGAGCACGGGCGACCGGGCACCGGGCTCGTCGCGCACCTCGCCCCCGAGACGGCACGCCGGGTTCGGGCCGCGTTGCGCCTCGCGTTGCAGGACGTCGGCGAGGACCCCGGCCCGTAGCCGGCGCCGCTAGAGCGGCAGCGCGAAGGCGTCGAGGGCGTCGATGGCCTGGACGCTGCGGGTGAGCAGCGCGCGGCAGAGCTCGACGTGCCGCGGGTCCTCGATCGTCAGCGCGCCGGCGGCGATCACCGGATAGACGAAGCCGAGCATCGCCCCGTAGCGGTAGAGCTCCCACGCCCAGTCCCGCGGCGCGTCGATGCCCTGCTCGGCGAGCTCGGCGAGGTAGGCGTCGAGCGCCTGCTCGTACCCCGCCCGATCGCCGACGTTCAGGCTCTGGGTCACGAGGTACGCGAGATCACGCGGCCCGACCGACCGGTCGATCAGCTGCCAGTCGACCGCGATCACCTCGTCGTCGGGCGTGAAGAAGAGGTTGTCGAGCCGCCAGTCGGCGTGCGACAGCACGAGGGGCGGCTCGGAGAGCTTGGCGAACAAGGCGGGGATCTTGGGCGGGAACTCGTCCCCGAACCGCCGGACGGCGGGCGTGATCTCGTCGGGGTAGAGCTCCTGCATCCGCGGCCACGCGCCCTCGTACGCCACCGCCACCGCGCCCGGGTAGGGGTCGTCGCAGAGGCGGGTGAGCCACCGGACCTCGGCGAGCGACGGGTCGTCCCAGAAGCCGGCGTGGAGCCGGGCCAGGGTGCGGATCGCCGGTCGCGCCTCGTCGACCGTGCAGCCGGCGACCTGGTCGAGGGCCCGACCGCGGGGCGACACGTCCTCGAGCAGCAGCACGGTGTCTTGGGTCTCGGGGTCGTGCGCCGCGTACGGGCACGCGGGGAGTCCGATCGGCGTGCGGTGGCACAGCTCGGTGTAGAAGCCGACCTCCCGTCCGTACATGTTCAGCACCGTCGCGACGAAGCGAGTCTCGGGGGTCGGCGCCGCGAGCTTGGCGATGAGCACCTCGGCACCGTCGGGGCCGTCGAGGTCGAGACGGAACAGCTGGCCAACCAGCCCGACGCCGACCCCGAGCGGGGCCGCGTCGACGGTGGTGATGGGTCGACCCAGCGCCTCGCTGCACCAGGACGGTGTGAGGTCGTCGACCGTGGTCGGGATCTTCATCGCGCGTCGACGCCGGCGAGCAGCCACTCCGTGAGTCGGCGGGGGGCCTCGGTGAGGAGCGGGAAGGCGGCGTCGCGGCGCGGGAGCCGGACGTGGCGACGGCGCTCGTCGATGGCGCGGACGAGCGCGTCGGTGACGTCGTCCATGGTCAGGTCGTGCACGAGGTGGAGGGTCTCGAGCCGCGCCAGCGCCCGCCGAGTCGGCTCGTGGGCCCGCAGGCTGTCCATCATCGTGCTCTCGATGGTGCCGATCTCGGCCAGGGTCGTCGTGATGCCGGTCCCCTTGAGCTCGGCCCGGAGGCCGGCAGTGAAGTGGCTCAGGCCGGCCTTGGAGGCGGCGTACGGCGCGACGCCCGGGAGTGCGTTCGTCCCCGCCAGCGACGACACGTTGACGAGGTGCCCGTGGCCCTGCGCGCGCATGCGAGGGATCACGGCCCGGCAGAGCAGCACCGGGGCGATCAGGTTCACGGTGAAGAGGGCTCGGATCTGCTCGGCCGGGAGCTCGGCGAGGCGGCCGGTGAGGTCGAGGCCGGCGTTGTTGACGAGGACGTCGATGGGCCCGTCGGCGGCGATGCGCGTGACGAGCTCGTCGACGTGGTCGAGGTCCTCGAGGTCGGCGGGATACGCAGCGCCGCCGAGGTCGGCCGCCAGCTTGGCCAGCGGCTCGGCCGAGCGAGCCACGAGCGCGAGGCGTGCGCCGCGCGCCGCGAGCTTGGTCGCCAGCGCCGCGCCCAATCCTCGCGACGCGCCGGTGATCACGATGCGCTGGCCGGTGAGGCTCAGCGGAGTGGCCCCCGCTCGCGCTGCTGATGGATGGGGTGGACCGCCCCGTCTGCGCGCACGTGTGCCCCCTCGGCGGACGAGACGTCGACTATATGCCGGGTCGAGTTGGCCGACCGCGGCCCGCGCCGTCAGCCGCGGTGGTCGTCGAGCCGGCGCAGCTCGTCGACGTAGCGCTGGCCGTTCCGGACGTAGTTGGCCGCGTTCGGCTCGATCATCTCCGGCGTGACCGCGTCGAGCCGGAGCTTGGCCGGGACGCCGAGCGCCATCGCGCCGGTGGGCACCTCCATGTCGTTCGGCACCAGCGCGCTCGCGCCGACCAGGGCGTGGGTCCGCACGACGGCCCGGTGCAGGACGACCGAGTTCGTGCCCACGAGCGCCCGGTCCTCGACCGTGCAGCACTCCAGGTGGGCGAGGTGGCCGATGACGCAGTCGTCGCCGATGACGGTGGGCAGCTCGGCCGTGCAGTGGATGACGGTGCCGTCCTGGATCGACGTGCGGGCGCCGATCCGGATCCAGCCGTAGTCCCCCCGGAGGACGGCCTGGGCCCAGATCGTCGAGCCGGCGCCGATCGTGACGTTGCCGATCACGGTCGCGTCCGGGTGAACCCAGGCCTCGGGGTCGATGTCGGGCACGACGTCGCCGAGCGCGTAGATGGGCACAGCGGTGAAGGTAGCCTCGCGCCATGCTCGACACGGCCGAGGTCGAGAAGCACGTCGCCGCCATCGACCGCGACGGCTACACGATCCTCGAGCGGGTCATCGAGCCCGAGTTGGTCGACGCGCTGAACGACGACCTGCGCCGGCTCGAGGACTACTTCGAGGTCAAGCCGAACGCCAACAGCTTCGAGGGCTCACACACCGTGCGCATCTACAACCTGCTCGCGTTCGGCAAGCTCTACGAGGCGGTCCCCGTCCACGAGCAGGTGCTGCCGGTCGTCGAGGGCGTGCTCGACCCGGGCTGCCTCGTCTCGTCGCTGTCGTCGATCGCGATCCTGCCCGGCGAGGCTGCCCAGCCGATCCACGCCGACGACCAGCTGATCCCGCTGCCCAAGCCGCACGTCCCGACCGTGTGCAACACGATGTGGGCCCTCACCGACTTCACCGAGGCCAACGGCGCGACCCGCATCATCCCCGGTACGCACACCACCGACAGCTCGCCCGACTATGGCGCGCCCTACGACTCCATCGCCGCCGAGATGCCGAAGGGGAGCGTGCTGGTCTGGCACGGCAGCCTCTGGCACGGCGGGGGCGCGAACCAGACCGACGAGCGGCGGGTCGGCATCGCGATGAACTACTGCGCAGGGTGGATCCGCCAGCAGGAGAACCAGCAGCTGGGCATCCTCCGCGAGACTGCGGCCGGCTTCTCGCCCCGGCTGCGCCAGCTAGTGGGCTACGGGATCTACACCGGGCTCATCGGCCACATCGACAAGCACGACCCGGCCGAGATGCTCGGCGACGTCCCCGCCGCGGAGGACGCGATGGTCTGGGACCAGATCGAGACGCTGCTCGCCGAGGGCATCGATCAGGAAGACCTCCCGACGCGCCTGTCAGCTGACGACCGCGCCCCCGTCGACGGCGAACGCGTGTCCGACGACGAACGACGCCGCATCGGATAGCAGCCAGACCATCGCGGCCGCGATCTCGTCCGGGCGGGCCAGCCGCCCGATCGGCGCTGACTGCGCCATCGCCCGCTCGATCGCGGGGTCGCCGCCCATGAAGCCCTCGAGCATCGGGGTGCGGGTGCTCCCCGGGCAGACGGCGTTGATGCGGATCCCGCTCTTCACGTACTCGAGCGCGGCCGCGCGCGTGAGCCCGATCACGGCGTGCTTGGTCGCGACGTAGGCGGGCAGGCCGGCGAACCCGACCAGCCCCGCGCCCGAGGACGTGTTGACGATGGCGCCGCCCCCGTGCTCGAGCAGGGCCGGGATCTCGTACTTCAGCCCGAGGAACACACCGGTGAGGTTCAGCGCCACCACCCGGTTCCAGTCCTCGAGGGAGTAGTCGGCGGTCGGCGCCGACGGCCCGGTCGTACCGGCGTTGTTGATGGCGCCGTCGAGCCGGCCGAAGGAGTCGACGGCGGCCGCCACCGCGGCCTGCACGTCGTCCTCGCGGGTGACGTCGGTGGGCTGGAAGATCGCCTGGCCGTCGGCCCCGATCCGGTCGATTACCGCCCGACCCCGGTCGGCATCGACGTCGGCCACCACCAGCCGGGCGCCGCGGGCCGCCAGCTGGCCGGCCGCCGCCTCGCCGAGCCCCGAGGCGCCGCCGGTGACAAGGATCACCTTGCCCTCGAAGTCGGATCCCTCCTCTTCCATGGGCGCTCCTCGCTTGCCGAGGCCGGACCATAGGGCCTTCAGCCGCAGCGCCGGCGCGCCGATACCGCGTCCATGGCGAAGACCGCCGAGCGGAGTGGGCGGGACGGACCCTCGCCGAAGGACGTCGGCCGCCACCTCCGACAGGTACGCAAGCAGCAGGGCCTCTCGCGAGGGGTCGTGGCCCGCTCGGCGGGCCTGACTCGGCGCGAGCTGGCCGCGTACGAGCGTGGCCGGGCCGAGGTGCCCGAGAGCGACCTGTGGTGCCTGGCCGGCTCGTGCGGGGTCGAGGTGTCCCAGCTCCTGCCCCAGCGCGACCAGCTCCAGATCAGCCCTGACCTCTCGACCATCGGCGTCGGCGACACCATCCGCCGCCTCCGGGGCCCGGCCGAGCCCGACGGGCTCCTCCGCGAGTACCTGGGCATGATCACCGAGCTCCGGAACCTGCCGCCCGGCAGCCAGGTCCCGCTCCGCGGCGCCGACCTGGCCGCGCTCGCCGACGCGCTCGGCGGCGCCCCGGACGCCATCGAGGGCAAGCTCACCGAGCTCACCGGCGCGTCGGCCGAGGAGGCCGCCCGCCTCCGGGCGATGATCCTGCCGCCCCGGTCGCTGCCGAGCGCGCCGACTGCGCCCGCCGCCGACCCGTACGCGGCGCTGACCACCGGCGAGGTCCCGCCGGCCGTGGAGC
>Ga0102924_1006533_pt1 | contig 10917 bp, 16 predicted proteins | sample PaiPotPPM11metaG_FD_80116 | JGI IMG/M metagenome (GOLD analysis project Ga0102924, IMG submission 80116) | Iron sulfur acid spring bacterial and archeal communities from Banff, Canada, to study Microbial Dark Matter (Phase II) - Paint Pots PPM... ...
AAGCTTACTTCACTCCGCTGCCCCTCCGCATGGCAGCCTAACCCCGGCAGACGCTCCACTTATCGACGCGGAAAAGTTGTTCAGACAACCGGGACCAGCTCTCAAGCCCTATGCGTTTGCCGAAATCGATGTCAAAGATCAGGACGGCTACAACAAGGAATTTCTACCCAAGGCGCAAGCCAACATCAAAGAGTTTGGCGGCAAATATCTGGGTGGCGGCTTTAACAAAGCACTCGGCTTGACTGGACCCCCGCCGCACAACCGCGTGGTACTCTTAGAGTTCCCTGATATGGAGGCGCTCAGGGCGTTCTATGACAAAGACAGGCCGCTTGAGGCGGACGTTGGCAGCAAATACGCCAGCTTTCGGGTGATGGCGATCCCAGGTATCGAACAGAAGTAACAAGGTAATCAGCGGACTTTGCGAGCGGCCCGCTTTTAAGCACCGCGATGAGCATGACGCGGCTCTGGCGCGATCAGGATCGGCGACCTCAAACTTCACAGGCAAATCCCACCTTACCTATCGGCCGCAGAAGGTGTTTTAGGAGGTTGAGGGGCTGATGCCTCGTATCCTGCTCGTGCCTGCTCCGCCTGGTCTTTGCGTATAAGAGCGTAGCCTTTCTTCGCCATACAATCTCGCCCGCCTTGGTCGACCGCACCAGCGTCAAGATTGGCGTTACAAACGGCTATATCTGTCTGGCCCTGCTTAAGCAGATCTAGGTCGTTTCCGATCCTCCTGCCGTCAGTCCTGACCCACGCCATTTCTGGTTTGTTGGTCGCGCAGCTAACCGGCATACCAAGCGCTACGGTCATAACGCAGGCTAAGGTTTTCAGTCGCCGCCTGTTCATGCGCTAACTCTCAAGTGTAGCGTGATCGTTTCCGTTACGGCGGCTAGTAAGCTACAAATAGGCGTAGAGATAGCGGTCAATCAACATCAATGGTGGCGGTAATGACATCATTGCGCACGGCAGAGGATCTGTCCAGTCGACCGCCCAGCAATGCTCTGCGGATCCGCCGGTAACTTCAGCACTGTGCAGGTTGCTCTTTCGAAGGGGACCACCGCGGCCGCTCGCAAGCTGGCCGACACGTCCAATCCCGCGAGTCAAATCCTCGTGGGGCACACGTAAGGCCCCAATCATCGACGGTGTGCGCGAATTTCGGAAAAATGTGATCGAGGTCACATTCTGGAACCACCGTCACAACCAAGATGTCAGGGTTGGTCGTTTAAAGCCGCAGCATTTCGCCGTCGGCGCAACTGGGAATTTGCACGTGAAGAGCGAATGCGTGAAGGCCGGGTTACCGGTGATTCGCGCGATAATTACGCTTGGGCTCATGGTGGTGGTGCTCACAGCAGCCGCCAGCGCCGGCCCGCTCGAGGATGCCGCTGCAGCGTATCGCCAAGGCAACTACGCGGCGGCTTTGCGAATTATTCGCCCGCTGGCGAGAAAGGGCTACGCCCGAGCCCAGCTCAAACTGGGTCTCATTTACGTTAGCGGCAACGGGGTGCCCCAGGACTACGGCGAAGCCTCGAAGTGGTATCGGCAAGCAGCCGATCAGGGCAATGCCGCTGCACAGAGAAACCTCGGCGTCATGTTGGCCAAGCGCCTGGGGGTGCCGCAGGACTATGCGGAGGCCATGAAGTGGTTCCGCAGAGCAGCCGAGCAGAACGATGCTGTCGCACAGACGAACCTCGGCGTCATGTACGACTTTGGCCATGGTGTGGTGCAGAACTATGCTGAAGCATTGAAGTGGTATCGCAAGGCTGCGAACCACGGCCATGCAGAGGCGCGCTATAACCTCGGCGTTATTTACGAGCACGGCGACGGGGTGCTGCAGAGTTGCGTCGAAGCGGCTAGGCGGTATCACCTTGCGGCCGACCAGGGCTATGCGGCCGCACAGTCCAACCTCGGCGCGATGTACGATAGGGGCGAATGTGTACCGCAGAACTACCGCGAAGCGCTGAAGTGGTATAGCAAGGCCGCCGAGCAAGGCAATGCCGCGGCGCAGTACAACATCGGCTCCATATACGCCAATGGTCACGGTGTGCCGCAGGACGATGTCACCGCACACTTATGGTTCAGTTTGTCAGCCGCTCAGGGCGACGAAGACGCGGCGAAAAACCGTGATCTCCTTGCGCAGCACATGACATCAGCGCAGATCGGCGAGGCACAGAAGCTGGCGCGTGAGTGGAAGCCCAAGCCTCAGAGGGACCAGCTTTCTGATATGCGTTAGCCGCGTATGCCGAGTGTGCCGTACGGCGTCTTTACCTGGTACGAGCCTTTGCTCTGCGATCCGGTAACAAAGCGAAACGAGCCGCGGGTCGCTTCTACAGCGACGCCACCCGCAGATTTATTCGGGTCGTACACGAACTTATCGAGCCGTACGCTCGATTTTGGACCCACACTGAGATTACTGTTGTCGTGAAACCGCAAATCGGCCACGCCAGCTTCCCCAGTGCGAACGAGTTCCTTGGAATAGACTGTGCTCCCCCCGGAAAGCGTCCTTGCATTGGCTTCCGCTTGGGGTTTTACCGACGTGGCGCTGCCAATTGCTTCTTGGGCGCGCAAGCTTGTTGACTGCGCGAGCGCGAACAATCCCACGAGTAAAAGCCCTAGAGTGGTCGTGCGAACGTTCATGGCGGTCCTCTTGGATTAACTAATGCTACTACCATTGAGCGCCGCCGGGAAGTGTGACATCCGGCACACAAGCGCGGTTTTTCCAATCGCGCCGCAGACTACGTTTCTACCAGCCGGGCGGGGTGCGGTGGAGGATGTTCGCGCCTTTTCCAGAGATTGGCTAGGGCCCTCTCAGCCGGTGGCCGACGGGTTCCCAGCGCGGGAGGAACGGGTCGCCCTTTATGCCCGCTCGAGGCGGGTGGGGTCGCGCGGAGCCTCCTCCAGAGCTGCTCCTTCGTCGCGATCCGCAGCTCCCCCGCTGTTGTCTCCCATTCGCTTGTCGCTCACGGATGCGGAGTTGAACCAGCTCGTGTTCGGCGATGCGAACCGTCCGGTTTCGTTGCGCTCTGAATTTACTAATGTTTTTGGCTTCGTTCCGCCAAAATGAGGCCCATATAGGACTATAGTCCTAATTATATCGTTGACATCACAAGCCCAATATGCTGTATTGAGGCCAGCAAAAGGGCTTGGTTATGGACATTTTCAGCGCACCCCGGTTCCACGACGACACGGCAGCTAGGGCATACCTCGAAGGCTTACGTTGGCCGGATGGCCCGATCTGTCCACATTGCGGCGTGATCAATCGCGCTTACCCGATCAAGCCCGCTGGCACATATCGCTGCGCCGAACCGGCCTGCCGTGGCAACTTCACCGTGACCATGAACTCCCCGATGGAGCGCAGCCACATCGCGCTGCACAAGTGGGTGCAGGCTTTCCACCTGCTCTGTTCAAGCAAGAAGGGCATGTCGTCCCATCAGCTTCACCGCACGCTCGGAATTACCTATCGGTCGGCTTGGTTCATGGCGCATCGAATCCGCGAATGCATGCGCTCTGGCGGCCTTGGGCCGCTTGGCGGCGGTGGTAAGACCGTGGAGGCCGATGAAACTTATTACGGCCCAGTCGAGAAGGCCAAGATTCGTACCAAGACGACAAGCGGTCGCCCGTTCACTAAGAGTGGCAAGGCCGGTCCCGTCAACAAGCGCCCGATCATCGCCTTAGTCGAGCGCGGCGGGAATGTCCGCACGTTCCACGTCCCGGTTGCCGATCAGGCAACAGTCGAGAAGATCGTTACCGAGAACATCGCTCGCGAGTCACGGCTGCATACTGACGAAAGCAAGCTCTATTTCAATGCAGCCGATACCTTTACGGCACATGAAACCGTCCATCACACATCGGGCGAATACGTCCGATATGAAGATGGCCGCACCATCCACACCAATTCAGCGGAAGGCTATTTCTCAATCTTCAAGCGTGGCATGCGTGGCAACTACCAGCATTGCAAAGAGAAGCACCTGCACCGGTACTTGGCCGAGTTCGATTTCCGCTACAATCACCGCGTCCGGCTCGGCTACAACGATGGTGACCGTGCGGCAATTGCCGTGAGGAACGCAGACGGCAAGCGCCTCACGTACCGGCAACCTAACTAAAACTGACCACTCAAAAGCGGCTGCGCGATTCTTGCGCTGGCGCAAGAAAAACTGGAAGAAGCCGAAACCGAAGTTTATTCGATATTGGCAGTCGCGAAAGCCCGAATAATCAACAGGAAAGGCGGCTATGCGCTGGCGGAGCGCCCGAACAAATAACCAAGAGCACCAGTAATGATACTGCCGAACAGCGTAATAGCCTGGCCTCTCGGCGCATCATTAGGGCCAATGAATAGAGCAACCGCCAACAAAATAAAAGCAAGAACAATTGCTACCGCTGCGACGTTACCGGGTTTATTAGCGACATCACCAAATATCAAACCCATCCATCCTATCTCCAGTTTTTTACTTTGAGTTTGCAGATGGATCGTTTCAAGCTGCGGGGTAAATTGTTCCGTCATTTCAACTTTCCTCCTCAGAGAAGGTATAGTTGATTAGACGGGAGACCCTTTCGCCTTGGCCGACCGCATGAACGTGAATGGCAAGATAGAGCTTTTTGGTCTTTCCGGATGACGTGGGCGTCGTTGCCACGACCGCATTCCAAGAAGTGCCTAGCGGATTACTAAAATTCGTTAAAGTGAACGTGTACTGCGGACCAACAGCCGCACCCGTAATTGATGGCTCACTGGCCGTTGGTGCCGCGCCTGGACTAGAAACAAAATTTAGTTTGAATCGCAGATTTGCATATTCAATCTCAACTTCTCTATCACCCTCCAAAGTGATAACCGACCCGTTCAAAACTACTTGGCGGCCGCCAACACGCATTTGCAAGACGCTATCTGTCGGTCTTTTTCGTTGCCGAACTGACGGGACTCTTTTTCGGTTTTGCCCTAGACTTGCCGAGCTTCATTTCGGACTGGGGCTTATGCGGCGCACTGAATGCCGCACGCAGGGCTGCCTCGGTGCGCCGTTGCGCCTCTTGTTCGCTGTATTGATTGTCGTCTTTCCTCGTAGCCATGGCGGGGCCTATGTCGCTCGATAAAGACTTTGATGCCAAGATGAATGCTCATTATGCCGCGGTTGGCGAACTCGCATCCGTTTGGGCCTCGTTTGAGCATAGAATCCAGTGGGCAGTCTGGAACCTAGCATCATTGGATAATCTTACCGGCGCATGCATCACCGCACAAATCGGAAATTCAGGGCGAATGATCGATGCTGTAATCGCGCTCTTACGCCTAAGAGGGGCACCAGAAGCTTTTATTAAACCGTTACTCGCTTTCGCTGAAAAGGTTAGTAGGAAACAAAGACGCCGAAATAGGATCGTTCATGATCCTTGGTCATTCAGACTACCGCATGGCGAGGCGTATTGCTTTGAGTTGTCGGCCCACCGAGAAGTTATATCAGCCGCATTTCCTCATTCGACTATTGATGTCAAAGATTTCACAAAAGAAGTCATCGCTCTCGTGGATGAGTTCGGTGCTCTATTAAGCGCCGTGCCTCTCCAACCATTGCCGTCCAAACATCCCTGACCATCCTATCTTTAACATTGAAGCCGTCAGCCAAATCAGCCCAATAAGGTCGATAAGCCTCGACCCCCGCCTTTATCATCTCCGGCGTTGGCTCGACGAAACTTTCAATAGGAATATATTCATCGGTCATTACATTGAAATGATAGGACATTTTTCGTTCCCACGCTACAACCTTGCCAAGGCATTGAATACACTACATTTTGCGTTTGTGATGTCAACGATATAATTAGGACTATAGTCCTAGACGCCCACGGGCTGGCGACGCGCTGCATCGAGCGCTAGGGGGGCGCTCTGCTAAGCGGTTGCGTCGCGAAAGCGCGGGCCGCTGATACGATCCTGCAACAGCCGAATGATAGCGACAGGGCGACCATTCCTTGAGGCGGTGGTCAGTTTGGGTTGGCCCATCCTGCGCCGCAGCATCGTTTGTACTTGAGACCTGAACCGCAGCGGCACGGATCATTGCGACCGATTTTGCTGCGCAAGCGGCGCGGCGCAGTGCTGAACTGAGCGATCTTGCGCAGGATAATAGTCGCGCGCGTGGGATTGCGGTGCCAGCTTCGTCAAGGAGTTCGTCGATGTTATCTGCTGGTTCGAAGTCTGAATCTGCGAAGTCCACAAAGCCTACGAACGGCATGAGAAGCGGTTGCAGACGTTCATCTTCGGCAAGAGAGCTCCAACGTTCGGGTGCAAGCGCCATAGCCTTGCCGAAGCCGCGCACCCAGGTCCGCACGACGTCATGGTTTGGTGTGCCGCTGACGGCCAAGTATAGCGGACGATAGTCGGCGTTTCTTTTTGCTTCAATCTGTTTGAAGCCAGCATCGAGGGCGGCGATGATGGCATTGTGGTGGTCCATCACCGCAGCGATGACGGTTTGCATCTGATCAAGGCTGTCGAAGGTCGGCTCATTCTCGCCCCAGATCCGGTGGAGCCAGCGGCTGGGAAGGAGCAGATCGGGCGACACGACGATACCGGTAAGATATCCATCAAGTTCCATGGGCGACATCGCGCCCTTTGGCGCGGCCGGCGACGTCAGCCATGTCGACAGAGAATCAGCGATCATGCCGCTACTTTACAACGCTCCATCGCGACGGCCAATTCCACGGCAGGAGTTCATCGAGCCTGTGGATGGCGTGATCGTTGATGCGGGCCAGCACGTCCGCGCGAGACAAGTCTCCGGATTGACCTCATTGAGGTTGGTCGTCGTGATCAGCGTGGCCATGACCCCGCGGCGCGGTCGGCGCCGCACAGGCATTTGCGCCCGAATGCAAATCCGCGCAGCGGCGCTGCTCTGCCTCGACCGATTGGTACCCGTAGACACCGGCGGTTCGAGAGCGCAGTTCTCCTCTCTCTTGAAGCACTCTCATCTGAAAATGCAATGAGACTGGCCGGTCTGGTCGATAGGTGCTGTAGCGGAGTTAGTTGGAATTGAAGGTGGCGTAATCTCCGCGGTGATCAACCTCGAATCATCCAGCGTAGGAGCGCCGGATAGAAGACCACGCCGAAAAGCTATTTAAGGCCGTTGTTCATTCGCGTCTCGCATGAGCTTTACATTCATAAAGGCACGAATAGCAAGCTTTTGTCGTGACCGTGCCCGACGCTCGTAACGATCCAGGCGAATAAGCAGCCGTTCCTCGGATGGGGGTGTGGTTGTTGCGGAAAGCTTGGTATACGGGCCGATTACGACTCCCCGCAGGCCGGACTGTGACGCGTCTACGATCATGTGCTAACGCATTTCCCCTCGCCCTCGACCGGACGAGTACGGCGCTGGGGCGACGGCTACAATTTCGTTTCTTAAATGAAAATGGTTGCGAGTTATTGTAAGTTCGCCGACCAAGCCTGGGAGCAACAGAAGAATGGTCCAAAAGTTACTGAGCCGGCGTAGATTTAATGGATTTTGCGCGGCGCTTAGTGCATCGGTTCCCGCGACCAGCGCGGCGATTGCGACGTTGTCGCGCAGCCCTGCTGTTGCCGAGGCAACTAGCACGGTTTCGGGTCGTACGGCCAGATTCCGCGACGGCACGGTTGTTCCGGCGCTTGGGCAGGGTTCTGCGGGTCTGGGACAAGGGCGGCATCCGGAAGCCGCTGAGGAAGAAGCGCTGCGCACCGGGGTCTCGCTTGGCATGACGCTAATCGACACAGCCGAGATATATGGCAACGGCAACGCCGAAAGATTGATCGGGCGTGTCGTCGCCGGGCGGGGCGACCGCGTATTTCTCGTCTCCAAGGTCTGGCCAAGTCATGTGGCAGGGGGCGGCATCGAACAAGCCTGCGACGCGAGCCTCGCCCGCCTTACGACTGACCACCTCGAGCTGTATCTTTTGCATTGGCCAAATGGGATCACCGATTTCTCCCCCGTAGTGACCGAGTTTGAAAAGCTCGTTACGGCCGGCAAGATTCGCGCATGGGGAGTCTCTAATTTCAAGGTCAGTGACATGGAAGCTCTTTTCCATATCCCTCATGGCGATCGCTGCGCGACCAACCAGGTCCATTACAACCTCGCCGACCGCGGAATTGAGCGTGACGTGCTGCCGTGGTCTGAGCAGCACAAGATGCCCATCATGGCTTATTCGCCATTGGGCGGCTCCGGCGCGAGCTTACTGCGTGATCCCACTGTCGCACGTATTGGCGAGGCACGCGGTTGCTCAGCAGCCGCTGTTGCGCTGGCCTGGGCGATCCGGAGCGGCAACGTGATCGCAATTCCTGAATCGGGTTCACCGGCGCATGTAAGGGAGAACGCCGTCGCGATGTCACTTACGCTCACGCCGCAGGAGCTCCGAGAACTGGACGCGGCCCACCCACCGCCCGACCACTAATTTCCGGCACGTCCCGGCCCTCGACATTTTTCGTGCGCCCGGCGGTCGCCCGATGAGGTCTACAAAACGCGCAGACTACCCTCCGCTCGGCTACTAAGCTCAGCACAATTCGAGGAACACTGCGCCCGGCTGACGGTCAAACCGACGCATGAAACTGTCCGGCTCCGGGGGCGCAGTCCAGATAAACGCCTGTTTTACCCTTGACACAGACCGCAACCGGCGAGGCCCAGGCCGATGTCTGACCAAAGAAGGGAAGAATTAAGTGACAAGGATAAAATAGACCGTGCAGCTTGGCACGAAGAACTAAGATTCCTGAAAAAGCAGCAATGGGCGATCGCGACTGCTGGGGCTCTGCTTTTGGGCGGTCTGCTTGCGGCGATCCGCAACATGCACTTAACGGCTTTGGACAGGTTTTCGCCGTAATGCTTATTGCCATAGGGGTTTACATAGGCTGGTTGTTCCTGGATGATCTTCAATATGGCCTTGCCAGCTTGCGACGCTCTCTGGACGCGATGGACCGCGAGGCGACAACCCACAGCCGCGAAATGTCGCATTTATTCAAGTTCATTTTGGTATCGACCGCTGTCGTTGTCGTGTGGGCCGTGTTATTTAAGCTCCCGTAATCCTCAAGGCGGACGTCGTGCTATCGACGTTTGAAGCCAAGCTGAGGCCAGTTTGCAGGTGAGAAATTGCTCTGGCTTGCGCATTCCTAGGCTCGTGGCGAACGCAGGGTCGTCCCGGCCTTCTGCTTTGTTTGCGTTAATAAGTTGGGGTTCCCTGCAGCTGGGTGGAATGGCGGCGTGTTAGTTCGCAAGCAGTAGCATCATGAAGAAAGCCATCGTGGTCATGATTTTTGCAGCAGTTCTCGCGGCAGGACTTTTTGGCCTTATTGTGCCGCGCCATGTGCTGAATACGTTTGGGTTCGCGACCGCAGATTGTGGTACCCAAAATTGCTGAAGTAACGGCTGCAAGTCGGCGCCCGTAGGCCCTATAGCCGCTCAATACCGTTTGCGTAGCACGGAGGGCCGCAGCCGCGGCTCAGGCGCGCCGACTGCGGCAGAAATGCCACGCTTTTCCGCAAAAGCTCGATTGACATCGGGTTTAAGCTCCCCTGTTGCGTCAGCACTATATTGGCTATCCTTCGTGGTTGCTATTGTGCCACTCGTTGCACAGCGGACTATCGTAATGACGAGTAGCGTGCTCAATGAGGGCCGGCTGTTCGGGCTCGGACTTGTCGACTGGTCGATGCTGCTCGGCAGCTTTGTGCTGTGCGGCCTATTGACCGCTTTTTTAAGCTAATAATAGTTGGGAGGGCGGCAGCAGGGTGCTCGTGGTCTGCTGAAGAACGGGCACGGCACAATTTGATCCATGGTCAGCAGCAAACTTGCATTTATCCGCATTGCCGTCCTCGCCGCGATCCTTGGTGCCCCGATCTGGCAGCAAGTGCGCGCTCAGGAAGCTGGGACGCGGCACACCAGTGACAGCGCCAATTGCCGGCGTTCGACGTTTCGGGTCGTAATTGATGTGGGCCATACCGCCACTTCGCCCGGTGCTGACAGCGCTCGCGGCGTGCACGAATACGAATTCAACCTCAAGCTTGCCGACGTCATCGTCGAGTCTCTGCGCGAGGCACAATTCGATCAAACGGTTCGACTGATCACGAGCGGCGCCAGGTTAGGCAGTCTGTTCCACCGCGCGGCGAGCGCTAAGCACCTGCACGCCGACCTGTTTATCTCGATCCATCACGACTCGGTGCCTGACCACCTGAAGGAAACCTGGCAATATGACGGAAAGAAACATTATTACAGCGACCGGTTCAGTGGCTACGCCATTTTTGTGTCCAATGATAATGCTGATCGCGCCAGCAGCCTGACCTTCGCCCACTCGCTCGGTCAAGAGTTGCAGAAGCGCGGTTTACATTACACTCCGCACTATACGCTTCCGCTGATGGGGCGATTCCGCCGTGAACTAGTCGATCAGGAAGCCGGCGTTTACCGATTTGACCAACTGATCGTGCTGCACAGTACGCCAATGCCGGCGGTATTGCTGGAAGCCGGATCGATCGTGAACCGGCAAGAAGAGCTTGAACTCGCTACGCCGGAGCGCCGCATCATTGTGGCAGAGGCAGTCCCCGCCGCGGTTGAGGATTTCTGTGCGAGGAAAGGCCAAACAGTGGCCAATCGGCCTGCGGCTAAGCCAGCCGGCTTTATTGTAACCGCGCCTTCGCAACGTATAAGACCGGCGTCGTTCTCTCGTTAAGTCGCAGCTTTTTAGGAGATTGAGTGCACTTACTCTGGCGCCCGACGCTAACAATGACTAGAGCTTGAACCAGAATGATCTTCCAACGGGGGACGCCGACAGTAGCCAGCGAGCGGGTGAAGTTCGCCACACATCAACTGAGCAGACGCGGTTGGCTACTGGGCTTTGATTGACCCTGGCCGCGGAATTTCAGGGTGGTGGTGGGGCGGTGTGATCACGGTCTGTGAAGGTAGGGTGGGTGGCGCCCTCATGGAGCGCGAGCAGAGCAGCCACGATCAC
>Ga0102924_1006534_pt1 | contig 10916 bp, 10 predicted proteins | sample PaiPotPPM11metaG_FD_80116 | JGI IMG/M metagenome (GOLD analysis project Ga0102924, IMG submission 80116) | Iron sulfur acid spring bacterial and archeal communities from Banff, Canada, to study Microbial Dark Matter (Phase II) - Paint Pots PPM... ...
CGTGATGACCTTGGTGCTGGCCTTGGTCAGCTGGCGGGCCTGTTTGTCGACCCGGCCCGTGAGGAACGGGATGGCCGCCTCAAGATCGCCGACGACCTTCATGAGCGGATCGGCAGCGTCCATGGACAGGCCGAGGCTTGTGTTCGGTCGGACCGCGAGGACGTTGAGGTCGTGGAAGTACTGGCGCGCCGCTCGCACGGAGACGCCGTGGTGCACCGTTGCACCGAGGGGGTACTCACCGTGCGCCTTCTTGAGCTCGGCAGGCAGGTCGTATGCCCGCGACTGCAATTCGAAGTGGGCAGTGAGCTGGGTCTCGCCGTCGATGGCGGCAAGGTATTGACCGTCAGGGATCAGCAGGTAGCTCTGCTTGCCTTGGGCCACCTCTTCGAGGGGCTCCCCTGACCACAGGTGCATCGGGGGAAGGACGCCGACGCGCTCGCCGCTGACGACATCCTTGATGTACGCGGCGTACGGGGCAACGTTGCCCTTCTTGTTGCCCGTCAACGCGCGCTGGATGAGTTCGTGGATGTCAACTTCGTCCTGCAGGTCATCGTCGAGGGCGGAGCGCTTAGCGTTCGGCTGCAGCTCCTTGGGGTTGCGCATGACCCCCTTGAGTTGAGCGAACTTCGTGACCACGAGGAACGTCGTGTCGTTGAGCCGGATGCCTTTTAGGTACTTGCCTGCTGAGAGGTCAAGTTCGTCTTCGTCCATTGGGGAGGCCTTTCTTCGGGTAGGGGCCTCCGGTACCGTGGTCATCGCACAGCGACCTTGGCGCCGAGAGGCGTTTTGGTTACTCGAGGGGGCCGCCTGATCCAACTCAGGCGGCCCTCGTCCGTTTCTGGAGGGTACCTGAGACTCCCACTTCTGTCTACCCCCGAGGTTGTATTTCTCTACCCCGAGGTTCGATTGCGATGCTCGGGTGCTCTGTGGAGGTTGAGGGAAGTACCCGCAGGTGCACTCGACGACGCAGCGCGTCTAGTAGGATGCGCTGGACGCCCTCGTAGCTCAGCTGGATAGAGCGCTGTGTCTTCCAAACCAGGGGTCGCGGGTTCGAGTCCCGCCGGGGGCGCTCACGAGAGAGGGCCGAGCACGAAGCTCGGCCCCCTTCTCACACTCCACCGGCGGGCGGCAGAGCGCTGTGTCTTCCGTTCTCAAGTGTAGAGCCCCGCCCTGACGCTCCCGTCGCGCGGCGCTGGCCGACGAGTGCGACGATCCGATCAGCGGCGGCGGATGGGTCCTCGTGCTCCCATACGCGCACCACGGCCCACCCCGCCGCAGCGAGCGTCTGGTTGGTTGAGGCGTCTCGTCGTCTGTTTGCTTCCAGCTTTGCCGTCCACCACGCTGCGTTGGCCTTGGGCTGGGTTCCGTGGGTGTCACAGCTGTGCCAGAAGCAGCCGTCCACGAACACGGCAACACGCGCAGGCCCCAAGACAATGTCGGCCCGGCTACGACCACCGCTGATCGGAGGGCAGTCAACGCGAAAGCGAAGGCCCCGCCGGTGCAGAGCCGATCGCAGCGCGCGCTCAGGTTCGGTGTCGCGGCGTTGCTGGACGCGCATCCGCTGGCGGATGGCGTTCGATGAGGCCGGGGGGCGGTCCACCACTTCAGATGTTCGCGAACAGCGTGTCGTACTGGTGGACGATCCGACGGATCATTTGGTCGTAGTTGAAGGGATCGGTGGACGGCGGCGCCGGGGGGTCCGTCACGACCGTGACGGGACGGCCGTCGTTCGCACAATCGACCACGACGATTCCGAGGGCGTCGTACCCTTCGGTGCCAGGGCGGGTCCGCGTCAGCAGCTCCCTGACCTTCTCGGCCACCCTTTCGGTCGCCTCAGGTTGATGGATATGGAGATTGACGATCGGATACGTCGCGCTGAGATCGTGCTTGTTGCGGTCCGGGCTAAGGAAAGTTGTGGCCAAATTCAGCATGACGAACCCGACAGCGATGGCCTGATCGGTGGCGCCGTGGATGGTCAGGTGGCTCGAGTTCAGCTCGTCGTAGAGGCGAGGTCGGGCCTTACCGTGCTCGGTCATGCAGGCCTTAGCCTCCACGGCCACCAGGACAGAGCCGACCGGTCCCTCCATGGCGACTGGTAGTCCGGCCAGGACGCGTTGCTGCTCGGCGGTCAGGCGTATCCCGAAGCCGGTAGCAAGGTCGGTGAGCGACCTGGGAGGACGGGTCGCTGCCTCGGCAGAGGCAGGCCGGGCGATTACGAGGTCGAGATTCTTCTTGCGCCGGGTCTTGAAGTCGACCATCTCGTGGTTGACCCCGAACACGACTTTGGCGTCGGTCACATGGCGGCGCAGCAGACTGCTGTGCAGGAGGCAGTCGAATAGCACAGCCCAACAGGCGACCTTGCTGTGGCGGTCACTGCGGGGGTGGTACTGCCAAATGTTGCCGTACCGGTCCGGAACAGCAGGCCAGCTGAGGGTATGAGCGACGATGCCCGGCCCGTCCATTGGATCCTTCAGGCCACCGCCGCCCTGGAACTCATGCGTTCCAGGTGGGTGGCGACGTCGGCCAAGAAGTCGGGGTGCATACGCAGGCTGCCTGTCTGCGCCCTGCTGAGGAAGCCCCCGGTCGCGCGGGCGGACAAGGGGCTTGTGGGGTGACGGAGAAAGTCGAGTAGGTGCTGCCGACGGCTCCGCACTGGCCACATCGATAGGTTCGCTTGACGAGACGGCTCGCCCGGTCTGCCCCACGCCGCCGTCGGCCACGCCGTACGTGTGCGGAGTGGTTCGTCACACGACCCGTCGTATGGGCTGGGAGCAGCAAGACACCGGCCGACCCAGCGGGCGACGGGCACGCTGACTGCGTTGCCCGTCAATTTCCAGCGGTGCCCGGGTCGGACGCCGGGCACGTCAACTGCGCCGATGGTCCAGTCGGCGGGAAAGCCTTGGAGTCGTTCAGCATCTCGGATATCCGGCGTGACAATGGCCTCGTCTTCGGGGACCCAGATGGCGGGCGGCGAAGGGATACCGATGGTGGAGCCCCCCTTCAGGGTCGGCACGGCATCGAATGCCCAGCCCAGGCCGCGAAGACCCTCCGTCCAATAGAAGCCGCACGCCGCATGCCTGGCCGCGGGTTGCGGCGCGCGCGGCGCCCCAGCATCTTGCGTGAGCAGGACACTGCGGGGGTCCTCGGTTCGGGATGCGAGCAGGAGCACTCGGCGACGGCGTTGGGGACGACCGAATGCCAGGGCGTCGACGACGCGGTACGCCCACGCGAATCCGAGCCCCTCAAGCATCCGCACGAGGTGTGACATGGCCTCGCCCCGGTCCAGCTGGAGCATGAACGGAACGTTCTCAAGCAGGAGCCATTTAGGCGATGCCCCCGGATCCCTGACAAGCCGAAAGACCTCGCCAACAAGTCCCGATTGGCGGCCGGAGATGCCGGCGGTCCTTCCGGCCTGACTGAGGTCCTGACACGGGAAGCCCGCCGCGACCAGGTCGACGGGCGGCAGATTGTCAAGTGACCGGATATCGCCGACCAAGGGGATGCCGGGAAACCTCTGAGCGAGAACGGCCTGAGCCCCCGGGTCGATCTCGCACAACAACTCCGTGTGATGGCCCGCCTGATGGAGGCCTCGCTCAAGGCCACCAATGCCAGCGAAGAGACCCGCGACTTGTAGGGAAGTTGCGCCGGCCCTGAGCGACACAGGCCCCGGCGTGGTCATGAGTAGAAACTACAGGTCTGTAGTTCGACGTGCCGACTATCCTGACGCCACGCTCGGCAGAGCCGGTGCCAACGCTGTTGCCGATCCGTCACGGTCGGTCCACAATGAAGGGGCCGGCCGCGCTAGCGGCCTGGAAGTGCACCCGGCTCACTCCCCGGACGAGGAGTAGCCGGGTGTTGCGCGTCATGGGACGTCCTGGATCGCGACGATGGTTGCGATGCGACGGTGCCAGTCTCCACCGGCGCCGACCGCCCAGCAGATTGCGTCCGCCGCCCACAGCAGAGGTTCGGTATGGCTGCGTCGATGGTCGTACACGACGGTCGTGGGTGCGGCGAGGCGCTGGAGAGCGTGACCGATGGTGTCGCGGTCCCGGTTCCGCTGGCTAGGCGGGAGGTCATCGAGGGTCCACGACTTCGCACCCTCGTGCACCACGAGCGCGGTCCCAGCGGTCAAGAGGACACGTCGACCGCCGACGCGGTCCACGCCCATCGGCCGCCGGTAGCGAAGGACCACGGCGGACACGTCGTCGATGCGGGCGATTGTGTCGAGTAGGAGTCGGCGGCGTCTGGCCGATTCATCGCTCGTGTGCACCCTGCGCTGCCCAGGCAGGAGCAAGCCGCGCAGTTTGGTCCTCGCGTCGTCGACGGCCCCGGGCGGGACGAACACGATCGCGACGAACATGACGTTGGCGCGCTCGCTCTCGTCGCTGAAGGCCCACATCTCCGCTCGATCGGTCAGAGACCGAGGTCGATGCCCCGGTCAACGGCCTCGATGGTAGGAGCCTGCCCGTACGCCGACTGCTCCATCTCCCGTTGGCTGACCGCTTGTCGCAGCTGCGGAGCAAGGCGTTCCTCGACCGCAATCTGGCGGAGTTCGCCGTCAAGGTGACTGAGGCGAAGCTCCGCCTCCGGGTGGGCTGTGAGCCACCCGCGCCGTGTGTCCCGAGCGACCCGAAGCGAGTTAACCGCGAGCTCGAGGCTGTGCGTGGTCGCGTCCAGCCGGGTGATCTCAGGACCGGCGAGCCGGTCGAAGGCTGCTTCCGCGCGGGCTGCTCGGTCGGCCCAGGCGGTGGCGTCATGGCGCCAGGTGCGTCGCATCCGTCGGCTCATCAGCCGGTCGCGAGCGAACTGCTCCGCTTGGGAGCGTCTGCCCTCGGCTTCCGAGAGCTTCCGGGCGGCAATCCCCACCGGGGTGCCCGTCCACTTGCCATCGCCCCGGGCAAGGTCCGAGCGGTCTTGGCCGGCTTCGGCGAGGCGCCGTTCAACACGGCGGAGATCGAAGGTCGGATCGATTGGGATTGCAGCGAGGACGGCCGCTCGTTCTGCTTCCAGTCGAGCCCGGCGGAGCGCTGAGCGGATGGCTGGCGGCGTTCCGGCGTCGGCCTCGATGGCGAGGGCATCGGTTGTAGGCGTGCCGGTATCGATGGCCCACGATCGCCGCCGCTCGGATGACCAGTCCCGACGCAGGTCCTCGATGGCCTGGTCGAGGTTGTCGGCGACCACGTAGGCGGTGGTGCGCTGCCGGGCGCGGCTCATGGCGACATAGGCGAGTTCTCGGCCGCCGCCGTCCTCGAGCCGATGGGCGGTGTCGACCGTGGAACCTTGGGAGCGATGGACGGTGACGGCGTATCCGTGTGCGAGCCGGTCGGCGCCGGTCTCGTCGGGTCCGAAGCGCTGCGTGCGGCCGTCGTCCATGGTCGCGATGAGCGTGCCGGCGTTGGTGTCTACGGATGAGACGGTGCCTCGCTCGCTGGTGACGACCTTTCCGCCAGCGCCAGGGGCGAGGGTAACGATGCGATCGCCGGCCCGGTAGCCCGCACCGCCTGGCGCGGTCAGCTCGGGTCCGGCGAGGCGGCCGGTGGCGGCCATCGAGGTCCGGGCCCGCCGGTTGAGGTCGGCGACGTTGGCTCGCCGCCAGGCGAGCATGGTCGTGTCCTGGCTGGCGGTGGTGTCGGCGGCCCAGGCGGCGACCGCGGCGTCGAGGGCCTGGTCGCGGGTGGGCGCGATAGCGATGCGGCCGTTTGACGCGTACCAGTCAACGGCGCGGGCGATGTCACCGTCTCGTAGTTCGGCGAGGGCGGCGCGCTCGGTGTGGTTACGTTGGCGGACGTTGTCGGTGAGCCGGTGGACGGCATCGTGGTGCCGGTCGAGGAGCGCGCGGAGGGCACCGCCAGGGCCGATCGCCCCGAGCTGTCGGTCGTCGCCGACCATAACGAGCTTGGCGCCGGCGATCTGGGCGGCGGTGAGCAGGCGGAGGAGGGCAGGGTCGTCGGTCATGCCTGCCTCGTCGAGCAGGACGAGCGTGCGGTCGTCGAGGTTCAGGCGGTCGTGGTCGATGCGCCACAGCAGCGAGGCGAGAGTGCGGGAGGTGTCGAGGTGTGCTTCTCGGCCCAGCGTTCGGGCGGCCTGCCCGGACACCGACGTGCCGATCACCCGGTAGCCGTCGGCCTGGAAGGCAGCTCGGACGGCGTCGAGGGCGGTGGTCTTGCCGGCGCCGGCGACTCCGAGGACGAGCTCGACGGAACGCTTGGAGGTGCAGATGCCGGTGATCGCCTGGCGCTGGCCGGCGGTGAGGGGGTAGCCGATCTCCATCTGCTTGGCGCCGATCGCCCGCTCGGCCCGTTCGGCGGCGACGGTAGGGGCGGTGGTGTGCTCGCACCCGGCCGCCACGACGTCGGCGATCGCCGACTCGCGGGCGATGACCGAGGCGAGCGTGAAGGCGCGGTCTCGGGTGCCGGCCACGCCGATCAGCGGGAGCGTTTCGCCGTCGGCGAGGGCCCGGTCGACGACCCGGGTCAGCTCGGCGGGGTAGACGCCGAACAGGTGGGGGCCGACGGCGATGGTCACCTCGGCCCTGGTGAACACCTTGCGCGTGGCCAACGGCCCGTCGGGGTCGAGCACGTCGGCCACGATCCGATCAACCTCGGCCGGTGTCAGGGTGGCCGCGACCGGTTGGCGTTCGGCGGCAGCCGCCAGGATCGATGCGAGCAGGTCACGGGCGGGTAGGCCTGCGGCGTCGAGCTCGAAGAGCCAGCCGGGCATCAACTCGCCGACCGGAGTGTGCCGCTTGGCGTTGCGGGTTTCCCGGGCCGCGACACCACGTGCGTTCGGGCTGTCGTAGACGACGGCCTCCATGGCTTCGTCGATCTGCGCGGAGCGCTTGGAGAACAGCTCACACGCCCGCACGGGCACACCGGCGATACGCCAGTGGCCGAGCTTGCCTGACGGCCCGTCGTCCGGTTCGACTCCGTAGCCCAGCTCGACCGCTCGGCGCGCTCCTGCGACCCGCCCGGCGGCGGTGGCAGCGTGCAACTGGTCGCGGAGGGCGGCGGTGTCAAGGGCCTTCCAGCCGCCGGCGTCGTCGCGCATCTCGACGAGGTTGGCGACGAGCACATGGTCGTGCGGGGACGGGTCGCCGGCCCGGGAGGTCGCGTGCCGTGTCCGGGCCCACACAAGCCCGGAGGTCGCGGTGCGACGCTGGTCGCGTCCGCGCCGACCGCCCCGCTCGCGCATCCACGCGTCTAGGAACAAGACGGTGGCGTCGGACTCGGCGTCGAGGATCGAGTGCATATCCTCGGCCCGGCCGATCACGCCGAGGAGGGCGACGCTCTTGTGGGCGGCCACGACCAGCTCGACGCCCGGGCGAGTGGCCGTGACGAGTCCTGCGCCGGTCGTCGGATCGACGGCACCGCCGACGCCGAACACGGCGTCGTACTGCGCGGTCGTCACGGTGCCCGCAAGACCGAGGCGGGCCGCCCCTGTCCCGCCCCACGCGGCGGGTGTCTCACCACGAGACGCGTAGTAGGCGAGGGCAGCGCCGGGGTGGTCCTCGCCACGCTCGAGGACCGCCTCCCGGTGGTAGTCCACCGCCTCAGCGCCCATCATCGCCATCCACGCCATCGGTGCTGTTGACACCCCCTCGCAACGCTTGGCGTTGCAACCGTGTTCATCGCTGTTTGGCTTGTAACACGGTCAAAAGCCCTTCGTAAATGGGCCTTGTCACCGTGGTCAACAACGGTCAGAGACGGTCAGCCGGCCATAGCGAGACAGCGCCGGCTGACGAGACCGCGACGACAAGCGCACGCGCCGCTGCTCCACCGCCCACCCGGTCTCCGCGAGATTTTTCGCGACGACTTTGTCGTGTTCGGCCCTCGCGAATGCACGTATAGGGGGTGGGGAATCTCCCCGGCGCCGACCGCCGCCGACCAGAGGTCGCCAGAAATCTTTTCCGCTCCGCCCGCCCCGATACCGGGACAGGAGAGACACCCGACCGACCGGAGCCCGCACATGCCCACACAGCCCGAACCGAATTGCTCTTTCCGCAGCGGCCCTCCCGCTGCCCGCACAGGGGTGACCACTTCCAACAGGAGGTCACCCGTGCCGTCCAAAGCCGACCCCGAGCACACCTGGCTCACCCTCGTGCAGCTCGCCGAGATGCTCAACATCACCGAACGCCACATCCGCCGCCTCGTCGCCGAGAACCGCATCCCGTACACCAAGGTGGGCGGCCGGCTCCGGTTCAACCTCGCACACATCCAAGCCTGGCTCGATGCCAACAGCCACGGCCCGGACAGGATCGTCTGGCGTGGCCGACCGGCCTGAGACGCTCCGCCTGTTCGACCTCGGGCCGCAAGAAGTGATGCCAGCGTCGTCTCGACCCGAGACGACCCGCGTGTCTCGTTCGGAGATGCCTGAGCCGTCTCAATCCGTGACAGGCCCCCAGGGCAACGCCGGTATGGAGAACCCGCTGCGTGCGATCGGCGAAGCGGCCACAATGGTGACGAACGCCGACCGCCAACTCGCCGCAGCGATCCAAGCCGCACGAGCCGCCGGTCGAAGCTGGCGTGAGATCGGGATCGCTGCGGGCGTCCCCTACCAAACCCTTCATCGTCGCTACCGCAAGGAGGAGCGAGATGACGTCACGTCGTAGGTTCGGTCGGATCCGCAAGCTGCCCTCCGGGCGATGGCAGGCGCGCTACCCGGATGGCTCCGGACAGGACATCCCCGCCCCCGAAACCTTCGCCTCGAAGGGTGACGCCGCGCGTTGGCTCGTCACGGTGGAAGCAGACATGGCTCGGGGCCAGTTCATCGACCCACGCGCCGGTCGGATCACCTTTGCTCAGTGGGCCGAGCAGTGGCTGAGGCGCCCTGGCAAGCGAGCGAACTCGGTCGCCCGGGATCGCCAAGGGCTCGAGGTGTTCAAGCCCACACTCGGCCCGCGCCCGCTCTCGTCCATCACGCCGATGCACGTCCAGGCGGCGGTCGACGCCCGCGGCCGCGATGTTTCGCCGGCCACGCTCGTCCGTGACGTCGCCGCCGTCCGAGCCGTACTCAACGCCGCCGTCGACGCGGACCTGCTCATCCGGTCACCAGCGCGGAAGATCGCGCTTCCCAAGGTGCGGCCACCCGATCGCCGGCCTCTGACAGCCAAGGAGCTGCTTCGACTGGCCGACGCGATCGACGGGCGCTACCGGGCACTCGTCCTCGTCGGTGGAGTCCTCGGCCTCCGCTGGGGGGAGTCGATCGGCCTGCGTCTCTGCGATATCGACTTCATGCGGCGGACCGTCACCGTCGCCCAGGTGGTCGAGGAGGTCGCCGGTCAGTTGCGAGTCCTAGCCGGCGAAGCGAAGACGGCGGGCAGCTTGAGGACGATCACGGCGCCGCCGTTCCTCGTCGAAGCGCTCGCTCTTCACCTCGCCGAGTACCGCCCGGACGCCGACCGAGGAGACCTCGTCTTTGTCGGCCCGAGGGGCGGCATCCTTCGCCGCCGCTTCGGAGAACGAGCGCTCCGTCCGGCTGTCCTCCGAGCCAAGCTCGACCCGCCGCTGACGTTCCACGCTCTTCGCCACGTCGCCATGAGCGCGCTCGTGGACGAGAACGTCCACCCGCGGGTGATGCAGGGTCGGGCCGGACACGCCAGCTCGAAGCTCACGATGGAGCTCTACGCCCACGTGTCCCAGGACGCCGATCGCGACGCTGCGACAGCTCTGGAGAACCGGTTTCGACCGGAGTTGCCCGATGCGAACGGGCACGCAGCGGGCACGGAGCCTGCCTGACCCCTACTAGGCACCGATGAAAGTCCAGGTAGAAGGGCACTTACGCCACGGTGACGACAGCACTGATAATGCTGAGGTCGAAAGTTCGATTCTTTCCAGCCCCACCGGAAAAGCCCTGGTCGGAGGGGGTGCGCTCAAAGGCACCCTCCGGAGTGTCCGTTTCCATTGCACATCCATCGCACGCAAGATCGGCCTCCATCGCACGCGGGGATGCTGAGTCGCGGGGGCGAGGAAGTAGTCGCCGAGTTTGGTGGCAGCGTCGCGATCGCCCGCGGTCGTGGCCTGCGCGTAGATGTCCAGCGTGGTCTTGGCCTGCTGTGACCGGCCCGGGTCTGGGCGGTCTTGACGTCGACGGCGAGGGCGACCATCGCGGTGGTGTTGAGCGTGCGCAGGGCCTGGAACTTGAGGTAGGCGAGGTGGGCCGAATGCCAGGCGGGCTCCCAGACCCGGCGGTGCCAGTTGGAGTAGCTCAGATCGGACACCGCGCCTGCCGGCACAACCGTCAGGCGGAGACGGTTGCCCGTCGCGTGAACAAGCCGCTCGAGCGTGCGCACCGATGGCGACACCTCGCCCGCCTCGTAGCGGTCGCGATCCGTGGCCGCTACCCACCGACAGCGCGGCCCTTGCCATCGCTGTGGGAGTCGAGATCGCGCGACTCCGCAGCGGAGCCACAGCCGTCATTCGGACGCTCTATAGGAGCGGGCTCGCCGGTTCCACCCTGCCGGTCTTATGACCACCGGTGGTCAGCTGATGGCCCCGTCCCACTAGCACCGCGAGAGCTGGCGGCGCGGCACGCAACCTGAGGATGTACCGTCGGCCTGCCGCCGGGGACGGACCGCGGGCACAACGTCGCAGAGGTCGTGATGGCGCAGACGGGGGTATCGGTACGGCGCGTGATCGCGGCCGGAGCGCGCGGGTTGGGTGGCACCGCGTTGGTCGTCGTTGCCGCCGCCGCCGCCGCATCCATGGCGTTCGCCCACACCCCGCAGACGATCGCGACCGACCAGCGGCCCGGGACGTGCCATCTGGCCGAAGACCCCAACGAGTTGGTGGTCATTCCCAGCGACAGCAGCCCCGCCGTGCCGTGCGACGCCCCCCACCAGACCGAGACGATGTGGACGACCACTCTGACCGGCCGGGTCGCGGCGTCGAGGGTGCGACCGAACGGTGAGCTGCTCAACG
>Ga0102924_1006535_pt1 | contig 10914 bp, 7 predicted proteins | sample PaiPotPPM11metaG_FD_80116 | JGI IMG/M metagenome (GOLD analysis project Ga0102924, IMG submission 80116) | Iron sulfur acid spring bacterial and archeal communities from Banff, Canada, to study Microbial Dark Matter (Phase II) - Paint Pots PPM... ...
CGATCACCCTTCCGGCCCAGCCGGCAATCCGGCACCGCGCACGCCAGCTCGTGCCAGAAACGCGCCGGCCAGGCGGAAGACGCCTCCGTCACCGGCCTAGCCCGGCCGCCGCGATCAGAGCACCAGCGTTCCGCAGTTCGGACTGCCGGTAAGAAACGCGTCAGCAGATCCAAACCCGGCTGATCCTGCGAGCGGGATTGGCCTCTCGATTGAGAGACTGGCCCTTGCGAAGGTTCTCCTGATGCGAGGCGAGGCTGCTGCCGATGACGACCCGATCTGACGCCACCAGGCAATGGTCCTGCAAGCAGGACCGCGACAATCTGACCCTTGTCCCGCCGCTGGCGGAGGAGTTTCAGGTCTACGGCGGTAAGGACACCGTTGAGCGGGCGCGCCAGTGGGCGCTCGATGGCCGTTACCTCCTGGCCGACGGCGTGCCTGCATGCGCTCATGGTCTGTACCTGCTCGCCTCCTGTCCCGGCGCGGGCACCTGCCGCTCGAACTTCCGGCAGCTTGATCACGCCAGCGTGTGGGTGCCCGCAGAGGTCAGTGACCGGCCGTTCCTGCTCTGCCACCCGTATGCGAGCAGCGTCGAGGACGAGACTCTCCTGTACGCCAGGGCCCACGGCCTGCAGACCGGCAGCTACCTGGAGTTCGGCGACGGCTGGTACGGCACCGGCGCTCTCCCGGTCCGGCTGACCATCAGCCCCAGCTGGCCGGTGTGGCCGATCGAGCGGAAGGCCGCCGTGCTGCTGTCCACGCAGCCGGTGACATGGCCCGGCGACGAGGCTGCCCGGTAGCGCGGCGGCCCCGCCGCCCGGCTCAGCTCCAGCAGGCCGGGCCGTCGGTGGTGCGGACTGCCTGGCGTGTCGCACCGGCGGCCGGGATACTCGTGAGTAACCTTGATTCATGTACGGCGACATTCACGTGGTCCGGCGGGCTGCCCTGGGACTGGTCCCTTACAGCCATTTCGGTATTGAGATGCCAGGCGGCGGCATCTGCGAGAACAGCCCGCCAGGGGTACGGGTCTCGAGTTCGCGGACTTCGCCCGCGGCCGTCCGACACGCATCCAGAACCCGGACGCGAGCCTGGCGGAACGTGCGGGGGCGGTGGAACGCGCCGCGGCGCGCATCGGCGAGCGCCGGTACAGCCTGAGCGGCAACAACTGCGAGCACTTCGTGAACTGGTGCGCCACCGGAGTGGCGATCAGCCACCAGGTGGCCGGCTCCTTCAAGGCCCTCGTGCAGCTGGCGGCCGCCGCCGCGTGGTCGCTGCTGGCCCTCCTCGTGGCGCGGGTCGCTTTCGCGGACTAGCGCAGTTACTGCGTCCGGCTGGCCCGGTCGTGGTCTCGGCCTGGCCAGGACCACGAGGTCGGACATGATGTCCTCGGCGAGGATTTCGAGGGTAAACGCCACAGTGAACCCGGCGGACCCAGTATGTCGCCCATCGCGACGAAGAAGACCATTGAACCGGAGACCTCGTGCCTACCGTACCGGCCAGTGGCTGGGCGGACCTGACGGACGCGCAGTGGGCGGTGCTGGAGCCGCGACTGCCAGACCCTGGCCGACACCCAGGCGCGCTACCCCGGGGCCGATCTAGCGCCCTGTCGCTGAAGGCGACAGTGCCGTCGCCCGTCTGCAGGGACGGCCTTTCTGCGCGGGAGAGATGCGCTCCAAAACCGTCTGGGAGTCTCGCCATCAACGAGGCGAACGTTGCCTGCCACGGCACTAGATAGCGAGGGTCGCGAGGTCGCTGAGGCTGCGCCGTCCGGTTCGAAGGTCACTCTTGGCGTCGTTTACGTCCTGAAGGGTTGGCAGGCCAATCAGCTCGATGGATGCCTGGAAGCCCAGTTTGCTGCCAACCTCAGACAAGGTCGTGTTAAGGCGGTCCATGATCATGTCCCGGAGCCGGATCTTGAACTCAAGGAACCTCAGCTGGCGCCACACCTCGTAGGGCGCGAGGTGGTTGTCCTGGAAGAGTCCTCGCGCGTTCCAGCCAATAGGCTCGGTGACCTTGGCGAACAGCTCTCCGCTTTCGCGCTGGTGTTCCCCGAAGCTGTACGGCGTGCCGCCGCGTGCGGACTGTTCCATGAGCGGCATCTCGGCTCCTTGCAGCGAGCTGGCTGCCCGGAGAAAGCTGACCATCTTCCGCACCGCCGCTTCCTCGGCTCGATCGAGGCGGAAGGTGACGAGCGTCGCGGGGTCCAGGTCCGCGTAGGTCAGGCCTGTCTTATCCTGGGGGCCGCCGAATGCCGCCGGGATGTACTGGATCGGCTGACCTCCGTGATAGGAGAGTGTGCCGGGGAGCACGAGCTCAAGCCGGAATTCGGTCGGCGTGGCGGGAGTGCCTGCCTCGGGGTAGAGGTAGTCGATCTCGTAGGTCACTGGTCCGCTGATCACGAGATGCTGTGCCGTGGAGCTGACGAATTGGCGAACCGAGTCTGATATCGACGGCGTCCAGTCCTGGCTGGCGAGGGCACGTTCGATCAGCGGCGCAGCCTTGTCGGCGTCCGGTCCGGTTACTCGTGCCTGCGGCCCGCCTCCGCGGCCCATGGTGTAGGGGATGACGAAGTCGAGATCCTGATGCAGCAGGAAGATGTAGTAGGGCTCGAAAGAAGCGGCTCGCATGCGCTCTTGCAGGGCCGGATCGACCGGGTAGAACGTGCGAGACCTGCGGGTGCTTCGCAGGCCGTCCGCTGGCCGCGGTCGTCTCATGCTTCCTCATCCGTCTGGCTTGCATCGCGAGCATGCTCCATCTGTTCCATTCGGCGCTTGTAGTGCTCCAGGGATTCCTGCAGCCTCTCGGCGCCGCGGGGAATGTTCAGGTCAGTCATGTCGGGGCGCTGCTTGAGATACTCGATAATGAACAGGTCAGCCAGGTCGGGCTGGATGCCGGCGAGATCCCACGGGGCGAACACGCCGACGATCGGGCTGTGCGGTTCGGGTGCGGACAGCTCGCCCGGCAGGCCGACATGACGGGTAATGGCACGTTCGCTCATGAGCCGGCCCAGGGCCATTTTACGTTCGGTCCGCGCGACGCCACCCGGGGTGATGGCGAACAGGTTCTCGTGTGCCGAGAGCGCCGCCGACAGGCGTGCGGCGAGAGCGGGCGCGGTGCCGTCCGAGAAGATCCCGTCCCACACCGTGCGGACCTCCGGCCAGATGCCAGGGGCGTCGAGTTCTGACATCAGCAGCGCATACCCGCTGAGTTCCATCATGTCCAGCAGCGGCTCGGTGCCGAAGATGATCTGCTCGCGAACACGCTCGGCGGCGAGGTCGCTGGAAAGCCGCGCCCTGGCGCGATCCGCCAGGGCGATCGTGATGGGGAACAGCTGGCGTGCCAGGTCGGCCCGGCCAGCGAGGATCGCATGGAACGTCGCGTCAAACAGCTGCCGGTAGCTCTGCCCGAAGAGGTCCGGCCGGGTGCTGTCATGAGGATCATGGCCGAGTTGCAGCGCGACCAGCCCGAGCTTGAGATAAAGCTGCTCTGCCAGGAGCGGGGGAACATCGTCAGGCAGCGCCCCGTCCGGCCATTGCTCATCATTGGTCGGCGTGTGCCGGAACGCGCTGAGGACGGCGACCGCCTGGTGAGCCGTGCCAAGGTGGAAGGTCAGCTTGTTGACGAGTTCCAGCGAGTCCAGGATCCTGATGGTCACCGGCACTGCGTCCGAGCTGGTGTCGGCGATCAGGGGATCGATCAGCTCGGCCCGGACTTCGTCGAAGAACGCCCTGATCGCGGTAACCAGGATCTGCAGGAGCGTCCGGGCGGCCATGTGATGTACCCACCAGTCCGGCGTCACTCTCTGGTGTTCGGTCCGCCGCTCGAACTCGATGCCGTGCGCGATGGCCTCGAACAGCTCCAGCAGTCTTCGCGGCGCGCCAGCCTTATAGGGGCCCCGGACCGTCGCGACGGCGTGGTCGAAGCTGGAGGCAAGCCGCTCAGTGTCGGCGTGCTCGAATGAGCTGATGAGGCCGAGCCAGAAGCGGGTGTAGATCAGGACCTCACGGTCAGCCGCCGCCAGCCGGAACATTGCCCATCCGGCACCGGAACCCTGATCGCCCGAACCCGGTCCGCTCGTGGCCCCGACGCCGTGCAGGTAGCTGGTGACGGTGCGGCGCAGAAGCCGGGCCTCGTCGACCTGCAGCCGGGCAGCGAGGTAGTAAATCAACTCGGTGGCCCCGTCCACGACCAGGATCGCGCGTTCCCAGTCGTCTCGGGTCGACAGTGCAGGCAGCAGTCGTTCGAGATAGCGGGCGATGGTGTTCTCGGCCCAGAGCGGGTCGGGCGTCATCGTCGGCTGGACACCGGTGGCCGTGGCGAGAGCCATGCTGAGCTGGTTATGATCCATGGTCAGCCAGTTGGGGTGGCTGGCTGCCAGCGAGAACCACTTGCTCTTGACCGGGATAGCCGGCTTGACCGCCGATGCTGTATTCCAGCAGTCGAGCAGCTCCATCGCTATCCGCTGCGGCGCTCTGGCCTCTGCGACGTCGCGTTTCTCGATGAGGTCAGTCAGCTGCCCGTAGATGCGCAGAACCGCTGCCGCCCGGTCATGCGCTGCCTGCTGCTGGGCCTCGCGCGGAACCGATCTGCCAGCCGCCGAGGCGGATGCCGCCCCGCGGGCGAAACGATGACGCAGCGGGAGCGAGAGCGTCGACAGGTCAAAGAAGTTGAACAGCCGTGTGCCCAGCACCACGAGAGACAGGACAGAGAAAGCCGTCAGGACGGCGAACAAGAGCACCGTGAGCCCGTGCGGCGAACGGTGGGCCACCAGCGGCATCGTCAGCAGCGCCAGGCCCACGAGAAGGGCGACCGCCACGTTCCACACGTAGATCAGGCTGGTTCTCTCGCGCACGAAGAGGCTGCGTATCTCGCCAGGCACCCGGGCGTACGCCGTTGACGCGATCACTCCGACGGTCGTGAAGAACAAGGCAAGAAAGGCCGCCTCGGCGCCGACGGCAACACCGACAAACGCACCGTAGCTTCCCGGGCCGATCGGCGTGAAAAGCGTTCCCCAGTGCAGAGTGTGCCTGACCGCTGTGGCAAGCGCCTCCACGGCCGCAACGAGCGCCGCCGTCCCGAAAACGGCACCCAGGACGCCCCCGACCAGACCTGCCAGGACCCGGCCATCCTGGCCAAGCTGCGCCCTCCGGTCACGGACGGCCACCCACACGCGCGACAACCACAGACGGCGACGACGGCGACGATCGAGCTGGCGCCAGTGCCGTTCACGCGAGGCTCGTGCAAGCGTGCGTACCTCGGCGTCGGATCGTTTCCAGAATCGCATGGCCGCGGGCATCTCACCTGCTCATGCCGCTGGCATGACGGGCCGCCGCCAGCAGGCGATCCTCCACGCGATCAAGGATCCGCATCAGCAAGCTGGCAGTCTGAACGGCCTCGGCTGCCTCGGACAGGTCGGCGTAACCGACCTGCCGGTGGCCAGCAGGGTTGCGGAACACCGCATACGCGCCCGCGAACAGCATCCGCGCGCCGTCCTGCTCTCCCTTGCCGACGGCCACGTCCGTCAGCGGACCGCCGGGTCCGAACGCCTTGTTCATCAGGTCAACGCCGATGACCTCATCGCCGAACCCGGCGAGCTTGCGGACCCGCACCTCGACCGCCTTCATCGACGCGAACACGCCCTGCTCGGGCTTGTTGATCAGGAACTGCGGCCGGGCCTCGGACTCGATGAGAGGGTGCAGGCGGGAAGCGCGCAGGAAAGACGCACTGACCGGCACGCCCCGGACCGGCTCACAGACGACCAGCACGGAGTCCGTCCCGCGTACCCGCCAGCCCTGCCGCGCGAGCTGCTCAATAAGCCGGGCACGAAGCTCAGCGCCCGGGCCGGACAGGAGCCGGTCATCGACCCAGCGGCCAATAAACCCGCGGACCATACGGCGGCCCTCCGAGCCCCAGCGCCAGAGCGCCGCCAGGATCTCATGCGCATCCCCTGCGCCTACGCCGGCAAGATCCAGCTGCTGCGGCGGGATGCCCTCCTCGGCGAGGAAGTCAGCCACCTCGTCCGGCGCGTACTGCTCAGTAATCGCCGCCGCGACTTCCTTCAGGATGAGGTTGCTGAGCTTGCGGCCGTCGTCCTCCGCGGGATCGGGCAGCGGCTGGACGACCATCCGGCCTCGTGCCCGGTCCTGGCCCTCCACGGTCAGGGCGAAGTCCGAGATGGTCTGCAGGTACCAGTTCGGGTCCGCGTCGGCCAGGTTGGGCCGCGGGTCAGCCTGGACCCTGAAGGTGACCAAGCCGAGGTCGCGGGCTATATGAAGTTCCTGGACAAAGCCCCGCACCAGCTGAGATTCATGGACCATGACGCCACTGATCTGCTCCATCAGGAACAGGCCGTTGACGCCCCGCATCGGGCCGCCACGATAGGTCTCCTGCTGCCTCCGGTCGATCCCCTGCAAGATCTCGATATTGTCCCACCGTTCGATCATCGTGATATTCCTCATCTCACCCGCCGTACTTGTTCCTGAGCCCAGGCGGGCAGGGCCTGAGTCGTCTTTGCTGCCGAGCTGCTACTCGATGCGCCGAGGTAACTCGACGTGACTCCGCGGCCTGCCCTCCCGCTTAGCAGCCTGATCCGGCCGCCCGATCGGGCCGGAAGCTGCTGCGGAGGAGAGACGCCTCCGCACAAACATAGCGAGGACCACTGACAGCAGGACCGCTCCGAGCCGGACCACACGATGCAGCATGGATGGTCGATAAGCCCGATGGAACAGGGTCGGCCGCGAAATCGTCAGTTGGGAACTCGTCGCGCTTTGATGCCTTGTGGCTTCCTTGCGGGTCACGTGGGAGGGCTGCTGTGCCTGCACGGCGGATCTGGCATGCGTCAGTCTGCGGGACACTGGGCGTGTGACGGTGCGTGATGGTGATGAGGCGCGGGAGGCACTGCGGGCGGGCATGCCCGAGTTGCTGACCGGGACCCGCGAGTGCTCCTGGCTTGATGCCAAGAGCCAGCCTTACCAGCTGGACCAGCCGAGGTTCGCTGCGGAACTGGCCAAGGATGTTGCCGCCCTGGCCAACAACGAGGGCGGCGTTATCGTGGTCGGCCTGCGGACCCGCCGGAACGGCAGCAGCGAGATAATCGACGAGGTGCGCCCGGTGCCGGTGAGGCTCATCGACCGGGACCGCTACCGGAAACTGGTCCGCGAGCGCGTCTTCCCGTTCGTCAGGGACTTTTCGACCTGGTGGCTGCCGGCCGACGACGAGCGCGGGCTGCTGGTCATTGACGTGCCCGCCCAGGCGTCGAAGGACAAGCCGTTCATCGTGTCCGGCTCGGCCGGCACCCAGGCGGCCGTTAATGCCAGCTCTGTCGCGGTGCCGCTGCGCGACGATGACGGCACCCACTGGCTCAGCGGCCAGGAACTGCACCGCTTCCTGACGGAGGGCTGGAATGTCAGCGGGCCGCCGGCCCCGCGCGTCGTGGTCGCCTCCAGCCCGGCCCCGCCGTCGGCCGCCGTCGGTGAGGGAGATCCGCTCTGGTCGGAGGAGTTCCGCGAGGTCTACGACGCCGCGGGCGGACGTGCAGCCGTGGGCGTCCCGGACGGTCCGGTTACCCCGGCCGGGCCGGGCGTCATGCAGCAGCTGAGCGGAGACTCCCGGGGGCCAGCAGCGATCTGCGCCGTCCCGGACTTCAAGCCAGTCATCCTGGCCGGGGACGTCTGGAGATTCTTCCTCAAGCAGTCCCGCGATGCCAGCCCGGCTGATTACCCGGCTCTTGCCGGATTGCCGACCGCCGACGGGGCCGATCAGCTCGGACGGCGGATCGTCCGGCTCACAGGAGGAGAGTGGGGAGCCGGCGAGCTGGTTCAGGACGGGCCAGGCGATGCGTGGCGGTGGCGGCCGGTTCCCGCCGTGGACACGACCCCGGCGCTCAACGCGGACCGGTGGTCCTGGATGGGGGAGCCCGGGACCGAGCCGGATCTGGTGATCCGCGCCGATGCGTTCCTGCCCTGGAGAGGTGCCACCAGTTGGCGGATCGAGAAACGCGGACGCGAGCGCATGCGGGCGGCTCTGCCGGGCGCTGCCCTGTCGCGGGCCATGGTGACGATGGCCCGGTCGTGTGATATCGCGCACGCCCCGCCGGCCTGGGAGATCATTTCCGAGCGGGAGGGTGGCCGACAATCTGAGCGGACCGCGCAGTATCAGTGCGCTGTCCCCGCGCTGGCCGGCACCTGGGCGGTCATCGCCGAGGCGCGGCTCATCCTGCCCAACGGGTTCCAGTACCAGTCCGTACAGGCATCCGCCGGACTCAGGATCCGGCTCGCCGGGGAGGCCGCAGCAGTCGGGGCTGCGGATCAGCGCCTGAGCATCGCGGAACTGGTGGACGTTTTCTTGGCAGCATGGGAGACCGCCATGCTGGTCATCCCCGTGGCCCTCGTCGAGGATCCCGTGGCCGTGCCGCTTGCCGGGCCGCCGAGGGCCGAGCTGTATGTGCGGGCGGGCGAGAGGTACGTCAACGGACGGCCGGAATACAAGGAACTCCCGCAGGTCATGGATCTGTCGCCGCTGGGGACGGCGACCGGGACCCAGCTCAGGCAAGGTGGCATCAGCGTGACCGCGCCGCTGGAAACCGGCAGTGACGAGCGCCGATTCCTGGTGCGGCAGGCGGTCGCCCGGATGGCAGCCGGCCAGTGGGGATTCATCGAGGTTGGTGACGACCTCGACCTCTAGGACGACCGTCAGGCAAGGACTGCCCGCACGTCAGGCGTCCGCAAGATCTACCCAGGACCTCCCTTCAGCGGCTGGGGCACTTGTTCGAGACGATCGACATCTGGCGCTGGCTGCTGACCGGCACCCCGCCGCGGCCGGTAGCTAGTGACCAGCACCGCCCGGCTCTCATGGCCGAGCGGATTCTCCAGTACGGCGACTACCTGGCCGCAGCACAGCTCCCATCACCGCCGGAGGAGATCGGCCTGCTCATCAGCGCGGCCGTGATTCCCCCGGGCAAGCGGACACCATCAAGGCGCTCACGATGATCGGCTCTTGCCCACCCGGCCTCAGCCACCTTGGCGATGGCTCGCTGCACACGTCCGGCACATGGTGCGGGACCACGGGAATCCAGGTCACATGCCCGCACTGCCGGGTGACAGGCACCGGCGATCCTGGCACGGAACAGCGAGCGCCGGGCACCGCCTTGTGGCGATGCCCGGATGCAGCCAGTTCTGCGTTCTCGACATTCCCGCCCGAGATTACTGAAGGCTGCTCCCGGCCTTCTCGCCTGCCTGGATATTGCCCGCTCATCTGCCTGGATGTTACCTGGACACCGTCATTTCAGGGGCGGCTGCCTGACGGGCCAGGTCGCGGAGCCTGCGGATTGTGTGTGCCAGAGCGTCGATGTCGTCGCGGTTGTAGGCGGTCAGCTGGGTCCTGATCGTCTCGTCCTTGCTGGCCAGCCAGGCGTGGTAGCGCAGGATGGCGTCGAGCCCGTCGGCCACGTCGGTGCAGGGCCGGAAGCCCAGGTAGCCGGATACCTCTTTCAGGCCCATGGTGAAGGTCGGCAGCCGCAGGCTGTGGTGCGCCCACAGCCAGGCGTCGAAATGCCGGCCTGTGATGGCCGCTGCCAGGCCCGGCATCTCGTGCCGGGCGGCTGCGGCGCGCAGCCGGGGGACGTCGGCTGCGCCGCCGGCCCAGGTAACGACGCGCAGGCCCGCGTGCTGGTCAAGCAGCGCGGCGAGGCCGGTGAGGGCGTCGCGTTCCTGCTGCGGCGTGTCGGCCCACCAGGAGTGATGGTCGGCGCCGTCGGCGTGGATCACGGCGGCGGCGACCAGCCAGATGTGATCCTTGCCTGGGGTCACGTCGTATTCGAGGTCGACCGCGAGGTAGGGCCCGGTGACCGGCCACCGGGTGCCCGGGCGGAATTCGGGCAGGCCGGAGGCCAGGGCACGGGCATGCAGCTGCCAGTCCGCGACCTTCGCCGGCCCGCAGCCCTTCGCGCCTGCCTCGGTGACGGCCAGGGCGACCGCGTGCGGGTCGCAGTCGGTCAGGGTGTCCCATGTCGGGTACCCGGCGGCCTCCAGCGCGGTGCTATAGACACGCCCGACGCCTAGGATCATAGAGACGTCCTTGCGCTCGGTGACCGACTGGATCACCTCGTCGCGCCGGGCGCTCGAGCAGACCGGGCAGCCGCAGACCCGGGGCAGCACGCCGTTCTTGCGGGCGGACCGGACCTGGCCGATCATCTGCCGGACCTCGTCCAGCAGGGCGCTGGTGACCGGCACGTCGACCCGGACGGGCTTGCCGTCACGGCGGAGGATCAGCACGCCCGCCGGCGGTACCGGGCGGGTGCGGTGCGGCTGGAGCAGCAGCCAGTAGAACGCCAGCTCCAGCCGGTCGAGATGGGTGGGTGCCCGGTGGGACTTGATCTCGATCGGATACAGCGCGCCGCTGGCGGCGTCGATGCCGTCCGGGCAGCCGCGCAGCTTCAGCTTTTTGTTCTCGAACAGCGGCGTGCCCAGGATCGTGATGTTGCTCTCCAGCAGCGCGGGCAGGTCCGCGGGGCTGATCGCGATCGGGGTGGCCGATTGCTCCACCAGCTCCTGGTAGTCCTGGCCCGCCTGGATCAGCGACATCTGGAATGGACAGATCGTCTCCTCGAAACTGATCTGACCGGACTCCAGCAGCCAGAAGGCATACGCGCACCGGTACCAGCGGCTCAGGTCGGTCTTACTGACCCACTGTTGCCGGGCAGCCAGCCGCCTGCCAAGCATGGTCACCCTCCTGTCGCATCCTCTGCCAAATCGTCCAGGACCATGATGTGCCCAACCTCCGACACAACCCGGCCCGCCGCTGACGCCTGGACCTTCGAGTTCTCCTGCAGCCTGCTCCTGTCTCAGGCCTAAGCCAGGGCACCCTCGGAGAGCGACTCGTTCCCGGCGGTTAGTCGGCTGGCACGATGCGAAGCCATTC
>Ga0102924_1006536_pt1 | contig 10913 bp, 9 predicted proteins | sample PaiPotPPM11metaG_FD_80116 | JGI IMG/M metagenome (GOLD analysis project Ga0102924, IMG submission 80116) | Iron sulfur acid spring bacterial and archeal communities from Banff, Canada, to study Microbial Dark Matter (Phase II) - Paint Pots PPM... ...
CCGTAGCCCCGGCCACCGCGGGCGCGCCCAGCCCAGCCCCCGTCGTGCCCTTGTCGGAGATTGCGTTGCCTGCCCCGCCGCCTCCAACCAGCGGCACCGTCGTCGCGCAGTCTCCCCCGGCCGGTCGCCGCGTCCAGCAGGGCGACGCCGTCCACATCACGCTCGCGCAGCGCACCCCCCCCGTCGCCCCGCCGCAGTGAAAATCCGGCAACGCGCTTGCCGCCCGCCCGCGCAGCGCACTAGACTCTCCAGCATGAGCCGCCACGCCGCCAGACTCCTCGCCCCCCTCCTCTTCGTCTTCGCCGCCGCATCGCTGCCCGCGCAGGACTGGGCCAAAGCCGCGCTGGACAAGTCGCCGCGCCACCGCGAATACGTCCCCATCAAGCACGGCGATCGCACCGTGCAGGCCTTCGTCGTCTATCCCGAAGTCAGCAAGAAGGCTCCGGTCGTCGTCCTCATCCACGAGATATTCGGCCTCAGCGACTGGGCCAAGGAGATGGCCGACGAACTCGCCGCGCAGGGTTACATCGTCATCGCGCCCGACCTGCTGACCGGCGCGGGCCCCAACGGCGGCGGCACCGACTCCCTGGGCGGACAGGACGCCGTGACCAAGGCCGTCTCCGCCCTCCCCGCTGACCAGGTCACCGCCGACCTCGACGCCGCCGCCGACTACGGCAAGAAGCTGCCCGCCGCCAATGGCAAGCTCTTCGTCGCCGGCTTCTGCTGGGGCGGCGGCAAGTCCTTCGCCTTCGCCACGCATCGTCATGACCTCGCCTCCGCCTTCGTCTTCTACGGACCTCCGCCGGCCGACGTCACCTCCATCACCGCGCCCGTTTACGGCTTCTATGCCGGCAACGACGCGCGCATCAGCGCCACCGTTCCCGCCACTACCGATGCCATGAAGGCCGCCGGCAAGAAGTACGAGTCCGTCATCTACGACGGAGCGGGTCACGGCTTCATGCGCGCCGGCCAGGCTCCCGACGCCAACGACGCCAACAAGAAGGCGTGGGACCAGGGCTTCCACCGCATGCTCGCCGTCATGAGCGCCTCCGGCTCCGCCAGCCTCCGGCGCCCGCACGTGCCCGTACGCGCCACCACCGTCGCTGCAAAGAAAGCGTCGGCGCCCGTCGTCTGCCATGACGATGCTCACAACGAAAAAGGCGACATTGCTGCAATAATGAAGATGTGAAGATCGTGACCAGGACGCCGCTCCCCTCGCTGCAGGACGAACTCGACCGCATCACCCAGAACACCCGCGCGCTGGTTCAGCCCGAACGGCTCGCCATCTCCGAGCAGCATTCCGCCGATCTCTTCGCCACCGGCATTGAAGGCCGCATCCTCCCCGTCGGCTCGCTGGCCCCGGACTTCACGCTGCCCGACGCCCTCACCGGCAAACAAGTCCACGCCGCGGACCTGCTCGCGCTCGGCCCGCTGGTCATCAAGTTCTTCCGTGGCCGCTGGTGCCCGTACTGCACCACCGAGCTCGAAAGCTGGCGCGACCTGCACCCCCAACTCCGCGAGATGGGCGCGCTCTTCGTCGCCATCTCCCCGCAGAACCGCCGCCAGAACGACTTCACGCTCCAGCAGCACCACCTGCCGTTCCCCATCCTCTCCGACGCCGGAGCCGAGGTCGCCGAACAGTTCGGCATTGCCTACAGCGTCCCCCAGGAGCACCGCAGCTACTACCAGGGGATACTGGTCAACATCCCGTTTGTAAACTCCGGGGCCACCTACAAGACCGCGACCGAATCGAGCTGGAGTCTTCCGCTGCCCGCGCTTTTCGTCGTCCTACAGGATGGCATTATCGCCTTCAGCGAGGCCCACGCCGACTTCCGGGTTCGGCCAGAGCCCGCCGACGTGCTGGAAATCCTCGCGTCCATCTAACGTCGAGCCGCGAACCTTCCCGCCAGCATTCGCTTTCGTTCCTCGGCAGGGAAGTGCTCGATCGCGTAGCGCAGCGCCGTCCGTGGCACGCGCTCGTAGTGTTGCCCGAGAAAGTCGATCAGCACCGTGCGATCCACATCGCCCACTACGCGAAGCACCCAGCCAATTGCCTTGTGGATCAGGTCATGCTCGTCGTCGAGCAGCAACTCTGCAATGCGCAGCGCATCGTCCAACTCGCCATCCCGCACCAGCGCCATCGTCGACACTATCGCAATCCGCCGCTCCCATAGGCTCTTCGACTTCACCAGCCTGGTCAGCAACCTTCGCGATCCCGTGCGCAACGATCCACCGACGATCTCCCTGCAGGATGCGTCGACCAGGTCCCAGTTGTTGATGAACCGTGTGCTGCGCAGGTAAAGATCCAAGATCGCCCGCCGCACTGCTTTGTCTCCGCGCTCGAACTGCGCCACCAGGATCAGGAGCGCGGCGAGCCGGCACTCATGCTCCTTGGCCGCCAGCAGCCGCTCAATCTCGTCCAGTTCCAGCGTCCGATATCGCCACACAATCGCGCGCAGCACCGGAACCGTAATGCCGAGGAAGATATCACCCTCGCCGTATTCGCCCGGTCCGGTCTTGAAGAAGCGTGCCGCACCGGCCGCGCGCTCCGGCGTCCCTGCTGCCTTTAACTCCCGCATCAGCGCCATCCTGTTGAGTTTGCTCTGCATTCGCTCTCTCCTCGCGGTGGGTCCGTTCTGCCTAACACGAAAGGCATCCGCTCGTTGCACTTTCCGGTCATTGCCGGAGACGTCTGAACGATTCAAGATAGTGCCAGCGCACAGCACGTTTATAGCGGCCGCCAGCGGCCCTCACACCCCATGCACGGCGCCAAAGGATGAGCATGACCTCCCGATGTTTGAAGCAGATACTTACCGACGATTCCGGACAGGATTTGATCGAATACGCACTGGTAGCCGCCTTGGTCGGACTCGGTGCAGTCACCGCCATGAAGGGGCTTTCAACCAAGATGTCGAGTACGTTCAACTCGGTTGGCACCAGCCTGACGAACGCGGTTGCCTAGCCCAACGCAGCCCGACCGAGTAGGCTGTTCTCAATCGTTCCGCGCCTGACTCCGCTACTTGCTCTTCCGGTACCTCATGATCAGGTTGCTGGTCGACGAATCGTGCGTCATCGCCGGTTCCGTCGGACTCTCCAGTTCGCCGAGGATCTTCGTCGCCAGAACCTTGCCCAGTTCGACGCCCCACTGATCGAACGAATCAATGTTCCAGATCGCGCCTTGCGTAAACACCGAGTGCTCATACAGAGCGACCAGCTTGCCCAGCAGTTCCGGTGTCAGCTCGTCAGCCAGGATCGTATTCGACGGCCGATTGCCTTCGAAGACGCGGTGCGGAACCAGCCAGTCCGGCGTGCCCTCAGCCTTCACTTGCTCCGCCGTCTTGCCGAACGCCAGCGCCTCCGCCTGGGCAAAGACGTTCGCCATCAGCATGTCGTGGTGCCGGCCCAGCGGGTTTAGCGTCTTGTAGAAGCCGATGAAATCGCAGGGAATCAACCGCGTTCCCTGGTGAATTAACTGGTAGAACGAGTGCTGCCCATTCGTCCCCGGCTCGCCCCAGTACACCGGCCCTGTTTCGTAATTCACATGTGTGCCGTCCAGCGTTACATGTTTCCCGTTCGACTCCATCGTTAGCTGCTGCAGGTACGCCGGAAACCGCTTCAGGTACTGCTCATACGGCAGAATCGCTATCGTCTGCGCATCAAAGAAGTCCGTGTACCAGACCGTCAGCAGCCCCAGCAGCACCGGCAGGTTCTTCTCCAGCGGCGTCGTCCGGAAGTGCACATCGATCGCGTGGAACCCCGCCAGCATCGAGCGGAAGTTGTCCGGCCCAATCGCGATCATCGTCGACAGCCCAATGGCCGAGTCCATGGAGTAGCGGCCGCCAACCCAATCCCAGAAGCCGAACATGTTCTCCGTATCGATGCCGAACTTCGCGACCTCTTTCGCGTTGGTCGAGATCGCCACAAAGTGCTTCGCCACCGCCCTTTCCTCGCCGCCCAGCGCCTTCAGCAGCCACTCCCGCGCCGTATGCGCATTGGTCATCGTCTCCAGCGTAGTGAAGGTTTTGGACGCGACGAGGAACAGCGTCTCGTCTGCGCTTAGTCCTTCCACCGCCTCGGCAAAGTCCGTCCCATCGACATTCGAGACGAACTTGAACGTCAGGTCGCGCTGCGAATAATGCTTGAGCGCTTCGTACGCCATCACCGGACCCAGGTCCGAACCGCCAATCCCGATGTTGATCACGTTCCGGATCCGCTTGCCCGAGTGCCCCTTCCACGCGCCCGAACGCACGCGGTCCGCGAAGCCTGACATCTTGTCCAGCACGGCGTGCACTTCCGGCACCACATCTACGCCATCGACGAAGATCTGTTCGTCCTTGGGCGCCCGTAGCGCCACGTGCAACACCGCGCGATTCTCCGTGATGTTGATCTTGTCCCCACGAAACATCGCCTCGACCTTCGCCTGCAGGCCCGACTCTTCCGCCAGTTGAATCAACAACTTCAGCGTCTCGTCCGTAATGCGGTTCTTCGAATAGTCGAGCAATAGTCCGTCCGCTTCGACGAGGAACTTCTCTCCGCGGCCGGCATGTGCGGCAAACAGCTCGTGCAGATTCGTCTGCTGAATTACCTGGGCGTGGGCCTTCAACGCCTTCCATGCAGGTCGTTGAATGAGCGGTGCGAGTTGCGATATGTCGGTTTTCATAGGGGCAATTTTCTCACAGCACTGTGGCTTGCTTGTGACTGCCACCCGGTGGGCCAAACTATCGGTTGCGGTGTGTGGGGTTGTGCGTTTATCGTATTAGTAGTCCGGCTATCGCGCGTGTCAATCCCTCCTGGTTTTTCGATGCGCGGAACCCGCATCCAGAAGCGAGGTTCGGGCCGCGTATTGAGGACTCCTTTGTCGATGACACTCGCAACTCGCCGTACTGCCGACCGCGCTCCACGGGCCGGCGCGCCCCTCTCCATCCTGCCTGCCCTCGCGCCCCTCTCCGACGCCGCCGCCGTAAGCACCCCCGCCGCATCCGCAGCGCCGGCCAACGCGTCCCCCTCCGCCGCGCTGGACGTCTACGCGGGCGATCCGAACTTCATGACTTCGCTGGCGCGGGGCCTGCTGGTGATCCAGTCCTTCTCGCCGCAGACCCCGCAGATGACGATCTCGCAACTCTCGACCAAGACCGGCCTATCTCGCGCCGCTGTTCGCCGCTGCCTCTACACGCTCACCAAGCTGGGCTTCGCCGGGGTCGAAGATGGCTCTCGCTACGCGCTCCGGCCGCGCATGCTCACGCTTTCGAACACCTACTCCGCATCGAGTTCGCTGGCCACCGCCGCGCAGCCCATCCTCGAGCGCATGTCCGCCGTCCTGCGCGAGAGTTTCTCCGTCGCCACGCTCGATGGCGACGACATCGTCTACATCGCGCGCTCCTCCGTCTCCCGTGTCATGTCTGACGATCTCCACATCGGCAGCCGCCTGCCCGCCTACTGCACCAGCATGGGCCGGGTGCTGCTCGCGTATTTGCCTTCCGATCAACTCGAGCAGTACCTGGGCCGGGTTGTGTTGACCCCGCACACGACACGCACGGTCAGTAGCGTCGAGAAGCTGCGCCTGGCGCTCCGCAATGTTCGCCGCCATGGCTACGCGCTCGTCGATCAGGAGTATGAGGTGGGCCTGCGTTCGCTTGCCGTGCCCGTCTACTCACCTACCGGCCGCGTCGTCGCTACCCTGAACCTCAGCGGCAGCGCACCGCGCATGCCCGCGTACGACATGCAGACGCGCTTCCTGCCGCACCTGCGCAACGCTGCCGCCGAACTCGGAGCGTTCCTCCGCTAGCAGAAGCGGCGATCAGGGGCGGCTGAGCCCCGGGGTGCTTCCGAGTGCCGGATCGAGCACCTTATCGAGGGTTTTCTCCGCAATCCGCTGTGCCAGCGGAGTCGCTCCGCCGGCTCCGGGCGCAGTGCCCATCAGGAACATGTAGACAAACGCCGCCACGCCGAAGCCTACAAACCACGCCAGTTTGAAGAGCCACGCAAACTCCGGCACCCAACGCCCGATCAGCGCGGCCACAACGCCCGCGGCCAGCGCAATCAGCGCGCGCGGATTCACCCCGTTGCGATACTCATACGCGCCCTCGCGGCGGTAGAGACTCTCCGTGTCGAGCCGAGTGTTACGCAGGAAGAAGTAGTCCGCGATCATGATGCCCGCAACCGGCCCCAGGATCGCCGAGTAGTCCACCAGCCACCCGATGTAATTATGCGAACTCGACATCAGCCGCCACGGCATAATCAGCAGTCCGGCCGCGCCCGTAATCAAACCGCCGGTGCGGAAGCTGATGAACTTCGGCGCGAGATTCGCGAAGTCATTCGAGGGCCCAACCACGTTCGCCCCGATGTTGACATTCAGCGTTGCCACCAGCAGCGCGATCAGCCCCAGGAACGCCAGCAGCGGCTGATGGAACTGGCCCAGCAACTCCACGGGCGACCAGATCGGCCGCCCGAAGATAACCGTCGATGCCGACGTGCACACGATCCCCAGCATTGAGAACAGCGTCATCGCCACCGGCAGGCCAAACGCCTGGCCAACAATCTGCGCGCCCTGGTCCTTGGCATAGCGCGTGAAATCGGGGATGTTCAGCGAGAGCGTCGCCCAGTATCCAACCATTCCGGTCAGCGCGGGCAGAAAGAATTCGAGGAATCCGCCCGTCGAAGTGAACTTGCTGGGCGCCGCCAATAGTGGGCCGAATCCGCCTGCGCGATTCAGAACAAAGGTCAGCAGCAGCGCCGACATCAGGATCATGAACGGCGCCGAATAGCTTTGCAGAAAACGAATCGACTCTACGCCGCGCCACACCACAAACATGTTCAGCGCCCAAAAGCCGAGGAAGCACGCCCAGGTCACCCACGGCATCTGCTCGGTGCTTGGCGCCAGCACGTTCACCATCTGTGCGATGGCTGTGCCGCCGATCCAACTCTGAATCCCAAACCACCCGCACGCTACGATTGCGCGTAGCACAGCCGGAATATTCGCGCCCCTCACGCCAAACGACGCCCGTACAAAGACAGGGAAGGGAATCCCATACTTCGCGCCCGCATGCGCATTCAGCAGCATCGGGATCAGCACAATCAAATTGCCCAGCAGGATGGTCCCGATCGCCTGCTTCCAGTTCATGCCGCCGGCGATCAGGCTCGACGCCAGCATATAGGTCGTCACTTCCATCGACATGGAGAACCACAGCGCGATGTAGTTGTAGGTGGTCCAATGCCTCTGTTCCGGCGTCGTCGGTGCGAGGTCCGGGTTATACAACTGCGGATCGGCTCGCAGTCCATACGCGTCCGTCAGGCTCGTCGGCCCTTCGACGTAAAGGCTCATCAGGCAGGCACCTCGCGATGCAGGTAACGCCCACGACCTACCTTGCCGAGAAACTTCCCGCCTTCGACGACAAGTTCCCCGCGCGAGAAGACTTGGCGCGCGTTTCCCTGCACCTCAAAGCCTTCGAAGATGGAGTAGTCGGTGTGCATACTCTGCGTAGCTGCTGTAATCGTATACTTCGCGTTCGGATCCCACACCAGAATATCCGCGTCCGATCCCGCCGCCACTACCCCCTTTCTGGGATACATCCCGAAGATCTTCGCCGGCGCCTCCGCCGCGATGTCCACAAAACGCTCCAGCGAGATTCGCCCGGCATTCACGCCGTGATGATACGCAAGTTGCATCCGGTTCTCGACTCCCGGACCGCCGTTGGGAATTTTCGTGAAGTTCCCCACCCCCAGCGTCTTCTGGTCGGCGAACCGGAACGGGCAGTGGTCGGTCGAAACCACCTGGAGCACATTGTCCTTCAGTGCCTGCCACAACGATCCCTGGTTCTTCTTCTTGCGCAGCGGCGGCGTAAACACGTACTTCGCGTCCTCGAAACCCGGCTTGCCCATGTCGTCTTCGAGCGACAGCACCAGGTACTGCGTACACGTCTCGCCCATCACTGGAAGCCCGCGGTCGCGTGCCGCCTTCACTTCCAGCATCGCCTTCTCGTTCGACACATGCACGATATATACCTTGGCCCCGCCCGCGAGTTCGCTGATCGCCACGACGCGGTGCACCGCCTCCGCCTCGGCCTCCACCGGCCGCGTCAGCGCGTGGTACAGCGGCCCCGTGTTGCCCGCAGCCAGCGCCTCCTGCACGATCGCGTCAATCACTGTGCCGTTCTCGGCATGCACGCACACCAGCGCGCCGAGTTGCTTCGTGCGTTCCATCAGCTTGTAGATCGTGCGATCGTTCACCATCAGCACGTTGGGATAGGCCATGAAGATCTTGAAGCTCGAAATCCCCTGGCGCACCATCTCGTCTACTTCATCCAGCCACGCGTCATTCGGCCCCAGGTCGGTCACCGCCATGTGCAGCCCGTAGTCGATGCACGCCTTGCCCTCCGACTTCGCGCGCCACGTCTTGAACGCCTCCGCCATCGGATGCCCCATTGACTGCAGCGCAAAGTCAATCAGCGTGGTGGTCCCGCCAATCGCCGCCGCGCGCGTGCCCCACTCGTAGTCGTCCGCGCTCACCGTGCCGCCGAAGGGCATGTCCAGATGTGTGTGCACATCGATGCCCCCGGGCATTACCAGCATCCCCGCCGCATCCACCACCGTGTGACCGGCCGCATCAATTCCCGGCGCCACCTGCGCAATCGTTTCACCTTCAATCAGCACATCGGCGAGCTTCGTCGCCGCCGCGCTCACCACCTTGCCGCCTTTGATCAGAGTTCCCATCGACGTACTCCTCGCAACAGAAAAACATCAACCATGCAATCGCACGGACCCGTGAGCCTCGCGCATCCTTATCCATCCTTCGATCTTAGCCAGCCGGCTGCGGCGGCGCGCACTCCGCTTCAGCCGTTCGCTCCGCCCAGGTCTCCGGTGCTCGTCCCGTCGGCCGCTCGACCATGGTGATGCACTGATCCACCGGGCAAACCAGCGAGCACAGATTGCACCCGACGCACTCCGTCTCATCCACCCGCGGAATCCGCTCCATCGACGTCGGATACGGCCCAACATGCGCCTTCGGCGGATCGAGCTTGGGAATCGGCGTGACGGCAATCCTCTCGCGCCCAACCTCCACGGGCTTCGCATGCACCTCAACATGCCCGTCGACAGGCCCAGTCCCAAGCGGCCCGCCCACCCGATCCAGATGAATGCACTGGTGCGCCCCATCCCAGCACGCGATGTGGCAGAGTTGGCACCCAATGCAGAGCGACTCGCTGATCTCCGCGACAATCTTGTAATTCAGATTCAGGTGCTTCCACTCCGTCACCTTCGGTAGGCTCCTGCCACGAAAATCCTCGATCGTGACAAATCCCTTCTCATCCATCCAATTCGAGAGGCCATCAATCATGTCCTCGACGATGCGGTAGCCATAATGCATCGCCGCCGTGCAGACCTGCACCGTCCCGCAACCCATCAGGATGAACTCCGCCGCGTCCCGCCAACTTCCCACGCCGCCAATGCCGCTCATCGGAATCGGCGGCCCGTCTACATAGTCCGAATTCACCTGCTGCACCATGTTCAGCGCAATCGGCTTTACTGCCGGCCCGCAATATCCGCCGTGCGAACTCTTCCCATCCACATTTGGCCTCGGCTCAAATGTGTCCAGGTCAACACCCGTAATCGAATTGATCGTGTTGATCGCAGACAGCCCATCCGCGCGCGCCCGCTTTGCCGCTCGGGCCACCACGCGAATATCGGAGATGTTCGGCGTCAGCTTCACCAATACCGGTGTCCGCGCCGCTTCCTTCACCCACTCTGTGATCATTTGCGCGTACTCCGGCACTTGGCCCACCGCCGACCCCATCCCGCGCTCGCTCATTCCGTGCGGACAGCCGAAGTTCAGCTCCAGCCCATCCGCGCCCGCGCCCTCCGCGCGTTTCACGATGTCGTGCCAGGTTTCGCGCTTGGACTCAACCATCAGGCTCGCGATTACCGCCTGCTTCGGATAGCGCTTCTTCACTTCCTCAATCTCGCGCAGGTTCACTTCAATCGGACGGTCGCTAATCAGCTCAATATTGTTCAGCCCCATCATCCGTTGCCCCGCCCAGTCCACCGACGAGTAGCGGGAGCTGACATTCGTAATCGGCTCGCCGATCGTCTTCCACACCGCGCCGCCCCAGCCCGCATCGAACGCTCGCATAATCTGTTCGCCACAGTTGGTCGGCGGGGCGCTGGCCAGCCAGAATGGGTTAGGGCAGCGAATGCCCGCGAAGTTCGTCGTCAGATCAGCCATTGCCCATCTCCTTGCCACCCGGATCGAAGACGCCCAACGAAGCTGCAATCCCGCGCGCGGCCCGCTTGCCGTCCGCCACGGCATCCACCACCTCGCGGCCGCCGTTCACGCAATCTCCTCCAGCAAAGTACTTCGGATTCGTCGTCTGTCCAGTCTCGCGGTCGATCACCACGCGCCCGTGCTCCATCGCAACCCCGCGTGCACTCGACAACAACTCCAGCAGCGGCGACTGTCCAATCGCCGGAATCACCACGTCGCACTCAATCGTGAACTCCGACCCCTCAACCGGCGCGTAGCCGCCACTCGCATCCCGCGCCATCGCAACACACGTCAGCGCAATCGCGTTCCGGCTTGCTGTAAACGCCTTCGGCAGCGTCGCCCAGCAGAACTTCACGCCCTCGTGCAGCGCATGGTCATACTCAAAGTCGAACGCCGACATATGCTCACGCTCGCGCCGATACAGAATTGTCACCTCATCGGCGCCCAGCCGTTTTGCCGCGACCGCCGCATCGATCGCCGTGTTGCCCGCGCCAATCACTACCACGCGCTCCGCCACTCGCAGGCGTGCGCCCGTCTTGTACCCGGCGATAAATTCCAGCGCATCAATCACGGAGTGCGCCGCATCGCCCTCCATAGGCAGTCGGTGCATCGCCCCCAGCCCTACCCCCAGAAACACCGCATCGCACTCGCTTTCAAC
>Ga0102924_1006537_pt1 | contig 10913 bp, 10 predicted proteins | sample PaiPotPPM11metaG_FD_80116 | JGI IMG/M metagenome (GOLD analysis project Ga0102924, IMG submission 80116) | Iron sulfur acid spring bacterial and archeal communities from Banff, Canada, to study Microbial Dark Matter (Phase II) - Paint Pots PPM... ...
GCCGACGACCGCGCTGCCGCCAGGGTACGCGCCGGTACTGGTCGAGCGGCCCGAATACCTCGTCTCCGGCGCGTACCCTGGCGGCAGCGCGGTCGTCGGCGCGGCCTCGCCGCAGAGCGCGTGGTACTTTGGCGACGGCAATACCACGCCTGGTTTCACGGAACAACTCATCCTGACCAATCCGTCGCCCAACGCAGCCAGCGCGCAAATCCGCTACCTGACAGCAAGCGGTCAGGTGATCGCGCAAAACGTCAGCGTGCCGGGCTACACGCGCCTGCCGGTGAACGTCAACAGCGTCGTGGCGTCGGCTCTGCACGCGACGGCGATCACGGCCAGCGCGCCCATCATCGCCGAGCGACAGGACTTCTTCACCACTTCGTTCGACGGCTCCATCGCTGGCAGCACAACAGTCATGGGCAGCAACGCGCCGCACACCAGTTGGTACGTCGCGAGCGCCAACACCAGCACGGGCCATGCCTACTACCTCGCCATCGGCAATCCCAACAACGCGACGGCGCAGGTACAGGTCGTCTACTACCTCGCGTCGGGCGCGCCCATCATCAAAATCTACAGCATCCCCGCCAACTCGCGTCTGACGGTAAACATGGCAGGAGACGCGGGCGCGAACGTCTTCGGCGCCGCCGTCTCCTCCACCATCCCCATCGTGACGGAGCAAACGGCCTTCTTCAATGCCAACGGAACTAGCGGCGGCTACGCGGCTACAGGGTTGGGGATGTGAAGGCAATCTGTCGCCGGGCCTGACTCGAGGCCCGGCGACGCTGAGAGCAAACGCTACCTATGGAATGTCCAGCGTATGCTTCCATCATGGTTAAGAAAAAGATTGATCAGGCCAACATCCCCAATCATTAACGGATGGCTGCGTTGCCACTCCTCCCAACTGATAGCTTCTGGTACATTGAGAAAAGGGAACGGCTGAGAGATTTCGTTATCCAGGGAACTCAGGCTACAGAAATAGCCTTCGGTGTCATGATACTCCTCGTCCTTCCGGGGACAGATTCCACCGATCTTTGTCGCCTCAAACACTGGAGGAATGTGCTGCGCAATATCGGGATAGACAAAGCCGTCTACCTGTGGGTAATCCCAGCTCCGATGAATAGAGCCATAACACGGCATGATTTGCAATCCTGTTTCAGGAATATCCTGTCGAGTGACAAGCGGAAGTGCCGTCAGTGATGCCCATTCAAAAAGAAGGAAAGAGTCATTTTCACTTTCGCCCATAAATCATAGAGGGATTCCGCTTCATCTCCCCAATTTTTCGCTTCTGTGAAGATCAATAACACCTCTCCAGGGAGAGAAGGCAGCATATCATGCGAATCAGCAAAACAAATCTGAGCAACAAACGTCATTATCGTCCCTGATGGAGCAACCGGCCACGGTCTTCCTACAACCCGATACGGAAGTCCTCCAATTTTGGTAACAGCCCGTTGCTCGGGTTCTCCACGGGACCAGACAAAAACATCTGTCGGAACTCGCTCGATCCCTGGAAGACGGGCATAACTTGCCTCGCGAAGTTGCTCAAGCACGGCAATATCATATGGGCCGGAGATAATACATGCTTCGGGCGTTTTTCCTCCTGCCGCCTGACGAAGAAGGAGGACAGAGAAAATAGATTTCCAACGTGCGATGTCAAGACGTTCGTGGATCATATTCAGGTGGCTCCTTATTTCGGCTAACACGTCTGCATTTTCCTTGATTCCATGTTTTGCCTCCGTTTAGTTACAGATTTCTGCTTCATATCCCTGGAAGCGCGCAGGCCCCACAAGCTAACAGACCTATGTAACCCTGGAGATCTATAGCTGAATTCAGAGTACTTATAACGTACATCGCTGAATTATAAGCGTTGTTTGGAGTGAGCATACCTGAACCTTATAATCCTTGATACTCATCATCTAGCAGTCCTCTTGCTAAATTTGCGTAGATAGGAGCGTTAGCATGATACACGCGTGCATTCTGTGGATTAAGATGGATCGCCAAGCAATGCCTCCTCCGGGCGCTGCTGCTCGGCAAACTCATCGCCTCGCGTGAGCCATTCCTGAGCCTGATTCGCCGCGTCGTCCCCCGTCTGCTGGAAATCATTTGTCATCACTCAGTTCCTCGCATATTCCGCCTCTGGTTATCAAACCGCAATGTTCTCTTTTCGCTTTCCAAAGAGAAAAATGTCTTCATGGAAGTAGATGAACTACCAACGTTCACAGGTAGAAACAATATAAATATCATCCAGAGAACGATAGCAAAATTTCTCAGAGGATTCAGCGAACAAAGACCATGGTACCAACAAAGCTATTCGAACATCATAGCTCACAATCATTTCTGTCTGAGCAGGGATTGCCAGGGAAATAAGCCACTCTTTCGTCTCCTCTCTTGATGCCACCGTGTCTTTTAACTCTTTCAGTTCATCAAAATCCTGTTCTTTTCCAAATGATGCTTGAGAGGAAAAAAGACGGGTTTGCTCAGAGGATCATGCTTGATTTTCTTTGACACGGAATAAAACAAGCTGATCATCGTTATCCACGGCTAAGAGCAACATTGTGTCATCATGAACGAGCGCATCAACCTCGGTATGCCAGTCAAGGCGTCCATAGCCACTTTGAGGAAGCAGCAGATGCACGCCTGAGAGAACAACCGGAGAGGTTACTTGCTCCAATGTCACGGCAGAGCGTTTAGAGATGGTGACCCGATCGGCGTATTCTTCGATGAGCCAGCAAGTATCGTCCTGTCCTGGCTCGTTTTCTGCTATGACACAGACTCGTTGCACCCCTTGCTCCAGAAAAACCAATTGATCAAACGTTGGCTTCTCAAGCGGTCTCCATGTCCAGAGCCGCCACTGGTCGCCAACGAGGTCCACCCCGACGACACGATCCCTGGATGTACACAAGCACATATACAGGCCAACGGAACCTTGATACGTCTGCACTAAATTCCCTTCCGCGTCAATACAGAGCAGGCGATCTACCTGCTCAAGTATGTTTGTTTTCGCTGTGATCCGATACTTCTCATCCGGGTTATCCCGCGTGTTCATCATGATCATGCCCACCACAAAGGTAGACAAACCGTTCTCTGGTCGCGTTGGGCCTTCAATGGCAGCGGCGCTCACTACAAGTGGCCCAGTTATCAAATCATCATCGGTAGTTTCTGCGATGCCTCTCTCAAAGTGATACAGCCAGGGGGTTGAGGTTTCATTCTTTTTCCCCATCAGCGAAAGACGCCATTGCAATGACCTTCTATATTCTATCCCCTTATCTTCCATAAACTCGCATGAACTCAATCCGCATGAAAGCAAAATCCATGCCGGGTTCCTCCAGCAGTATAAGGCAATTCTCACATGATCGACGATTGAATGTTTCACCTGGCCGGATGAGAAAGTAATTTGCACTCGACAGACCTCGGCGCCTAAATTATCCTGCTCTTGTTTCACATATATTAACCAACTGGTCGCACTGCTACTTTCTAATGTTAAAAGTGGACCCATCACTGCCATAGCATTCGCAGGATCATCAAAAAGCCGGTGAGATGGCAGAACTTGACCATTTTCATCATGACGAATAGTTCGCAAGACGAGATAGTCATTGGTCGTGGTGTTTCGACTTTCAGGATTCCCAAATCCAAACTCAAGGTCTGCGAGTAGCCAGGTATCTGTCATTGCATGATAGGCCAGTTGGAGCGATTCAATGCTCAACGCTGACTCGAGCGCGATTTCTTCCTTCTTCACAACACTGATTATGTTGAGATCGATTACCATCCAGATAAGCGTCAACGAACTGCCATCCCAGGCAGGATAGGCAACAACGAACTTTTCATCTTTCCCGCGTTGCCAATCCCAGGCACGCGGTAGCTCTCTCCCGGTTGCTTTGACTGGAAAGCGATACAACGTTTCTGTATTCATGCACATACTCCTCACAGCTATGAGACTGAAATATAGAATAGATACGTAATTTTACCTCTTTGGTGAATGAACCACACAGTTAGGGAGCAAACCCGTGTCCCGGCGCCGATGGCGGTGGTGGTGACGGCGGCACATACGGTTCCAACACTGGGTAGGCCGTCAGGATAAATGGTTGACCGTTTTGACCAATCGCCACGCTAAATGCGACTTCGGTAAGACCATCAACGAGATTAAACATGCGCGGCTGTCCTGGCATGATAACTCTTTGATAGCCATAGCCTATTGCTATACCTGTATCTACTTGAAACAATGCCTTGGTGTTAGGGATAGCATTCTTGATCAGTGTATCGTATTGCGCTAACTGCGCTGCACTTAAATGATCGAGTCCGTATTGCACGGCCCATTCGGCATCTGTTAAGTTGTTAAATTTCGTTGCTGTATTTTCACCCCCTTTAGAGTTTGATAATAGAACTCGTTCTTGTAGCTGTTTGTCTGTAATATTAACATGCTGAGCGATGGTATGTGCTTCGATTACGTTGCCACTTGGTTGGATATACTTTTTACCTTCATCCTTCGTCAGATCATAACATCCTCCTGCCCTACACATCGCCCCATTGGTGTCGGTTTGCGGCTGCGGTTCCGGCGTCGCTGTCTGGGTTGGTGTCGGAGCAGGGCTCGGTTGAGGACCATTGGCGGGATAGCTCACATTTCTTGCCGGTGGTGCCGTCATGAGCAGAATTGAACCCCCTATCAGGAGCAATGCTCCAGTAGCCACGGGATTGACGATGAAAGGAGCCACCACCCACGGCATCCAGGGGGGTATCCAGGGTTCAATATCGTGTCCTGTTGGATCATTCTTCGTGATGGGATTCCCCCCAGCATACGCATAGGGATTCATCCCGCTGTCATTGCCCTGGACCGTGTCCGCTGAGAGGAAGACCCCGGAGACCGGGGCATAGTAGCGCGCGTTGTAATAGTCCAGCCCCGACACGAAGTCGTTGTACTGGCCGGTATAGCCTTTGTTGGTATAGTTCGTAGGCGTGCCTGCCGTGAAGCGCGATGAGCCGTAGGGGGCATACAACTGCGTGCTGAGCAGGGCGGCGCTGCTGCTGACGCTGTTGAAGACCGCCATCACACTGCCCAGGTTGTCCGTCAGGATGTAGTTCGTGGTGGAGTTGCTGCCGCTGGTTTGCAATTCGCCAAGCAACCGCCCGCCCAATGTGTAGTAGTGCGTGCTGCTTTGCAGATTGCCGCTGCTGTCGTAATTGTACTCTTCCAGGCCGAAGGCGTAGACCGTCATCGTGGTCGTGCTGCCGATGGCGCTGCGCTGCAAGGTGCGTTCGCCGCTGCTGTCGTAGGCATACCATGCCTGATTGGTGTTGGGAATCTGCCACTCCACCATCTCGTCCAGCTTGTTGTAGGAGAGCGTGGCCGTCTCGTTATTATAGCTGCGACTGGTGACGTTGCCCCAATTATCGTAGCCAACGGCGTAGGTGCTGGTCACGGGCAGGTTGGAGCAACTATAGCTCTGACCGGCGGGAACGATGTTCGTCAGTTGGTGCGGCGAGGCGCTGTTGCAGTAGAGATATTGCTGGTAGCCGCCCGTCCCGTTCACCGGCGCGTGCCATAACTGGCCCAGGTGCGTATACGTGAAGGTGTTGCTATAGCTGCCGGCGGAGAATGTTGTTCCCGCCGTGGCGCTGCCGCAGCTCTCGCTGCCCGTGGGCGAGGGCTGCTGGCTGTTGCTGGCCCACACGAGGCGATTTTGTTCGTCATAGCAATAATCGTTCGTTTCGCTGCCAGCCGTGCTGCTCAGCCCCGTCACGGCAGCCAGCGTCGTCGTCTGGCTCACCAGATTGCTGGCCTGGTCAAAGCTGCGCGTCTCGTCGAAAAATTGCCCACTTTGCCCGCTGCCGCTCTGCCAGGTGGCCGTATCCTCCGAAGGGCGCAGGTCGCCGTCATAGCTGAACTGCTCCGCCGCCTGCTCTGTCCCCGCGCCGTTCTGGAAGGTGAGATTGCTCACCAGTCCGGCGCTGTTGTAGGTGACGGCGGCCAGCCCCAACGAGCATTAGACTTTCTCGACAGAGCCGAAAAAGCTCGACCGAAGACGCAATTTGGGCCACTTTACTGGACATCGCACGAGCAGAAGTTCTCGTCTACAACGGACAAGTAGACGAAGGTTTACCGTTAGCTCTTCGTGCAGCCGAACAATCGCAACAGCAATGCCATCGCCGACGCCTGGAACGCATCTACGGTATGAGGCGCTTTCTCAACCGGAAAGCTATTGAGTTCGCCAAAGCCGAGGAAGAATTAGGTGATATCCTGGACGGTCCCGTTGCACGATGGGACAAGATTGAGTAGCTCTCTCTCTGAAAATTGCTATCCACATCCCTCTAATGGCCCATCAGGTCAGGTACACCTGCGACCAGTCGCCGAAGTAAAGGCCGTCGCCGTTGACGCTCACGCCGTGCAACGCGGCGGGAATGATGGCCGCCATCTCCTGGTGATCGAGCGGCAGCCACGCCACGTCCTGGATGGCGAGCGATTCCGCGTCCTGGTACAGCGCCAGCCGGGCGTTACCCGACGTCTTCTCCGCCGCCTGCACCAATTGATCGAACGAGGAATTGCTCCACTGGCCGACATTGTTGGGCGCGTTGGAAAGCAGATACTGCCCCAGCACGTCATAGGGATCGGCAAAATCGGCGTTCCACTGGATAAAGCCGAATTGCACCTGGTTTTTTGTCAATTCGTCATTATAGGCCGTCGGCTCGACCGCGCGCATCATGACCGGAATACCGAGCGCGTCGCGCCACATATGTTCCAGAAAGATTGCCTCGGCCTGGGAAAGCGCCGGGCTGGGATAGGAAAACGTGATCGGCGGCACGGTCGTCAGATCGGGATAAACCGATTGCAGCAGGCTCTGCGCCTTATTCTTATCGTAGGGAATGCCGCTATTGTTAGCCTGATAGCCCGGCATCCCCGGCGCAAGGATGGTCGCCGCTGGCGCGACCGTGCCGCTCAGGATGTTGTTCGCCAGCGTCTGCTTGTCTGTGGCATAGGCAAAGGCTTGCCGCACGATCAGATTATTGAACGGGGGCATCGTCGTGTTGAAGAAGAAGGCGTCCGTCTCAAGCTGCGGCACGCGCACGAAGCCAGGGAAATTTTTCGCCGACGCCTGATCCGCCGGGTCGATATTCCACATCAACGAGTAGCCGCCCGCGCGATACGTCTGGAAAGCCGCCGCGGCATCAGACGCGAAAACAATATTGATGGCGGTCAGGCGCGGCTTCGAGCCGTAGTAGTAGGGATTGGGAATCAATACCATCTTGAAGCTCTGCACCCATGATTGCACCATAAACGGGCCAGTACCAACGCCGTTGCCCGCCACCTCGCTGGCCCAATTTCCTTGCGGATAGGCATTGATCACCTGCTCGTTGAGGGGAAAATAGATGGGGTTGGTCAGTAATTGCAGGAAATAGGGCGTCGGCTGCGCCAGCGTAATCTGCAAGGTCTGGCTATTCAACGCTCTCACACCTGCCAGCGTGCTTGTTTTACCCGCCATGACCTCGCGCGCCCCCGCGATCATGCCCATGTATAGCGCGGCATCCGGCGACTGCGTCTGCGGCAAAAGCGCGCGCGTCAGCGTATATACATAGCTCTGCGCCGTGACCGGTGTGGCATCCGAGAAATCAATATTGGGCAACAGGTGAAAGGTATAAACTTTATTATTCGTGGAAACATCCCACGTCGCCTGATCCGGCAACACGTTGAAATTCTTGTCGTCCCTGACGAGGCCGCTGTAGATCATGCTCATAATCATTTGAGTATTGGCATCCGTAGTCACGGCAGGGTCAAGCGGCAAGCTGTCCGCGCTTCCGACATCTGGAAGCGTCAACACCTGCCGCACTGGCGGCTTCGTGGCGCCGCTCGTACCCGTCGAGGAAACCACAACGCCCCCACCTGTCGTACCGCACGCCGTGAGGAGCAAAATAACGCTGCTTATCAGCCCATAAGCCAGCATCCGCGCGCGCTTGAGATATCTTGAACGTATTGATCGCATATACTAGAGTATCTTCTTTCCCAAGAGAAATCTGAGAGGGTCTCCCTCATCATCTATTGTTACGAATGAACCCGGCTAAAAGACAACATATAGCCTGTTCAGACGAAGAATAGCAAGTTTCCTTTTTCCCCTCCCCCAAAAAGAATATACCCATTGACAGAACGACACGTTTCTTGTACAATATCATAGAACAAATATTCTATACAAAGGAGCAGAACATGAACGAACAGCGACCGAGCAGCGTACAGGGTCAGGAACGCCCGGAACAGAAGCCGCGTCTTTTCAACCCGAACGATCACCTGGTGCAGTTGAAGAGCAGAGATGGCCTCAGAGATTATCTGCCCGTGCAGTGGCGGCTCGTCTGGTTCCGACAACGCTGCCCCAACGGCTCCATCGAAACCGAAATGATCCACCTTGATCTTGACCGCGAGACCGAAGAAGAGGTCGAGATGTGGAACGAGGAGCAGCAAGCCAACGAGAAAGCGGTGAAGCAGGCTAAAGGCATGGTCGTGTTTCGCGCCGTGGTGAAGGATGGTAAAGGCGGCGTCGGCGTTGGCACAAAATCGGAGAAAGCCGCCAGTTTCCCTGATTATATTGAGAAGGCCGAGACCGGGGCAATAGGCCGCGCCCTGGCTGCACTGGGCTACGGGACGCAGTTCGCGCCCGAACTGGATGAAGAACATCGCATCGTCGATGCCCCGGTGGCGCGCGGCGTGTCCGCCTCCAACGGCAACGGGCGCAGGCCGGTCATGGCGGTACGTCCGATCAGCAATAATGGGCGCGTCGCCGCGCAAGACGAGTCGCGCACGCCAGCTACAGAGCAGCAGTTGGCAAGCATCCGCAAGCTGTGCGAACATCTGAGCAAGCCCGCCCCGGCGCTGCCGGAGAACGTAAGTTTTGCCGACGCCAGAGAACTGATCGCCCAGTTGAGCCACGAATACCGACTGAGCCGCAATAAAGCAACGGCGGAAAGAAAACCCGATGAGTCGAGCGCAGCTTGAACGCGCCGAAGAGCGCGTGCAGCAAAAATGGTATGACCTCGTGATGGCGGAGCAGCGCGGCACTCCCACGCCAACACTTGAGCGCCTCTACAACGCCTACATGCTGGCCGTCGAGGAATACAACCACTGCCGTGAAGCCGCTCAGCGGCAGCAGCAACAGGACGCAGCATAAGAAGAAAAGCGTGAGCCATGCCAAATATCAGGCCGACGGCCTGATATTTGGCATGGCTCACGCTTTTCTCCACGAATTGACTACCCACTCTGTATGCGGCATTCCACGGTGTGAAAGCAATGCAAGGAAACCCTCGATGTCAAACGGCACTTGCAGAAGTTCGACGCTGAACTGGTTCCCCTCGCTAGTGAGAATGGCATATTCTCCCCAGGGTGGATTGCGTGCTCCCATCTCGACTCTTGCCCGGATGCGATCCAGCGGCTGACCAACACTACCGGGGTTGAGGACCACTTTGTCTCTGTAACGGAGAAAGAGTTGTTGATGGGTATGTCCCCCAACCAGAATCTGTGCCGTTGGGTTGTCGGCAAAGAATTCGTCCAATTGTTCCGTTGGGGTCGTAGGAAGAACGCGCTCCAGAAACGACCTGGGAGAGCCATGATAGGCCAGCAACGTGGTCTTCTCATTGAGCGGCCATTCAATGGTAGGCGCAAAGGTGCTGATAAAAGCTTTGTCTTGATCAGTCAGCTGCTGTGATGACCAGTATTCAATGTCCTGCAACTGCTGTCCATACCGATCAGGATATTCGCGGAGACGCGGCTCAACCACCCAGGCATCGGTATTGCCCATCACGGTAGGACAGCCGATTTCTCGCAGGCGCGCTAGCGCCTCACGCGGTTGAGGACCAGCGGAAACCACGTCTCCCAGGCAAAGGATATGCTCAATCTTGCGCTGACGAATATCCTCTAAAACAGCATCAAAGGCGAAAAGGTTTCCATGTATATCAGCAATCAAAGCCAGTTTCATTCGGGATCCTTTCTCTTGCTCGCGAGGGAAGAACGCAATTGATAACCGCCGGAATGGGGAGATCCTTTCTTCTTATGCCAGCCGGTTGCCACAATTGAAGCAATGACGGAAGTACATCGGATTCTGCGCACTGCAATGCGAACAGGTTTGAGACTCCTCGCCTTCTTTGAGCAGCGTCTCAGCCTCCGGTGGTACCGTAGGCGGCTCCGCCGTGGCTATCTGCCGGACGGCAAGGATACGCAGCGTTTCGGCGCGCACGCTCTCCAGCGCCACGCTCAGGTCATTCAGCACTTTCGCAGCAACACCGTCGCCCTCGCGGACAAGACCGAGCAACAGGTGTTCCGTGCCTATGTAGTGATGGCCCATGCGGCGCGCCTCGTCAACGGCCAGCTCGATCACCTTCTTCGCGCGCGGCGTCAGGCCAACCGGTCCCTCAACGATCTTATTGCCCCGGCCGATAATCGATTCTACCTTGCTGCGTACCACTTGCAGATCAACATTCAGATTGCGCAGCACTTCGGCGGCCACGCCATCGCCTTCGCGCACCAGGCCAAGTAAGAGATGCTCCGTGCCGATATAGTTATGCTTCATCAACAGCGCCTCGGCCTGCGCCAGCGACATCACATGCCGCGCTCGCCCGGTAAACTTCTCGAAGCGATCACGAGTGCGCCCGCCCATGCGCTTCGCCAGTCCCATGAAGGCAAGGTGTATCGGATCATCGCTGTGTAGGAATTCCTCGCCGCCAAAAGTGGCCGGTGGAACGCGCTGTATATTGAGGTAGTTTTCGACGTCGGACTCGGTGAAGCGAAATTCGCCGCCGACCCGATAGCCGCCCAGTTCGCCGCGATTGATCAGCCGCCGCACGGTCACGACATCGACCTTGAGATATTCGGCTACTTCTTCGGTAGTCATTAATTGCTCCATAGCTGCCTCCTTTTGTGGCATTGCAGAGAACTATACATTACTATAAGC
>Ga0102924_1006538_pt1 | contig 10913 bp, 7 predicted proteins | sample PaiPotPPM11metaG_FD_80116 | JGI IMG/M metagenome (GOLD analysis project Ga0102924, IMG submission 80116) | Iron sulfur acid spring bacterial and archeal communities from Banff, Canada, to study Microbial Dark Matter (Phase II) - Paint Pots PPM... ...
CAATAATTGCGATCCAGAGGCCAGCGCGACTTTTTTTCGCGGGTGGGTACCCTGGCTGGCCAAATCCCCCAGGTTGTGGATAACCAGCTTGGGGTTGCGAGTAGCCAGGCTGAGATTGTGGATAACCAGCCTGGGGTTGTGGATAACCCTGCTGGGGCTGCGGGTAGCCGGGAGGTGGTGGTGTATAGGGTGGCTGCGCGGGCGTGTTCATATTGTTATAGGCAGCAGCGGGCTGCTGTGGATACGCGGGTTGGACGGGTGGTTGCTGGTAAGCGGGCTGTGGAGGTGGTGTAAAGGCGCCGGGTGCTGCGGCCACAGTTGGCTCGTAGTTGGGCGCGCCCGCCGCTACGGTTGGCGCGTAGCCAGGGCCGCTTGCTTCATACGCGAAACTGGTCGTGCCGATGCGGATCACATCATTGGCGTAAAGCGAGCGTGGCGTGTTCGGCGCGAGGCGCTGCTCGTTGACGAAGGTTCCATTGGTGCTGCCCAGATCAGTGATCTGGTAGCCATTCCCGTTAAAAGCGGATGCGACCTCCGCGTGATGCGCGGATGATTGCGGGTCGCTGATCACCAGGGCGTTATCGGGTGCGCGGCCAATCTTCAGCGGGGCCTGACCAAGGACTGTGCGACCAAGGGGACTGTTCAAAGCGGCTTCCATGAATGTATGCTCCTTCATGAATATGATCCATGTATCAAAATAGTATGTTTTTGTGCCTCCTCATTCTAGCATGTATACGCAAGAATAGCTGTTGCGTGGTCCACACTTTTCAGTGCCTTTTCCATCATGTGTTTTGTCGTTGGGCAGAATGCCCTGGCAGATTTGGCAAATTGCTTGCCAGGTGCGGGTTTCCATGCCATAATTGGGATCGAAATAGGCTAGGAAATGGGCAGAAGAAGGGGTGGGAGGGCACCTGGATGGTCTGTGAAAGGTCAGGATATTGAAAGCGTATATTGAGGCTTCGCTGCAGTCAGAGGTCATCATCAGCACGAGCCGTTTAACCAAAGCCTATGGCAAGCTGGTCGCGGTGAATGATCTGCATTTACAGGTGATGCGCGGGGACGTCTTTGGCTTTCTTGGCCCCAATGGAGCTGGTAAAAGTACCACGATGCGTATGTTGTTGGGCTTGATTCGCCCAACAGCAGGACGGGCGGTCATTTTTGGTATGGATACTGCTTACCAGATGCCGACCATTTTGCGCCATGTTGGGGCGATTGTTGAAGTGCCTGTCTTTTATCCGTATCTTTCTGGTAGAGATAATCTGCACGTGGTGGCCGCGGCCTCTGGTATGGTTTCGGGGCGAGCCAATCGGCGCAGGATCGAAGAGGTGTTGGAGCTGGTTGAGCTGAAAGAGCAGGCGACAATGGCTTATCGCAAGTACTCGCTGGGCATGAAGCAACGCCTGGGCATTGCCGCCGCGTTGCTGACAGACCCGGAACTGGTATTGCTGGACGAGCCAACCAATGGACTGGACCCGGCGGGAATGTACGAGATTCGCCAGTTGATTCAGCGCCTGGCTGCGCTGGGCAAGACCATTTTTATCTCCAGCCATCTGCTCAATGAAGTCCAGCAAGTCTGCAATCGCGTGGCGATCTTGCAGAAGGGTAATCTGATCAAGCAGGGAAATGTGCGCGAGCTCTTGCGCGAAAGGGAGCAGGTGTTGGTGCGCTTGCGCGAGGCCGATGAGCTGGAGCGGGCGACGAGTGTGCTGGAGCAGGCGAGAGTGAATGGCGCGAACTGGCTAGGGTCTGTGCATCTGGAGCACGATCGGCAGGGCCAGCCGAGGCTACGCATTGATGCGCCCAAGACCTACTCAGCCGAGATAAATCGGCTACTGGGAGAGCGCGAGATCTTCGCCGCCGAGCTGCATCCCTACGAGGGCAGCCTGGAGGAAGTTTATTTGCAATTGACCATGCCCGCTGTGGCTGAGGGCGAGCACCTGGGTATGGCTGCTCTGGCCAGAGGCAACGCGTTTGCCATAGATCAGTCCGAGCGCCAGGAGCTGGCGAGTGCGGAGAGCGACGGTATGTCCAATCAAGGAGTAGGAGAGAGCGATGAGTATGGCACCAGACATGAGCGCTGAGAACCAGGAATCAGATGCGGCGATCCTGGAGAATGCCGCGCCTCTGACCACACGCGTTGACACGGTCATTCTGGGGCGTATGGATTTTACCAGCGTTTTGCTCCGTCTGATCGGCATGGAACTCTTTAAAGTTCGTCGGCGTCTGATGTCCAAAGTCCTGGCAAGCCTGGCTCTCTTTCTGGCTTTGCTGGTGCCATTGGCCGTGGGCATGGAATTAGCCATCAATCTCAATACATCGGCCAGTTCGTTCACTCCCCCCTGTCAGACACAGCTCAGGGTGAGCGAGCGATCCGGCCCTGGTGGTGGTTGCACGCCACTTTCCGCGTCTGCTTTGGAGACGATCAAGCAGGAGATCATCGGGGGCCTGTCAGCGCCATTGCGCCTGCCGTCTTCGTTAGAGATGGCGGTGACCCAGGGCGAGTTTAATCCAGCACTGATCTTGATTATCATTCTGGTTGGCACTATCGCTGGAGGCGAGTTGAGTCTTGGAACGGTGCGCCTGATGTTTTCGCGTGGACCCTGGCGCGGGCAGTTCTTGCTGGCCAAATATGGGGTTGCGCTGGTGTGTACGGTGCTTGGCGTGCTGAGCATGGCGATCGCTGGCGTGGCGCTTGGGCAGATCTTCAACCTGTTCAGTGGCGTGCCGCAAAGTTTCGCCTTTCTCAACGCGGCCTGGATTGGCCATGCTTTGCTCTACTTGCTGGCGACGATGCTGAACTGGTTTATGTACGCGGTCGTGGCAATCTTCTTCGGTGTGCTGGGCCGTTCAACGGTTGCGGGTATTGTAGGGGCCGTGACCTGGTTTTTCGCCGAACCAATTGTGTCCAGCGTTCTGACGGTGGCTGGTAATTTTAGCGTGGGCATAGCCGGTGCGTTTTTGCGCGCGCTGCCCAATTATTTGATGGGTAACAACGCTCGTGCTTTGCAGTTAAACCAGGCCCACTATCTGTTTGGTGGCGCTGGGGCCTCACAATCAGATCTTCAGGCGTTGATTATCCTGGCGGTCTATCTGGCGGTCTTTATCGGCCTGACCTGGTGGCTGAACGAGAGCCGGGACGTTACAAACTAGAGCTATACTATGGTAAGCACGACAGCAATTAGAGAGTACGCGTACGAACTGGGCTTCGATAGTGTACGCATTACCGGGGCCGAGGCTTTTCCTGAGGCTGAACGCGTCATAAAAGAGCGTCTTGCCTCTGGGTTGATGGATGGTCTGCCCTGGTTTACAGCTGAACGGGCTGACGTTTCGTGCTACCCAGACGCCCTGCTGCCTGAGGCGCAGTCGATCATCGCGCTGGCCATGTGCTATCTGAGCGAGCAGCCTGACGAGAGCCAGGAGGGTGGTCCGCGCGGGCGCATCTCGCGTTATGCCTGGGGCGACGATTACCACGACCTGATCAAGCCGAAATTGCAACAGTTCGCGTCCTGGCTGCGCGAATATGCCCGCTCAGAGGTGCCGGAACTGGAGACGCGTCTCTTTGTGGATACCGGGCGCATGGTGGATCGCGCGGTGGCGCAACGCGCCGGATTGGGCTGGTATGGCAAAAACACGAATATTTTGACTAGAGGCTGGGGTTCCTGGGTTTTTCTGGCGGAGATCGTGACCAATTTGCCACTAGAACCAGAAGGGTTTGACACGCCGCTCAAGGCCAACTGTGGCAACTGTGAGATCTGCCTGCACGCCTGTCCAACGGGAGCGCTGCCCGCGCCCTATGTGCTGGATAATCGGCGCTGCATCTCTTATCTGACGATCGAGTTGCGCGGGAGCATTCCCCTGGAACTGCGACCGCTGATGGGCAACCTGATCTTTGGTTGCGATATCTGCCAGCAGGTCTGTCCGGTCAATCTGGTCGCGGAACGTCGTTTAGGCTTACGCCAGGACGCTCCAGCTAGCACGCGCCCACTGGAATTTCACCCGCGTCAGCACTTCTCTCCCCGTCCGGCGACTGGCGGTAGTCCCGAACTTATTCCGCTGCTGAAGCTGACCGAGGAAGAGTTTCGCGAGCGTTTTCGTGGCAGCCCGATCAAGCGCACGAAACGGCGTGGGCTTCTGCGTAACGTTTGCGTGGCGTTGGGTAATAGCGGGGATCGCACTGCCGTACCAGCCCTCGTCGAAGCGCTGCATCACGAAGAGTCGCTAGTGCGCGGGCACGCAGCCTGGGCGCTGGGCCAACTTGGCGGTGAGCAGGCCAGACATGCGCTGGAAGCAGGGTTACTGGATGAGATGGATGAAGAAGTACAACAGGAGATACGCTGCGCACTGGAGACAGGTCGCGGCTGGACAGTATAAACAGTAACATAAGTATTTTCGGAAAGCTCTAGAGCGCTTGAAAAACATTTTACTGCTTCTATCTAACTGTCTGTCAATGTCGGATGAGTGGAATGTAGATAATTCTGTGGGTGTTTCGCTCTTTATTAAGGAATAGATAGGACTAAAAGCCTCATTCCGGTCCAGGTGGTGATAAAATCGGATGACCAACTAGCCAAAAAGTAATGCATAATGAGAAGAAGTAATGTATAATTGGAGGCAAGCATATTCTTCTTTTTTAGGAAAAATATGAGTTGTTTTCTTCAAGGGCCAGCAAACATATTTAGGTACTTTGAAGAAGATAGGCATGCCAGGGGTTGTAATCTCGCGGACAGACCGGATATCACGTATAGTATTGTGGCGGGTTTTGTCGTTTTTACTATGTGTTAAAGTCGCGAAGACCAGGGTAAAGCATATGCAACCACAACGAGAAACCCTGACAGAGAATCTTGCAGATATCATTCAAATCCTCCAAATTGGTTTCAGAAGCGGAACGCTCGCTGTTGAGCGTGGCGAAGGGCAGGGACGTGAGGAAGGATATCTGGTATTTGTCAATGGCAAGGTTGTTGATAGTAAAGCTGGCCAGTACACTCACTGGCCGGCGTTTCAGTATCTCAAAACCTGGAGAAGTTGTCGCTTTTCTTTTGAGAGTGACACCCCAGCGTTGCTTCCTCCTGCGCCACCTTCTCCTTCCATGCACGGGAACGGGAATGGAAGTTCAAGCTGGCCAGCGAACGGGTATGCCATCGGAGGGCCCAGATCTATCGCGCCTCCCAGTTTTCCAGCCAATCGGGATGCCAGCCAACCAGGATCGCTAACGCGCATCCCGGTGCGTTCACCAGCTGGTGACGCGGCGCTCCTCCACCCAGATTCAACGGGTCTCCAGCGCGCGCATCGCCGTTTGCTTCTAGTCATTAATGGACAGAGAAACTGCGATGATCTGGCCCGCTTGATGGCACGTAATCCCGATGAGGTCCAGGTCTTGCTTGATAGTTTGGAGCAAGCTGGCTTCATCAAATAATAGATACATTCTCATTTAATGATCTAAACACCAAAGGAGGGAAAGTGTATGTCTTCTGCGCTTGAACCTTTCATGCGTTCGCGTCGAAAAACATCTTTGACTGTGCGTATTTCTGCTCTACTGATTGCGGCAGTTGTCTTGCCGCTGCTGATTACGATTATTGGCAGTGAATTGATCTTACGACCGACCTTAACCTCACAGGCAACAGCCGAAATGCAGGATGACGCGCGGACCCACGCGGGCGACATCGACTCTCTGTTAATTGCTCGCTTACAGGATTTAAGTGCGCTGAGTCAGTTTTACGCGATCCAGCAGTTTCTGGGAGGAAACTCGTTGTATGAGCAGCAGGCCAAGGCTGAACTGGCATTAGGCTATCACCTGGATCCGAACTATAGCGCCTGGACCTTATTTGATCCAAAGGGGACTCTGCTCCTCTCATATCTCACGAACCCAAGCGCACGTGGCAAATATCAGGTTGCTCCAGAAATCCTGGCACAGTTGCAAAATAGCAACAAGACGGTCATCTCTGACGTCTATTTTGATGGCAATACCCATATGGCTTTTATAGATATTTATACATCGATCGCATCTTCAAAAGGCACCGTTGTGGGCATTGGACGTTCTACACTTCTGCTCAACAGTATCTGGACTGCTGTCAATAATGAGACCAACGCTGCGACTGGAAGCTATGCGATGGTTATTGACGGGCATGGGGTGCGCATTGCGTATACCAACACTGACACAACCTTAACCACTGAGCCCGCCGCTCTGTTTAAAGCCATTGCGCCGCTTGCGCCAGAATTTCGGCAGCAAATTACTGACGAAAATCTGTACGGAAATAGTCAGGTACCGGTCACAACCATGGCCGATCCAGCGCTGGTTCATCCGCAGCAAGCTGCCTTCCAATTTACGCCTGCTCAGGAGGGACAAACCTTCCAGGCCGTTGAGATCCATTGCAATGTTGTACCCTGGACCTATATTGTCCTCAGGCCGGTCAGCACGATCACTGGCGCTGCCAACCAGCAGGATATCTATCTTTTAGTCATCGCCGCGATTGTTACCGCGCTGGCCGCCGCTGTCGGTCTGACGATCGGTCGACGAACCACGCGCCCGATCCTGAGGTCCGTGGCATTGCTGACTGCCAGTAGCGAGTCACTGAAAAAGCTTTCCGCGCGCGAGCAGGCCAGAGCCAAAGAGCAGAAATGGATTGTCGAGTCAGCCCAGACGGGACTGCACTCGGTGCAATATTACGCGAAAGCCGGTGGGATTGCCGCGCGCAAACTGGAGGAAATCGGCCAGGATATCGCGCGAAACTGGGAGCGTTTTGACGACAACACACGCCGACAACGTCTGCACGAGATCACGACCGCTGCCCGTTATATCGAAAAAGCCTCGTCTCACGAGGAACACAGTAGCAAGGGCCTCTCAACTGCCATCCAGGTCACGAATCAGGTAGCTGAACAACTGGTCGCAGGCGCTATCTCTGCCTCGGATGCGGCCACCCAATTGGAAGAAGTTATCGCACAACTGCGCCAGGTAGTTGGAGAATAATACAAGCAGCAAGAAAGAGAAAAAAATGCGTCTATTTCATCAGTGGCGCGCCATGCGCTTTATCCTCCCCTGTGTATTTGTTCTCTCTGCGCTCTTCCTGGCGTCCTGTGATAGTGGCTCCAGTACGACAGGTGGAACAGGACCAACCGCCACCAACGGCGGCAAAGGATGTGCGAAAGTTGGCATTCTTCTGCCCGATACCACTTCATCTCCCCGTTGGGAGACGAAAGATCACCCCTTGCTTGTCCAAGTCATCAAAGCGGCTATTCCCAACGTCCATATTGACTACGATAATGCGCAGAACAACTCTGCTACCCAGTTGACCCAGGCTGAGACCGATCTGGCAAATGGCGATTGCATCCTGGTTGTGGCTGCTACCGACAGTGTTGCCGCCTCCGCGATCGTCGCCAAAGCCAGGCTTCAGAATGTCCCGGTGATCGCTTATGACCGTCTCATCCAGTCCAAAGACCTCAGCTATTATGTCTCTTTTGACAATGTCAAAGTAGGCCAATTGCAAGCACAGTATATCGCAAGCCACTATCTCGCCTATCAAAGAACCCCAGCCTCAGATAACACGGGCATTGGTACGCTCAAGGGTTCAGGAGCTAACGGCACACCTACGCCAAATATCATGATGATTAGTGGCTCACAAACCGATAATAACGCGCTGCTTTTCAGCCTGGGTGCTCACAATGTGCTTGATCCTTTGTTTGCTGCGAGCAAGCTGAAAAACGCCTACGAGACGTTCACGCCAAGCTGGGACATTAATACTGCACAGGCCGAGGCCGAAGCGGCCCTGGCCGACCAGCAGAACAATATTCAGGTTGCCTACGTAGCCAACGATGGCATGGCGGGTGGTGTCATTGCAGCCCTGAAAGCCGCTGGTCTGGATGGCAAAGTGCTTGTGACAGGTCAGGATGCCACTGCTGCTGGTATACACGCGATTCTCATGGGTGAACAGAACATGACCGTTTACAAACCGAGTGCCCAGGAAGCCCAGTCTACCGGTGCACTGATCAAAAACATCTATCTGGGTCTAAGTACCATTTCCTTGACCAACGGCGAAACCGTCACCACCTATAATGGTGGGAGTATCCCGTCTATTCTCGATACTCCCATCGCGGTCGATAGTGGCAACATCCAAACGACCGTGATCGCCGATAAATATCTTACCAAAACCGATGTCTGCCAGGGTATAGCGGCAGGAACAGACGGAGTGTGTTGAGTAGCTCATAATCTCTCTCATACATGGGCTAAAACGCGTTTGGGATAGTGGATAAGATCAGGACGCTTTGCCTGTTGCGCAGCCACAGCGACGTGAATGGTGGCCGTGTAGGTGAGGGCGACTTGTCGAGCAATGGTAGACTAGCCTGAAAAAGGCTGGGTCAAGCCCGACTTGCACACGATGATATGCTGGTGTATGAGTAGATGTCAGACGAATGCCCTTTGGCAGTTAGAAAGATGAGCGATGCGGGTCACATCACTAGGGAGCGGGAGTAGCGGCAACGCGTATTTGATCGAGGCGGGGCCGCAAGCGCGCACGCGCCTGCTGGTGGACGCCGGTTTTTCCGCGCGCACGCTGGCGGAGCGTTTGCGCCTGGCAGGCTGTAAACCGGAATGGGTGCGGGGCGTGCTGGTCACGCATGAGCATAGCGATCATATTCTGGGATTGCCCCTGCTGACGAAACGTCATCGCGTGCCGATTTTTGCCGATCCGCGCACCCTGGACGCCGTACGCGCAATCTTTTCCTCAGGCGAACTGCGTTCAGAATCGGGCGCTCTGGTGCGTCTGGAGGCCGAGGTTAGCACGACTAGTGAGGGCGGGGCAAGCCTGCTGGTGCGCGAAGAGGTTACCCTGCTACAGACCTCATCCCCTGTCGCGAGCGATGAACTCTGGAGACCGCTGCCAGCCGGGACAAGCTGCGCGATTGGCGATATCGAGATATACTCTTTTCCAGTCTCGCACGACGCCATCGCGCCCTGTGGCTATGTGCTGAGCGCTGGCGGTTGTCGGGTATGCATCGTCACCGATAGTGGCGAGGTCACACCCGTCATGCTGGAGGCTATCGCCCAGGCCGATCTACTGATCCTGGAGTCGAATCACGATCGAGCGCGCCTCTTGAGCGGCCCCTATCCTTACCATCTCAAGCAGCGCATCCTCAGTTCTACCGGACACCTTTCCAACGCTCAAGCCGCCGAAGCTGTGCTGCGTACCTGGCGTGCTGATGGCGTGCGCTGGCTCTGGCTGGCCCATCTGAGCCGCACCAATAATACGCCGAAGCTGGCTCTCTCAAGCATGCAAAAGAACCTGCGTGACGCCGGGGCGAATCTGGCGCACATCCACATATCTGCGCTTGGACGCGAAGTGAGCATGTGCTGGGACTCGACCCGGCTGTGGCAGGATACGCACCTGTGGGAGATGTAGCATTCCTGGCCTGTTAAGCGGATCAGAACGCCCCAACCCAGCCCTGGCCCAGGGCGGCCCTTGTGCTCGCCCTGCTCACTGTGCTGACCTATTGCAACAAGAACTGTCCTCCAACCGTTGGCTCGATCGAAAAGTAGCCCTGTGCTGAGACGTGCAGGATCACGACCGCTTTATTGATGGGGTCGCCATCCGGGCCAAAGGCAATCTGGCCGCTCACCCCCTGAAAGGCGTGCGAGCCGTTCAATTGCGTGAGCGCGTGCTCGACATCACTCATCGTCACCTGGGCTTTGCCGGTATCCTTGACCGCCGTTAACAACGCGACCACTGCGTCATACGAGAGCATGACATCCCCATCGGGGCGCCCCCAGCCATAAATGCCAGCGCCGTGAGTCTGGTTGGGATCAAAATCGTTGCGATAATTGCTAAAGAAGGCCGGTTTCTGCCCGCTCAAGCCCTGGGCATCCCAGACATCGGGATAGGTAAACGAGGTGAAGTGCAAGCGACCGTTGCGGTTCGCTAAAGAACTGCTCTGGTAGCCAGAGAGTTCGTAAAGCGCATCGCCGCCCATCACCTGGACGTTCGCCCATGGTCCGGTGGTCGGCAGATCGGTCAGCAGGGTGCTCACATCGCTGGCATAACCGGAAAAGTAGAGTACATCGGGCACCGGATTCGTATATTTTTCGGCTGCCTGCAAAGCTGAAACAAGTGAGCCGGAATTGCCGACAACGTACTTCTCGGTGGCCAGAATCGTTCCCCCACTTGATTGGAATTGACCGGCAAAATCGTTGCCCAGGCTGCTGGTGTAGGCGTTGAGCGGATCGGTCAGCACAATCACGTTTTTGGCGTGCAGCGTCTGCTGGACGTAGTTCGCGCCATCTACTCCCTCAGCCTTATTCGACGCGCAGACGCGGAAGAAGTAGGGCGAGATGCCGGTGAGAAGGTCACTGGAAGCCGTTTGCGACACCATCGGCAGTTGCGCCGCTTTGAAAATGTTCACTGTACTGGTGATGTACGAGCTAAATGGCCAGCCGACGACGCCAATAATGGTCGGATCAGCTTGAGCAGCATGGACAATTTGCTGCGCGACCGTGGGAGCGTTACTTGCCTGGCTCCCGGCGTTGGCAAGCAACAGTACCACGCCGATGCCGTTAAGTAGGGAACCATCGTTATACGTTTTCTGGGCCACGTAGACGCCCTGCAAATTGTCGCGCCCGACGCCGGTATTGCTTCCGGTGAGCATCGTTGCCACGACAATAGTCACATGCAGACTGCCCGATGCCAGCACTTGTTGATTCTCTTGATAGATCAGCGCTTCAGGATCATTCGACTCCATATTCGCTGCTTGCTGCCAGAGACCCTGTGCCTGACTGCTATTGCCAGCCTTCAGTGCCGCTGCGGCCTGTTGCTTGAGCGAGCCATCGGGACGGCTGGTATCAAAAGCGAAGCTCCCATCGCTAATGCCAATCGACTCGCCATCCGCCGCTTTGGCCACGCCTATGCCATGGGTGTTCGCTGTAGCCGTTAACG
>Ga0102924_1006539_pt1 | contig 10912 bp, 8 predicted proteins | sample PaiPotPPM11metaG_FD_80116 | JGI IMG/M metagenome (GOLD analysis project Ga0102924, IMG submission 80116) | Iron sulfur acid spring bacterial and archeal communities from Banff, Canada, to study Microbial Dark Matter (Phase II) - Paint Pots PPM... ...
CAACCTGGGCGAGATGGAGACGCGCAGAGGCAATCTGCTTCAGGCCGAAGAGTGGTTCAAGAGCAGCCTGCAAGTGGCCGAGCGTACCAACGAACCGGAGCATATCTGCTGGTGCAGTGTGGCGCTGGCCGGCACGCTCCAGGATTTGGGGCAGTTCGAGGAAGCGGCAGCCTCTATCCGGCGCGCGCTGATCACCGGTCGCGCCATGAAGAACGCGAAAAATAGCGGCGGAGCCCTGGTCGCGCTGGGCGACTTGCGCATCACGCAAGCGGTCATTGCCGGCAAACTCCAGGGCAACGATAACGACCGGGAGCCAGCGCGGCTACCGCCAAACGGCAAACGTTTGCTGCTGCGCGCCTGCTCCACGCTGCGGCGCGCCCTCGCTACCGAGGGGCTGGAAGTCGAAGCAGCGGTTGAGGGCAGTCTGCTCCTTGCCAGCGCCTACTACATGCTGGGCAACATGGTAACAGCGCAACAACTCGCGCAGCAAACGCGCATTGATGCCACAACCTACGAGCTGACACGGCTGCACGCGCGCGCGCTGCGCCTGTTAGGGCGCATCCTGGCCGCGCAAAAGCAGTATGAGCAGGCGGATATCTATTTCGAGGAAGCGCTGGGCGTTTTCCAACAACACGAGATGCGCCTCGATTACGCGCGCGCTTTGCATGGCTACGCGATCTCATTACTGGCACGCGGCGCGTTTGAGTCCTGCCTGCGTCAAAAAGGTCTTGAGGCGCTGCGAGAAGCCCGTAATATTTTTGCCGGGTGCCATGCTATGGTTGACCTGAGATGGACTGAGCAAGAACTGCAAGCAGAGCAGTCCGAAACCATGGAAGCATGAAGGGTCTCTATCCTATGACAACGGCAGACATCGTGATCATTGGCGGCGGCGTGGTCGGCGTGAGCATCGCCTACCAGCTTGCCGCGCGCGGCGCATCTCATGTACTTCTTCTTGAACGCGAAGAAATAGCTTCCGGCTCCAGCGGGCGCGCCACCGGCGGTATCCGCCAGCAGTTCGCCGACGCTATTGATATTCGCTTCTCCATAGAAGGCGTGCGCTTTTACGAACAATTCACCGCGGCGCAGCGTGATGCAGAGGTGAAGCCGCCGCGCTTTCTCCAGTATGGCTATCTCTTCCTCGTGACTGCCCCGGAAAGTTGGCAGGCTATGCAGCGGCACGTCGCGCTGCAACAATCGCTGGGCGTCCCGACGCAACTGCTCAGCCCGCGAGAGGTACAGGAGCGCGTGCCGCAGTTGCGCGTTGACGAGGTGATAGGCGCGACATTCTGTCCAACCGACGGCTACAGCGATACGCCGGACATGACGCGAGCGCTGGCGCACGCCGCCCAGCAGCGCGGCGTAGTGATACGCGACCACAGTCCCGTCACCGGCATCACGATAGCGCATGGCAAGGTGCAGGCCATCCAGACGCCGACAGAAACGATTGCGACACCCCTGGTCATCAACGCCGCGGGAGCGTCCGCCGCGCTGATCGCCCGGCTTGTCGGCATCCACGATCTGCCGGTGCGCCCGCTGCGCCGCCAATTATTCCTGACGGAGCCATTCGCCGCTCTGCCGCGGGATGTGCCAATGGTGGTTGATGTGCAGACCGGCTTCCATTTCAGACGGCGCGGCGAGAGCGTCGTGGTCACAATGCCGCTCCCTGAGAGCGCGGAAGAGGCGGCAATGAGCGAACAACTGGCTCCCGCCGCCTTCGCTTTGACGGTGAATGAACAGTTCTGGTCCGCCATTCAGAGCGAGGCAAGACGTTTATGCCCGCCGTTGGCCTCGGCAGCCCTCGCTCGTACCTGGTCTGGACTCTATGAAATGACCCCCGATGAACACCCGGTGTTGGGGAAAACCGAGGTTGAGGGCTTCTTGTGCGCCTGCGGCTTCTCCGGACACGGCTTCATGCACTCGCCGATGGCCGCGAAGTTGATGGCGGAACTGATCCTTGACGGAGCCAGCGCCACGCTGGATATCGAGCCGTTCAGCATCGAACGCTTCCGCACCGGAAATTTGCTCCCCATAACCCATCTGCTTTAGCAAGGAACTCTACATGACTATTGATACCGATTTTCACTGCCACGTCTCACGCACTTCGGCGCGCGAGATGGTCGAAGCCGCGGAAGCATGTGATTTGCGCGTCCTGGGCATTTCCGAACACGATTTTCAGATGGTCGAGGCGCGCGCGACGTTACCGCATCTGGGACCGGAAGGGCCATTGCTGACCTTCGACCGCTATATCGAGAGCGTCTATGAGGCCGCGCAGCGCTCGCCCATCGCGGTGCGCCTGGGCATGGAAGTTGACTTCATCCCTGGCAAGAACGAAGCGATTCAGGCATTGCTGCAACCCCATCCGTGGGATTTCCTGATCGGCTCCGTTCACGAAGTCGATGGCGTGCAGTTTGAACGCACCGGAGAACTGACGCGCACGGAGGGCGAGGCGCGCTGGCTGCGCTATTATGTCCTGCTGCGCGAAGCCGTCAGCAGCGGCTTTTTCGACGTGGTCAGCCACCCGGTACGGATGCGCGTCAAAAATCCGCATCTGCCGCCGACGCTCGATGACGAGCTTGCGCAACTGGCCGCCGAGGCCGCTCGCTGCAATGTCGCGCTAGAGATCAACGGCTATGACATCCTCTCCTCCCCCGACCTGGTGCGTCGCCTTGCCAGAGCCTGCGCCTCACAGCATACCCCTATCAGCGTCAGCTCGGACGCGCATCGCCCCGGCAGAATCGCACAAGCGCACCAGCAGAGCGCGGAGATACTGCGAGAAGCAGGCATTACAAAAGTACGCATCTGGAACCAGCGCGTCGCCGAGGACTATACGATCTAGCAGATCGAAAATGGCCGGGCTTGCCACACGCCATGAATTAGGAGCCGGCAGCAAGAAGGCTATCGAGGCTATCGAGGCAGGTCTCGCCACTCTTGCTGCGAGCATCGCGCGTACAAACGTCTCTTGAGGAGCTTGAACCTGTTTACCTACCCTTCCAGAGTTCCGTTCCTCCAAGGAATGTTTTGCAGGGACCAACTGGTAAATTGCGGTGCATAGGGATCAGACGCGCTCGCGGTCGAGTCGGAGGTACAATTGCTGGAAAGCCTGGCGCGCGCGTGATAGACGGCTGCGCACGGCGGAAACGGTATCCTGGAGCGTATCGGCGATCTCCTGGTAGGTAAAACCTTCGGCATCAAGCAGGAGACACATCGCTGAATTGGTCGGCAATTGCGCCAGCACACGCTTGACCAGCTCGCGTTCCAGAACACGATCCTCGAATGGTTCACTGCTCAGCAGGGCTAGTTCGCCCAGTTCATCAGCGCCTTCATCGTTGCTGACGTGCGTGGAGAACGGCAACACTGTGACATGCTTGCGGCGACGCCACTCGCTGCGTACCTGGTTGAGGGCAATACGATAGAGCCAGGGCGCAAAGTGCAATTGCTCCCCATCCATACGCGGCAAAGCACGATACGCGGATAGAAAGGTTTCCTGGCACAGATCTTGCGTCAAATGCACATCATGCGTCATACCATAAAGCATACGTCTGATGCGCGGCTCATAAAGAACCACTAATGCTTCAAAAGCCTCTACAGATCCCCGACACGCATCGATTACTAGCTGCGACTCTTCATCTACAGCATTCATAGATTCTCCCAGGCACCCCCATTGTTCAGTTTTTGCCAAATTTAAGAGCAATATTCAGGCTTTCTGTCAGTTATACGCCTTTTGTGTGTCAGATATCTCATATCAAGACCTTGTAGCGGCGCAATTGATTGCGCCCCTACACGGGTCTCTCATGATCCTGGCAAGGAAAGGCGATCCCAGCCAAGCAATTGCGCCGCTACATGACTGCCTGCTGCCGCGTCAAGCGGAAGTTGCTGGCCTGTTACCAGGTCATCCGACCAGAGATGATAGGAGCCATCAGCATTCGTCCCTTGCACAATCACGGCATGACCGTAAGGAGCCATAGCGATAAAGCCATCACAAATCTGACCCGGCGTCGCTATTGTCGCGGCGCACAGTGACGTTGCGCCAGGCGCAGCGTTGGCAAAGACCACCTGGTCCTGCTGCGGCGTCATCCCCACCTGGACGATCTGCACCTGCCCGTTGAGCAAACGCGCAATCAAAAGCGCATTATCAGCCGCGAAACCGACCGGCTCGCCAGAACCGCGTAAAAATTCTGTAGTCAGAGTCGTAAGATTGACGGCATAGATGCCTGGCTGAGCAACCGGCCCCGCGTTCACCCAGTAGAGTGTTGTGCCATCCGGGCTGATCCAGACGGCTGGATTCATGGAACGGCCCGTGAGTATTTGTATCGCGCCAGTCGTAAGATTGACGCGATTCACGCCAAGATTGGCGCCAATGTAATAGAGATAGTCAGAATGATACGGATAGGCCAGCAGTTCATAGGCGACCAACTGCGGCAGAAATGCCGTCTCCTGCCCTGTTACACTATCGACTTCGATGATGCCCATATTTTTGGTATTGATCAGCACATGGCGGCTATCCGGCGTCCAGATGGCGTTACCAGCATTGTCGGCGTTCAACTCATAAAAGAAACCGGTATTGGCAAACGGCGCAAGCATCCGGGCATAGTAGACATGGTTGCTGCTCGCATACTGATAAAGCAAGTCCTGTCCATCTAACGGGATGCCGTCGAACTGCGTATTGGCCGGCAGCGGCGGCGCGGCGAGCGCGACGGCAAAGCCATTGGTGTAGTTATAATTTTTGACGGCATACTGGCCGCCATTTCCCAACGGCGCGGCAATCATGACCGCGTTCCAGCCGCCAAAGAGCGCCGGTCCGGCTGTCGGCGGCGTCACTGACGGGGTGGATGATGAGTTGGACGCCGGTGACTGCGTGGGAGAAGCTAGCGGATGCTGGGTCTGGGACGTTGTGGCCGGCTGAACCGCCGGGCCGCCGGGCAAGAACAGGCGATGGCTAAAGAGAGCCGTGGCAGCGAGAATGACAACTGCTGCCATCGTCACCGCCGCTATATTACGCCATATGATCACGCGGCGCGAATTGACCGGACGAGCCGCCGAGCGTTGATCGCGCCGCGCCCTGCGCTGGCCGCCGGCCATCTCGATGCGCTGCGTCGGCATGTCGGTAATGGGCGACGGCTGCCGCATCTGAGCCTCGCGCCGGACAGCCTGCTGAATACGCTCAACCGTGACAGGCGCTCGCCGCTCGCCCTCTTCCAGCAGAGCGACAAAGGCAGCGCGCTGCTGATTACGCACTGCCCGCGCCTGCGCGAGCGCGGCGCTGCATGTTGGACAGTGCGGCACATGGCCGCGCAATTCGGCGAGCAGCGCGCGCTCCGCGGGTTCATCGTCTAAGGCAGCATCATTCTCCAGGGCGTCTTGCAGGCGCAGGCAATGAACTGTCAATGGGCATGACGGCACACGATGCGACTGTTCATCATCCATTGCGCTGCGTCCTCTCTCGTTGATTACAAAATATTCTCTGGCGCTGGGCCTGGGTATACAACATATTCTGCCCTATTAACACTAATGCTGGCGATGGTTGATTTGTTTCGATAGATTTTTTACTGGACAATCCGTCTTTTCTCGTGTATACTATTAAACAAGCGAACGGTGATGATACATTATCTCACGTTTGTCCTCGCTCCATTCTCCGTAGCGTTCAGTCCCCTCAACATGTTTGGGTTCTCACACAACCCAGAAAGGACCTCCACTATGATTCCCCTCTCCTCTACAGGGGAAATTGCCGACTTCCGGGACGTCGATCAGTTTCAGCCAGGACATAGCGAATTTGCCTGCGGCTTCTTTGCTGTCGCCATCGTCAAAGCCATGAGCCAGGTCGGCCAACCGCCGAAGCAATCCGCGGCGGAGATGATCGCGGAAGCCGAGGCGTGGTATGCCCGCTACAATGGCAATAACAGCGCCGCGAACGAAGACGGCATGTCCCTGCCGCAACTGTACGAGCTGCTGGCGCAGGTAGGGCTGCATTACCAGAGCATCGCATCTGACATTGAGACGATCCGCGCCTGGGTCGCCGCCGGTTATCCAGTGATTATCGCTGGAGCGGAAACTGGCATGGTTGACCTCGGCCTCGGCGGCATTGTCCCCTATCCGTGGCATCCGGCAGGCAACCATGTGATCGTCGTCACCGGCCTGGCGCGCGGCGGCCACTTCATGGTACGCGATCCCGCTAACTGCACCAACCTCTCTGACCCACACAGCCTGCGCCCTGGCCCGCGCACTTACGATGCCAGCAAATTGCAACTGGTATCGGCCACCGCCGTCATGCCGTCCTGGCAAGCCAAACCTACAGAAGGCTTTGACCCGCGCAACATCCCTGCCGGTTGGCAAGACGACGGCGCGACGCTTACCGCACCCAACGGCCATACAGTCGTGCGCGGCTTTCGCGCGTACCTCCTCGCTCACCATTGGGACAGCGAAAACTGGCCGTTGAACGAGGAAGAAGCCGCCGACCCGCTTGAGATCAGCAACCCGGCGCTCGGAGCCGGTACGCGGCAGGTGTTCCGCCAGACCGTGCTTGAGTGGACGCAAGAGCGCGGCGTCTTTGAAGCATGGGTCGGCGAAATACTGCTCGCTATGCAGCAGGCAGTGAAGGTCCAGAACATCCCCAACTTGCAGCATATGCTCACCGCTATCGTCAGCGCGACCCAGCCGTTTTCCTCGGCAAATCAGGAAGCGCAAGCCTTCCTCAAGGAGATAAACCCATGACTTTCCCCAATCTCTCCCAGACCGTCACCGTTCTTGTTGGACTCTCACCCATCCTGGCGGTCATCATCCCGTTCCTCTACCAATTGTTGATGAGCAAATTGCCCGCCCAGCAGCGCGCGCTGCTACAAGAGGTTGTGCAGTCAGGAGTGAAAGCGGCAGAACAGTCCAACGCTCCAGGAGACGTAAAAAAGCAAATGGCTACCCAGAGCATCGCAACCCTCTGCAAAGATTTCGGCATCAACGCGAGCGACGGAGCCATCTCCGCCCTCGTAGAAGCGGCCGTCTACGAAATTCACCAGTTGCAACATCCATAGGGACAACAATTTATTCCGTCTCCGGGCGCATGCGCCCGGAGACGGAATAAATTGTTGTCCCTATGGGTTTCCCTGAGAACACAACATAGTGTATAATAATCGATGCGAATACTAGAAGATAGGAAAGTGAGATGGGTGTTATGGGTCGCAACTTCCAGCCAGATCATGCTCAACAGTTTGAACGCGCTATCGCCACTATTTTTACCTGCCGCAGTGTGATCAAGTATAATGCCTCGCTCAACGAGGAGCAAAAAAATGAACTGCTCGCGGAAATTGACGCGGCGGCGCAATTCCTCCAGGAACGGCTCGTGGCGAATGCCACAATAGAAGAGCAAATGCCATTGCCGCTGCCGCCTCTCTCATTTGGAGAAATCATCGCCATCAGCCAGGCTAGCAGAGGAGACGCAAATGACAGCGTCGCGGGAGAGACGGACGATCAGTCCCTCTTACAAGGCTTTTATAAGCTCTACAATACGCTCCTCAAAAAGAGAGATGGCAAAGGAGTAGAATTCTTTGTCTCCCGCTATAACGAGGTGATGGCGAAGCTGAATGATGTGCAGTTCAAAATTGGGAAAGATTCTCCATCCTATTTCGGCCACCTCATGATAGACGACGAGATCGACCATGTCAGAGGCTTCGTCACCGACCTCTACTGCATGTTTACCGAGTTCGCTTCCGCTATCTCCAGCATTGTGGAGGGACGCGACATTTATAGCGATACCGAAAAAGTCTCTTCCACACAGCAACCGTTGGATAGCGAACAACAACAGGGCATCTTCGACATTGCGCCTCTTATCAAAGTGCAGCAAACTCTAACGCAATTCAATCGACGCAACGGGGTACTGGAAGACCGCGTCTCCGACGCCTCTGCTCTTTTGATCTTGCTCGAAGACCACCTCGATCCACGATTGGAGAAGCGGGAAGAAATTGCCGGTCAGATCAAAAATCTGGTCAAGCTTTTGCGCGAGCTTTCCCTTCTGTTGGCCGCCTATGAGCAGGCAGCCGCGTCGTTGCTCGCGCAGGTCAGCTAATGCTTTGACGGCGCCATGATGAATGTTCCCAACCAGGATCGGGCGTAGCGGCGCAATTGATCGCGCCTGTACGGCGGGCGATTGATTGCGCCTATACGGCGGGCGATTGATTGCGCCTATACGGCGGGCGATTGATCGCGCCTGTGCGGCGGGCAGGGACAAGCCGCTGCCCCTACTGGCGCAATCAATTGCGCCGCTACAGCAATTTGACGGTCAACGTCACGAGTATACTCTGGGGGCTGACCTGCACCGTTGAGCCTCCGCTGGCGGCGGAGAAGGTAATATGCGCGTAGTATGTCCCTGGCATAGGCAGAAGCTTATTGATAGAAGCCGTGAGCGTTCCCCCGTTGGAGCCGGAGGAGCTTGAGAGACTGACCCAGGTTTGATCGACCGAAGCTTTCCAGAATACTGTTTGCGTACAATTGCCTGCCTCGGCCACGGCAATCGTCTGCGGCCCCGTTATTTCCTGTAACGTGGTCGCGGCATACGCCAGCCCTGCCGGGCTGATGTGCAGCGTGCAAGGCGCGAGAACGTTGACGTTCGCCGAGACAAATTGCTGCACGCTCGGCCCACCGGAACCGCTGGTCGCGCTCACCTGCAACCGGGCAGCATAACTTCCTGTTGAGAGTTGCGCCGCGTTGACGCTGACAACGGCCTGTGTACTTTGATTCGCCTGCAAAATATCCTGCTGCGGCGAAATACTCAGCCAGCTTGCCCCACTGGAAGCGGCTTGCCAGTTTATGGCTGTGCTGCCGGTATTAGTAATCGTCACAACTTGCCCGCTGGGATCAGGTTGTCCTTCTGTCGCTGTAAAGTTCAGGCTCGTCGGCGACAGCGTGTACGAGAGGAAAGCTGATGTTGTACCTGTCGCTGTACCCGTTGGAATTGGTTGTTGCCCAGGCAGAGAGGAGGAAGAACCAGGCAGAACCGTCAGTCGTACCGGCACCAGTTGCGTGTGCTGCATGGAAGTAAAGGCCACATAGCCGCTCAACGTTCCTGTTGTCAACCCGCTGCCATTCACCTGCACTGTCGCCGGAACGCTGCTCCCTGGCGCAAGCTGCCCACTGGACGGTGACACAGTTAGCCAGCTCGCGAACGAGGTGGACTGCCAGCGTTCAGATGCAGCGCAGTTCCCCGCGCTCAACGTTATGGATTGTGCGACCGGTAAAGCCTGACCGGCTGTCACAGTAAAAGCCAGGCTCGCTTCGTTCGCGGTGACGCTGCACACGGGGGTATATCCTTCCCCGTTCATGACCTGAATGGTGGTACTGATCGTGAAGTGCGTTGTGACATCCTCGGCCTCAATGGTATGCGCTCCCAGACTCCAGTCAGGCTCGATCAAAATAGGCACGCTAGCGGCTCCTGACGCGCCGAGCTGCACGAGCGACGATCCGGTATCGGTCAAGAGCATCTGCTGGATGTCATGCGTGAGAAAGACGCTGGCACGGGCAGAGAAATGGCTGAGATGCAGCAACGCCATTTGCCCGCGCTGCACAGCGCCGGGAGTGACACTGAGCAAAGGTGAAGCCGACGCTGAAACGTTCCTATGATGAAAGACGTTTAGAGCAAAAAGCACACCGTCACTAAGCAGGGCCAGGACAGCAATGAGAAAGAGAACAGCAAATACTTTTTGCAGGCGCGTAAAGCTTCTTTTGCGAGTATTGAGCGCGCGCGCGCGGACCCGCGTCGCAGCTTTGTCTCCTTGTGCAGCCATGCCCGGCCTCTGATCCGGCTCTTGAAGAGGCGTTATGGAACGAGGCGGCTCCGCTTGTTGAGAGTTCCTGCCTGTCGGCAAGCGTCGCTGCCGCAGGGGATCAACTGCCTTCATATCATCTGTTGCATCATTCTCGCTCGCAACGACAGTGGCAAGCGCCAGTTCAGACCAGCTTTCCGGCATCAGATGGCTCAGATCATCTTCTTGCGCTGGGATGTCCGGTTTACCGCTCGCTGGCGGCAAAGGCAACGCGCTGGCATCATCATAGATAGTGACGTGAAATGACTGAACAGAGGATTGCGCCGGTTGGGCAGCCGCGGCATACGCGGGTAGGGCCAGAATCTTCGGAGAGTATGGGGATCCAACCCGTTGCTGCTGGCGATTGAGCAACAGGGCGCGACAATTGTCACAAAATATCGAGGTCGTAGCACATGGTTTATCGCAGTACAAACACTTTTTCATAACACTCGCCACACTTCATGAGCAAGTAACTTGCTGATACCTCCAAAAACAGCGTCTATTTTTTTATACGTTCCATGCTTCTGAATGGATAGTCATCATGCAGAGTGTAGCCCATTGGTCACATTAGCAAAAGCAGCGGCTCTCAATGTAGCAGAATCGGCTCCCGTTTGCCATTACTGGCGTAATGAATTGCGCTGCCACAGCGGGCTGCTCATATTTATCATTGCGGCGGCCGTTCGGCAAGCGATGATTTGACTTCGATATAGCGAGCAAGAATAAAAACGAGATCGGAGAGGCGGTTGAGATAGCGCACCACTTCGCTATTCTCGATGACGCCATCGTGCAACAATTTGACGGCTTTGCGCTCGGCGCGGCGGATGATGGTACGCGCGAGATCAAGCGCGGCTCCATCGAAGGTGTCGCCGGGGATAATAAATTTGTTTGGTATCTCTACCTCATGCTTGAGCGTCTCTTCGACTTCTTCCAACCGCTTGACATGCTCAACAGTCATACGGAAGCCCATTTTTTCGTAATTTTCGGGCGGCGTTGCCAGTTCGGCCATGAGCAGGTACAATTCCTGCTGAATCTGATAGATGATGTCCTTCACTTTGGGGTCTCGCGTCGCCGCGCGCGCCAGGCCAAGCGCGGATGTGGCTTCATCGACCGTGCCAAAGGTATCAGGA
>Ga0102924_1006540_pt1 | contig 10912 bp, 15 predicted proteins | sample PaiPotPPM11metaG_FD_80116 | JGI IMG/M metagenome (GOLD analysis project Ga0102924, IMG submission 80116) | Iron sulfur acid spring bacterial and archeal communities from Banff, Canada, to study Microbial Dark Matter (Phase II) - Paint Pots PPM... ...
CCGCAGGTGTTTCAGGTGATGGTTGATGAGCGCGTACGCGCCCGCTCCCTGGGGCGGGTCAAGCTGCGCTTCTACCGCTCAAGCGTCCTCAAGGACATGATCGAACGCCAGGGCGTGGAACGCCGACCGACCCATACCGGCGAGTACAGCGTGAGTTCGCCCGAGCTGACCGCCATCGACCTGGTGGAGTATCAGCGCGACGCCGGCGGCCTGAACAACGTCGCTACTGTCTTCAGCGAGCTGGAAGGTCTCCGCGGGGATGTCCTGGGCAGGCTTGCCGAAGGCCGGCAACAAAGCGTGATTCGCCGATTGGGCTGGTTCCTCGATCGCTATGGTCACGCCGATCAGCTCGACAGCGTCGCCGCCCTCGTTGTGCCCGACCGCGAACATCCCACACCGTTGGAGCCCGATGGTGCGTCGAGCGGTGCGTTTCATCCTCGCTGGAATCTGCTCGAGAACGCCGAGATCGAGCCAGACCTGTGATTCCAGCCGCGGCCATCACCGCGTGGAGCGCACATGCACCCTGGGCAACCCTGGCGCAGATCGAACAGGACCTCATCCTGTGCAGGCTCATCGCGGAAATTGCGCAAGATCCAACACTGGGCAAGCAGCTGGCTATGCGAGGTGGGACGTGCCTTCACAAGCTTTATGCGAAGCCAGCGCTTCGGTACTCGGAGGACCTCGACTACGTGCAAGTTGTCACAGAGCCCAGCGGACCGATGTTTGACGCGCTGCGCGCACTCGCCGACAGGTTGGGGCTGGACGTGGTCCGGACGGAAACCTCTGAGCGCATGATCCGGCTGCGTTACCGCGCACCGGCCACGGATGGCTCGAGCATCCGTATCAAGGTTGAAGTCAACACGCGGGAAAAGGTGCCTTTCCTCGAGCACCGACTGGTTCCCTTCGATGTGAAGTCACCGTGGTTTACGGGCTCGGCAGAGGTACGGACATTTGCGCTGGAAGAACTGCGGGGGACCAAAGTCCGTGCCCTGTACCAGCGCCGAAAGGGACGCGATCTGTTCGATCTGTGGATAGGGCTGACACAGCTGAACGCCAACGTCGAGCAAGTGGCGCAAGCCTTCAGGTACTACCTGCCGGTGGCGGTGGCTTCGGTGGACGATATTCGCGCGAATCTCGCTGCCAAGACGACGAACCGGCTCTTCAGAACGGACCTAGAGCCTCTGATCCAGCAGCTGCCGGCCGGCTACGCGATTGAGAGCGCTATGCAACACATCCAGGAGAACTTGGTGAATCTGCTGTGAGATAGGCCTGGTCGACCCGGGATTACGAAAGGCCTACGAGATGACATGGTCGGCTCATTAGTTCCAACCGTGGCTACACTCAGTGCACGTCCAGGTCAGCGAGTCTGGACCCACGGTGCAACCTTCGAGCACTACGCGCTTTGCGTCCAGAAGGCCATTAAGGTCGACGTCGGGTGGGCCGACCATCCCGTAAAGGTGGTATGTCAGGGCATTGCCGCCGCATCGACGACAGCGCTGACTCCAGACGGTCTCCGCCCAACTGGCTGACACGTCATCCATCGATCACAGATGTCTTCAGCGTGCGTTCGACCATTGCACGACAAGCGTCCACTCCTTCGGCGCCTTCAAAGCGACGCCTTCCAAGGTTCGACCAGAGGGATGGATGGGTCATTGCCACGACCGTAATGGGATCTGGACCGGCCAGGCGGGACTGCGTTACCGGTCCGGTATCACAGCTATCAATGGCTGCGAAGTTGATTGCTTTGCGCCAAGAGTCAAGGCGCGCATCCTCGCTGAGCCGAGCCAGGAATTTGGCGACGGGGAGTCCAAGCCCGATCACCGCTCGCGGTCGAAGCAACTGAAGGCTGTACTGGAACAGTGAGGCCGCCTTACGATCGAAAGGGCTGTACGACGGAATCCCACACGTGCCGAGCAAGCCGCCCTTCTTCCGAAGACCCGGATAGGCGTTCGTCAGGAAGGCTTCTTGCTCAATACCAAGCTTTTCGATATTGGTGCCTGTGGCACCACCACCCTCTCTGAACGGCGGTTCAGCTTGCCTCTTCTCTAGGAAGCGCTGTGCCTTGTCGTAGTAGTCCTGATCGCCCCAGTTATGCCCGAGGACGACTTCGCCGGTGCGCTTGAGCTCTCGACTACCGTTCCGCTTCTGGTGCCCCAACTCCCCTGGCCAGAAGCCGGGCAAATCTAAGGTGGGACCTATTGGCAAAAGGCCGACCCCCTCATAGCTGAAATCCAGCTCGTGAAAGCGCCTGGTCAATGCCTCTGCGACGGTAGCCGAGTCCATAGGCGAACTAAGATAAGGCACGCGCGAGCTCGGCGCCGGCGGCCAATCGGTTATGGCCACCTGCCTAATCGGCGAGGGCCATCTGACGCAGGGCTACGTTCCTCGGCTTGATGCGAGTTTCGAGGCGTCGGGACCGTCCCCGCTGGTAGGCCGACATCTGCTCGGGGGTGAAGCTGCGCAACACTTCCGCGCCCAAAGCATGGTATGGCTTGAGACGTACCGCACGGGTACGCATGCCGACTGCAAGCTCGGGTCCAACGAGAACCCGACGAATTCGGTGAGGTCTACCGGCGCGACGCAACGCCGCTGCGGCTGGGCTTGGCGGACACCTTCGCGGCGGACGATCTGCTGCCCGGCTTCAGCTGCAAGCTCGCCGACTTCTTTCTAGACTAGCTACTCGGGGGTGTGGCAGACGGCTTCGACGTTGTTGCCGTCAGGGTCGCGGACGAAGGCGCCGTAGTAGTTGGCGTGGTACTCGGGCCAGAGGCGAGGCTCATGTAGGACTTCGGCGCCGAGGCTGACGGCAGCGGCGACGAAGGCGCGGACCGCGGCGCGACTGGCGGCGTCGAAGGCGATGTGTACCTCTCGATTCTGCCCGCCGGTCGTCTGTTGACCGATCACAAAGCTTGGCCGGGCACCTACCCCATAAGCGACGTTTTGTCCGAAGTCCATGACGTGGACGCCACCCAGGGGCGCCAGGGCGGCGTCATAGAAGCGGGTGCTGGCCGCGAAGTCGGCGCATTGGATCGAAACGTGAGCGAGCATGGACTGATCCTAGCGGCCAGCATGATTTACGCTACGAGGTAGCGCCCGACTACCAGCCATTGGTGTTTGCCGCGCGGCAGACACTCGGTTTGAATCGCCAACAGGGCGAGTCCGGTCCGAACGTTCAGCCCAAACAGCGCACGGTACTCGTCCGCGGTGAGGTTGTGCGTCTGTCGCACGTGATGGCCAAGGTGGTGGAACCAGCGGCCGCAAGCATGACATTCGACGCGCTGGCCGTCCGTGGCAAGGACACCCAGCCTGCCGAAGACTGGCCCGTCCCAGTTCCCCGGCTCAGGCAACGGTTTGCGCAGGTCACTCGGCATGGTCAACTGCCTCACCCGTGCCATGTAGCACGCTCACCAGTTGCGGCGCACGCTCGCTTGCGAGACGCAGCAGCCGCTGGACGGCGGTTACACACCCTCGTCGGTTCTGCTGCCACTCCGCGCCGAAGCGTCTAGCGAGCCCGGCTAGTTCGACCAGTTCGGCCAGGGTGTCATGCCCCGGCTGCTGTCGGCGTCGCTCCGGGTGGGCTGTCGCAATCAACGCCTCGAGCGCGTGCACCGACAACTTCTTAGCCGCGGCCTCGTGCAACAACTGCTCCTGCTCTGTCTCCTCGAGCGGTAGCACGGCCTCGAAGTGGCTCTTGCTAAGCGCTATGTCAGGGTGCTTGTCCATGAGCACCGTTGCTGGCGCCGAGCGGGCGATCAGCGAGCGCGACATGCCGGTGGCCCGCGCGATGGCGGACTGCGACTTACCAGCCTCGACGCCGAGAAGCGCGCAGTGTCCGAGTAGCTTCGGTGATTGCAGCCCAACCGCCTGGCTCTGGCGAAACTCGCGGGCGGCGGCTTCGTGCTTCGTCTCGTCGTCGTAGGCCCGGCTCGTCGTCGCCACCTGGCAACCGTCCGCGGCAAAGACCTGCAGGTGTCCCTCGACGACCTTGCCCGAGCTGTCCACCAAGACCTGATGGGAGCCCGGTGGCAGGCTGAAATCCACTCCGAAGGCACTTGACAGGTACGACGGCGCTGCGAGGTCGGCTGCCATCGGGCCAACGCCGGACGATGGCGCTGCTGGTGCGGCCACGAGCGATGCCGGGGTCTAGTGCGGCCGACTATGAGGGACGTCAGGTCGACGTGGTTGGCCTTTTCCACTTCTCTGAGCGCAGTGGCCGATATCGGCCCACCTCGTATCGAAGTGTTTCAATTCGCGAGCAACTATTGCTTCGGGTGCGAGCAACCGTGGCGCCTCGTGCAAGAACCATGCGATCGCTCCGAAAGCGAAAACAAAAAGCAGGATCGCGACATCAACTGCCCGAGAAGGCCCTGCGAGATCGCTAGAAAGTTGCCCCACTCTTGCCAAAAGGACAACATCGAATCCAAGCCCGACTGACACCGACGCTAGCGATAACAGGAACGACTTCTCAGAAGTCAGGGCGAAGGACGATCTGATTGAGATTTCAGAGGCTGTAACTTGGGCCAAGATGAACGCAATCGTTATCCCCAATCCCCCCACGACGCCGACTATCTGAGCTAGGGTTGAAATAAGGGTGGTGGCCTGGGATTGGTTACCCCAAAAAATGGGCAATTCGGTACTTATACAACCACTAAGAAGAGCCAATGCAGCACTGGCCACCACTGCCTTAAAGCAAGAGCCAAGGTGAGGGTGGGTGCCTAGATGGTCAACTAACGGATGTACGTCGGCGTTGTAGTCCTGCTTATCGCCAGCGCCAATCGCCAGGGCAGTTAGCGTGCCGCCCACTAGTGCCGCACCGGCCAGGACCAGCCAATGTTCGGCCAGTGCCGAGAGTCCAACCAGTTCGGCGCAAAGCCCGACTCGTCGTGCTTGTCTAGTCCCGAAGAGGTCTTCGCCGTCAGGAATCCGTTGTAATAGACGAGGCCGGTTCTGCACGAAGAGCCGCGCGCTCAGCGGCGTCCAGTGTCGGAGATATAGTCCGACAGCAAACATAACGACGGCGAAACCGCTCGTAGTCCAGATGAAAGAAGTAGTTCGATTTGCAGCTGCTAGATAAGCGATGATTAACAACGCCAACCAAACGGGCGCGTCGATCAGTCTTTCATGCTGTAGCCGATTTCTAAAGACCCCGAGTGATGCCAGTTCCACTGCTATAAGGGCGATGACGAGGATGGAAATGCCATCGATGGGAACAAGTGTCTGAGCGACAGAAACCGCCAAATCGTGCAACGTGAGATCGGAAATGACCCGTGCATTTCCCAGCGCTAGCAGCGCCGCGCGCAATTTAGCCGCACCTTCTCCCTGATGAAAGGCGAGCAGGCAACCCACGGTCGAAAGTAACAGCAGGAGCATCAGGAGTCTGCTCTCTCGGCGCTCGCGTCTTTGCACTGCTCGTCAAGTTGATGAGTGTACGCCAGCTCGGTATCAGCATTAACGCCAGCAATGGGTTGATCGGGTCAACGTCTGCACTGAGCAGCAATCATCTCCAGTTCGATGGCATCATCTGCTGGCGCTCCACAGCCCCGAGGTCATCGGCCCGCTCGAAGTAGATCTGGGTAGTCCGGATGGACGCATGGCCCAGCACGCGCTGGAGTCCTGCAAGATCACCCGGATGGTTGCGCGCCCACTCGACAGCGAAGTAGTGGCGGCACGTGTGCGGGCTCACCCGGGCGGCCTCGCGAGGAATCCCGCCGGCTCTGGCCAGCCGCCGGAACATCTTGCGGATGCTGCTGGGCACGAAACGGCCTCCGTCATCGGTCACGAACAGGAAACGGTTCGGCACGGATGGCCGCCACTTCTCCACCCAGGCCTTGAGCAGCCGCCCCGTCTCCGGATTCAGGCCAACCACCCGCCCCTTGTGCCGCTGTTTGACGTTCTCCCGCGGGATGGTGATGTAGCCCGCCCGAAAGTCGACGTCCTCGAGCTGCGCCTGGGACGCTTCACCAACCCGCCAGCCGAGGTCCAGGAAACAGGCCAGCACCGTCTGGTCGCGGGCGGCAATCCAGGGCGCCATGTTCGAACCGCGCACACGGCCGGCAGCACGCATGAGCACCTTCACGTGTTCTGGCTTGAAGAGGGGGAAGTCGACGGACTGCTGGTTGCCAGCCCGAATCTTCAGCGAGGGACTGGTTGACGGATCGAGCGACAGCTCCTCCCAGGTATCGCGAAACAGCGTCTTGATGCAGCGCACGTAGGTCGCCGCGCTGGACTCCTGCAGCCGGCCCTCGTCCAACTCGTCGAGGATGTCGGCCTGCAGGCGGTGCAGATCGTCGGTCGTCAGGTCGCCCAGATCGAGCGGCAGATCGGCGGCGACCAGCCAGCGCTCGAAGCGCTGTAGCCAGTAGCGGTACTTGTCGGCGGTGCTGGCAGTAAGCCGCTTGCCGGACAGCCGTGAGGTCTTCCAGCGCAGGTTGGTAAGGAAGCGCTCGCGGGCTTCCACCAGCGGGATGGAGGGAATGACGACGGTCTCCACCTCCACGGTGCGACCGCCGGCGCGGCGGTGAGTAAGGGGTTGATCGATGGGACGGGGTCGGGGCACAGGGCACCTCCGTTTTGGTAGGTTGCCCCCGTTAGGTCTCTGCCTTACAACGTCGAATTTTTGTAAGGCAGTGCCCTAACCGCAGGGCAGTGACCTAACCGTCCCGGTCCTCAGAAGCTCAAAAGGCTCCATTTCACGCTCAACTCGCGGTGAAAGGAGCCGTTTTGGTGGGCGTCCTTGGACTCGAACCAAGGGCCTCTGCCTTATCAGTGCAGCAGTCGCAGACGGGGCTTTTTGAAGGCCGTACCTACTCAAATCTAATCAAATTGAGCACCGATCTGCAAGCACAAACTGCAATCAAATTTGCTCAAATGGACCGCAATTTTGTGAGGCAGAGGCCGCGCTGTTAGGCAGAGGCCATTGGTTACCGCTAGCGTCTGCGCTTCGCACCTCGCAGCCGCCGCTCTAGTTCGTCCTCGCGCTCCCGTCACGAAACTCATTGCGCTTTGCGAAAGCAGACGAGCCGCTCCGTTTCCTCAAAAGCCGAGCGCCTTGTGGGCGGCATGCTGACGCTGTTATCGATCTTCGTGTAAGAGCCAAACTCGGCGCAGCCCTGCCGGCGTGCCCATTCCTCAGCCGCTCGGACCAGCATCGCTCCGAAACCTTTGCGCCGCAAGCCATCATGCACGAACCAGCCATCGAGAAAGCCGACCTCACCGTGCTCGCAGCCCTCCACAACGGATCGAATGGATAGCTCGGCAAAACCAACCGCCTGCCCACCTTCGTCGACCGCAATGAGCACTTCTGCCGGCTCAATGCGCTCTCCTTCGAAGAAGCGCCGAACGTCGTTCGCGTGCTCTTCCTGCTCGGACGGCCAGAGCGCTTCGCGCATTCTCAGCCAATCCACCACGTCGCTCGGTTTGACGGGACGGACGTCGAATCCCATCGGTCTGGATTCCGGCAACAATAACCTAAATCTGGACAGCGCCTATACGGCGTGCGCGCGAGCTTATGCGACCGCTAGCTGATGGTCGCGCGCTGCTTTGAGCAGCGCTTCGCCAGTGAGCGAGCCGCTCGTCTTGTCCTCGGTCAGCCAGGTCAACGACAGGTTCTTGAGGGCCTCGGGGCCGTCCGCTTTCAGGATGGCTACGACCTCATCGAGAGCTTGGTTGCGCTCGTAGTACTCCTCGATAACCCGGCCGCCCGTCAGTTCAACAAGCAAGTACTGCATCAAACTAGTTCCCGAACTCACTGTAGCGGCCTCAGCCTGTTACCGCAAGAACGTCATCAGCGGGTCGACCCGCATCACCAATTTCCGCAGCGTCTCTGGCGGGCCAAACACATCAAAATGATAGGTCGCCGGATCATTTGGATTTCGCCCCGGTGACAAGCACACGCTGACGTCGCCATGGGGGGCCGTCTCCAGGACGAGCCTCGCAACGAAGTCGCCGATGTGGTTTTCGCGCGCAATGAGCGCTGCCTTCACCGGGTCATTAAACATGGACAGGCTATGCAGCAGGAGTGGCCAGCGTTTCTCGCGGCCGCCCATCGGATGCCGACGTCCCCTGCCCCAGAAATCGGTGAAGAATGCGGACAGCGGAGGCGGGTCCGAGCGGACAACGCGGTACAGCGTGATTGTGCCCTCGACCTTGCAGCCGTCAGGGTTATCGCCGTGCTGCCCTTCGAGAAAGCGCCAGGAGTCAGGCAGCGGCGACTCGATCACAGAAGAAGTTTATGGACCAATTTCAGCGGCCCGACCTGTAAGGGGCATGACGAGCACTTTGCGGTTTTCCCCCTGTACAGCAGGTCGGCCACGTCTTATCAGCCGCTGACGACCGAGTAGCCCATGTCTCTATACCCTTTGAGGCGCTTCTCATGCATGCGTAGCAGCATGGGGACGTTAGTGTCTGCGTAATCGAAGATCTGAACTACGCGCTTGCTGGGATGCAGGCGGTGAAGACGGCCAGCGTACTGCTGGACGGTGCCGCGCCAGGATACCGGCAGCGTCAGGAAGAGCGTATCAAGGCGGGCATCGTCGAAGCCTTCACCGATGTACCGGCCGGTTGCGAGTAGCACCCGTGGTTCGTCACCTGGGATCGAGGCAAGAAGCTCAAGCCGGCGTCGGCGCTCCCCAGCTGCCAAACCTCCGCGCAACACAACCACGTTTTTCACCTGAGGCTCGATCAGCGCCGCCATCTTCTCAAGGTGGTCTGTCCGCTCCGTCAAGACTAAGGGAGAGCGTCCGACCCGAATACCATCCAGCACGTCTGCCACAACGAGCGCTGTCCGTATTTCATCACCTACCAGCCGAGAATAGATGTCCTGGATGCCGACATCCTCAACGTCAGCCGGCAACCTGAAGTCGGTCCGCCTGACGATGACTTCGTGCTCGAAGGGTCTCGCTGCCGCCTGCTCCTTGGCATGTGCGTGGAACCGGATCGGGCCGCACTGCATAGCGATGATTGGATGATGCCCATCCTTGCGCACCGGCGTGGCGGTCAGGCCGGCAACAAAGCGGCCACGTACCTCCGCCATCACCTTCTCGAAACTGAAGGCAGGCACATGGTGGCACTCGTCGACGATCACTTGGCCATACCCGGAAACAATGTCCTGGACCTCGCCGCGGCGGCTCAGGCTTTGAAGCAAGGCGACATCAAGGATGCCCGTCGGGCGTCGCTTGCCGGCGCCGAACTGACCGATGGCCTTCGGCGACAGGTCGAGGAAGGCCGCCAGCCGTTCGCGCCATTGATCAAGCAGGTGCTGTCGGTGTACTAACACCAAGGTATTGACTCCACGTCGGGCGATGAGCCATGCGCCAATCACGGTCTTGCCAAACGCGGTCGGCGCCGACAAGACGCCCACGTCGTGTCCCGCCAGCGCTTCCGCTGCAGCCTGCTGCTTCACGGTGAGCTCGCCTTTGAACGTGGCTGTGATCGGCGTTCCCGGGTCGCGCTCATCAGTCACCACCGGGCGCACGCCGTTTTCACGGGCCAGCTTCAGCACATCAGACAGACAGCCCCTTGAAGCGCCAGATGGTCCGGAAAGTCCTCAGAGCAATCGATCAGGCGGGGTTTGCCGAATGTCGACAGTCGCATCCGCTGCGCCCGGTAAAACTCAGGATTCTGGAACGCCGCTGAACGCCTGAGACGATTGATCAAGGCAGGCGGCAAGTCCTTCTTGTCAACGAAGAGCCGATTGGCTAAGACCATCGTCAGCCTGGCTGGCAACGGCCCAGGAATTGGTGCGTCGGTTTTGCGCCGCGAGGGTGGAAGCTTCCATGGCTCCAACTCGTCCTCAGGTTCCACCCAGCTATCGACGGCCGTAATCCTTCCGGAGCGGGCGGCGCGCTGGACTATGGATTCCGCCACCGCTGGTTCCAACTTGCGAATGGACGACAGGAAGCGCCATTGATCGCGATGAGGCTCCAGGTCGCGGTCAAGAAAGACAGTGTTGCCTTGCTCCCGGCTTTGACGTTGCAAGGGCAGGGCAATCAGGTTGCCGAAACCACCTTTTGGGAGCGTGTCCTGACTCGGGAAGAGGCGGTCGTAGGAATCGAGGCCAATCTGATAGCGGCGATCGAGTGCCTGCGTGAGCATGGCACTGCCCAGGTTGCGCGCCAGAAAAGCGGCCACGGGCTTGGCGAAGAATACCCACAGGTGAGCGCCCTCACCTGATCGGGAGCGCTCTAATGCGCCCGGAATACCAAAGCCGTCACAGACTTCCAGCGCAGCCAAGGCGTCCTGGCGCCAGCCGGCCTTGTCGAAGTCGATCGCAAGCAACCAGCAGGTGTCATCTTGTAACAGCGGGTAAATGCCGATCGTCAAGCCACCTGTCAGGTGACTTCGCACCACTGCTGGGGTGAGCGATAGGTAATCGCTTGGGTCGTGTGCCACACCGCGTCCTCGCGGCGCGCCGAACCGCAAAGCGGGTGCGTAGCCGCCGCGGCCATCAGGCCGTTCCCAACGTACAGCGTAGATGTCTTCTCGTCCTCGAAACAGTCCGCGGAATAGCGCCACCTTGAGCTCGGCTGGAGAATGTGCGTCGATTTGCTCGACGGCCGGCTCATTACCGTCGAATTCTGTGTGGACCAGCGACAATTGGACTTGCTCGCCCCTAACCGCCGCAAGCTCGTCCCGCAGCCTCCGGTTCTCATCCCTCAGGGACAGAATTGTCCCCAACGCCTCCTTCAATGCCACGCGCTGTCTCTCAGCTGCAGAGAGAGCCGTTTGCTCCGGCCTTTCAGACACAGTCAAGCAGGGGACGTGGGCAAGTGGCTCGCCAGCGGCACATGTGGCAATTTTGACTCTATACGGGTCGCGGTTCAGAGGCCTCGATGTCGTAAATGGACGGGACGGCCCCTGGCGGGGCCGTCCCGTCCATGCAGTCTTAGCTGCAGCTCGCGGGCCATGATGCTAC
>Ga0102924_1006541_pt1 | contig 10912 bp, 6 predicted proteins | sample PaiPotPPM11metaG_FD_80116 | JGI IMG/M metagenome (GOLD analysis project Ga0102924, IMG submission 80116) | Iron sulfur acid spring bacterial and archeal communities from Banff, Canada, to study Microbial Dark Matter (Phase II) - Paint Pots PPM... ...
ATAGTTCCGAGGTTTTGAGCATAGATTTGAGAACGGTCTGCTGAGTTACTGCTGACTGTTCGAGCTCATCTAGCAATGCGTGCTTCCCAGTCACGGCGCATGTTCCGATGAATTCGGAAAGGGCGGATCGATCACTTACCTCCGACTTCGTGAGCAGATGCCTTAGTACCAGCGAGCCGCTCATTTCACATTTTGTAAAGCAGTCACGGGGTGCAATTGTTTCAGAACGAGAACAAGGAAATAATTCAGGGCTCTTGGTGATTTTGTTCTGAGACGGAATCACATCGATGGAACTTGCGTATTCATGTCCAGTTCCAAGTTCGAATATGCCATTGACGCTGAGCTGCCTGCGCACGCTTCCCTCCAACCCCACAAGATGCGCTTCCAACCTGGGTGTGAAGTCATCCTCAATTTTCTTCTGCCTTCGTACGTCAGCTCCGGTAGCCGTCAGCTCCTGCTTCCGACGATCAATATAAAACCGACAGAATTCGGCTACGCCCTCATCTTTCATTGCCTTCTCGATTAGAAAAGATGGGCTCAGCCCGACGGCTTCCGGATTCTTTAGTGGGTCGGAGATGGGGTTAGCGCCAGTCAAGCCTGCGGGAACCCAACGCTCGGAGAGAGGCACCGTTACACTCACAAGCCGTTCGTAACTGTCATGACCAACAGTGGCGCGTACCTTTACGATCGCAGTTCCATCGAATGATCTCGCTACGCCTTCAATTTCCGCTGAACGGAACTTTCCACCGAAGCTCTCCACCCAATGCTTAGTCATCAGCTGTGCTTTGTCCCGTGGTTTGTCATCAGCATCTTGCACATCATGCAAACCTGTCGCGACTATTCTCGTGACGAGTCTGCTAAACGATCCCGTTCCTGGACGATAGACAACGGCCTTTGACGAGTGCACGTCGTCAAAGCAAATTCGGTCCATTTTGCCATCTCGTTTACTGACATAAACTCCATCAGATTCGGGAATCAGATGAGTTCCCAAGCCGCTCATTGCCGCGAGCACAAACTGTTGTGCCCCCATCGACCTTACGACTTCTGGTAGGTGAGGGTACGGAATTTCGTCACTCGGCTCATCCATACCGCCAAGCAGTGCGTCGATGTTACTTTCCTGACGTTCGAGTTCTACCTTAGCAGCCGTAATGCTCTCTTCCGCCAGGCGCGTAGCAGTCTCGACATTCTTGCCTGCCAGTGAAGCGATCACTAATCGACGGATTAATTCCTCAAAGGCTGTACTATCCTCGCTCTCTTCGTTTACGCCTGATGCTTCTAGTAAAGCTTCGATGTCACCGATGGCGTGAGATGCCATCTGAAGTTTTTCCATTAGTCGGCCTACGATGTATTCCTCGAATGTTCCTCGGAGAATGATGTTGAAAATGCAGACGCTGGCATGTTCAGAGGCTAATCGCTGAATGCGGCCTATACGCTGTTCAACAATCATCGGATTCCAGGGAAGGTCGAAGTTGACAAGGACATTACCTGCTTGCAGGTTAACTCCCTCCGACCCGGCCTCAGTGGAAACGATCACGTGTACTTCCGGTACAGCTTTCTTGAATTTGGAGATCGTCAGCTGATTACGAGCACCTGAATCACCATTAATCAATCCACACGTAATTCCACGTGCTTGCAAGAAAGCTTCTATGGTGGTTTGTGTCTCGCGTCGGGTTGTAAATATGACCATTCTCCAGCGCTCAGGTTGCTCTTCACGCAACTTATCGACCAGGGTTGCCAAGCCCAGTAATTTAGCGGTAATGGGAATTCGAGCGACGATCTCCTCAACCTTGTTCGCAAGAGGCATGGGAACGGTTCCGTTGTTAGCCATTTTTCGTAGCTGAGAAAGCAACGCGTGCGGACTGCTGATGAGAGCTTGAAGGATGGATATCTGTGCCAAACGGTTAAGACTCTGGATAGGCCCTGCAATCGATTCAATTAGCTCACGCTCTTCGGGTAATGGATCGACCCGGTGTAACTGCACAATCCTCTCAGGAAAGTGCAAATTCGCATCTCCGCGACGAATCCTGGACATGTATCCGTAAACAACCGATCGAAAAGCTTCACGCATGTTCGGAACCAGTTGACGAGCCTGGGATCGGTCGTCCGCGATGAAAGTCCGCGCAAACACCCCGTCACTTCCAAAGGGGTTTTGGTGTCCACGCGCGACGGATAACAAATCAACTAGGGAGTAAATGTCCCAAAGTCTATTGTGTATGGGAGTAGCCGTAAGCATAAGAACATATTTGAACATACGGCTGGCCAGCGCCTCGCGAAAGCGCTGGGCCACTTGGGGCGACTGGTTTGTACCGTACAGATTGCGAAGCTTGTGGGCCTCATCGAGAATCAACATTTCAAAGCCCGACTGGCCCAATGCATCTAAGTACATCCGTGCAGACTGATAGGTTGTGATGACGGCTCCTCCACCCTCCGGAACCTTTACCTCCAATAGTCTATTTCCCGTTGCCTCGATACCTGGGATGCCAAACTTGCTTTCCAATTCTTCCCTCCATTGCGGCATCAGCAATTTCGGGCACACCACGAGAATTTTAGAGATTCGGTTGCGCGCCATTAGTTCGCTGGCTACTAGCCCTGCGCTAATTGTCTTACCAAGGCCCACATCATCCGCGAGCAAGGTAACGGGTAAACGGCGGCAGAATGTCACGAGATTCGTGATTTGGTGATGATAAGGTTTTAGGTGTTCGCGCCATTTAGGTTCAGATTTCAAATCCTCCCTGTCCCTGATCAGAATTGGATCGATAAGGTCCCATTCTTGTGCGGCGCGATAAAGTTTGTACGCGGCGGCGTCAGCTGCACGTCGCAGAGTTTTGGTCTGAAGCTTGGGAATATCAATATCCATGCTTCGTCAGTCCTTGACTAAACTGATCAACGCTTGCCATATTGCGTACATCCCATACGAGTCCAGGGCACAGTATTCCCGTAGCTGTTCACAAAGCGCCGCTCTTTCCCCATCAGTTAACTGACCAGACAGCAGTTTGCTCCATTCAAGTGACGCCGTAGCCCCATCGTGAATCGCCAAGGACGAATAGCTCAAATGAGGAGTAAGGACTGGTAAGACATTCTTGATTGAAACCTTACCGCACAGGTCCTTGTGAACAAAGTATTGCTTCGCGAAAATATCTTTCAGATCGTAGATGCGGTCATTGAACTCGATAACGTAGTCCTTGGCCGCTGGAAGTCTGCGTGCGATGCAATCATTGACGTGAGATTCAAATCCCTTGTTCCAGACAATGATTGCGCCGAAGGGGCCAACGTGTTGCTGGAGAGAGCTAAGAAATGAAGCGCTCGGATCATCTAATCCATTGTGCAGGAAATCCCGGTGGATCGGCTCTTCTGCTGGAGAGCCTACAATATGCACCGAGTACTGCAAGGGGATTTGATCGTAGGGGGAATAGTGCGTAAAGAGCGGTAATGCCGGAGCAAAAGTTTCATAGTCGATGAAGTGAAGAGGGAAAGTCAGGTCACCTAATTCTCTCGCGATGGCCTCTTTCTCGATCACCGTTTCACCCGTCCGGTGTGCACGAAGCTGTGCAATCTGAGCACCTGTCAGCTTGATGTCGGAAGGTATGTGTTCCAGCGCCAAAATGCCTGCATCTATCAGTTCTTTCAGCTTCTTTGCGCTACTGCCAATGCGAACTATATCGTGAACGCCATAGCGCGGCACATTCGGGTTAGAATATTCAAATGTTGTGCAGTGTTTTGATCTTGCTTTGTAAATACAAGAACACGCACCTACCGGCTCGGTTTCGGTTAGAAGATACGCACGGGCCTCTTCGATTTCTTCGATGACATCGCCTGATATCTGATCAACTCTTGTCGTCATGTCAACCGTGGTGAAGACCTGCTGGATATCGAGATCGCCTTGGCGGGCATAACTAGGATTAAAATGAACCACGGAAGCTCGTTTGATAGGCATCCCATGTTGCCGGAGAAGCACCACTTGAAACGCAAGATCGTACAAATGTTCTTCCTTCACTTCGGTTGAAGATTTGATTTCGTGGATTGAGTACGACCCTGTTTCAGCGTCGCATTGAAAAACGTCGATGGCAGCTAGAAGCTGTTCTCGCTGGAATACGGCTTGAAATAGTGTCCCAGCGGGGTTTGAAGCGAGGTACTTCAGTGTATTTTGTTGCGCTTCTGCTCTTATACCGCTGACAAGCACTCCATGTGGAAAGAGGGTGCGCGATACCCGCTCAACCTCGATTCCCATCTCTATGATGGATTGCTCGTATTCCGTTAATTCAGTGGAGTAGTAGATTTCTGGCTTGTGAATCCGCAACCACGCATTCTTCGGGCAGGCCCGCCATAAAACGTAATCCGTCTTAGAGATGTATGTCATACGGTGCATGCATGGCTGTGGGGGACCCGTGAATCGCCAAAACATTACATCATTTGCCGCTAAGTAAAAAAAAAACCGACGCAAAGCCGCAGTTTCATACCCGGAAGGCCTAAACCGTTGCCCTCGGGAAGCGCAAACGGACGTTCATACGATCTGAATCTGTAGTCCTGAGAGCAACCACAAAAGCAGTGCTTGCTTTGTAAACGGGGAAGGCTTGTATTGTGCTTCTGTGCTTTTCCGCTGTCAAGCATTCGTTGAGGATCGTAGTCGAATCGCCCGTTCCGATTTTGTAACAAAGCTGGCAGGATGTTTCATAGCTTTGTGGTGGAAGGAAGGTTACGCGCCGACAGACCGCCGAACACCCTTATCATGCTGCGAGGGTGGATGCAATCTTCTGGACTTCGGTGTGATCGCACAGTGAGTTCAATCGAAGTTTGTATTTGCCAGTCAGACCAGCAGCAATATCGATTGCCTTAGTAGCTTTTTTCAGTTCTTTTTCGATTTCGTCTAAATCGACCAGCGTGCGGCGCACTTCATCCGCCAATGCAGAATTCTTCTGCAGGAAATCCGGACCTTCAATGCGCATCCGTTCGAGCAATGGGCGGAGGACATCTAGATCACGTCGCAGCCAACTACGCGTGGTTCGGAGTATCCAAACGCCATCTTCCTGTGCCCAGCGGCAATCCCGATCAACTTGCCGAAGCTGGGTTTCATCTTTTGCAGCGATGACGCCGATGGCAATGTGGCGATCTTTGGCATCTCGAATTAACTTTTTGATGTCGCCTTCGCTGATCGCTGCTTTATCTTTATTATCGACTAGCAGCCTGGGCTCAAGCACCGCACCGCTGGGATCACGGTATGCCAGCAGGTAATCACCATTTTTGGGAAGCTTTTCGCTCACGCACATGCCGGGCCACGTCTGCACTTCGTCTTCAAAGCTGAGCTCTTCCAGCTTTCCACGGCGGGCGACCTTGGACATCTGTGCTTCCAATTCCTGATTTCGTTCCTGAAGTTCGGCGACTTGGCGCAAAGAATCTTCTACTCGCCGATTGATGTGCTCAATTTCGTGTGTTTTCTGTTGCTCAACAGCTTTAGCGGCAGTCTCTAACTCCTTAGTGCGGACTGTCAGAGTATGGAGTTCATCCCTGTGACGTTGTGCAATCTCAGAGGTTCGCTTGGTAAGCTCGGCTTCAAAACGAGTCCACACATTTTGTTCATCACTTTTGTGCTTGGATAGGAGCAGTCGAAAGGCTTCCTCGGCGCTCAGCTGGGCTACTCGGGCGAAGTCGTTTACTCCCAGGCGATCCAGAATCTCGGCGCGGCTCAGTTCACCCGTGCCACAACAGAGCGGGCACTCGATATTTTCGGTCAGATTGGGCGATTGGGTGCTCAGTGAACCTCCATGAAAATACGGGGAAGAGCGAAGGAGAAATCAGAAAGTGGGAAAATTGCTTCTGTTTACGTTGGTTAGTATACATAGCGCTTTTTTATTTTTATGGGGCTGTCTTAGCCGCCGTATTACTTGAGTCGGAATGCATAAAACCGAAAATCTGAAATGTATACTAATGAGCAGAATCACTGACAAAGTATTGATTGTTGTTGTCCCTCTCTAAACCCTCACTCCAAAGAATCAGCCAGCCAGCTCACCGCTGTTGTATGGCCAGGAGCGTCCACGATGAAACGAGTCGTCCTTTATTCGAGAGTTTCCAGCGTTGACCAGCATCCCGAGACGCAGCTTTGCGACCTGCGCCCGCTTGCAGCCGCCCGTGGATATGAAATTGTGGGTCAATATACCGACACGATTAGCGGCTCGAAGGCCAAGCGACCGGGACTCGACCAACTGATGTCCGATGCTCGACGAGGACGATTTGACATTGTTTTAACGTGGTCTTTCGACAGAGTGGCTCGCTCAGTCAAACATTTCCTCGAAGTCTTGGACGAACTCAATCATCTCAATGTCGCACTAGTGAGCTTCCGTGAAAACATCGACACCGGCGGGCCGCTGGGTCGCGCCATGATCGTGATCGTTGGTGCGATTGCTGAGTTGGAAGGGTCTCTAATAGTTGAGCGTGTCAAATCTGGAATGCGCCGAGCAAGGCTTGAAGGTCGGCAAATTGGTCGTGCACGGCTAGATGTGGATCGAAAGCAGATTGTTCAAGATCGTCGCTCCGGTATATCGCTGACCAATGTTGCCAAGAAGCATTCCATTTCACGGGCATCCGTATGTCGGTTGATGAAAGAGGCAAATGGCAATTCCAGTCTGGTGGCTGTTTCTTCTAGCGACGACGTGATGCACGAAGCTCAGATATAGACGATATGGAAACGACAATGAAAGTTCCCAAGGTTCAGATTCGCCTTTCGTCGGCGGCGGAGTTGATTCTGGCGTCGCTTGAACCGCATGCCCGGTGGATAGAAGAAGTAATGGGCGTGCCATTGAGTGAAACCATCACGCTGGAACTGGATTGCAATCCCGGTGATGTCGTGGCCGAGGAACTCCTACCGGGGCTGGCAGTAGCCGCAGCGACCAAAGAACGAAACAACACGTGGCGACAATTCATTGAAGAGTGGAAACTTCCTTCTGTAACTCCCAGGATCGCCATGTCTCTGCAACGAGAGCGCAAATCCAACGCCGCCCCACTTCCAGTCTGGGAGTTGGATTGGCAGGATTGCCCTGTCGCTTTCAAATTGCGGGGTCTCGCACATTATGTTATGAGCGTGAAAATCCCCGTGGTATTTCCTCCCTCTGACATGCCCGTACTCTCCCCAGTGGCGTCGCAGCATTGGTTCATTGTTCGCAAGGAAGATGCGGCAAAGGTTCTGCTGATAGAACAGCACGTTCAAAACCAGACCGAGCGATATCTAGAAACTGGACGTGGACTTGCTCGCCTACAAGGTAAGTACAACTGGAATGCTTTAGTGCTGGATGCCAGCGTCAGACGGCTAGTGCAGCGAGACTTCGAGATTTTCTTTGAGCGGGAAGATTGGTTTCGCCAGCACAATCTGCCGTATCGACGTGGATACCTTTTCTGGGGCTCGCCGGGCAATGGCAAAAGTGCCACTCTGCGTGTGATGGCAGCACATCCGTATATCCGTGCATTTACGCTCGACCTGTCCGATAGGGAAGAAAAAAGTTCCGATGTGCTGCACCTATTTCAAAAAGCAGGGGAAAATACGCCTTCATTAGTGATATTGGAAGACCTCGACCGCGCTTTTCTGAGCGAGGGAAAACGCACGAAGGAACGCACGGTAAGTTTCCAAAACATTACTAAATTGCCTCGATGGTTTGGGAACGCAGGATGGTGTCATCGTAGTAGCTACGGCGAATGATCCGACTTGCCTCGATACTGCGATCCTAAAGCGCCCCGGTCGGTTCGACAGGGTAGTCCAGTTCCGGAATCCTGATCCAGGCTTGCGCCGTGAGTATTACAAACGGTTGAGCCCAATTCTCACTGGTGAACAGTTTGAGATTGCCATCCAGCAAACCGAAGGATTCTCATTTGCCCAGCTGCGGGAAACATATATCCTCGGGTCCGCAGTCGGCTTTCGAGCATGGGCGAGAGATTACGGCGGGAGATGTGATTGAGGCTATCGAACTGCAAGCGGCGGGAGCACAGGATTTGAAAACTTCGGTGGCCGCCTCGGGATTCGTGCGCCATCCCGAGGGTTCTGCCAGCCGAAGTTAACCGCAATGCACAAGGAACTGGAGCAAAAGCTATTCGAGCGATGGCCCACTTGGTTTAACCCCGAGGGCGTGTCCGAGAAAACCGGACACAGTTTGCTACGGATGTTTGGGGTTGAAAGCCTATGTCAGGACCGCATGCCAACTCATGATTCAGTTTGCCGCAATTAATTCGGAGTGTTCGTACCGCGCAAAAGGCAGGCAGTTTTGTCCAGACACTCCTTGCACGCCTTCACACAGTGTGGCCCACAGAGCGCCACGCCTCTTCGCTTGCCACTTTCGGATTCGATCACTACCACCCGGTAGGGCACCTCGCTGCATTGGCCGCAATGGTCATACGCCTGAGTGCGCATCTGCAGTTCGCCTGCTCAAGGGCTGGCGCATCCCGCAATGTTTTCGCCGGGGCGTACCAGTCGTCGTTCCTGATGCCTGAAGATGCCGCTCGATCAGTTCGAGCAGATTTTCCAAACGCTTATGCCATGTTGAGAATCCGAATCATATCCTCGACACCAATTCCCGCCTGCTCGGTTGGCAATACCAGCTTCTCGATGGAGTGCGTTGTTACGAGCGGATGCATCCTCTCACTTCAGATTTGAGTTTAGGATGAGTGCCGTAAGTCGTATGTGACCCGCTCACCAGCTAATGGTACGAGAAGCTAACTCAGTTTCAGGGCAGTTTGACAGCGGTAGTTCGCAAGCCTAGCATCAGGATAGAGCAAATTACATCTTCTTGCTCTTTCAGGTTCTCTGAACTAAGTCAGCCCATCTGGAGTGTTTTTTCTTAGCTTCCCTCAAGGGGATGATTCCCCACAGAGTGTCTATGGCGTGGAAGGACGAATCACCCCAGCAACTCCTGCTGCCATTTGAAGGATTGCTTGACAGTGCAAATAGGCTTTGTGACCAATACGCCGTAGGTTTAGCCAGAATCCCAGGATCGACAATTCCTGATCATTACGCGAAAGCACACGCTGCGAGCCTAATTAACACGGTACCGAAAGTGTCAGGTAAGCAGGACTGCGAGACCGAGTGAGTTCCCGTTCCTAAACTGTGCTCACCGTCCGTTCTCCCCCTCTAATTGATAACCTCGATGACTGTTCAGTTTTGTACAGTATCCCGAATGAAGCAAGGTCATGCTAACTGAAGGAGGTGTTGCATGACCCAGACCAAAACAAGCGTATCGCACCGGGTTTTGTTGGTGGATGACGATGAAGCGGTTCGCACTATGATGACCGTGACCCTTGAACGCAAAGGATTTGAAGTAGTCGCTGCCGCCAGCGTGACTGACGCCCTAAAACTTATCACGATGGAGAGCTTCGATGTGCTCATCACCGATTTGCACATGCCAAACCCAAGCGACGGTTTCGCGGTGGTTACCGCAATGCGCCACGCCCAGCCGAATGCCCTTACATTGCTGGTCAGCGGCTACCCCGATGTGAAGAGCGCCATGGACGCTATCCTGCTGGAAGCTGACGATATCATTGTGAAGCCATTCGAGGCTGGAAAACTCGCGGAAATCGTTCACGAAAAGCTGCTCGCTCGCAAGCCTTCCGTCCGAACGCCGAAGGAAAGGGTGGCCGCGATATTGCAGCGTTGCACGAGCGGCATCGTCGAGAATTGGTTGCTGCGGGTAAAAAAGAGCAAAGAACTCAACCACGTTACGCTGACCGACAAGGAGCGTACTGGATATCTTCCCAAGTTAATTGAAGACCTCATTGTCCGCCTGCGAGAGCCAAATACCCCAGGTGAAGAAAGCGATTCCGTTTGTTCCGCGGCCGCCGTAGCTCATGGCAAGATGCGAAAACTGCAGGGCTACACGCCGGGAATGTTGGTGCACGACTCACGAATACTGCAGGTGACCCTGTTCGAGATGCTACAGAGCAATCTAAGTGCTCTGGATTTCAGCTTGCTCCTACCCGATGTCATGACTATCGCAGATGAGGTGGATTCGCAGTTGACACAGGCGATGGATAGCTACATGGGTGGCATTGGGAAAGCAACGGCGGCAGCATAGCTCCAGCCCCCTACGAAGCGCGTCATGACACTCCGCGACAGATGTAAATACAGACCCTCAGTACCTGCGCGAGCAAGCGTACTCATTAGAAAGTCAACTTTTGTTGACACGGCCCTTGCGTTGGTAAGATTCCCGAGATATTCCAAGTGTCCGTGGCACTCGTTCTTCCCATCCTTCAGTACCTGTGGCAGCGTTGCCTTCGCCCAGCATGTCTTCTACTTTACGCAAGAGTTCTGAAGGAAGGAAGGGCTTTTCCAGGACGTTTGCGGCGGAGTCAGTCAGTTTATCCAATTCGGGAAACTGTTCTCCAAAGCCCGTTATAAACAAAAACTTCAGATCGGGGCGAACCGCACGAATTCGCTCGGCGAGCTCAAGCCCGTTGATTCCGGGCAAGACAATATCAGTCACCACAAGGCCTATAGTGTGTTGCTGGCACAAGCGGAGTGCCTCTGCACTCGCGGCGGCAGCAAAAACAGAAAACCCGTAGCCTTCGAGCACCCTGTGCAGAATGTTTCGAAGGTTGTCGTCGTCCTCGACTATTAAGATAGTGACGGAACGTTGGAGGCGCGACGCGAGGTGAATCTGCCCGTGCGGCGATTGAGTTTCTCTTGGGCGTCGGAGCTCTAGCTCACGCATTATTCGTCGAGCGAGTATGCGTAAGGAATCAGTCTGTTCCGCTGTCATGAGGTGTGGCACTCGGTCCATTACAGCAAGCGCACCTACGGGGTAGGCGTCATCGGTGATTAACGGTACCCCCGCGTAAAATTGAATCCCGATTTGCTGAACCAAGAAGCTGCTCATGAACCTTTCGTCAGAGAGCGGCTCTGGGACAATCAGGACATCGGATCGCAAGATTGCATAAGCAC
>Ga0102924_1006542_pt1 | contig 10911 bp, 8 predicted proteins | sample PaiPotPPM11metaG_FD_80116 | JGI IMG/M metagenome (GOLD analysis project Ga0102924, IMG submission 80116) | Iron sulfur acid spring bacterial and archeal communities from Banff, Canada, to study Microbial Dark Matter (Phase II) - Paint Pots PPM... ...
AGATGAGATCGTCTGCTCGCCCTTGAATGTTGGAGGCGGAACGGTGAAATGCGCGCATGGGACATTTCCTGTACCCGCTCCCGCGACGGTTGAATTGCTCAAGCATGCTCCGGTGTACTCGTCGGGAGTACAGGCGGAATTAGTGACTCCCACGGGCGCGGCCGTCGTCAAAACGCTTGTCCGTCGCTTTGCCGCTTTCCCCGAGATGAAGATTGAAAAATCGGGCTACGGAGCTGGATCGCGAGAGTTCGCTGACCATCCGAACGTGTTGCGGCTGGTGATTGGAGAAGGCGCTGCGAAGACGGAGACAAAGACAACTTCCGAGACGATCACGCTTCTCGAAGCCAACCTGGACGATCTGAACCCGCAGGTGTTTGGATACGTGTTGGATCGGCTGCTTGAGGAAGGCGCTCTCGATGCTTTTGGCATGCCGGTACAGATGAAAAAGAGTCGTCCTGGTACGCTCCTGAGTGTGATGTGCAAGCCGGAAGATGCCGGCAAATTGACTCAGTTGCTCTTCACCGAGACCACGACGTTGGGCGTGCGGCGGCGCGACGAAGTTCGCCAGACTCTAGCGCGTCGCTGGGAAAATGTGCGCACCCAATGGGGCGAGGTCCGCATCAAGATTGCCAGCATGAACGGAACCGTCACTAACTACGCGCCCGAGTACGAAGACTGCCGGCGCATCGCAGCCGAGCATCGGGTGCCGCTGAAGACCGTGATGCAGGAAGCGACCCGGATCTATCTGCTTGCAGAAAAACCTTAACCACAGAGGACACAGGAAAACACAGAGAGAGCGGCGGTAGTCGTCACAGACAATTATGAGCAGGAAGTTCTACATCACGACTCCGATTTATTACGTGAATGCGCGGCCGCATATCGGTCACGCTTACACGACCATTGCTTGCGATACGATCGCGCGCCGGCAGCGTCTGCTCGGCGCCGACACGTTCTTTTTAACCGGCACGGACGAGCATGGGCAGAAGATCGAGCGCGCGGCCCAGGCTGCGGGCAAGACGCCGCAGCAGTACGCGGATGAGATTTCCAACGAATTCCGCAAGCTCTGGAAGCGGATGGGAATTTCGAATGACGACTTCATTCGCACCACCGAAGAGCGCCACAAGAAGCGCGTGCAGGAACTGTTCCGCCGGATCCGTGATAACGGTTTCATTTACAAGGGCACTTACACCGGGCAATACTGCGTGTCCGACGAGCTTTACGTCGATGGCGCGCAACCGGGCGATCCCTGCCCGACTTGCGGGCGCATTACGGAGACGGTTCACGAGGAGAATTACTTTTTCAAGCTCTCGGCGTTTCAGGACAAATTGCTCGAACTTTATGCCAACCCTGATTTTGTTCGACCGGAAACCCGCCGCAATGAGGTGATTTCTTTTGTGAAATCGGGGCTGCGCGACTTGTCGATCAGCCGCTCCACATTCTCGTGGGGCATTCCGGTGCCCGACGATCCGAAGCATGTAATCTACGTGTGGCTCGATGCGCTCGCCAACTACATCACCGCCATCGGATACGGATCGTCGCACGCCGGCGCACAGGAGGCGTTCAAGAAATATTGGCCGGCTGATGTTCACATGATCGGCAAGGAAATCGTGCGGTTCCACTGCGTGTACTGGCCCGCGTTTCTTTTGGCCGCGGGTTTGCCGCTGCCCAAAGCGATTGTGGCGCACGGGTGGCTGTTGTTTGAAGAGAGCAAGATGTCGAAGTCGCGCGGCAATATTGTGCGCACCGAAACCATTCTCGACGTGCTTGGGGCGGACGCGCTGCGCTACTTTCTGCTGCGCGAAGTTGTTTTTGGACAGGACGGATCGTTTTCTTTCGATGCGCTGGTGCAGCGCTACAACTCCGACCTCGCCAACGGGCTCGGCAATCTGGCCAGCCGCACGTTAACGATGATCAACCGGTACTTCAAAGGCGAGGTGCCGTATCCGTCGCATACGGTCGCGAGAATGCCGGCGGATGACGCGATCGCCGAAACCGCGCGGAAAACCATTCAAGAATTTTCGACGCTGTTTGATCAGTTCCAGTTTTCGCGGGCTTTGGAGTCGGCGTGGGGTTTGATCGCAGCGGTTGATAAATATATTGTCGAGAACGAGCCGTGGGCATTGGGCGAAAAGCAGGATCACGAGAGCCGGGCGCGTTTGGCGACTGTGCTCTATACGTCGGCGGAGGCGCTTCGCATCGCAACCGCGCTGGCGCATCCCGTAATGCCCGAAGCCACGGCGAAAATCTGGGAACAGATGGGCCTGGGCGACATTCAGAACCTGGACTTGAACACACTGGCTTGGGGACAGCTCAAGCTGGGCACGAAACTGGGCGATGTGCGTCCCATTTTTCCGCGCAAGGACAAGAGCGCCATTGAAAGGATGCAGCAGATGGAAGAGCAGCAACGAGGGCCGGTGGTGGAAGAAACCAAAGAGAGTGCTCCCGCACCGAAAGCACCAGGCACGCAAACCGCCCCGGGAATTGCGCTGGGAACGGCGGCCCCAACGCCCGCAGCAGTTTCGCAGGATGGAAACAAAATTACGATTGATGACTTCGCCAAGATCGAACTGCGCGTGGGAGTAGTAAAGGTTGCGGAGCGCGTGCCCAAAGCGGACAAACTTTTGCGGCTGGAAGTCGATATCGGCACCGAAGTGCGGCAGGTGCTGGCCGGAATTGCGGAGGCCTATGCGCCGGAAACTCTGGTCGGACGGAAGGTGGTCATCGTCGCCAACCTGGCTCCGCGAAAACTGCGGGGATTGGAGTCCAATGGCATGATTGTCGCTGCTTCATTGGAAGGCGGAAAGCCGGTGCTGGCAAGCTTTCTGGAGGATGTACCGGTCGGTGCCAGGCTCAAATAAGCCGAACTGGCGCCCGGCGGACAGCCGAGGCGGCTGTCCCCACATAGACACTTTCATTCAGCATGTTCGTTGATTCTCACGCACATCTCGACGGCAAGCAGTTCGACTCGGATCGCGAGCAGGTGATCGCACGGGCGCGCGACGCCGGAGTGCGGACCATGGTCGCGATCGGCAATGGCGACGGTCCTCCGAACCTCGACGCGGGAATCCAACTGGCAGAGAAGCATCCGTTCATGTACGCGACGATCGGGATCCATCCGCATGAGGCGCGACTGGCGTCCGACCACGCTTACGCGGAAATGGAGCGACTGGCGCGCCATCCCAAGGTAATTGCCTGGGGAGAGATTGGCCTCGATTACTTTTACGATCACTCTCCGCGTGACATCCAGAAGCAGGTTTTCGTGCGTCAGATGGAACTCGCGGCGGCAGCAAAACTGCCGATTGTGATTCACTGCCGGCCCTCCGACAACAGCGACAATGCCTGGGATGACTGCCTGGGCCTGATCAAGTCGGACTGGGCGGCGAAAGGAATCGGCGGCATTCTCCATTGCTTTACGGGGAAATGGGAGCAGGCTAAGCGCGCGCTCGACATGGGTTTCCTGATCTCTTTCGCGGGAAATGTGACGTTCCCCAAGGCACAGCAGATTCGCGACGCGGCCCTGCAGGTTCCTCTTGACCGCATGCTGATCGAGACGGATTGCCCCTATCTCGCTCCCGTACCGTATCGCGGAAAGCGGAACGAACCGGCGTACGTGAAGGAAACCGCGCGCCATTTGGGCGAGCTGCGCGGCCTGTCTGCCGAAGCCGTGGGCGAGCAGACAGCGCTCAATTTCTACAATTTTTTCAAATTATCTGAAACGGCTGAAAGCAAAGTTCCCGCCTCTTAAACTGCGAGTTCTGTTACTCTCTGAAAAGATTCCTTTATTTCAGAAAGATTAGAAATATATGCCCGATAACAGCTTCGACGTCGTCAGCAAAGTCGACATGCAGGAGGTGTCGAATGCGATCCAGCAGGCGTTGAAGGAAATTCATACGCGTTTTGACTTGAAGGATTCGAAGTCCAACATCGAACTGGAAAAAGATGCGCTGGTGGTGCACTCGGCCGACGAATACAAATTAAAAGCCGTGAACGACGTCCTGCAGCAGAAATTGGTGAAACGCGGAGTTTCGCTGAAGGCGCTGACCTATGGCGCCATCGAACCGGCAGCCGGGGGAACTTCCAAGCGGCGCATCACCCTGCAGCAAGGCATCGCGATTGAGAAGGCGCGCGAGATCGTGAAGCTGGTCAAAGATTCGAAGAAAAAAGCGCAAGCCTCGATTCAGGCAGACCTGGTGCGGATCAGCAGCAAAGATCGCGACACGCTGCAGGAGGTCATCGCCCTGCTGAAGCAGCACGATTTCGGGATCGATTTGCAGTTTACGAATTATCGAACGAATTGATTTCACCACGGAGACACGGAGTCACGGAGATGGCTAATTGTTTTCGTTCTCATTTTGGTTTTCCTCCGTGTCTCTGTGCCTCCGTGGTGAGTAGTCATTGAAAGCATGAGCGCGCCTGCCACGATTAACGGAAAAGAAGTTTTTGATCTACTGCGGGACGATCTCGTCGCGTTAGAGGATGAGTTCGGGCGCGACACGGTCTCCGACGTAGGTGCGATCACCGAGATTGGAGAATATCTGCGCGCCGGCGGCGGCAAGAGGATTCGCCCAGCATTGCTGCTGCTCTCTGCGAAGCTTCTGAATTACGAAGGGCGGGGAGCGGTTCGTTTAGGAGCGGTAGTCGAAATCATACACACCGCAACCCTGGTCCATGACGACATCATCGATGAAGCCAGGACGCGGCGTGGCCGTCCCTCGGCCAACACGCAATGGGGCAGCTCGAAATGCGTTCTGGCAGGTGACTGGCTCTACATGCAGGCCTTTAAGATCGCTGTGCAGGAACGCAATTTTCGCATTCTGGACACCTTGATCGAACTGACGCAGCAGATGGTCGAGGGTGAACTGCTGCAACTGGAAAGACTGGGTAAGCTAATCACTCTGGATGAGCACTTCGATTTGATATTCCGCAAGACGGCCTGCCTGTTCTCGGTATGCATGCGGCTGGGAGCGATCCTGGGCGGCGCATCACCCGAGCAGGAACAGGCGCTGGGCAAGTATGGCCACGATCTCGGAATGGCGTTTCAGATCGTGGACGACGTTCTGGATTTGACCGCTTCGGAAGACGTGCTGGGCAAGCCGGTAGCGAGCGACCTGCGTGAAGGCAAAGTCACCATGGCCGTGATCCACGCGCTGGAGCGTTGCACTCCCGAAGAGCGGGCGAAAATCGAAACCATTCTGCAGGACCGCGCGTTCAATGGCGTGACGCACGCGCAGATCCTCGAGATCCTGCAGCGCTACGGGTCGCTGGAAGCGGCGACGGCTGAGGCGGTGTGCTATGCCGAATCGGCGCAGAAAGCCATCTGCCACTTCCCCGATTGTGAGATCAAGCGCGCACTGCAATGGGCGCCGGAGTTCGTGGTAGCCAGAGAAAAGTAACTTCTTAGCGACGGGTAAATCCTTCGTTTCCTGCTACTTGACGTTTTCTTCTCCATTGCATCCCTGTGAGCCGAAGCACGAAACGCCCCGCGAAACGCCTTTGATCATGGTCACGATGATCGGTGACGGTCGCCACAGATTTTTGTTCCGGAGGGGCGCAGAATGCCGCCAGTTGATGGGAGCTTTCGCCAGTGGAAGGTTAACGAGACGCACTGGCATGCGGTGGGGCCGGTTAACGCGACCTCACTTCTCTCCCCTTGGCATCTGAGAAAGGCAGAGCGCTGAGGGTCCTGTCCGCGGCGAACGAACATCAACGACAGGCGGCGGCGTCAGTCGAAGCTTTAGACGAAAGGCGCCTTGGTTTTTCGACGCGCCGGCCCGGACAGGGCCGGAAAGACTTCGAGTGCAAGCCGCCGCTTTTTGCTCACCCTGTCGAGGAAGTCCTCCTGAGAGACTCGCTCCTCGTACACGAAGCCGGACGGAATCCATCGGATCCCGTCCGGCTTTGTTTATACTGGAACCTTTCCTCGGGCTCCGCATCAAAGCCGTTTACCCGTTATGAACGATCTGCTCTCGATGATGGCACGCCACGGCTATGCCCTGACTTTCGTCGTGCTGTTGGCGGAAGCAATGGGATTTCCCTTTCCAGCGGCCATCGCCCTGGTCGCGGCTGGCGCTGCGACGGCATCGCACACCTTATCCGGAACGGGCGTCGTGGCGGCTGCGATGACCGCACTTATGATTGGCGACATCGCGCAGTTCTGGCTGGGGCGTTATACCGGATGGGCACTGTTGGGATTTCTTTGCCGGTTGTCGATGAACCCTGAGACCTGCATGCTTCGCTCCGCGGAATCCTTCTATAAACGCGGCAAAGCAACCCTGGTGATCGCCAAGTTTGTACCCGGCATTAACACGATGGCGGCGCCGCTGGCTGGCAGCATGAAGATGCGCTTCTGGCAATTCCTGCGGCTCGATTTCGCGGGAGCCCTGCTCTACTCCGTTACCTATCTTTTGGTCGGGTTCGTGTCGCGCGATTTTCTAGCTGCGACCCTGAACAGCTTCCACGCGGCGGGCAGAGTCATGGAATTCATTCTTACCGCGGCAGTGCTCGTTTACGTGCTCTATCGCATCGCCCAGGCGCTCAAATATCGGGAATATCGGGTCGTGCCGCGGGTACAGGTCCAGGAACTCGCCGCACGGTTGGCTGCCGGCGAAGCCGACCGGGTTCAGATCGTCGACGTGCGCAGCCACGGTTACTACGACGTCGGAGCGGAGCGTATTCTCGGCTCCATCCGGATTGAGCCCAACAATCTCGATGAAGAACTCAAGAATCTGGCTAAGGACAAGGACCTTTACTTGTACTGTACTTGAGCGCGCGAGGCGACTAGCGCCCGGGTGGCGCATCTACTGCGGGAAAAAGGATTCAACACGTTCGTGTTGGTTGGTGGCCTGACTGCCTGGAGGAAAGCCGGAGGACACCTGGAGTCGGTGCCCAAGGACGATCTGGTCAAGTTGCCCACGTTTTCATAGACGAACCCTTGCCCGCTCGCCCCGAACAATTTCACGCTCCGAATTGCCTCAAGTGATGATCCGGGTGTTTATACATTCCGCGGCTCCATTCCTGGGGCGTTAACGCCCCAAAGAAGGGGTGCGGATCCCGAGTACACTGCCCTTCCCCGCCCTCATGAAATTGGCGTACTTTGACTTTAAGCTGTTGCTGCTCGCCAAGAAAATCCCGCTGGTCAGACACCACTAATTTCTTATCCGTGGGATTGTTCCTGGAGAAAGGCTTTTCATTCGTGTAAATCGGCTTGACCATCGCGCCTAACAACCTGCCGATCAGCGTGCGCGGCGGGTTGATCTGCCCCGAAGCCATGTCCATAGCCGCCGAACAGTGCGCCATCATCTGCGCCACATCCATTTTTCCCCACTGCCTCGGTGAGTTGGCCTGCAGCTTGTCAATGCGGGAGATCACTTCTTCCGTGGCATCGGGCTCAAATAGATTTTTCATGATCACCGCTCCATGCGGCAAGATCATCACAAAGAGCGCAACCGACGGTGCGGGCGAGTGTACAATTGTTCGGCTTTCCGATGACCCATCCCGCCAGTCGCGAGAAAGCCAGTCCCCCTGCCTCCGCCGAACAGGCGGTAGCCTGCCCTGAGACCGTCGCCTCCCGACAACATTCTTCCATGAACCATGTGCTTTTCCTGATGAGCCTTTCGGTGCTGATCAACTATATCGATCGCAGCAATCTTTCCATTGCTGCGCCGCTCATCAAAGACGAACTGGGACTATCCGCCTCGCAGTTGGGAACCCTCCTCTCGGCCTTTTTCTGGACGTACGCTCTCATGCAGATGCCAGCCGGTTGGCTGGTAGACCGCTTCGATGTGAAGTGGGTGTTTGCCGCGGGATTTTTCCTGTGGTCGGTGGCGACTGCCGTGACCGGGGTGCTGCACGGATTTGTGGCGCTGCTGACGATCCGCGTCATTCTTGGCCTTGGAGAATCGGTCGCTTTTCCTTCCTACAGCAAGATACTTTGCAATCAGTTTCGAGAGGAACGCCGCGGCTTTGCCAACGCGCTCATCATCGGAGGCTTGGCCCTTGGCCCCGCGATTGGAATCATGGTCGGCGGAAACATCGTCGGTCGTTTTGGATGGCGGCCATTTTTCGTGACCCTGGGCTTGGCCGGATTGCTTTGGCTGGTGCCGTGGTGCGCGTGGATGCCGCGCCGGACGAAACCGTCTCGCGTCCCGGCCGCCCCGTGGTCGGGAGTGCTGCCCATCCTGCGACAAAGATCGGCTTGGGGCACTTGCCTCGGGCAGTTCTGCGTCAACTACTTTCTGTATTTTCTCGTCACCTGGCTGCCCTTTTATCTGGTGCGAGGGCGGCATCTTTCTATGACTACGATGGCGAGAGAGGGCGGCCTGCTCTTTTTGATGTCTGCCATTGGAGCCATTGTCTGGGGAAAGCTCTCAGATCACTGGATCAGCGCGGGATCCTCCACCACATTTGTGCGCAAGGCATCGATGGCGCTGGGATGCACCGGCGTTGGAATCTTCATCACCTTGACCGCGGTCGTGCCCGATAATCTGCTGCCGTGGATGCTGGCGGCGACCGGGGCCTCGCTCGGAATCAGTGGCTGCGCGACCTGGGCGATTCCGCAGACTCTGGCCGGGCGCGAGATGGTTGGACGTTGGACCGGCTTGCAGAACTTCGTCGGAAATTTTGCCGGACCTGTGGCCCCGGCGCTTACCGGATATCTTCTCGACCGGACAGGACAGTTCTACTGGCCGTTCTTCATCACAGCGGCCGTAGCGTGGTTGGGCGCGCTTGCCTGGACGTTGGTGGTGGGGCCGATAGAGGAAGTGAATTGGGAGAATGTTCCCCGCAAGATGTCCGCGATGTCGTCCCATCCCGCAGCAGAGCCTTCGCAGCCGTAATACACTGCATTCATGAAGCGGGAAATCGAGATCAAGTTTCGGGTGCGAGATCCAGGCGCGCTCAGGCGCCGGCTGCGGGCTGCGGGTTTTCGAATGGAAACTCGCCCTACGCGCGAGATAAATACGCTTTACGACCTGCCCGGAGAAAAGCTACGGAAACGCAAGGAACTGTTGCGCCTGCGAATCTACGGCTCGTCCTGGAAGCTCACGCATAAAAGTGGAGGCAAGACGACCCGCCACAGTTCCCGCGTCGAACTGGAAACTGGCGTTTCCGATGGCAAGAAGATGGACGCGATCCTGCGATCGCTGGGTTACTCTCCTTCATTTCGCTATGAGAAATTCCGTGCGGAGTGGAGCGATGGCAAGGGCCAAGTGGTCGTGGACCAAACTCCCATCGGAGATTTCTGCGAGATCGAAGGATCACCGCGCTGGATCGACGCGACGGCTAAGAAATTGGGCGTAAGTCCCGCTGATTACATCACCAAGAATTACGCGACGCTTTTCGCGGAGTGGAAGCAAGACAGCCAGAGCACTGCAAAAGAGATGACGTTCAAAGCGGTGGGACGCCGCTCGTGAGATCTGAGTGATGGGCATTTCCTGAGGAGGAAAAGTCAAGACCCTCACCGGCTATGGACGGCACCAGTGATGGTGCATTTTCTCGTCAAGCCACTGATTGATACGTGCTTCCACCCTGCAAGTGCTGTGTAAATCATTCCCAGCAAGTCACTCATTCTAAACTAGATAATTACAGTAGTTAAGTCGATTTAAGCTGCCGATAGAGGGCGGCAAACTTGAGCCGATGAACAGGCACCGTCGTGACATGAGATGGTCACGTGCCGCAACTGCAAGCGCGGTGCCGGGCATTGTAGGACGCGAGCTGCCCGGAGCTAGGCGCCGTGGCACTTCTTGTATTTCTTGCCTGAGCCGCAGGGACAAGGCTCGTTGCGTCCCACTTTTTCCTGACCGCGGACGACCTGCTGGACCTGCTGCGCTTCACCACCACCCGCCATGCGAGCTTGCTCGAGTTCGCGGCGCTTGCGGCGCATGAACGCTTCTTCCAGTTCGTCAGCCGAGGTCGAGACCATGCGCGGCGGACGCTTGCCGTTGCCGTCTCCACCGCGTCCGTCCTGGCCCTGTCCTACTTGAACCGGTGGAGGAACTGCATCCGGAGGCGGTTGCGGCGGCCGTTCCAGAATCTGCATGAGATACAAGTAGCGAACCGTGTCTTCCTGGAAGCGCTGCATCATCGCTTCGAACATGTCGAACGATTCTTTCTTGTACTCGACCAGCGGATCATGCTGCCCGTAGCCGCGCAGGCCGATGCCTTCTTTCAGGTGATCCATGCTGAGCAGGTGATCTTTCCATTGCTGGTCGATCACGCTGAGCATGATCATGCGCTCGTGATGGCGCATGGCTTCAGGCCCAATGAGCTTTTCCTTCGCGTCGTAACGCTCCTTGAGCTTGGCGAAAATGGCGTCGCCGAGTTCCGCCCGGTTCAACGTTTCAGGCTTCACCCCCTCGGCGAGAAAATCGACGCCGAAGCGGGTGAAGATCGCATCCTTCAGCCCTTTGATATTCCAGTCATCTGCGTGGGCCTTGGGCGGACAGAACTGCTCGAGTTGCTCGGCGAGAATGGCCGAGACGTAATCCTCAAGGATGAGATCTTTCTGATCGGTGCCTTCGAGCAGGCGGCGGCGCAGGCCGTATACGGCCTCGCGCTGCTTGTTCATCACGTCGTCGTACTCAAGCAGGTGTTTGCGCGATTCGAAGTGCTGGCCTTCAACCTGTTTCTGCGCCGTCTCGATGCGGCGTGTGATCATCTTCGACTCGATCGGAACGCCCTCTTCCATGCCTAGCTTCTGCAGCAGTGTCGAGACCCATTCCTTGGCAAAGATGCGCATCAGGTCATCTTCGAGAGCGAGATAAAACCGCGAGGATCCGGGGTCGCCCTGGCGGCCGGCGCGCCCGCGAAGCTGGTTATCAATGCGGCGGGACTCGTGACGCTCAGTGCCAAGAATGTGCAACCCGCCGACGGCAGTCACTTCGTCGTGCTCTTTGTCGGTCTGCTCTTTATAAC
>Ga0102924_1006543_pt1 | contig 10911 bp, 9 predicted proteins | sample PaiPotPPM11metaG_FD_80116 | JGI IMG/M metagenome (GOLD analysis project Ga0102924, IMG submission 80116) | Iron sulfur acid spring bacterial and archeal communities from Banff, Canada, to study Microbial Dark Matter (Phase II) - Paint Pots PPM... ...
GCCGCCCGAGGTCGAGGAGGTGGCACTCGGCGCCAACGGCCTCCTCGCCGGCATGAAGGAGGGCAGCGCCTATTTCGACCTCTCGACCAACTCGCCGACGCTGGTACGCGAGATCAACCGCCGCTTTGCCGAGAAACGCCTCTACATGCTCGACGCGCCGGTCAGCGGCGGGCCGAAGGGTGCCGCGTCCGGGCGCCTCGCGCTGTGGATCGGCGGCGACGAACAGATTTTCAACCGGCACAAACCGGTGCTCGACGCGATCGGCGATCAGGCCCGCTATATCGGCCCGATCGGCGCCGGCTCGGTGGCGAAGCTGGTGCACAACTGCGCCGGCTACGCGGTCCAGTGCTGCCTCGCCGAAGTGTTCACGATGGGGGTCAAGGCCGGGGTCGAGCCGCTCGCGCTATGGGAGGCGGTGCGGCAGGGTGCCGGCGGCCGCCGCCGCAGCTTCGACGGGCTGGTCGATCAGTTTCTGCCGAACAAATACGACCCGCCCGCCTTTGCGCTGCGGCTGGCGCACAAGGACGTGACCTTGGCAACCCAGCTGGCGCGCGAATTGAAAGTGCCGATGCACATGGCCAACCTCGCGCTCGACGAATTGACCGAGGCGCTGAACCGCGGCTGGGGCAACCGCGACTCGCGGGTGGCGATGCTGCTGCAACAGGAGCGCGCCGGGGTCAAGATCGAGGTCCCCGAGGCCGAGCTGAAAGCGGCGATCGAGCGCGACGGCAAGGTGTAGGAATGCTCCGCTAGCGGAGCATTCCTTCCGGCAGGAAATGGGTCGGGGCCGGCGGCGGCCGGTGCAGCCGCCGCAAGCCCCAGGCGAGCCCGATCGCGACGGCGATCAGCCCGACCCCGATCAGCGGCCGGTGCGCGATCCACGCCGCGGCGATCACGATCAACGTCAGCGGCACGGCGACAATCAGCGCCAGCAGGAAGGCGCCGGCGCCGACCAGCGTCTCGAACAGTGGGATGACCCCGACCAGCACCGACAGCGGGCTCGTCATCAGCGCGAGGCCGATCAGCATCAGCACGAACCCGACCGCGCGCAGGATCCAAGTCAGCACGCCTTCTTCATGCGCCTTGTCCTTGAACATCGCCGCTGCGGTGACAAAGCCGGTCTCCGCCAGCCCGATCGTGTAGCCGTCTCCCCCGCGATAGGGCGCCAGCACGCCGCCGCTGTTCTGCGCGGCGAGGAGGCTCATAGTCTGGGCAGGCACCGCGGCGTAGTGGATTCGGACGTCGCCGATCGCCGGCGATGATTCGTCACTGCCGCGGTACAGCGCGTCACCGGTCTTGCGGTAGCCAGCCGGCAGGTTCGCCGCCTGCGGGTTGAGGGCAGTGAACGCCGATACGTGGTCGAGCAGCGCCCGGTCGATGCGGTACGGACCGAGCCGTGCGTCCGAACTGTCGAATATCTGGGAGCGCACCGGCAGCGGCGGATTCTGGTGACCGTTCGCCTCGCGGAAATGGCTCGTATCGACTGCGTGGTCGGTCCATTCCTTGTGGTAGCTGTAGGTCGTCTCCTTGGTTTCGGAGCCGCCGAAATTCTTGTGCGTCGTCGTCGACTTCTGCTCGGTCCACTGGAACATCTCGACGGTTCGCTTCAACCGCAATAAGTCGCCGCCGCCGACTCCGAACGTATCGTCCCGCGCCGGCGCCTTCGTCGCCATCGCGCCGGACACATGGATCAGCTTGCCGTCATTGCCGGGATCGACCGAATCCGCCTTGGCCTCGGCGACCTGGCGCGCGCCGCGGTCCAGGGCGGTGATCGCCTCGACCGCGCGGCCCTCGTTCCACCACAGCAGCACGATGCTGCCGATCACAAGCAGAACCCCGATCAGCGCACCGACAAAGCTTTGCCCGATACGCTGCAGCCAGCCGGTCGTGGTCACGTCGGTGACCGAATCTGCGCCGCCACCGGAGTCCGGTATGAAATTATTGTCGTCGCTCATAATCGGGTCCGAAACGTTTCCAATTTCGAACCAGCGTACCATACGGGGCGATTGGTTGAGGTGGCACGCTGGGGCGCGGACCCGGCGGCTGTTCGATCTGTGATCGCATTCGGTATCGGAATGAATGAAAAAGCGTTGTTCACAGTCATATGACGGAACCCGCGAGAGGTGATGAGTGCCGCGCGAACAACTTCATTATGGTTCGACCGCCAAGGTCTTCCATTGGGTCATCGTGGCGTTGCTGGCGGTCCAGCTGCCGCTGGGCTGGCTGATGCCGGACATTCACCGCGGCATGCAGCCGGGCAACGCGATGACGCTGCACGTCTCGATCGGCATCCTGGTGCTGGTCCTGATCGTGCTGCGCTTTCTATGGCGGCTGACGCACCCCGTGGCGCCTGAGACCGATCTGCCGGCCTGGCAGCGGCTCAGCTCCGAACTGGTGCATTGGCTGCTGTATCTGGTCGTGCTGCTCACGACCCTGACCGGGTGGGCGTTCGAATCGACGCGCGGCTGGTCGATCCGGCTGTTCTGGGCGATCCCGCTGCCGCGCCTTGTCGGCGAGGGCTCGGCGCTGGGCCGCAGCCTCGGCTCGTGGCATCACACGCTGCCCTGGATACTGGTCGGGCTGATCGCGGTGCATGTGCTGGCGGCGTTGATCCACCTGTTCGTTTATCGCGACCGGGTCATGTACCGGATGCTGCCGGGAACGCCGCCTATTTGAACCGCGGCATCACCTCGCGGCACCACAGTTCGAGCGAGCGCATGACCTGCTCGTGCGACAGCATGCTGCCGGGGTTGATTTCGGCCGAGACGCCGTCGAGGCCGGCCGTCTCGCGCAATTCCTCGAGGCGCAACGTCACCGTCTCCGGCGTGCCGACGATGCCCTTCTCCTGCAATACCTGCTCATAGCTGAGCGGTCCGCGGACGAGGTCTGGCCGGTAGGTGGCGAAGCGCATCATCCCTGCCTCGGCCTCGGCGAGGGCCGCCGCTGCGGTCTCGGCGACATAAACCGGCACCTGCAGGTACATCCGTGCGCGGCCCGGGTGCCCGGCGTTATCCCAGGCTTCGCGATAGGTCCGCGCGTGGCCGGCGAGCTCCGACAGCGGGCTCGCCCGGACCGCCGAGAACAACGGGTAGCCGAGCCGGGCGATTGCGGCATAGGTGTCGTCCTGGCTGGCGGCGACGCGGATTTCCGGGCGCGGCTGCTGCACCGGTCGCGGCACCAGTGTGAAATTATCGAAACTGTAGTATCGGCCGCGATGCGAGCAATTCGGCTCGGTCCAGGCCTTCAGGATGATGTCGAGCGCTTCGGCGAAGCGGTCCTGGCTCTCGGTATAGGAGATGCCGTAGGCGTCGTAAGCGCGCGGAAAGGCGCTGCGGCCGATGCCGAAGATCAGCCGACCGCCGCTGATCTGGTCGATCGTCGCGGCCTCCTCGGCCAGCCTTAGCGGGTGGCCGAGCGGCAGGATTTGCACCGCCGTGCCGATCTTGATGCGGCCGGTGCGCGCCGCGACCGCGCTCGCCACGGTCAGCGGCGCCGACACCAGCGACCGGGTCGGGTTCATGTGGATTTCGGCGAGCCAGACGACGTCGAGGCCCCATTCTTCGGCCGCCGCGATCTGCGCGAAGGACTGGGCGAATGCCTCGGCCTGCGACCTTGCCTGCGTCGACCAGAACTCGTGAAAGATGCCGAATTCCATGATCGCCATTACTGTCATCGCCGGCGCAGCGAAGCAATCTCGTGGAGAACGGCATGAGCGAGCGGGAGTGGAACGAAGACGATTCGCGTCTCTACCGCGAGATTGCCGCGGTCGCGGTGCCGCGGCGCGACGAACAGCTCGCGGCGCTGGCCGCGCTGGCGCCGTTCGCGGCCGGCGACGAATTTGCGATCGTCGAACTGGCTTGCGGCGAGGGGCTGCTCGCGGCGGCGCTGCTCCAGGCCTACCCGAAAGCGCGCTATCTCGGGCTCGACGGCTCCGACAGCATGCGCCGCGAAACCGCCGCCCGGTTCGCTCCCTATGGCGGCCGCGCTACGATCGCGCCGTTCGACATTGGCTCACCGGACTGGCTGCCGCGGGCCGAAGGCGCCGGGCTCGTCGTCAGCTCGCTCTGCGTCCACCACCTCGACGGCGCCAGCAAGCGGGGTCTGTTCGCATCGGTTTACCAGCGGCTCGCGCCGGGCGGGGCGCTGCTGCTGGCCGATCTGGTCGAGCCGTCGCGGGCCGAGGCGCGCGCCTGGTTCGCCGACAGCTGGGACCGCGCGGTCGGCGAGCAATCGATCGCGCGCGGCGCCAGCGCCGATTTGCAGCGCCGCTTCGAGGCTGCGCATTGGAACTATTACCGTTACCCCGACCCGATCGACCGCCCGTCCGAGTTGTTCGAACAGCTCGCATGGCTGCGCGAGGCCGGCTTCACCGCGGTCGATTGCTTCTGGATGTGCGCCGGCCACGCCGTCTATGGCGGCTACAAGCCAAGCCGCTAATCCGCGGCTTCCCGCTCGTATTTGCGGGCCGGCGTATTGATCGGCTCCGACAAGGGAGCGGCGCCGAACGCGGCGGCGTAACGGTCGGCCGGTGCGTCGCCGTAGAGCGTCGTGCGTTGGCGAGGGGTACGGCCCAATGAGCGGATCAGCGCTTCCATGTTCTCCGGCGGCATCTCTTGTCCGAAGCTGGCGCCGGCGGCGCGCGAGATGCTCTCGTTCATCAGCGTGCCGCCCAAATCGTTGCAGCCGGCGTCGAGGCACGCCGCGGCGCCTTCCGGCCCGAGCTTGACCCAGGAGCACTGGATGTTCGGGATCACCGGGTGCAGCGCGAGGCGCGCCACCGCATGCATCAGGATCGCCTCGCGCCAGGTCGGGCCGAGCCGCGAGCGGCCCTTCAGCGAGATCGGGGTCTCCATCGGCACGAACGGCAGCGGCACGAATTCGGTGAAGCCGCCGGTCTTCTGCTGCAGGGCGCGGATGCGCAGCAGGTGCCGCGCCCAGTGCCGGTAGCCCTCGACATGGCCGAACATGATCGTGACCGTGCTGCGTAGCCCGACGCTGTGCGCCGCCTCCATGACCTCGAGCCACTCGGCGGTCTTGACCTTGTCCGGGCAGATCACCGCGCGGATTTTGTCGTCGAGGATCTCGGCGGCGGTGCCGGGCAGCGATGACAGCCCCGCCTCGCAAAGTTCGGCAAGGTAGTCGCGCAGCGGCCGGCCGAGCGTCTTCGCCCCCTGCCACACTTCGAGTGGCGAGAAGGCGTGGACATGCATCCGCGGAAATGCCTCTTTGATCGCGCGGCACACCGAAAGATAGGTCGCGCCGGTGTATTCGGGGTGGATGCCGCCCTGCAGGCAGACCTCGGTGGCGCCGCGCTCCCACGCCTCCTCGCAGCGCCGGACGATCTCGTCCATGTCGAGGTTGTAGGGGCGGCCGCGCAAATTCTCGCTGAGCTTGCCCTTCGAGAAGGCGCAGAACTGGCAGCGGAAATAACAGATGTTGGTGTAGTTGATGTTGCGGGTGACGACATAGCTGACCGTGTCGCCGTTCATCTTGCGGCGCAATTCGTCGGCCGCGGCGCAGACGGTATCGAACTCCGGCCCACGCGCCTGGAACAGGCGAACGATGTCGCCTTCCGCGAGCATTTTCCCGGCGGTGGCGCGGGCGAGGATGTCTGACAGCTCCTCGCCCGCCGCGGCTGCGTCGCGACTCCCTCTCCCCGCTTGCGGGGAGAGGGTTGGGGCGAGGGGCGGCGGCGTCCCGGCGCCGGCGACCCAATCGTCGGTGCGGGCAAAGCCCTGGCCGTCGATCATGCGCAAGACCGGCGTGCGCAGTTTCGCGTCGAGCCAGCGCGCCGGGCCGGCCGCGTAGTCGGGGTAGATCGCGAGCCGTTCGACCAGCAATTTGCCGGCCGCCGCGGTGCGGCGGGCGAGCGCATCGAGCGCCGGCCACGGCGCCTCGGGGTTGACATGGTCCGGCGTCACCGGCGAGACGCCGCCCCAGTCGTTGATGCCGGCGGCGATCATCGCCTCGATCGCATCCGGCATCAGGTTCGGCGGCGCCTGGATGTTCATCGCCGCGCCGAAGACCAGCCGCGCCGCCGCGATCGTCCACAAATGGTCGGCCTGATCGGGCTCCGGCGCGCCGGCCATACGGGTGTCCGGCTTCGCCCGGAAATTCTGGACGATGATCTCCTGGATATGCCCGTGGCGCTCGTGCAGCGCGCGCAGCGCCAGCATCGCCTCGATCCGCTCGCGGCGGGTTTCGCCGATCCCGATCAGGATGCCGGAGGTGAACGGCACCGCCGCCCCGCCGGCTATCGCGATGCAGTCGAGCCGGCGGCCGGGTGCCTTGTCGGGCGAGCCGAAATGCGGCCCGCCGCGCTGCGACAGCCGCTCCGACGCAGTCTCCAGCATGATCCCTTGCGACACCGACACGGGGCGCAGCGCGTCGATATCGGCGCGGGTCATCAGTCCCGGGTTCAGATGCGGCAGCAGCCCCGTTTCTTTCAGCACCAGTGCCGCCATCTCGGCGAGGTAGGACAGCGTCGTGTCGTGGCCGAGCCGGGCCAGCTCGTCGCGCGCCGCGCGATAGCGCAATTCCGGCTTGTCGCCGAGGGTGAACAGCGCCTCCTTGCAGCCGGCCTTGGCGCCGGCGCGGGCGATCGCCAGCACCTGCTCGGCATCGAGATACGCGGCTTCGCCGCGCCGCGGCGGATGCGCGAAGGTGCAGTAATGGCACACATCGCGGCACAGCTGCGTCAGCGGGATGAACACCTTGCGCGAATAGGAGACGAGGCTCCCATGGCCGCGGTCGCGCAGGCCGCCGGCGAGCCGCATCAGCGCCGGCAGATCGTTGCAGTCGGCGAGCGCCAGCGCCTCGGTGTCGGACAGGCGTTCGCCGGCTTCGGCGCGGTCGAGTATTGCCGTAGAGCTCACGTCTCTACCCCTCCAGCCGCCAACGGATGCGGCCTCGCTATGACAGGACAGGTCCCGCGAGCGGGGGCATCACGGCACGGCGGTGGAAACGTTCTCCGCGAGCCACAGGCCCGCCCGCGTGCGTGATCCGAGGCGCGCAAAATGCGCGAGATCGGTCGGATTGTCGATATCCAAGGCGATTCCGGGCAGGTGCAATACCGTCGGCGCAATGCCGCGCGCCTCGGCCGCCGCCAGATGCGGGTAAAAGCTGTCGTCGCCGAAACGCAGCGGCACCGCGTCGGGCGGCGACATCAGCACGGCGTTGGAGCCCTGTTCGTCATGCGCCGGCGCGATCGTGAAGGCCGGGGCCGGGCGGTGCGCGGTCAGCAGTTGCGCGATCTCTGCGGCGGTCACCAGCGGGATATCGCCCGGCAGGGTCAGCATCCCGGCCGCGCCCGACGCCGCGAGGCGGCGTCCTGCCGCGGTGACGGCGCCGGTGTGGCCGTCGCGCGCGCCGTCGGCCCAGCATTCGGCGCCGTAGCGCTGGGCGACCGCCCTTGCGCCGGAATCGAGCGTCACCAGCGCGATGCCGGCGAGACCGGGCGCCGCGGCCAGCGCGCCGAGCACGTCCTCCAGCATCGCCAACGCGAGCGCCTGGCGTTGATCGGCGGACAAGACGGAGGCCAAGCGCTGCTTGGCGCCCTCGGTCTCCTTGACCGGCACGACCGCCCATATGCCGGAACTCATTTGCGAACCCGGTCGGCGGTGGCGAGGACGGCGCGGGCCAGCGCCTCGCGATCGTCAAGCGACACCATCAGCGTGCGGGCCAGCACGACCGGAACATCGAGGCCAGATACCGCGCTCGCATCGGCCTCGTCCGCGACATAGACGGCGAGGAAGTCGCGGTAGTGCCGCGCCACCGCGGCGGCATCCACCGGCAGGCCGAGTTCGGCCATCATCTTCGCCGTCGGGCCCTTGACTGCCTTGCCGCCGATGATCGGCGACACCGCCACGACCGGCGCATGGCAATCGCGCAGTGCCGCACGAACGCCGGGCACCGCCAGGATCGGGTCGATGCTGATGAACGGGTTCGACGGGCAGATCACCACCGCGCGCAAACCGGGATCGGCCAGCGCGGCCAGAAATTCCGGCTGCGGACGGGCGGCGTCGGCGCCGGCGAAGACGATCTCCTCGACCACCGGCTCACAATGCAGCCGCACGAAATAATCCTGGAAATCGAGCCAGCCTTGGTTGGTCCGCAGCCGGGTTCGGACCGGGTCGTCCGAGGCCGGCAACAACCGCGCCGCAATGCCGAGCCGGCGGCGGAACTCCTCGATGATCGCCGACAGGCTTTCGCCCGTGCGCAAGCGGCGGGTGCGCTCAACATGGGTGGCGAGGTCGCCGTCGCCGAGCCGGAACCAGCTCTCGCCGCCGAGCGCTTCGAGCGCCGCCATGAAATTCCAGGTCTCGCCCTTGCGGCCCCAGCCGAGTTCGGGGTTGTCGAGCCCCGACAGGGTATAGAGCAGCGTGTCGAGATCGGGCGAAATCGACAGGCCCAGATGCTCGAAATCATCGCCCGGGTTGGCAACCACCGTCAGCGCGTCCGGCGGCAACACCCGGTAGAGGCCAAGCGCGAGCTTGGCGCCGCCGATCCCGCCCGACAGCGCGAAAACCGCCCCATCGAAGCCGCTCATCGGAACAGATCGTGTTCCGGCGGCCGCACGATGTCGGCGGCCGGACAGTCCGGCGCCGACCAGGCGAGGCCGCGCACGACCGCCATCGGCATGCCCTCGTCGGCCTGACCCATGACCAGCGAGGCGGCGGCCGCGATCTCGTCGGCAAACCCGGTCTCGGTCACTTCGAGGGTGCGGCCGAACAGGTCGGGCAGCCCGCGCCAGTCGATCACCGCCGGCAGGCCGGCCGCGCCGATCGCGATGCCGACCGTGCCGCGCCGCCACGGCCGGCCGAAGCTGTCGCTGATGATGACGGCGATGTCCTTGCCGCAGAGCTCGCGCAGGCGCTGCCGCAGCGTCGCCGCCGAGCCGTCCGGGTCGACCGGCAATAGCAGCACGTGCTGATCGCCGCCGCCCGGCGCGACGTTGGAATGGTCGATGCCGGCATTGGCCATCACGAAACCGAGCTTGTGCTCGGCGATGACCAGGTTCGGGCGGTGCCGCACGATGCGGCGCGATTCCGACAGGATAACCTGAATGAGCCGCGGATCCTTCTCGGTCTCGGCGGCGAGGGCAATCGCCTCTTCCGACGGCTCGACGGCGGCAACATCGACCATCCGCCCTTCGGCCTTCGACACCACCTTCTGCGCCACGACCAATACGTCACCGTCCCGCGGTTCGAGCCCGCTCGCGGGGTAGCCGTCGATCGCGAGCTGGGCGAGGTCGAAGCCCGGCTGTACCAGCGGAATGCCGGCAAGCCCGGTGATCGTCAGCTGCGAGGGCATCGGACAATTGATCGAAGCTGCATCGGCGCCCAGCGTTCTCCGAGACGCGGTCCGGCTTCCGCCGCACCGCTCCTCAGGATGACGTGAAATCTTGATGGCATTAACAGAATGTCGTCATCCTGAGGAGCCCGCGAAGCGAGCGTCTCGAAGGACGCAACACACCGATCCAGCGAATCACCGTTCACCCAAAGGCCTTGCGCAGCAGCGGAACGACTTGCTCGGCGTACAGCTTCAGGAACCGGGCCTGGTCCGGGCCCGGCGCGTGGAATACCAGATGTCGAAAGCCAAGCTCGACATAAGGCCGGATCTTCGCGACCTGCTCCTCCGGGTCGCTGGAGACGATCCAGCGGCTGGCGGCGCGGTCGAGCGGCAATGCGTCGGCGAGCCGCTCCATCTGCATCGGGTCCTCGACCCCGACCTTCTCCTCCGGCGACAGCGCCAGCGCCGCCCAGTGCCGGGTCAGTTCCTTCGCCTGCTGCGCGTCGGTGTCGAACGATACCTTGACCTCGATCATCCGTTCGAGGTCGGCGCCGCTGCGGCTGGCCTTGGCCATCCCCTCGTTTACCTTGTCGGTCAGCTCGGTATAGAGCTCCGGCTTCTTGCCGCTGGTGCAGATGAAGCCGTCGGCGATCTGGCCGGCCATCTGCGCCGCCAGCGGGCCGGAGGCGGCGATCCAGATCGGCACCTTCTGCTTCGGCTTGTCGTAGATCGTCGCGTCCTTGGTCCGGTAGAACTGGCCTTCGAAGGTGACGCGGTCCTGGGTCCACAGCGTATTGATCAGCCGCACCGCCTCGCGCAGCCGGTCGCGGCGCTCCTTGGCGCCCGGCCATTCCATCGCGGTCGATGGCACCTCGTTCAGCGACTCGCCGGTCCCGACCCCGAGCACGACCCGGCCGGGATACATCGACCCGAGAGTGCCGAAGGCCTGCGCCACAATCGATGGGTGGTAGCGGAAGGTCGGCGTCGCGACGCTGGTGCCGATTGCGACGCGCCGGGTGCGGGCGCCGAGCGCGCCGAGCCAGGCGAGCGAGTTCGGCGCGTGCCCGTCGGTGTGCTTCCACGGCTGGAAATGATCGCTGACGAACACCGAGTCGAAGCCGACCTCTTCGGCCAGGCACGAGAAGTCGAGGAGTTGGCTCGGCCCGAACTGCTCGGCCGAGGCCTTGTATCCCAGTTTCAGCACGTCACGCTCCTGTAAGTGGATTCACCACAGAGGCACAGAGGACACGGAGGGAAAATTCTGGTTCGCATTCGATATCGCGGGCGATCGAAGCAATGGAAGCGAGAGCGGGATATCAGATTCGAAAGGGGTCCAAAGTCTCTGCGCTCTGTGTCTCTGTGGTGAAATTTCAAGTCAAACCTTGGCCAGCACGTCCTCGCGGAAGCGCCGCATGTTTTCGATGACGGTCTGCGCGGTGTTGCCGTCGAAGCTGAAATCGACAGCGATCACGCCGAGATCGCGAAACGCGCGCAGATCGCCGACGATCGCCGCGTCGTCGCCCGAGAACAGCCGGCGGTCGCCATTGTCGGCCTTCTCGGGGATCGCGGCGCCGCGCTGGGTCACGCGATAGACGAGGCTGATCTCTTTCGGGTCGCGGC
>Ga0102924_1006547_pt1 | contig 10909 bp, 8 predicted proteins | sample PaiPotPPM11metaG_FD_80116 | JGI IMG/M metagenome (GOLD analysis project Ga0102924, IMG submission 80116) | Iron sulfur acid spring bacterial and archeal communities from Banff, Canada, to study Microbial Dark Matter (Phase II) - Paint Pots PPM... ...
AACGCTTGGTCGCATTGAGATTGTAGATCAACCCGAGGAGATCATCGAGACATCACGCAAGAAAAGATCTATCCTTCCTCTTGCCCTCCTTATTGGCGCGCTCGTTACCTTCGTTGCCCTGCGCAGCCGCGCCCGCAAAAATTAGTTTGACGCATCAATCAATCATATACCTGGTAGTCTAAGCCTCCACTGTCCACTACGAAGGTTTAGACTACCAGGTTCATGTATAGACGACCTTACTCAAAGCAAGCATAACGTAATACCAACATGTCCCGTAACGGAATGCCGTTGCTTATGAGCGGTGGTTGTATATAAGAAAAGAAATCGTGCAGTAAACGCACGAGTAGCGTAATGTCGGACGATAACTCTAGAGAGATAGTCATTTTACGTGCAATTCTCATCCATGCTTAGCACATGGTCTATGTAATAGCTACTCGGCAGTCTTACCACCATCTACCGGGATGACCTGACCGGTAATATAGCTGGCACCCTCGGAAGCCAGGAAGAGTACCGTTGGAGCAAGCTCACCGGGTCGCCCAATGCGTTTCATGGGCGTTGCCTGTGCAATGACCTGTTCACTACGGTCCAGAATCGCTGCTGTCATACGCGTACGAAACATGGCAGGCGCGATGGCATTGACACGCACTCCACGTGCTCCCCACTCTAATGCTAGCGATCTGGTCATATTAATCACTGCTGCTTTGCTGGTATTATAACCCACTGTATTTAACTGTCCTCCGCCAAGACCAGCAATCGAGGCAACATTGATAATCGCACCGTGTTCACGCTCCAACATATGCCGCCCGACAAACTGCGACATGAGAAATGTCCCGGTGATATTGGTCTCCAGAACCTGTTGCCAGCGCTCAAGTGGCATCGCTTCGGCGGGCGTCCCCCAGGCCTGACCAGCGTTATTGACCAATACATCGATCTTGCCATACGTTGTCAGCACGGTACTCACAACACGCTCAACATCCTCAACGAATGTAACGTCACACACATACCCCTGTACCGTGATCCCTTGCTCCTGAAGCTCCTGTGTGGCAGACTGTAACCACTGATCCCGACGTGCAGTAATAATAACCGTAGCCCCTGCTCGTCCAAAGGCCTGTGCAAACTCAAAACCGAGACCCCGCGAACCACCAGTAATAATGACAACCTCACCAGTAAAATCAAATGTAGCTGAACCCATAGAACCTCCTCATCTGTACGACAGCGTAACAGAACATTCATTTGTATCACACAAAAATAGTATGTGCCTCTGGTATGAAATTTGTCTGCTCTCTGGTTTGCACGAGACAACCACTACATGCTATCATCACGTTAACAGCTATCATTGTACTATATGTTGACGTTGCAACGTTTCGTCACAATTATTGCCACAGGAGCAAAGAGCCATCACTACGCAGCCAATAAAAGTAGAATTTTCAGTGAATGAGGAAGATCTGGAGCACTTAGAAGGTTTACCCTGGCAAAGTGAACTCAACGATTGGCAGGACCAGGAGCATGTACAGTTACTGGTTGTACGCCGAGGTGACTCACGCCACCCTGTGATCTTCGTCGAGCGCTCAGGATTGCGCTACGCTATTAAAGAGACAACACCACGTATGGCCGAGCGCGAGATACGCAATCTTCAAGAGGTCGCGCAACGTGGCATCCCTACACTCATCCCTGTCGGAACGGTACTCGTGAAGGCACCACCAATCGTTGTGGAGATACCTGGGATGCCGGGGATGCGGGATTATATCAATGGCGATCGCGGCTATACTGTAACGCGCCTGGCTCCACGCGTCGTTCCACATGTATTACTCTACCGTCTACCCCTGACCAGGCGTATCAAGCAACGTCTGCTGGATGCGGTAGCGATACTGATGGTTTCGATGCACGAGCATGGCATCTACTGGGGAGATCCTTCATTAGCTAACGCATTGATACGTATCGATGGTAAGATCATTACGGCAATCATGGCGGATGCGGAGACGGCTGAGCTCTTCCCAGGCGAACTCAGTGAAGGCTTGCGCGAACAGGATCTCGCACAATTTGGCGAATCGTTGGCCTGGCAGGCTGAGGATCTACGTATCGCAAAGGGCTTGCCCGAGGATGCAATGGTATTGGACGATACAGATTACAACTATTTTTGTGGTCGCTATCGTGTCATACGTAAAAACCGCGCCCTGGCAAAGAACCAGCATACCATCAACCTCAATGAGATCTACACGCCAGAGGGTTTTCTCCAAACGCTCAATGATCTTGGCGGTCCATTGGTGGAACGAGCGGGCGAGACAGTACGTCGCCTCTTTCCTACCAGACCTGGCTGGTATCAGCAACGCATCTATGAGATGCTACATGTTACTATTCCAGGCCCCTACGCACGCCGCTTCTATAACCTCATCCTCGGACATCGAGATATCATGGCGAAGAACGAGGAACGCCCTGTCAGTATCGAGGAAGCCGCACATGACTGGTACGAACGCTACCATCTTCCAACGATCCTGAGCCTACGCCAGCGCCTTACCAACCACCAGAACCCGATGCAGGCCTATTTTGAGATTATGCAATATAAATGGGATATGAGCATGAAGGCTGGTTATGAGATCCCGCTCGAAGAGGCCATGAATGCCTGGGCAGCAAAGCATACACGTAGAAAAAGTATACGATACAGTCCTATCAACCACAGCGGTCACACTACCCCGCAAGACCAGCAACAAGTAGTCGAGCCTCTCCTACCTCCCGAACAGGATCTGATTGAAGGCGATGAACTCGATCCATTGCTCTCGACAGCCGAACGCCCTCTGGTACACCTGGACAGACCACAACTGGAGAAAAAGTTACCCGAGCTTTTGCAAAGAGATCAAGAAAGTGAGTGATTGGGAAACCATCCTCTTCACATACAAAAAACATGACCGCATAGATTGCAGCCATGTTTTTTTGTATGTGAAAGATTACTCGTCAACAATATCCCCATCTTCTCCCAGCAACTCTCTCTCGTCAACCTCTTCCGTATCTTCGACCTTCTCGCCCTCTGCGACTTTGAAGGCCAGCATGTTACCACGAATCTGCTCTTCAATAGCGGTTGCGACATCGGTATTCTGGCGCAAGAACTCTTTGGCATTCTCACGGCCCTGTCCAAGACGAATATCACCGACAGTAAACCAGGCACCGCTCTTCTTCACAAGGCCCATCTCCAGACCCAGATCGAGCAAGCCACCTTCACGTGAGATACCTTCGTTGTACATGATATCAAATTCGGCTGTCTTGAAAGGTGGCGCAACTTTATTTTTGATGACACGTACACGCGTACGGTTACCAACGACGTCGCTACCTTGCTTGATCGAGTCGGTACGGCGAATGTCGAGACGCACAGAGGCGTAGAACTTCAGAGCCTTACCACCAGCAGTGGTCTCTGGATTGCCAAACATAACACCAATCTTCTCACGTAACTGGTTGGTGAAGATAACAGTGGTATGTGAATTATTGATGGCACCGGTCAGCTTACGTAACGCATGACTCATCAGACGAGCCTGCAAGCCAACGTGTGAGTCGCCCATCTCGCCTTCAATCTCTGCACGCGGCGTCAATGCAGCCACCGAGTCGATAACTACAACATCGATCGCATTACTGCGGACCAACGAGTCTACGATCTCTAGCGCCTGCTCACCTGTATCCGGCTGTGAAATATACAGGTTGCTGATATCGACACCACACTTGGCCGCGTAGGAGGGATCCATGGCATGCTCGGCATCTATAAATGCTGCATAACCACCAGCACGTTGCGCATTCGCGATAACATGATAGCAGAGCGTCGTCTTACCAGATGACTCTGGGCCATAAATCTCAGTAACACGACCACGAGGTATACCGCCGATACCCAGTGCCAGGTCTAGAGAGATTGAGCCGGAGGGGATAGCTTCTACCTGCAATTTAGCCGAATCACCAAGTTTCATAATCGAACCTTTACCGAACCGACGCTCAATCTGGGATAAAGCCAGGTCAATAGCTTTTTCACGATCGGTCATGGCTACGTTGTTAGTTGTCGCCGCACTCGCACTCGCTGCGTTCTTTTCCTTCTTACTTAATGCCATTACTTCTCTCTAACAGAGCATATAACAAACAACCCGCATAAGATTGCTCGTCACCTGACCCTGTCTTCCTCCTTTTTTCAATCCTCTTAAAGGGCTGCTACGTAACTCTATCTACTACAGTATACAAACTCAGTACAGAGGTAAAACGTGCTCTCTCTCCCTATGTACTCAGGGTTTTACATCGTTACACTATATTATTCTCAAATAGAGGCGAAAAACCGGAAATTATTCTCTCCTGGTACTATTCTTTCATGAGGTAGAACAAGTGTACCATAGCCGTTGTGATGCTGTCAAGCAATGCATTACAGGCACTCTTTAAGGTGGTTGAAAGCAGGAAGGGAATGTCCAGAGCAGACATTCCCTTGTCAATTTTGCTGGCTTAGAGGTCGCGTCGCCCCTCGATGGCACGACTCAGTGTACCTTCATCAGCGTATTCGAGGTCGCCACCTAATGGCAGGCCACGCGCTAACGTAGTCACACGCAACTGCGGAACTGCAAGCTCGCTTTTAATGCCATCCTTGATGACGCCAGCGGTATAATCGCCTTCAAAGCCGGGATTGGTGGCGAGAATGACTTCATGCACCTTTCCATCGGCCAGACGCTTAAAGAGTTCGTCGATACGAATATCTTTACGCCCAATGCCATTAAGCGGCGAGAGCGCACCGTGGAGCACGTGATACAGCCCTTTGTACGCACCGGTCTTCTCCAGAGCCAGCACATCGAGTGGCTCCTCAACGACGCAGATAGTCTCCTGGTCGCGACCTGGATTGCTACAGATAGAACAAGGATCGGTCTCTGTAATATTGTAGCAACGTGAGCAGTAGATGATGCTCTCTTTGAGACGCAGAATCGCCTCAGCCAGACGACGAGCCTGGTCATTGGGACTACGCAAAATATAGAAAGTCAGGCGCTGTGCGGTCTTCACACCGACACCTGGCAGCTTGGAAAGCTCTTCCACCAGCGCTGCCACCGGAGCTGCAATATCACTCATACTTTAGAACATTCCAGGGATGCGCATACCGCCAGTTGCGTTGGAGACCAGCTTCTGCTGCGCTTCGGTCGCACGATCAAACGCGTCCTTTGCAGCGGCCTTTACCATCACTTCTAGCTCTTCGATATCTTCCGCACTAAATGCTTCTGGATCAATCTTGACGTCTGTGAGCTCGAATTTCCCACTCATGGTGATCGTCACAGCACCACCACCAGCGGTTCCAGTAAACAGCTTTGACTCCAGGTCCTCCTGCATCTTCATCAATTTTTGCTGCATCTTTTGAATTTCACGCATGTTCATGGGGACGTCAACTCCTTACTTTGGTTGAATATCTTTAATTTCAGCTTTAAACAAACGTAACGCTTCCGCTATAACAGGATTGTTACGCACCTGCTTTTCAATGGTTTCACGACGCGTCCCTGTATTCAAAGACGCGGCATTGACCCGATCATTTCTACTAGTAGTATTCTCGCTCACAGGTGTATTTCTGGCAAGTACCCCTGACTGTGACGAAAGCTCGATGCGCGGTTCCAATACTGGATCCGGCTGCACACTCCTGGTTACCGCTCTCTCGGCCAGACGTCGAGGCGGCACGATCTCCGTCACTGCTGTCACCTCAAGCACATCAGAAGACTGCGGTGGAACACGATACGGAGGTGCTACTGGTGCCTCTGCCACAGAGACTGCTGCGAATCTGGGTGCCAGTGGCCCAACCGATGTATGGCTACTACTCTGTTGAGGTGGAACGTCATGTGGCGGCGACACGTGCGCAGATGGAGGGGCCGAGCTACTTAAAGCTGACGGCGCTGATCCATCAGGCAATGGTCCACCAGGACGAGGCACAGGAGCAGAAGATGCAGGCGGAGGATTATAAGGCGTATTGGGCGGCAACAAACGAACTTTGCATTCCCGCTCCAGCGTTATCTTCAACGCCCAATGAATCGTCTCTTGATACTCTTCGTTCTGTAGGGTCTTAAAATGGAAATCTGCATTCGCTAAGCAGACGACGATCGGCAGTTCGTAGGTTCCCTCAACACCCACAATCGCATAGCCGGAGAGCAGGGCAGATATCTTCGCACCATCTTTACGGGTACGTACACGACGACGCACAAGCTCCCAACGTTCTTTTACATCCTCAACCGTCAGTGAGATCGCGTTAGATACAGCGGCTGGTTGCATCGCTGGTACAATGGGCGGTGGAACAGATGCGCCCGTTCCCAGATTTGCTACTGGTCCAGTACCATTCCCATTCAGGTTGATCTGCGGCACACCATTACTAGGGCGAACGGCATGGTTGATGTTATTATTTGTGTGCTGCTGTGTATATTCGCGCTGAGCCGGAGGCGCCGCTGGCGGTGGTGCCTGGTAGCTCTGCGACGGCTGCGGGCTCTCCGATATACTATCCTGGAGATCGATGCTGTCATACTCTGGTGCCTGCATAGCGGACGGTGGTGTCAGCGGTATTGATGGTGTTGATGGTACATGCGGCATCGATTGTGACGCACGCGCAGGCGACGTGTTCATCTGGTGAGGACCAGCCACAGGACTCTGCAGTGTTGGATAGGTCGTAGCCTGCTGCTGCGGCCCTTCCTGGGCACGCTGGTGGATCTCAATGCAGTTAAGAAATGCCAGTTCCAATCCAAGTTGTGGTGTCGCCTGGCTCCTCAGTAAGAGCTCGTTTTGCGCAAAGATACGTGCGCACTCGGTCAGTTCTGGCAGGGTAAAACGTCTGGCAAGCTCAAGGATCTCTTTGATCTCATCATCTGTATTCTCAAGGATCGCTCCGACGTTAGCACCTGCCTTACCCAGCATCATTGCCCGCCAGTATTCTGCAACCTGCGTATTGATCTGACGCAGGTCAGCACCCGCCTCAGTGAGATCGTTGATCAAATGCAGGCCAGGCGGGCTCTCTAGATCAGCGATATGCACAATAAACTTCTGGATCGCACGCGGATCTGCAACACCAAGCATGGCCTGAATCTGTGAAAGATCGATAATGTTGCCCGCATACGCAATCGCCTGATCAAGCAAACTCAGGGCATCACGCATACCACCAGAGGCTGCACGCGCAATCAATTCAGCAGATCCGGGTCGCAGCTCAACATGCTCTTGTTGGGCAACAAAATATAAGCGATCTACCAGTTGACGCAGGGTAAAACGTTTGAACTCGAAGCGCTGACAACGTGAGAGGACTGTCGGCAGCATCTTATGTACATCGGTTGTCGCCAGAACAAAGATAGCATATGGTGGTGGCTCTTCAAGGGTTTTCAGGAGCGCATTGAATGCCTCGGTCGTCAGCATATGCGCCTCGTCCAGAATGTATACTTTATACTTTCCGGTGGTCGGTGGCATCATGACCTTATCGCGCAATTCACGAATACTATCGATACCGCGATTGGAGGCCGCATCGATCTCGCTCACATTGAATGAGCTCCCATTCGTGATCTCGCGACACTGATCACAGACATTACAAGGCTCACCGTTCTGAGGATTCTGACAATTAATGGTTTTTGCTAAAAGACGAGCGGTACTGGTCTTGCCTGTGCCTCGGGGACCGGTGAAGAGATAGGCATGTGCGAGTTTCCCGCTGATAAGACCATTCTTGAGGGTACGTATGACCGGCTCCTGACCAACCATGTCGGAGAAAGTTTGAGAGCGCCACTTACGGTAGAGTGATTCTGAGGCCATATTAAAAACTCCCGCCTATGTATTCCTCATGACGGGCCATGTGCCCACCCGCGACCAGGAGAGATGATGATGGTATCGTTGCAACTGGGAGATCCTTGCGCCCTCCCACAAAATAGAACAGCCTGCATAAAAAAGAGATACAAAGGATAGATGACATGAAAAACCGATTTTCGCTCGGTCCTGCCGATTAGCGTAACCAGGCGACCCTGAGTCACCCAGAGAGGTCCATTTACCGTTGCTTCCTCACGGTCCTGGCGGGGTTCACAAACATCTGCCGCTCAAGACCCGGTTACGCCAATCGACAGGACCGAATAAAAATCGGTCCATCCTACGAGGTTTTGTGCCTGAAATCTGTGCTTCGCCGTTCCTCGTGGGATGGCCTTATTCTACACCTGAAGGGCACATTGTGTCAAGAGATATAGCGACCAATTAGTAATTGATAGCGCTCTTTCAGTTCATCAGTAATCAGCGCGGGATCGGTCATGATGGCATGGTCCAGTGCACTGGCACATCCACAATGCTGCTGCGTTCGGTCAGCTGGCAAGGAGTGCGCCAGGCTACGTAGAATACGTTGTGCATTCGCAACATTGGCACTCAAATTCGCAATCACCATATCGACGGTGACAGCCTCTTCACGCCAGCAGTCATAATCGGTGATACAGGCAATAGTTGCATAGCAGATCTCAGCCTCACGCGCCAGCTTCGCCTCGGGTAACGCCGTCATTCCGATAACATCCATACCCAGTTTGCGATTGACATTTGATTCGGCCTTCGTTGAGAAGAGCGGCCCCTCCATACAAGCATAGGTACCACCATCATGGACTTTGACATCGGTCAGGTCCTGACCCGCTGCTAAGATCAATCCACGTAACGTCGAACAATAGGGATCAGCAAATGAGCAGTGTACTACAAGGCCACCATCATAGAAGCTATTGACACGGCTTTTGGTACGATCGAAGATCTGATCAGGGATCAGCAAGTCACGAGGAGCAACATCCTCACGCAAGCTACCGACCGCACTCACACTGATAATCCATTCGACGCCCAGACTCTTCAGCGCCCAGATATTGGCACGAGCAGGCACCTCAGAAGGACTATAACGATGACCGCGACCATGACGCGGCAAGAAGGCCATCGGCACCCCATCAACATTGCCGATAGTAATCACATCGCTAGGACGACCAAAGGGTGTCTCGATGGCAACCTCAACGGTATCTGTCATTCCCTCCATATTGTAAAGACCACTACCACCGATCACACCAATCTTTGCCTGTACCATTACTCTATCCTCCATGAAGCTTATACTGCGTATCCAAGTCAGTAGCATTGGTTTTTCGAAATAAGATCACAGCAAATGCATCAAAGCCAGACGAATAGAATATGTACTTTCGACTCTTCTATCCGTCCTTGCTTTGTAAGAGTAAAGCCTGATGTTGCCAGACTACGCCTTGATGCGTATATACTGGCGTTTACCAGCTTTCAATACCGCATTATCAGTAACGGCCACAGTATAGTTCGGGTCGGTAATGCGCTCGCCTTCGCTATCGTCAGGCCCAAAGAGCGTTACACCACCCTGCTTAATGAGGGTACGAGCCTCATTGTTGCTGTTCCGTAGTTTTGCTGCGACCAGTAGTTCAACGATATTGGTCGGTGCGCTTAGCTGGTAGTCAGGAATATCGGTTGGCAGCTTACGCTCGGAGAACTGGCGAATAAAGGCCTCTTCACCCTCTTGAGCAGCGGCAGCGTTATGAAACTCGGTTACGATCTCACGCGCCATACGCAGTTTGACGTCACGAGGATTCAGTGTCCCATCGGCCATCTTGCGCTCAAACTCATCTAACTCTTCATTCTCGACGCCAGTCAACGCTTCAAAGTACGTACGCATCGTTGGATCGGGCAGCGACATCAGTTTCCCAAACATATCGTTAGCCGGAGCAGTTATCGCAATATAGTTATCCAGCGACTTACCCATCTTCTTCACGCCATCCAGACCAACGATAAGGTTCATTGTCAGGATCTGTTGGGGTGCCTGACCAAAGATTGGCTGCAACTCGCGACCCACCAGCAGATTAAAGGTCTGGTCAGTCCCACCAAGCTCAACATCAGAGCGTAACGCGACCGAGTCATAGCCCTGGAGCAAGGGATACATAAACTCAGCCAGCGAGATCTCAACACCGCTGCGATAGCGTTTCGAGAAATCGTCCCGCTCAAGCATTTGAGCTACTGTCTTATAACTCAGCAATTTGATCGCGTCACCAAGGTTGAACTGATCGAACCACTCGGTCTGATAGCGAACCTCGGTCTGTGTAGGATCAACAATCCTGAAGAACTGATCCAGATAGGTCGCTGCATTCGTTTTCACTTGCTCCGCAGTCAACGCCTTACGCGCCTCCTGTCGACCGCTAGGATCACCCAGACGTGCTGTCCAGTCACCAATAACCACGACAGCCTTATGACCCATACGCTGGAACTCGCGTAGCTTACGAAAGACCACGGCGTGTCCGATGGTCAGATCAAAGTGCGTCGGATCAACGCCCAGTTTGATACGTAATGGCTCGCCTTTATTGCCTTCAAGCAGCAATCGCCGCAGTTCAGGCTCCTTTTCAACCTGCGCGACACCGCGCTTTAGTAAATAGTCAATCTCTTTTTTTGTCGGTTGCTGTTTGAGCGCCACTCGCGAATCCTCCCAAATGTACATGCGTTCAGGGAGGGCTTGTGCTATTCCACGCCCCCCGTTTATGGGCATTGTAGCAGAAGATAAGAGAGCCGTCGAGATCAGAAGACCTGATAGGGGAGCTATCAAGGTTTCTAACACTTCTCTTATGCTTTACTATCATTCCTCTAACACTTCTCTTACGCGCCTCTAATACAAACTGCGCTATAGTAATGCCAGAGACAAAAACGATCTGACAGGATTGGATAAAGCAAGAGAGAGAGTACTACATACCCTCTCACACTACGACATAAATACAGTCACTTTAAGATAAAGCAGGAAAAAGATTGAAAAAGGAGTTATCATCATGGCAAACATTAACCGCTACAATCCGTTAAACGAGATGGTATCACTGCGTGAGGCAATGGATCATCTGTTCGAGGAAAGCATCATCAATCCTCGTCACTCGAACGTCCTGAACAACCGGGGCTATGC
>Ga0102924_1006549_pt1 | contig 10906 bp, 9 predicted proteins | sample PaiPotPPM11metaG_FD_80116 | JGI IMG/M metagenome (GOLD analysis project Ga0102924, IMG submission 80116) | Iron sulfur acid spring bacterial and archeal communities from Banff, Canada, to study Microbial Dark Matter (Phase II) - Paint Pots PPM... ...
ATGCACGGGGCGGCGGCGCCGAGCACCACAGCCGCGGTCCCGAGGAAGACGCCCGTCGCCGCGAGCGGATGGACATCGGACGCGACGTGCTTCAAGAGGACCGAGTAGAGCGAGGAGACGACCACCGACGCGAGGACCAGCAGGACGCCGGCGCCCTGGGTGCGAGAGACCTCGAGGCGATCCGCGAAGACGGCGCCGATGCCCAAGAGGGCGACGGCCGAACCCGCGAGGGCGCGTCGCGACACGGCCTCCACGCGTCCGAGCGTCGCGATGAGCGCCGTGCACAGGGGGAACGTGCCGTAGATCACAGCCGCGAGCCCGCCGGAGATGCTCTGCTCGCCGGCGTATACGAGGCCGTACCCGAGCGCGCTCAGGGCACCGCACGCGACGAGCGCGCCGAGTTGCCGCAGAGACCGCGGGCCGGGCCGGCCCCAGCCCATCGCGTACAGCGCGCCCAGGATCGCGCCGGCGATCGCGAAGCGAAGCGCGGCCGCCTTGAACGTCGGGTAGCCGCCGCCGCCGATGCAGCGGCGGATCGCGAACCAGGTCGTCCCCCAGATTAAAGCGCACGCCGCATAAACGATCCCCGTCAGCATCGAGGCATGGCGCTCCCGGCTCGCGGCTCAATCCCGGGGCGCCGATGCGGCGCAGCAGCGGAATCCCGTCTCGGTGCCCTTGTAGAACCGGTTGTGCCCCGCTTGTTCGTCGCGGCAGGCGTGCTTGCCCGGCTGCCACCAGTTGCCCTTCTGCACGACGGACGACCCCTCGGGGTGCCCGTCGACGCTCACCCACTCGGCGACGTTGCCCGCCATGTCGACGAGTCCGAACGGGCTCACGCACGCGGGATGCGATCCCGCGCGGGTCCGCTCGTCGCGTAGTCGCCAGGGCTGGCCGTCCACCAGGAGGTCCGTGTGGTCGGCGTTGCAGAGGGCGGCCGCACGCTGCCAGCCGTACGGGTAAGGGCGCATGTCTTCGCCTTCGCACGCGAACGTCCACTCGCTATCCATGCAGACGCGGGCGCCGTCCGCCTCGCACGCGCGCTTCGCGTCCGTCCACGACTGGACGTTCAGGGGTAGCCCGGTCGACGCCTCCGTCCGCTCGCGGCGATCGATGCAGAAGCGCTCGTGCACGCGGGGGGCGAGGCAGCGCGCGGGGCGCTCGTATTCGGCGCAACGGTAGCGGTGGTAGCGCCCGGGGGGATCCATCCAGCGGAGGCACCGCTGTTCGACGCGCGGACACCAGTCGCCGTCCACGAGCACCATGTCCGCCGGGCATTCTTCCGCGCGCGCGGTCGAGTCGACCGGGGCGGTCGCGCTCGGACGAACGGTTTGCCGGGTAGCCATCCTCTCGGCAAGCGCCGTTCGACCCGCGCCGGGCGCCGCGCCTTCGGGACGGGCCATGGCCACGGCCATCGACGCGGCCGCCGCGCCTCCCGCGAGAAAAGCCAGGTTGCGTGCAGGAGACAGCGCGCGCACCCCTCTTCCTACCGCAGCACCGCGGGATGGACCAGCCCAAACGGAGGACTTTTGCCGTAGCTTCCTACCCCAGAACGCACGCGCTCCGTAGCGGATGGGCGTGCGGGATGGGTGCGCTGCTATCCATAACGAACGCCAAGGATCGTGAGCTCCACCTCGCCGCTCGGGCGGCGGAGCAAGACCGCATCGCCGCAGCGCTTGGAGAGCAGCGAGCGGCCGAGCGGCGAACGCCACGAGATATGGCCCTTGTCGAGGTCTATCTCGTCCTCGCCCACGATGCGGTAGGTTGCCCGCACGCCCTCCTCGTCTTCCACTTCGACGAACGCACCGAAGAACACCTGCTGGACCCCGTCGGTGCGCGGCTCGACCACAGTCGCGCTCTCCAGCCGCTTGGTCAGCCAGTGAATGCGCCGGTCGATCTCGCGAAGCTTTCGCTTGCCATAGATGTACTCGGCGTTCTCGCTCCGGTCGCCCTGGGCGGCGGCGTCGGCCACCTCTTGCACGATCTTCGGCCGTTGGCTCGAGCGCAGGTTGGCCAGCTCTTGCTGCAGCTTCTTCGCGCCCTCGCGCGTCACGTAGTTCGGCGCGCGCTCGCTCATGCGAGCAGGACGTCGAGCGCGTAGGGTGGGGGGACGCTCGCGAGCTCCGCGACCGCGAGCGCGATAGCCCGCCGAGACGCGCGCGGAGGGATCGCCAGCATCGCCCACCGAGTGCCCTTCGGGCGGCCCCAGACGCGCCCCGACTCGATGCGCATTCGCGAGGCGCCCTCGCAGATCGCGACGGTGGTGCGCTGCGGGCGAACGATGTCGAGCGCGTGGCGCGCGAAGGCGGCGCGATCGAAGGTCTCGTCGCTCGTCTCGTCGACGGCTTCTTCGCGCTCGGGCGCGATATGCAAAACGTTTTCCGGCTTGCGTACGAACGACATTGGGGGCAGGCGAGGCGCTCAGCGAGCGCGCAGTTCCAGTTCCAGATAGTAGCTGACCAGGTCTCTCTCTTTGTGCCCCATCGCGACGAAACGCAAGACTCGGCCGATCGGCCATATACGGAGGACTTGCGCCGCTCCGCTACGGCACGGCACGAGCATCGACCACTTGCCCGGCTCCGGGGACTCGAGGTCCACCCATCGGGCGCCCAGGTGCCGGCTGAGGAGCTCGGCGAGGAGCGCCGCCACGCGCATGACTTCGCGCTCCTCTTCCGGCGAGCGGACGCGCCCGTCGGACAGCGCCTCGCGGAGGTAGCGCTGTGCGGTCTCGAGCCCCTCGAGGTCGCTGCGCAGCTCGATCCCGTGGCGGACGCGGAGCTCTCGCGCGAGCTCGCGCGCCAGGTACGTGAACGACAGGCGCGCGGCGCCCGGGGTGCGCGGCACCTCGTCGAACGGCGGCGGTTCGGCCTTGAGCCCTGGCGGCAGCGCGAGGGCCTCGACGCGCTCGATTTCGACGTCGGCAGAAGGAGGCCACGAAAGGGGCGTGTCCGAGCGCGTCTCGAGCCGATAGGGAGGCATGGACGCGCCAGCAGGCATCGAGCGCCGCGGTCCGCCGCGCGGATCCGCGGGGCGCACCTGCGGGTCGCTCGATTGCGAGGGGCGCATCGGAGGCATGGGCGAGCGCGGCGTGCTCGACGCTCGGTCGCTGCCCGGCGCGCTTTCGGGCCGCAATTTCGACCCGGTACTCCCGCTCGACGGGGGGATGTCCGGACGCGACGACCTCGTCGCCGGCGCCGTCGACTCGGGCGAGGCCTGCGAGGTCGGCGTCGCGGCATGGGCCATGCTGGACGATGACTGCCCGGCGTCTTCGAGCACCTCGAAGGCGCGCATCCGCAGGTCGTCGCTGGCCATCTTGTTCTCCAGCAGGTCGCGCGCGAAGGCGCGGGCACGCCTCGCGTCTCCTGCCGCGAGCCAGGCCTGCGCCGCCAGCAGCTGCAGTTCGTGGAACGCCGCCATCGACGTCGAGAGCGCCGACACGCGCTCGGCGATCCCCTTCGGATCTTCGGTGCCGTTCATCAGCGCCAGCCGCGCGCGCAGGTACGTCGTCCCGGGCAGCCGCCCGCGACGCCGCTCGAACGCATCGAGGCGATCGCTCACGCCGCTCACGTCGCCCGCGGAGAGCTTCGTCTCGAGCGCCCAGAGCTCGGTGTCCGCCAGGGGCCCGCGTACAGGCGCATCCCGCGTGTCGAGCGCGGCCTCGACCGCGGCCATGCGGTCGCGTGCCGCCGGCATGACTCGCGCGCGATCGCGTGCCCAGTCGACGACCTCCTGCTTGCCCGGGCCAATCTCGCTGCCTTCCCGATCCCGCGGCTTGAGGGCGCGCAGCGCGTTCGATACCGCCGCGGGGGTCTCGAGTGCCACGCGCTTGTAGGTTCGCTCGCCCGGACGCAGCTCGGCGCTGACCTGCGACGTCGCCAGCACGACCGGCGTCTCGTCGTCGCACTCGGCGAGGGCCGAGGCGAGGTGGAGCAGCTGAAGGAACGCCGGGGCGCGCGGCAGCGCCAGGTCTCCCGCGAGCGCGTCGAGGTCGATCCACTTGCCCGCGTAGCGTCCAGTGGTGGCGTCGAACGTGGCTCCCTCGAAGAGCTCGCCCGGTCCGAGCCGATCGAGCACACGGCGAACTGCCGCGCCGCGGGCGTAGGGCCGCGCCACGGCGGCTTTCAGGTTCGCCGCCGTCTCGCGAGCCAGCTCCGCCGTGATGCCCAGCTCGCCGAGACGCGCGCGTGCCGTCGCGGCGATCGTGCGATAGCCGATCTCGCGAATGCGTCCGGGCTCGGTCGCGAGGAGCTCGATCTCGCCCGGATCGAACAAAGCGTATTCCGCCTCCGGTGCCCCGCCCTGGGCAACGAGGACGACAGCTTCGCCGAGCTGGAGCGTGCATCGCGACACGGCGCGAGCCACAGCATCGCGCGCATGGCGACGGGTTTGCAAAAAAGGATGAGGAGCGAACGCAGAAATAAGATCGCGCAGTACAGAGCGCGAAAAGCAGAGCAAAAAGCCCCGGCGGACGGGCCCCAAAAGTAGGGTACGGTCGCGCGGGACGACACGTCTCCGGCTCCGCGAGAGCGTGGTCCAAATTCGACGAAGGGCGGCGGCGATGAAACAGGCGAGCGACGCGATTCTGCGACCCGAACAGGCGGCGTATCTTGACGCACTGCATTCGACGAGCGTGCGAGCGCTCGCTTCCATGGCCGCGATGGCCGCGAGCGGCGGCGCCAGGAGCCCTTTGGCTCACCCGGAAAGGGATCCGCTGCTCGTCAAGATGGAAGCGCGTGCGGCCTCGTGCGGCTACCCGATCAGCGATCCGGAGGTGGCTTGCTTCCTCGCGATCGTCGCGCGCGTCGCGCGCCCCAAGCATGTCGTCGAGCTCGGGACGAACATCGGCTACGGCGCGATCGTCATGGCGAGAGCGGCGGGCGACGGGTCGCGCGTGGCGACGATCGAGTACAACCCCGCCCTCGTCGAGGAGGCACGTGGGTTCATCGCCGAGGCGGACCTGTCGGATCGCATCGAAGTGGTTCAGGGGATGGCGATTCCAGAACTCCAGCGGATCTCGACACCTATCGACATGATCTACATCGACTGCGTGAAGGAGGAATACCCGCGGTATCTGGAGATTGCCGTCCCGAAGCTCTCGCCCCGGGGAATCGTCGTTGCGGACAACGTCCTCTGGGGCGGTGCCGTTGCGATGCACTCGCCTCCGAAGGAGGAGAGGGCGCGCGCCGAGGCGCTCCGCGCCTTCAACGAGAAGCTCGCGTCGCGTCCCGAGCTCTGCGCCGTGGTCCTGCCCCTCGGGGACGGCGTGGCCTTCGCCACGCGCATCTGAGGCTCACCCAGCGGGCGGTCCTGAGGAGGCCTGATCAGCCTCCGACGCCGCCCCGGGCTGGAGCGCGGCCTCGGCGCTGCCAATGTCAGGTGCGGCTCCCGGCGCGGGCTCGCCCACCGGGCGCTTGTACCCGCACTGCTTGTTCGCGCACGCGATCATTGGCTTGAGGCGAGTCCCGCCCATCACGAGGAACGGAGCCTGGCAGTTCGGGCACGGCTCGGTGATCGGCTTCTGCCACAGTTTGAAGTCGCACTTGATGCGCTCGTCGGCGTAGTTCGAGCAACCGTAGAACGTCTTGCCGCCGCGCTTCTTCGGGCGGATCTCGATGAGGTCGCCGCCGCACTTCGGGCACTTCACGCCGAGCGGCACCGGCTTCGCGTTCTTGCACTCCGGGTAGCCCGTGCACGACAGGAACTCGCCGAACCGCCCGCTGCGGATGACCATCGGCTTGCCACACTTGTCGCACGAGATCCCCGTCTCGCGGGGGACGGCCGGCGTCCCGTCGGCGCCGAGGTCGCGCGTGCCCTTGCACTCGGGGTAGTTCTTGCAGCCGAGGAACCAGCCGTTCTTCGACCAGCGCTTGAGCATAACGCCCCCGTCGAGCTCGCACTTCTCGTCCGTCGGCTCGGGATCAGGGTTCCAGCGCTTGCCCTTCTTGCTCTTGTCGAGCTGGCTGCGGAAGCGCTTGTAGAAGCGCTTCAATAGGTCGATGCGCTGCTCCTTGCCCGCCTCGACCTCGTCGAGCTCCTCCTCCATCTTCGAGGTGAACGCGGGATCCATGAAATCGAGCTCGCTGCGCACCAGGCCGTCGACGACGAACTTGCCGAGCGTCGTCGGGCGGAAGCGCGTGCCGTCCATCTTCTCGACGTAGTCGCGCGCCTGCACCTTGCTGATGATCTCGGCGTAGGTGCTCGGGCGGCCGATGCCGCGCTCCTCGAGCTCGCGCACGAGCGACGCCTCGGTGTACCGCGGAGGGGGCTGCGTGAACTTCTGTTCGGTGATGACGCCCGGCGGCGTCACCAGGTGGAGCGCCTGTCCTTCGGCGAGCTCCGGCAGCGTCGCTTCGTCGTTGTCGGCGAGGAGGTCGCGCCCTTCCTTCTCGCGCGCCGCCTGCACGGCACCGTCCGCCGCCGCGCCGTTGCCGCCCGCGGCACCGTTCTCGCCCGCAGCGTCGCCCTCGCCCTCGCCGGCCAGAGGCGCCGCCTTCGCCGGCTCGCCCTTCCCGTAGGCCTCGAGCCAGCCGCTGAACTTGAGGATACGACCGCTCGCGCGGAGGCCGTACTGGGTGCTGTCCTTCGCCGTCGCCTCGATGTCGATGCTCGTCTGGTCGTAGAGGGCGGGCGCCATCTGGCTGGCGAGGAAGCGCTCCCAGATCAGCTTGTAGAGCTTGAACTGGTCGTCCTTCAGGTGCTTTCGCACGCTCTCGGGCGTGAGCTCGAGGGAGGTCGGGCGGATCGCCTCGTGCGCGTCCTGCGCGTTCTTCTTCGACTTGAAGACGTTCGGCTGGGCCGGCACCCACTCCTTGCCGTACTTCTCCGCGATGTGGTCGCGCGCGGCGTTCACCGCATCCGGCGAGAGGCGCGTCGAGTCCGTACGCATGTACGTGATGAGACCGACGGCGCCGCCGTCCTTTCCGAGGTCGATGCCCTCGTACAGGCCCTGCGCGATCTGCATCGTGCGCTTGGCGCCGAAGCCGAGGCGGTTCACCGCGTCCTGCTGCAGCTTGCTCGTCGTGTACGGCGCTGGCGGGTTTCGCTTGCGCTCGCTCTTGGTGATCTTGGCGACCTCGTAGCGGGCGCTCTCGAGGTGCGACCGCACCTCGCCCGCCTGCTCGCCGTTCTTCACCGCGAGCTTCTCGCCGCCGCGCGACGCCAGGCGCGCCACGAACGGGTGCTCGGCCCCGCCGTTGGTCTGCGCGAGCGCCGCGCCGCAGTTCCAGTACTCCTCGGGGACGAACGCCTCGATCTCGCGCTCCCGGTCGACGATGAGGCGCAGCGCGACGCTTTGCACGCGCCCGGCGCTCAGCCCGAACGCCAGCTTGCTCCAGACGAGCGCCGATACGTCGTAGCCGACGATGCGGTCGAGGACGCGGCGCGCGCGCTGGGCGTCGTACAAATGCTTGTCGAGCTCCCGCGGGTGCGCCACCCCGTACTCGACCCCCTTCTTCGTGATCTCATGGAACTCGACCCGCTTCGTGGACTTCTTGGCGGGCTTCAGCTCCTCGGCGATGTGCCAGGCGATGGCCTCGCCCTCGCGATCGGGGTCGGTCGCCAGGAGCACTTCGTCGACGCCTTTCGCGGCGCTCTTCAGCTCCTGCACGATTTTTTCTTTGCCGGGGACGACCTCGTAGGTCTCCTGGAAGCCCTTTTCGATGTCGACGCCGAGCTTTTTGGGCAGGTCCTTGATGTGACCCTTCGAGGCCATCACCTCGTACTTCGAGCCCAAATATTTCTTGATCGTCTTGGCCTTGGCCGGCGATTCGACGACGACGAGGGTCTTTGCCATCCGCGCTTCTCTCTCGGAATTAACCCGCGATATTCATTCGTTAGAAGCCGTCCCGTCGGCGGAAGAACCCGGGTGGGCCCTCTACTACTACGTTCTCCAAGGCGAGCGTCAAGAGCACTGCTGAAACGGTCCCAGCCGAAGCGTGGGCCCGCTCGGTGATTTCGTCCGTGTGCAACGGATCGGATGAGGTCGCGGAAAAGACCACATTTTCGTCGGAAGTTAGCGCGCGGGGAAGCGGGATGATGTGCTGGCGCTCTCGCCGGGACGCTGCGGTCGCGCAACCGCCGCCGAGCCCGAGCGACCGCAAAAGAGCGTCGGTCGAGGTGAGAGGTTGGGCGTTCGTCCGGAGGAGCTCGTGGGAGCCTTCGAAGCGCTCCTTCTTGTACCAGGGCGGCGCCGGAGCGACCCAGAGAGGCTTGCCGGCGCGCCGCGCGCAAAGGGCCGTGTGGAGGGCGCCCGAACGGGCGCCCGCCTGGAGGACGACGACGGCGTCGGCCAGCGCGACGAGGACCTTGTTCCTGGCGAGAAATTGCCGGGTCGCATCGGGGCCGAACGGCCAGATCATCGCGCCCGGGCCCTGGGCGACGGTCTCGAAGAGGTGCGAGTGCTCGGGTGGGAAGCAGTGCAGGCACCCTGTGCCGGCGACGACCCAGGTGCGCCCGCCGCGGGCGAGCGCTCCGCGGTGAGCGGCGCCGTCGATGCCGAGCGCGCCGCCGGAGACGACGACCGCGCCCGCCTGAACGAGCTCGCCCGCGAGATCTCCGGCGTACGCCTCGGCTTCGGGGTGCGCTTCGCGCGAGCCGACGATCGCGACGACGAGAGCGGCCTCGAGGGAGCCGCCGCGCGCGCTCAGTTGAGCGGGAGGGGGGCGCAGCGCCCGCAGGCGCGAGGGGTAGCGCGGGTGCAGCGGCAGGAGGTGCTCGACCGGGGTCATCTCACGCTGACCCATCGGCGGGTGGGCGAGGCGGTTGCCTCGAACGCACCCGAGCCGGCTTCGTGCCTGGCCCTGGCGCCCGTCTGGCTCGCGTCAATTGCCCTTCGAGTAGAGCTGCACCGCGACGTCGCCTGCGCCGGAGTCGGCCACGACGTCGAGCTTGTAGGTGATGGGGCCCGACCCGATGGGGCACATGGGCTGCGGCGGCCCTCCGATGATGGGCTTGTTGTCGTCTGTGAGATCCTGCGCCGACAGAACGCCCGGCGGCACGAAGAGGTAGAGGTCGAGGTCCTTCACCTTCTTCGAGAAGCCGACGATCGAGTAGCACTTGCCCGGCGTCAGTGTGACGTCCGTCTGCAGGTGATCCTTCTCCTTCATCTTGCCCGTCGCGAGCGGCCCGTCGGGCTTCATCCCGGGCGGAAGCTTCATCGCCGCGTCGCGGATGCCCTTGGCGAGGGCGTCTCCGGCGGTCGCGCCGTTCGCCTTCAGCGAGGCCGCCGGTGCCGACTTCGCCGCGTCGTAGATCTTCTGGATCGCGCCCGTGTCGGTCAACAGCACTTGCCCGAGTGGACTCGGCGTCGAGTCGGCCGCGCTCGACGCCTCGGCGGAGGCCGAGCTCGACGCACTGGCTGCGCCCGTCGGCGCCGGCGCAGCCTTGTCTCCCAGCGCCGCCGAGTCCGTAGGCTCTCCGGCTGTGGCTGCGGGCTTGCCGCTGCCGCCCCCGCACGCAACCGGCAGGGCGCCGACGGCAGCGAATGCGCACAGCACGAGGACTCTGGCGGTGGATTGGTTCATGGCGGGCGAGTGTACCGTCACTTCGTCTTCGAGTAGAGCTGCACCGCCACCGCGCCCGAGCCGTCGCGCGCGAACACGTCCAGCTTGTACTGGAGCGGCAAGGCGAGGACGGGGCACATCGGGCTCGGCGAGGAGCCGATGACCGGCGTGTTATTGTGGGTCAAGTCCTGGCCCGCAAGGGTCATGTAGAGGGGCGGCGCGAGGAGGTTCAGATCGAGGTCCTTGACCGCGCCGGGAGCCGAGAAGCCGACCAGCGTGTAACACTTGCCCGCCTGCAGCGTGACCATCATCACGGCGTGCTGGCCGGCGGCGAGATTTTGCTTCAGCTCGTCCCCTTCGGGCTGCATGCCCGGGGCGACCTTCAGGGCGTACGCTTTCAGCCCGGCGTCGGTCAGGTCGCCGAGCGCCCCACCGCCCGGGACCACCGTCCCCTGAAGGGCGGTCTGAAGGCCCTGCAGGATGCCTTGCAGGCTGTTGGGATCCGTCGGCGCAAGCGGCCCCGCGGGCGCCTGCGAGCCCGCCGGCGCGGGCTGCCCGCCGGCCTGCGGTGTGCCCGGCGCGGGGTATCCCGGCTGGGGCTGGGGGGGGTATCCGGGCTGCGCCGGAGCGCCGTACCCGGGCTGAGGGGCCGCATAACCGGGCGGCGGCGCGGCGGCGTAGCCGGGTTGCGCGCCGGGGTACCCTGGAGGGGGCGCGCCAGGATAGCCGGGAGGGGCCTGGCCAGGCGCCATCATGCCGGCGCTCGCGCTGGCCGCCGTGTTGGTGGGCGTATTGCTGCTCCCGCCGCCGCACGCCATCGCCAGCGGCACGACCGCCGCTGCACCGAGCGCCGCGAGCAACCACGTCCTAGCTGTTCGATTCTCGTTCATGGGAAAGCCTCTCCAGGTTGTTCTTTCGGGGGCAGGGTAGCCCCCAGGCGTTGACTCCGGGTTCCCGACTGGCGCCGGTGCGGGCGCTTCCCGAGGCTTGGCCGCGGGAGGCGCGTAACGTGTGCCGGAACGGGCGCGATGGGCGCAGCCACGATACCGCTCCTTGCAGGGACGAGCGAGATCGCGTTGCACCCCCGTCGGACGGGAAGGGCGAACACTCCCATACAACGGAGGCGGGGCCTCGGACCTTACTGCCGGACGAAGTGAAACGGGATGCTCATGGCCTGCGTGCAGCCCATGGCCGGGAAGCGCCAGCCGCGCACCTCGTTCTCGATGCACTTCGCGACGGAGAGCTCGTCTCCCGTAGCCGACACGTTCTGGACGCTGCCGTCAGGATCCACGGTGAGCGACGCGCTGACGTTCGTGGCGAGGCGGTTGCTCGGATTGCGCTCCCAGCACGTGCGCTTGATGGCCGCCAAGTGGGTGGAGACGAACTGCTGGACCTGGCCGGACGAGAAG
>Ga0102924_1006552_pt1 | contig 10905 bp, 11 predicted proteins | sample PaiPotPPM11metaG_FD_80116 | JGI IMG/M metagenome (GOLD analysis project Ga0102924, IMG submission 80116) | Iron sulfur acid spring bacterial and archeal communities from Banff, Canada, to study Microbial Dark Matter (Phase II) - Paint Pots PPM... ...
GCTGACTTGCCGAGAAGCTGCTTCACGCGCGATCTGATACGTAGGGCATCGTCGGCGATAATGTACAATGTATTGCGCGCATCGCCTTCGGGAGCGTCGGTGGACGGAACCTGGTAGATGGCGTCATCGGTCAGCATCTCCAGCCATTCCTCCAGCCTCCATTCGTCGAGCAGCGCGGCTTCGCGGTACAGAAAATCCTCGACCTCTTGCCGGCTTGGCAGTGTATCCGCACTCATGCTGCTTTCCTCCCGCGCAGTACCTCGGCTTCCGTCATGAGCTGATTCCAACGCCGCCAGAACGTGCGCAACTGAAGATCGTCAGTGGCGAGTGGGTGCTCGCTTTTCATGCCGCGCGAGAGATCGGACCATTCGACCTCGCGATTGACGAAGCCGCGCTGACACGATTCGAGCATTTCGACGTCGTCCGGTGTGGCAAATCCGCCCGGCCCCAGGAAGGTCAGGAAGTTGTCGAGCCGCAGCGCCGAATCCTCGGCGGCTTCGTCGATCGGGGCGAGGGCCCATGCGTCGACTTCCATGTAGTCAGGCGAAACCGGATAGAAGGTCCGAATCGTGATCGCCATGATGTCGTTGATGGCCAGGTTAGGGAAAATCACCAGGTTGCGGCTGGTCTCGCAGATACGCCAGGCGTGCTCCTTGCCGAAGCGCTTGTCGAATCGGCGCCGCAGCTCCTCGAAGTGGGTTTTGCGATGCTCGCCGAACGGCGGCGCCCACTGCGATCGGCCTTCCCCACGGGACCTGAAATTCCAGGACCGCGTGGCCATTGCCGAGATCAACCGCCCGCTGATGCTTGCCGAGGCTCTTCATTTCAACGCCGATGTCGTTGAGGTAGCCGAAATATCGCTGATGGAGGGGAAGAGCGTGGTATCCGTCGAAACTATTCTCCGCCAGCAACTTCCAGTTGGCCCGCGCACTGTAAGATTGCTGGCCCGCGACGACTTTCATCCCGACTTCCGACTGGTCGGCGACCAGGTCGAGATACTCTCGCGCGCCGGCAAGATAGTCGTAGAGACTGTCAGCCGCGGGATCGAAGCAGACGAAGATGAAGCCGCGATAGCTGTCGACCTGCGCGGGCGAGGCCAGTCTCAGTTCCGCGCCGGAGAACGCCTCGCTATACGATTCTTCACCAGGAACGCCGACGAGCTGCCCACGCGAATTAAACGTCCACGCGTGATAGGGGCATTGAAACGTCCTCGCGTTGCCCGACTTTTGCCGGCATACGAGAGCGCCGCGATGCGTGCAGGTGTTCAGGAACAGGCGAATTACTCGGTCGTCGCCGCGCACCAGTATCATCGGCCGGCCTGCAACGGTTCGCGCAATATAGTCACCGGCGTGCGGAACTTCGGATTCATGACCGACATAAATCCAGCATCTGCCGAAGAGGCGCGCCCGCTCCTCCTCAAGGCATTTCGGATCAGTGAACGCCCGCCGATTCACGCGGAACAGGCCCGCTTCCCGATCATCGACAACGTAAGTTTTCTCCACGACGAATCTCCTCGTAAGACGCCGTCGGCTTCGCCGGTCGCGTCCGCACTTTGGTCGATCGCGTTTACAGCCGTTTGCTAAATTCAACTACCGGGGTTCAATATTGCGGTTAGAGTTAAAGAAGTTGGTCGGGTCGTACTCGCTCTTGAGCGCGACCAGGCGCTCGTAGTTTGGGCCGTAAGCGGCTCTCACACCCGCGCCGCCCGCGCCTTCAGTGAGATAGTTCAAATACATCGCACCGCCGGCGAAAGGTTTCAGCGCCGCACTCAGCCGCTTTACCCATGCAATTGAGCCTTCGGCCTGATTCGGCTCTCGCCAAGCCGATAAGATTCGCGTGCTGTAGCCCGGTCGCCTGAGTCCAAATGCGGTATGGTCTGACGTTGGGCGGCACACGGCGCCGTGCAAGTAATGCTCAGCTGCGATCCAAAAGCCGGCCGGAGCTTCCGCGATATACTCTGCGATTGTTTTTATAGTTTCCTCACCGAGTTGCGCGATGAACCCGCCTTCGATGGCCATCGATCCTCCAGTTGCTCCAAACTCGGCCAAAGGCCGGATATCGCTCAGAGCCTGCATTTCAAGGTAAGGCATCACGCGGATCCGATCGGCGATAGGTTTGCGGAATCGGCGCAAGGGCTTGAACGCTGCCTCGCCTTTTTCAAGATCGCCGCAGTAGCTCACCGCGAGATTAACGATAGGCTGCGTAATACCGGGTGCGTACGTCATCAGGCCGCAATTACCAATGTCGATAGCGACGTCCAATTCGTCTGGGACACTCATCATATAGTCGTCGAGAAAAGTCAGGATTTCACGGGTATCCGAGATTGGGTACGTCAAGGTGCCACCGAGTATCTGCCAGACGCGATGGAGCCGATATTCAAGAGAGGTTACGATTCCGAAATTCCCGCCGCCTCCCCGGATGGCCCAGAACAGATCCGCGTTTTCCTCCATGCTCACTCGGAACACCCTGCCGCCAGCCCCTATCAGCTCGGCGGACACAAGGTTGTCGCATCCAGCGCCAAGTTTATCCATCAGGCGGCCGAGTCCTCCGCCCACGGTATAACCAGCGATCCCAACCGAGGTGCATTCGCCTAACACCGTCGCCAAACCAAAGGCTTGGGTGGCTCGATCGAACTCACCGACGGTAAGCCCGGAATCCGCACGCGCCGTGCATGTTTCGATATCGACTTGGATGCTTTTCATGCCTGACACGTCAATGACCATGCCGCCGTCGCAGAAGGAGTCTCTAGCCATACTGTGACCGCCGGCACGAACGGCGATCGCGAGCTCATTGGTACGCGCGAACTCGACCGAGCGTGCAACGTCGACTGCTGCAGCGCAGCGCACGATCATTCCGGGGCGTCGCGGATCGAGCATCCCATTCCAAAGTCGACGGGCGAGCTCGTAGCGCTCTTCGCTTGGGTGGATAACTTCGCCGAGCAAACTCGCCTCGAATTTTTTGAGTGCTTCCTCTTTGATTGCATTGCCGGTGGTCGAGACGATCTGCGGCTTCGGATTTGTTTCCATCAGGTCCTCTATGGATGAGTTCGGAACCGAGCGGGAATCGGTTACAAGCGGCCTCACTTTCGGTTGTCCAGCGGGCTTTGTGTACGCGAGACCGAGTGGTCCAAAACTATAGATCGCCGGATCGAATCACGCCGGGTGTGGTGACCAGACTGAGGGGATTTGAACTCCGACTCGATCGGATACCAAAAAGAATGAACTCTATTTAATGAACGGCGAAAGAGGGAGAATCGGGCTACACGTCAGCGCGCAAAGAGATTTTATCGCATCCGAGTCGCAATCACCTGCGCGAACATTACCACCGAAGGAGTGAGGGCCCGACCTGCGCACCGACGACTGCACAGATCGCTATCGCGGCGCCATACCAGATGGCAATGAAAGGAATTGTATCGCTCATGCAAGCCAACCCGTAAGCGGCTGCACCAAGGCCTCCAGCGACGATTCCGGCGATGGCGCCACAAATCCTCAATCGGATTGGCGCACCCTTGCGAAGCGCCCAGATTAAGACTGCCAATGGGATCGCGGAAAAGAACGTGATACAAAGTAGGCAACGCGCCGGAGAGAAAGTGCTCGCTCCAAAAAGCATCTCTCTCCACGTTTGGGGGCGACCAAGGACGAACATCACAAAGGCCACCACAATCGTGGCAACTAAAGGAAACAAGATCACTGGCCAGTGGGTCCCGTTCTCCAAACCAGGACGCATCGATCTGATCAAAAAAGGTACTCCCGCGCCGATCACGCTCAGAGCATAAAGCAGCTTTATCGCCGACCATTCCAGATGAGCGGTCGACTGAAGGTCGGGACGTGGACCGACGGTGGCCAACATCAGGGCAAAAGCAGCCGCCCCACCTGTAACCATCGCCAGAATCAGCGTCTTCTCCAACCGGCCATGGCTCACGCGTTCCAAGTTGGCGCTGAGTGCATCAATAAGCCGATCGGTATTCACGCTCCGCTCTCCTTGCGAACCTGTAACGCCAACGCCTTCAAGCCGCGATGCACGGCCACCTTTACGGCCGACTCCGATATTCCGCATCGCGTAGCCGCTTCGCTCACGCTCAGCCCTTCCAGCTTGACATACTGGATCGCCTTTCTTGCTTTTAACGAAATCTGCGACATGAGCCGGTGCAAATCCAGACCGCTCTCTATCGCTGCCATGTCGCTGTCAGCGGTGAGTTCTTCTGCGCGTTCGATTGGCATATCCTTGAATGAGTATTTGGTGCGCCGGAGATAGTCCAGAAACTTGTAACGCGCGATCGCATGAATCCAGGGCATGAAGGGTTGCGACAGATCGTACGTATGTCGATGGGTATGAACCGCGATCAATACCTCCTGCAGAAGATCCTCCGCTTCTGCAGCCCCATGCCCAATTCGTGCGAAGCGATTCCGATAATAGGCGCGCAGATGTCCCGTCAGCCGCTCGAGAAGCCTGTGATACGCTATCGCATCGCCATCGAGACCGGCGGTCATTAGAGCTCGAAGCTCGTGTTCCTGAGACTGAGCGCGTTCGTCCATCTATGAGCTGCAAGTGATCTCGAACTTTACGCGATTGTGCGAACGCTCTTCTGATTTTTAGGAGCGACAACTGCTTGGACGTGGTGAGTTCTACGTTCCTAGCCGAATTTTTAGCCCGTTCATTGTTTCGGCTTCGTTCGCGCACGTTAATAATACGTCTGCACTACCTACCAACTCCCGCCGGCATGCTCCCCGGCGATACCGGCGATACTCAGGCGATGAGCCATGATGCAACTCTCTGTGTCGCCCACGACGCCATTTGAGTAAAGATTCGAAGGCCTGCAATTTCGTGAAGCCTACCGTCGGCTTGTCTTCGACCGTTGCAGATCTCGGCGGCATGGATGCGACGCCTATGAGCGAGCTGGAAAGCAACATTCGGATCTTACCTGCGTCGGCGGGACGACGGCTGCTGCCCTGTCTTCGCCCGTTTGACGACGAAGCTCACCGCCCACGTGGCGCTTTGTTGAGAATGTCATCATATAGGTAACGAATTCTCACAAAATGCGAGTGCTGGTGTTTTGACGATCGACTGTTACCAGGGGCGACGGTCAGGCGCATCCCAGTATGGCGCCGATTTGAGTTGCGTTTGGACATGGCTCAAATCCGCCGCCAACTGGTCGTATCGGCCATTCTGTAGCGCAGTTTGCGCGGCGCGGAAGTTCGTGTCGGCATCAGGATTGTAGAATGACCTGCGCTCGGCTTCGATGAGATGCCGGCCAACCTGGGCGAGCTGATCCTGCGCCTGGCCGAGTGGTGGGACGACCGCCGCTTGGATCGCTTTTGCCGGCATAGTGGACATCTCCCCTGCAAAAGCCGGTGCGGCAGCTGCGCCGAGCACGGCTGCCAGCGCCGCCCCTGTTATAACCTTGGATAGTTTCATAACTTCACCTCCGTCGTTTTCTTTCGTGCATGCCTGTCGTTCCACCCCTGGATCGCCTCCGGCTTAGGATCGGGCATGCACTATTAGGGATCCTGCACTACCAGGAATCCTGCACTATCAGGAATCCTGTGAAATGCTGATTCTGTCCGGCGCGACAATCGCGGAAATCTTTGAGTCCGATGACCGTACGATTGAATCGAAGACGCTGGAAGGGTGAGCAAGTCGCGTTCCAGCATTGCCGCCACGTAGCTGCGGACTAATTTGCTCCGGGATCGGTGCACGGACTCGCGCAGTGCGAATAGCGTGGCGAAACGCGAGTCCCAAGGTGGACACTCTCAGGCGGGCGCCTCACATGGCTCTTACGTGAGTTGCAAATCCGGCGCGATGACGAAGAAACCAGTCATTTTGCATGCGGCCTGCCGGGTGCAGATGTTGCGCTGACCGAACGGATTGCTATGCAGAACGTAACCGATCCCTGCTCCCTTCCGAACTCACTGATATAGGCTCATCCAAAAGACCATCTTATCGACGCCGTGTTTCGGCGGACGACGTGACGGAGCGTAAATGATTCAAGAACGTGAGAACCGTGAGCCGCCTGGCTCATGCACCAGCAAATGCCACTTGGGCGTGGACTTCGTGATCTGGAGCCGTGAAAATGCGGTGCTGGCAGCACCATTTTGTGAAGCCGCTTTTCACGCCGTATGACTTGCCGGCAATTAAGCAGAGAGAACCCGTGGAATACAACAAGATCGCAGTGCCGGATGGGTTATTGAATCTGAAGAGCATCACTCATTTCAGGCCATATGAAGTATTCCATCAGCGGCACGTCAGCCACGCGCAAAAGCTGTCGGAATTTCTCGCCAGACTGCGCTGGTGCAAGGTCGAGATAGACGCGGAACGCGCATGCGCGCCGCGCGATCTTACTGAGACACGCCATCGATTTTCGCCTAGGCATCGGGCGCAGCGAGTCATTTCGAGTTGTATCTCTGTGCGATGGAAGAGATAGGCGCCCATACTCAGGTGGTGAGAAGCTTCATGCAGAAGATAGACCGCGGCGAACAGTGGTCGATCGCGCTCAAAGAATTGGAGGTTCCTCCCAGCATAACCGATTTCGTGGAGGGAACCTTGAACTGTGCGATTCACGGCTCAGTAGTCGAGGTCGCAGCTTATTTGTTCTTTGTCCGTGAGGACATAATTCCCGACATGTTCGAGCGGTTGCTCAAGCTCTGGGACCATGGGGCAGTCGAAGTCCCGTACTTTGCCTACTACCTGAAACGCCATATCGAACTAGATGGAGATAGCCACGGCCCCTGGGCGCGAGAGATGCTGATCACTCTGGCCGGGCAGGACGAAAGCAACTGGAGACAGGCGACGCGCGCGGCTGAACTGGCCATCACCAGCGGCATCAAACTTTGGGACAGCGTTCGAGCCCATCTTAATAAGGGGCCGACGGTTCAGCATCGAATCGGTTAGTTGAAAAGTCGCGGTATCTCGCTTGAAACGGACGGCGATGGAGTTCCTCTATTCTTGTAGGAGGTAGTAACCGTTTAAGGATTTTGCCAGGTAGCAGAATTATTTGGAAAACGCGAGCGATTGCTAAAGATCGCATTGTCCAAAAGCTGCTCAGTGCTCAGGTCTCAAGTAGGGACGCTGGCTGGTGTCCTGAATGCAGGCCCGGCGGTCGCTAAGCCCGCAGCAAAGGGATGTCTTCCGCTCCGCTCGTCATTCTCCCCGCCTGCCGACGCATCAGGTAATGAAAATAGAATTGGTTATCTTTGGCGCGCTTCTGGTTGCGACCCTCAGCTTGGCGGGATGTTCCGACGGACGGCGGGATTATGGAGGCTACGGTTATCCCGCGTACGGGTACGGTTACGGTGGATATCACGAGGGCGAATTTTTCGGCGAACGCTTCCGCGGATTTCACGGTGATGGGTTCCACAGTGACAGGTTCCACGGCGGCGATTTCCACGACGGATTCCACGGTGGCGGGTTCCATGGTGGCGGGTTCCATGGTGGCGGTCATCATTAAGTGTCTGAAGATCGATGGCTCTATAGGAAAACGGACGAGTCAGATCCTGGAGCGATTTGGGTAGGGCCTGCTCGACGTCCTGAGCGACGAACCCATAATTTGTAGAACCGCACCACCACCCGATTTGAAGCCGATTTTCAATAATTCCGACGGCTCGGCGCGCCGGTCGGCTAATGTTTGTCCAGTGGCAGGTTCTCCCATTTGATGAAATCGACCTGCTCGATCGGCACCGGCTCGCTTGCGAGAAAGATCACCACGCGCAGCCCGTCGGTGTAATACGGATCGCCGGTCAAATTGTGCGCCGGATGCTCGACGGTCGAGACGCCCGCGCCCTTGACGTAGGCGAGCGTCTGGATCGCGCCGACCGCGGCCAGATCCTCGATCAGGTAGTCACGCGAGTCATCGACGTCAGGATCGATCTTGTGCGTGGTCAGGGAGGGCGAGGCCGTGGTGAAGCGGAAGCCGATGTCACGGCTGATCTGGCCGATCCAGACATCACGTCCCTGGTAGGTGTAGGGGCTTAGCCACAGCCGCATGTGATTGCGCTGATTGATGGTGCCACGCGCCTTTTGCAGCGCGATATCTTGCCGGCGGCCGAACAGGTAGAGCGAGCTGACCGGCGAATAGCGGTACCGCGCCCCGGACAAAAACGCCACGATAGTTTGCTTCACCGAACCGGCCGCCAGGGTGTGGGTGGGATCCCAGTTCTGTTGCACTAGCGCGGCGACAACCTCGCTCTCCGAGCCGATCAGCACGATGTTGAGCGGGTCGCCATTTCTGCCCTTAGGGCTGCTCGCGCAACATTGAAAATTCGCGAGAACCTGGCGCAACTGGTTAAGGCTTACTGCCTTGCGCTGGTTCCGCGCATAGAGACTGTCGAAATCCGCTGTTTCATAATCGAACCGGCCGTTGGGCAGTTGCAGGAAGAAGCCGATATTGATCACGCCCTTGGCGTGCCACAATTCGACGTTGACATACTTGGCGCCCTCGCTGAGATTGGTGAAAATGAAGCCCGTATCGGTCTTGTGCGGCGACACCAGGCGGGCGATACCGTAGTCACGGAAGAACCGGTCCATCGCCTTGTTGGACCGCGCCGCAAACGGGATATGATCCAGGTAGGAGGTCTCCAGCGCCGAAAAATAATCCGGATCTATTGAGCGCGGCATCAACCACAAGGCAAAGGGATTGCGGTTTTCGATCCGCACCCACACCGCCTGAATCCCGTTGTTGGCTAGGGGACGGCCGAAGTATTGGTCCTCTTCCTGCTCGTTGAGCACCGCAATCGAGACCCGGACGTTCTCCTTCTCTGCGCTCACTACGTTGTGCGCGAAAGCCGACTCATCGATCTTTCGAGGAGCGAAGCCGAAACATCCGGCAAGACTGAGCGCGACCATAAACAACACCGCCAGCATCACCTTTGGGCCAGCCGCGGCTTTGGCTTGAGGCCAGTTAACCGGGATTTCCGTTTGACTCTTCGACTTCAACTCGCCTTGTAGACTAAACGGTCTCGCTTGGCACCGTTTCAACTAGGTTTTGCTCCACGGCCTTTCCGACGGCGCCGGAGGGAATTAATTGAGGATCACCGACCTGGATGCCGAGAATTATAACCATCCTCGCCACGAGTCTGAAAGTGATCGGACGACCTGAGGCTGTGACGGCGGTGATGGCGGTGACATAAGAGCCAAGGGTCTTATGTCCGGATAATGCGCAGCAATCCCGCCGCGATACGGCGTATTTCCCCGTTCGGCACGCAGCCGACCAGGTTTCCTTCACATTATGTTTTCCTGCTGATTACTTGGGAAGTTGCACAGTGACAAGCGCATGGTGATTACAGCCGCCGCCCACGCGGCCGGACGGAGAAACTTGGCTACCCTCCTCCGCACCACCCAATCTCATCCAGAACCCGCATCTATCAAAGCTCTTTCAAATTGGTAGTTCACATAGAAAACAGAAATCTCAACCCCCTGCAAGGTTCGGAACCGACTACTGCGGTTTCCAGCAGCCATTTGCCAATAATGAATCCGCGGCCGCTTGCACCGCCGTACCGTTGAAGAAATCGCGATTCCCCGAGGTCCAGAACTCGACCGCGTTGGTGAAGACCATGTCGCGGAAGGCATCCTCGCTGATGACGCCATGCTCGACCAGCTCGTGAGCCTCCTGTGCCGCTAGTGCCATCTCGGGCACATCCCAATGGCCAAGATCGGAGCCATACAGAGCGTTGAGTTTCGCGTGGAAGGGCGAGCCCTTGATATCGGAGGCGAGCGCGTTCAACGGATCATCGCCCTCACATCCGAAGTAGAACCGCTGGGTAAAAATCTCGCAGATTTCTGCGGCGCTACCGATCCCGCTCGGCGCCCATTCGTCAAATGACGCCGCATCCTCGCCGCGCGCCATCCTGTCCCGGTGGTCCGCGATGAGAATCTCGGCACGGCCGGCCACACGCCAACCCCCGTAACGCGCGGCAAGATCGATGAACTCGGCGGTGTTGATATGCGCCGGATTGTAGTTCTCCAGCGCTTCGCTGTTGCGCTTTTCCCAATGCGAGACCAGGTCGCAGTAAAGGCTGCGCGCCCACGCGACACCGCCCTCCAGAAAGGCGAATTTCAACTGAGGGAAGCGCTTGGGCACCCCGCCCATGAACAGTCCGCGGCAGACGGCGTCTGCGCTCGAGGCGAAACTCCCAAGATGATTATGGACATAGTTCGTCGTCGAGGTACGGCTACCCCAGCCGTAGCCTAATGAATGAAACGTGGGCGACACTCCCAGCTCCACGCATTTCGCCCACACAGGATCGTAGTCGTATTCGCTGTCCAGCCCGAAGGTATCGATCCAGTAGCTATAGCGTGCCGCCTGTGGCGAAATCCGAATCGCCTCCTTGATCGCCCGCGGCACCAGACTGGCCATCATGACTGCGCGCAATTTGAGGTCTCTGACCGCGAACTCCAGTTCGTCGATCGCCTCCTGCGGCGTATGCATCGGAATCGTAGCGACCGGAATCAGGCGATCAGTGAAGCCGGCGAACATGTCCGCCTTCATTCGATTAAGTGCGCGGCACGCCGCCCGCCGCACCTCCTCGTCAGCGATCAGGATTGTGATCAGCCCGAGCGTCGGGTATACCACCGAGACATCCAGCCCCATCTCCTCCATCCGTTCATGGAACAATTTGGGGAAAAAAGAAGTGGCGAGATCGCGAGTATTGCGCGTCGGGCCCGCCCACCATACCGGCTTCATCGCACACCGCTCACGGCGTTCTTCGGGTTTCAGATCGCGCCACTCGAAATTGAGGAACGAATCGAAAGCAATCCCGTTCTTGAAGCGTTGGGCCACCGACGCGCCGCCCACTTCGGCAAGGTAATCGAGAAACACCGGGGCCATCTCGACCTGATGGCCGTCGGAATCGATTATCGGATGATTCAGACGCGCGCGAATCGCGGCTGAGCTGGAAGGGACATCGGTCTGCA
>Ga0102924_1006553_pt1 | contig 10904 bp, 6 predicted proteins | sample PaiPotPPM11metaG_FD_80116 | JGI IMG/M metagenome (GOLD analysis project Ga0102924, IMG submission 80116) | Iron sulfur acid spring bacterial and archeal communities from Banff, Canada, to study Microbial Dark Matter (Phase II) - Paint Pots PPM... ...
CCACCAAGATCATCACTGACCCGCTTGCCATCGCCATCGCCGGCCATTTCTTGAAGACTGCACTCGAGTCCGGAGAAGGCGTGGGACGCGAGATGTATTCACTCACCGTACAGCAAACCTTGCAACACCTGGAGGCGGCCGTGAACGAGCCGCAACCCGCTTCCATCTGATTAGTGTTCACGTGGGGACAGCCGCCCTCGGCTGTCCAAGATTTCACAACTAAGGTCTTACTCCCACCGTCGCCATCATCCTGCCGGTGACCCCTTTTTCGGCCCGGTGCGAGAAGAACATTTCCTTCTTGCAAAACGTGCACAGACCTATATCTGAAATGTTCTTCGCCGGAACTCCGGCATCGATGAGCTGGCGACGGTTGGCCTTGGCAAGATCAAGAAAAATTTTCTTTGGCAGTTCGCTGTGGCCAGGGGCGCGTGTGGTCAGAAAAAACAACGGATATCTCTCGTGGACTTCATTTCTTTCTTTGGTTTCGCGGAACAAGCTGCTTCCGTAACTGAACTGGGCTTCGAAAGCGGACCGCACCTCCGGGCCAACTTGATAGCAGCACCCCCGAATTCCAGGGCCAATCGCCGCCTTCAGATCACTGGGATCGGTTCCGAACCAGCGGTGCATCTCGCCTACGCCTTTTTCCACGATGCGTTTTACCGTCCCTCGCCAGCCCGCATGAAAGACGCCGACCGCCCGCCGCTTCGCATCGACCAAGATTACCGGAAGACAATCCGCAGTCAAGACCGCCAACAGAATTCCGGGAACATTTGTCAGCATTCCATCGCCCGCGAGCGGGGCATTATCTTTATTTTTAGGAATTTCCGAGATGCGGTGAATCAGGTCAGAGTGAATCTGGCGCAGGTTGACCATACGCCACTTTGTGCTAGCCGAGGAGCCGAATTGTCGCGACACTTCCTGAGTCACGGCGGAGACAAACGCTCGGCGATTCCGTTCTACCGCGGCTTTCGAATCGTGAGACGTGAATCCCAGATTCAGAGCGTGCCCGCCATAATACTTTGAAAATCCCCCGGTGCGTGTGCTGAAGCCGTGCACCAGCCAAGGCATCTTCGAAAGCGAGTCGGCCCGCAGAATGTTAATGAGCGACTTGCTGCTTATCTTTTTCTTTCCCTTTGACTGCTTCTTCGTCCTGGTCAGCACGCATTCATCTTAGCAATCGGCGTGAGAGATGGCGTCAGCCGTATCATGAGTCTCGTCTCGCGAACCGCCAGCAAACTTGTTGGCATCGTATAATCTCCGTTCCCTGGAGAAATTATGCGTTCATCGCTCGTCCTAATAGTTGCCACATTGCTTGCGACCGCAGCTGCTCAGCAGCAAAACGAAACTCAGCCGCAATCGCAACCGACGGCTCAGCAGAAGAAGCAGCAGAAACAAACTCAGCCGCAAAAGCCGGAGGAGCCGGCGGCGAAGCCCACCCAGCCCGCTCCGTCGCAGCCAGAAGGAAAACCTGGCGACGACAAAAAAGAAGAGCACTATGACATGACCGAAGTCGCGCCGATCGTCACTCATCACCAGATCTCTGTCAACGGCAAAGCGCTGAAATATTCAGCCGCCGCAGGACGGCTCCCGATCAAACGCGGCGATGGCAAGATCGAAGCCGAGATGTTTTTCGTCGCTTATACGCTCGATGGGCAAGAGGTCTCGAAACGCCCGCTGACGTTCGCCTTCAATGGCGGCCCGGGATCAGCTTCGATCTGGTTGCATATGGGCGCGCTCGGCCCGCGGCGCGTTGTGCTGAATCCGGAAGGCTTTCTGCCGCCGGCGCCTTATGGCGTTGAAGACAATCCCTACACACTGCTCGACAAGAGCGACCTGGTGCTGGTGGACGCCATTGGCACTGGTTTCAGCCGGGCTGAAACTGCCGAAATTGCAAAGAAATTCTGGGGCGTAAAAGGCGACATCAATGCGTTCGGCGAATTCATTCGCATGTATATCACGCGCTATGAGCGCTGGAGTTCGCCGCTGTTTTTGCTTGGCGAAAGCTATGGGACCACGCGCTCTGCCGGAATCGCCGGCGATCTGAGCCAGCAGGGAATTTCCTTCAACGGCATTACTCTACTTTCGACGGTGCTGAATTTCCAGACCCTGCAAGACGAAAAGACCAACGACGAGCCTTACATCTTTCTCATTCCTTCTTACACCATGAGCGCCGGTTACCACCACAAGCTGCCGCCGGACCTTCAGCAGGATGTGAACAAAGCGCGACAGGAAGCGGAACAATGGGCCTCTGGCGACTACGCGCGGGCATTGGCCAAAGGCGATGCGCTCTCTCCCGACGAGCGGCAGAAGACGATCGAGCAGATGTCTCGCTACACAGGATTAAGCAAAGAGGTTATCGATCAGGCGAACCTGCGAATCAATGTTCCGGAGTTCACGCATTATTTGCTGATCGATCAAAAACTGCGCGTGGGCCGGCTCGACGCGCGCTACACCGGGCCTGATCCGAACGGCTTGCTGGACACCCCTTTTTACGACCCCACCGAAGCCAACATTCTGTCGCCGTTCAATGCGGCGTTCAATAATTATCTGCGCAACGAACTGGGCTACAAGGTTGACATGCCGTATTACCTTTTCGCCCGCGAGGCCGGCTTCGAAGACAAATGGGATTGGGGATCAGGGATTGAAGGCTTCCCCGATACGGCCAGCGCATTGCGGCGCGCGTTGGTACGAAACCCGTTTCTGAAAGTGCTGGTGATGGAGGGCTATTACGACCTTGCCACTCCTTATTATGCGGCCAACTACACATTCGATCACCTGGACTTGCCGGCAAAATACAGGAGCCAGATTTCCTTCGCCACCTATGAGGCCGGGCACATGGTTTACCTGCCAATGGACAGCCTCAAGAAGATGAAGAACGACGAAGCTGGTTTCATCGAGAAGGCGACTTCGGGGCAACAGTAAAACTTGCTATGGGGCACGCGTCCCTTCGGCTTCGCTCAGGACAAGCCCCGCACCGTGTTGTGTTACTCCAAAACAGGAGTTATGGAGGCGCGGGCGTCCCCGCCCGTGCTATTTCGGCCCGCGTAACTTGCTTCTCTGGCAGTAATACGATACAAACGGCGCAGTACCTTATGTTGCTCCGCCGTTTCCCTCTAATTCCACTACTGCTTGTTTCTACCGTACTGGCGCAGGTGCCAGCGCCCAACCCGCTTCCCGGGCCTCCAATCAACCCGGCCGCGCCGACCGTCATCGACCATTCGCAAGAGGCTTCCGTGGTCGAGAAGTTGCGGACCTCTTATCGTTTTGAAAATGACGGCACCGGCCGCCGCGAAATCTATGCGCGCATCAAGGTGCAGAGTGAATCAGGCGTCGAGCAGTGGGGACAGCTGGTGGTCGGCTACAACTCCGCCAATGAGCGGGTGGAAATTCCCTTCGTCCGCGTGCTGAAGCTGGATGGTTCGACCGTAACCGCCCCGCAGGACTCCGTGCAGGATTTGAGCATTCCGCTCGAAAGGGATGCCCCGGTCTATACCGACTATCGCCAGAAACACATTACGGTGCCTGGGCTGCGTCCGGGAGAAGAACTGGAATACGATTTCGTCACCGTCACTCAAACGCCACTCGCCGCCGGCCAGTTTTGGATGGAGCACGACTTCGCGAAATTTGGCACCGTGCTCGACGAGCAGCTCGTCCTTGATGTTCCCAAAGACCGCACCATCAAGCTGAAGACTAAACCTGGCAACGATCCGAAGATCGCGGACGAGAAAGACCGCCGCGTGTATACCTGGGCCAGCTCCCACGTAGATAAAGACGAAGAGGAAAAGAAAAAAGATAAGGAAAAACAAAAGCACGCCTCCAAGGAACCCGAAGTCCCCGCCGTGCAGATGACCACGTTCGCAAGCTGGGAAGAAATGGGTCGCTGGTATGCTTCGCTCGAAAAAGACCGCCGCCAGCCCACTCCGGAGATTCGTGCCCGGGCCGCAGAACTGACCAAAGGCAAGACCACGGACCTGGATAAAATTGCTGCACTCTATGATTACGTTGGGCCCAACTTCCGCTACATCAGCCTTTCTTTCGGGGTCGGCCGTTTCCAGCCGCACTCGGCCGCAGACGTGCTTCACAACGAATATGGCGATTGCAAGGACAAGCACACACTGCTCGCGTCTTTGCTCGAAGCGTCCGGTTACCACGCTTCTTCCGTTCTGATTAATTCCAGCCGCAAGATTGATCCCGACATTCCTTCGCCGTCGCAGTTTGACCACGTCTTCACCATGGTGCCGCTCGGCAAGCAAGAAATCTGGATGGACTCGACGACGGAAGTGGCGCCTTTCCGGCTGCTCGCGTCAGTTCTCCGGAAGAAGCAGGCGCTCATCATTCCGCAGGACGGCGTTCCGCATCTCGAAGAGACGCCCGCCGACCCGCCCATGGTAAACCGGCAGGTTTCGGAAATGGACGGCAAGGTGAATGAGTTTGGCAAGCTCAGCGCGCATGTGAAATACGAGCTTCGCGGCGACACCGAGCTCTACATGCGCATGCTCTTCCGCCACGTTCCCCGCAACAAGTGGAACGAGTGGGTCAAGCAGATGAATACCTTCAGCGGTCTCACTGGCGAAGTTTCCGAGCTTAATGTGAGCGATCCGGCCGAGACCCATGAGGCATTCAAGATTGATTACAAAATCGAAGCCGCAAACTTTCTCGACTGGTCCAAGAAGAAGTCAGACTTCCCGCTGCCGCTTTCGCAAATCAATCTGGCAGACACAGATGATGATGACACCGATCCGGTCAAGATTGGATCGCCGATCGAATATGTCTACCGCCTACGCCTGGAATTTCCCGCGAAGTATACCGAGAGAGCGCCGCTTCCGTTTTCCATGAAGCGTGACTACGCCCATTACGAGGCCACCTACAAAGTCGAGGGCAACGTCTTCAGCGCTGTACGCACGCTGGTGACCAGCATCAACGAGCTACCGTCGGCTCGGTCGAGCGACTATCTTGCGTTTCGCCACGCGGTGCTGACCGATGCAACTCAACATCTCTCGATTGATAGCAGCGCCGCGGGATCGCCTACACTTTCCTCCGACCTCAAAGGCGATGACCTTTACGACGCCGCTAAAGCCTCATTCGACCGCGGAAATTACAAAGCTGCAATCGATCTCTTCAAGCGCGTAGTAGACGCCGATCCCAAGCACAAAACGGCATGGATGGACCTGGGGCGCGCATACATGCTGGTGCGGCAAACCGATGATGCGATCCTCGCGTTCAAGAAACAGGCCCATCTGAATCCATATGATGAGTACGCGTACGGCGCCCTGGGTTGGGCCTACACCACCTCTCGCCAGTACGACGATGCGGCTACTGCCTTCAACAAGGCATTAGAAATCGATCCGCTCAGCGAGTATGCGCATGCTGCGCTCGGCGGTATGTATGCGGAAGCGCACCAGTACGACAAGGCCGCGCCCGAGTTGGAGAAAGCGGTTTCGCTCAAGCCTGATGATGCGGGCTTGCAAATCAGCCTGGGCGACGCGTACCTCAATTTAGGCCAGGACGAAAAGGCACTGGCGGCGTTTGATCGGGCTACGGAAATTTCCGCCACCCCTGAAGTCTGGAACAACATCGCGTACCAGCTCTCGCTCAAAAAGGCGCACCTCGACCGCGCCCAGCAGTACGCCGAGTCGGCCGTTACCGCAATCGCCAATTCTCTGCGCAACCTTTCTCTCGACCAACTGTCGGACCGCGACCTCGCAATGGTCTCCGCGCTCGACGCCGATTGGGACACGCTAGGCTGGGTCTATTTCGCGCGAGGCGATATGGAGAAAGCCCAAAAATACGTGAACGCCGCGTGGACATTGGGCGAACACGGCGAAGTCGGTGACCACCTCGCTGAAATTTACGAAAAGCGCGGGCACAAAGACGACGCGATTCGCACTTACGCGATGTCGTTGTCCGGACTTCGCCCCGCGCTTGAGACCAAAGGACGGCTGGCCGCGTTGGTCGGTGGCGACGCGAACGTGCCCAAAGTGGTTGATCAACACCGTCTGGAGCTCCAGAGCTTGCGTACCATTAAGCTGGGAAAGATTGGGCCGGCTGGAGGAACCGCAGAGTTTTTTGTGATTGTGACTTCGTCCTCTGGCGATGCCAAAGTCGCGGCCGCCAAATTTATCAGCGGAGATGAGAAGCTGAAGCCGTTGACAGAAAATCTCCGCAACACAAAAATTGATTTTGCGTTTCCGGATGACACGCCAACGAAGATTCTGCGGCGCGGCATGCTCTCGTGCTCGCAAAATTCCCACGAATGTGACTTCGTTATGATGTTGCCAGAGGATGTGCACTCGGTGGACTGAGCGTTTCTCTCCTTTAAATGAGTTCCTTCTCTGTGAACCTCTGCGTCCACTGTGGTTAAGGGTGTTCTTATCAACGACAGAGGACACGGACGGGAACCGCGAGCCAGCGAGGACGCTGAGAATCAGGACAGAAGAGCTCCCTACTGTTGTTCGAAGGTATGCGCTGTCCGCAAGATCTTTCCCTCACCATTCGGCGGGCCGATGATTTGCAATCCAATCGGCAGTCCCTGCGAAGTAGTGCCGCAGGGAACGGAAATCGCAGGTAGTCCCCAAACATTAACCGGCCGGGTGTTGCGGAGCAGCAGCACTTCAGCCGGGCGAAGCAGTGATATGTCCTTTAACAAGGCAGAAATTCGCGGCGCGGGGACCGGAGTGGTAGGAGTGAGAAGGACATCCACATCGCAAAATGTTTTCGCAATTTCCTGACGGGCACGCTGCAACTGGACCAACGCATTCTGGTACTCAGCCTCGTTGATAGTATTTCCCATCCGAACCCGCCGCAGAGTTTCCGGATCGTACAACTCCGGAGATGAAGCAATCTTGTCGCCATGATAGGCATGTGATTCCGCAAGGAATACTGTACGGTCCTGATCAATCGGACATTCGACAACACGGACTGATTTGGCGAGCTTCCCAAGACGACCAATCGCCTCCTCTACTGCAGAAGCAATGTCTCCGTCCAAATCTTCATAGAAATATTTCCGCGGAACTCCCACGACCAAATCGTGAATGCCAGTTGTCAGACCTTCGCGATAATTTGCGCCGTCGGAGATTTCCGCGATCGCATCCAGAACAATCGCGGCATCCTCGACTGACCGTGTAATCGGCCCCGCATGGTCGAGCGAAAATGAAAGCGGAATAATTCCACGCGTGCTCACTAATCCATACGAGGGGTTCAGTCCCACAACTCCGCACAGCGCGGCCGGTTCGCGAATCGAGCCTGCAGTGTCGGTTCCAATCGCGGCGTAACACATTCCTGAGGCGACCGCAGCAGCGGATCCGCCGGAAGATCCTCCCGCGATGAACTCCGGATTGACCGGATTTCGCACCGGCCCGAAGTGGCTGATGAGAGAACTGCCGCCGTAGGCAAACTCGTGCAAGTTTTGCTTGCCAATCAGCACTGCTCCAGCGGCCTTCAGCTTCTTCACAACATCAGCGTCTTCATTGGGCACGCGGTCGCGAAACACTGCGCTGGCCGCGGTTGTCTTGACTCCCGCCGTGTCGATCAGGTCCTTCAGTCCGATGGGAATTCCGTGCAGCGGCCCGCGCCAGTTCCCCGCTTGAATCTCCCGTTCAGCTTCTTGGGCTTCGGCGAGCGCGGATTCGGCAGTCACCGTGATAAAAGCATTCAGCGTGGGATTCAGCCGGTCAATTTTCTCCAGGCACTCTCGCACCAGTTTCACCGGTGAAATTTCCCGCTTTCGAACTTGTTCTGCCGTTTCTGCAATAGAACGCAATTTCATTCCGCGTCATCTTATCCTGCTTCGCGCATTCTTTTTCGAGCTTGCCTATAATCGATTTGTTCGGAGGTCCACATGGCCCAGATGACGACAGTTCCAATCCGCACGCGAGGTTTCTATCTGGCCGGTAAATGGTTGGAGGAAGGAACGCCGGTTGAGATCCGGGCCCCGTACGACAGCACGCCTCTAGCGACGGTTTTTCAGGGCAACGCCGAACATGTGGAGCGCGCTATTCAGTCTGCTGTACGCGCATTTGGCAGCACGCGCCGGCTGCCGGCCTTCGAGCGGCAGCGAGTTCTGCGTTCCATTGCGCAGTACATCAGCTCGCACAAAGAGGAGTTCGCGCGCACCATGGCGCAAGAGGCAGGCAAACCGCTGAAGGCATCGCGGACCGAAGTAGAACGCGCGGTGTTCACGTTTACCGTCGCCGCCGAAGAGACCACCCGCATTCCCGGCGAGTATTTGTCGCTCGATTGGCAGCAATTCACCTCCGGACGCTGGGGGATCGTACGCCGGTTCCCGCTCGGTCCGATAGCCGGCATTACTCCATTTAATTTCCCGCTTAATCTGGTGGCGCACAAAGTCGCTCCTGCCATCGCCAGCGGCTGCCCCATTATTTTGAAACCGGCGCCGCAAACCCCGTTGACTTCATTTCTCCTGGCCGAAGCGGTTGAGCAGGCCGGCCTTCCCGATGGCGCTTTCAACGTGATTCCGCTCTCGAACGAAGACGCCGGCCTTTTGATCACCGACGACCGTTTAAAGATGATCAGCTTCACCGGCAGCGCGCCGGTTGGGTGGGAGATCAAACGTCGCGCGGGTAAGAAAAAAGTGGTGCTCGAACTCGGCGGCAATGCCGGCGTAATCGTGCACAGTGATGCCGATCTTGCCTGGGCTGCGGAACGCTGCGTCACCGGCGGATTCAGCTATGCCGGCCAGACCTGCATCTCGGTGCAGCGGATACTGGTAGAACGCTCAGCCTTCAAGAAATTCACCGATTTGCTTCTCGAGGGCGTAAGCCGGCTGCAAGTAGGCGATCCCATGGACGAGTCCACCGACCTCGGCCCTCTCATTCGCGAAAGCGACGCTGTTCGTGCTAGCGAGTGGGTGCAGGAGGCCGTGCAGGATGGGGCGACTCTGCTGTGCGGCGGCAAGCGGCATGGCTCGATTCTCGAGCCTACCGTACTGACTGGCACGCGTCCGGACATGAAAGTGAACTGCCAGGAAATTTTCGCTCCGGTTGTCACTATTGAGTCCTACGACGATTTTTCAGCGGCGCTGCGGCGGATCAACGAATCGCCATACGGGTTGCAGGCTGGCGTGTTCACGCGCGACGCTAACCGCATTTTTCATGCTTATGAAGAATTGGAGGTCGGCGGCGTCATTGCGGGCGACGTACCCAGTTTCCGCATCGATCACATGCCATATGGCGGAGTGAAAGACTCTGGCTTGGGACGAGAGGGGTTGCGTTATGCCATCGAAGAAATGACGGAACCCAAACTGCTCGTAATGAATCTGAGATGAAATGGACTGACTTTGGTTTCTTCTCGGAATTTTTTTAGTCTGACTACTAAACGTCATTTACAACTCTGGCGAACTGCTATAATTGCCAGTTTTAAAATACGAGCTGCATATTTTCCAGTAAAGACTCGGGTCGCATTCAGATTCCGCTGTACAGAAAAATCCTGATCGATGCAGATTTTCCATCGCAGCGCTAACGTCGCCTCCAGGACCTCGATTTATGCGAGTATTTTTACGCTCGCATTCGCTCTCTGGGCGTGCGTTAATTTTCAGCGCTCCCCATATGTGACTTACGCAGGCGTGGCCCGGCCGCAACCCGTTCCTTTCAGCCATGAGCACCACGTCGCTGGGCTGGGCATCGACTGCCGTTACTGCCACACTTCGGTTGAGACTTCGAGTTTCGCCGGCATTCCACCGACCAAGACCTGCATCAACTGCCATGCGCAGATTTGGACAGCGGCGCCGTTGTTGGAGCCCGTGCGCGAGAGCTTCCGCACAGGAAAGTCGTTGGTTTGGAACCGGGTGAACGATCTGCCCGATTTTGTTTATTTCGACCACAGCATTCACATCAACAAGGGCGTAGGCTGCAACACCTGTCACGGGCCGGTCGACCGCATGCCGTTGATGTTCAATTACGCGTCGCTGCAGATGGAGTGGTGCATCCAGTGCCATCGCGCGCCGGAAAAAAATCTGCGCCCACGCGATCAGGTTTTCAATATGCGTTACCAGCAACCAACCACGGATTTGCCGGTGGTCGTGGACGGGGTCAGCTATACGGATCAGATTTCGCTCGGCAGGCACCTAGTCCATAAGTACAACTTGCGAAGCGTGATGGATATTACGAGTTGCTCCACGTGTCACAGATGAGACAGCTTCTAGCTATTAGCTCTTAGCTTCTAGCTTGGGTTTTCAAGGTTCATGTTGGCGAGGCAGATGGTGGCAGATATGTTTGAGGCCCGAAGGGCCGGAATAAGAAAGCCCGGCACGGCAGTGCCGGGTAGCGAAGAAGATTGATGTGAGTCCCGAAGAGCCTGCCCTGAGCGCAGTCGAAGGGGACGGCACCAACAGAATGAATAGCGAAGATAAAAACGGCAAGCCGCACACCGAAGCAATTTGTCCCGGTAAAAAGGACAAGCTTGATCTGGTGCAGGTCCGCTCCGACATCGAGAAGAAGAATGCGCCGGAATTCTGGCGCAGCTTGGAAGAACTGGCCGGCAGTGCCGAATTCCGCGAGATGATGCATCGCGAGTTCCCCAAGGGCGCGTCGGAGTGGGTGGACACGGTTTCGCGGCGCGGGTTCTTCAAGCTGATGGGATCGTCGCTGGCGCTGGCGGGCATGACTGCCTGCACCAAGCAGCCCTTCGAGCCAATCGTTCCTTATGTCAAACAGCCGGAAGAATTGGTTCTCGGCCGGCCCATGTTCTACGCCACGGCATTTACACTTGGCGGATACGCGACGCCGCTTCTGGTCACCAGCCGCGAATACCGTCCTATCAAAATCGAAGGCAATGACCGTCATCAGGCGAGTCTTGGCGGCACCGATGTTTACGCGCAGGCTTCAATTCTCAACCTTTACGATCCTGACCGCTCGCAGAACGTCTCTAATCTTGGCAACGTTGCAACC
>Ga0102924_1006555_pt1 | contig 10903 bp, 9 predicted proteins | sample PaiPotPPM11metaG_FD_80116 | JGI IMG/M metagenome (GOLD analysis project Ga0102924, IMG submission 80116) | Iron sulfur acid spring bacterial and archeal communities from Banff, Canada, to study Microbial Dark Matter (Phase II) - Paint Pots PPM... ...
GCAAGAATGCCGGTCAGCAGGGATCGCAGAACATAATCAGACTTACCAGAACCACCCGACTTTGGCTTCGAAGAAAAGTCTTACAGCGCGACGGGCTTTTGAAGCTCGCGGATGCGCGTCGTTACCTCCGGGCTCGGATGAGACCCCCGGACTTCTGAAGCGATATGCGCCCGTCCGATGAGGAGCTTGATAAGTGCTCACGTGAGGGCATTTCTGCCGTTAAGGCTTCGTGCGATTGCTTCGGCGATGACTTTGCCGTGGAATCGGCCGTTCTCAATGAAGATCTCATTCGTGTGTGTGCCTGCCACAATCACGCCAGCAAGATAGATTCCCTTCCGCTCGCTTTCCAAAGTTTCCGGGTCCGTAATGGGTTTTGAGGTAACGGAATCGAGGTGAATTCCGTGTTCGGCCATAAACTCGAAATCCGGCCGGTAGCCTGTCATCGCAAAAACAAAATCGTTCCTGATCGTAACTTCGCCCTCCGGCGTTCGCAAAACCACATCACAGGGCCGGATTTCCTTAACGGTGCTGAGAAAGTAGGCCCGCACGTCGCCGTTCGCGATGCGGTTCTCGATGTTCGGCTTAATCCAATACTTCACTTTGTTCGAGATTCCCGCACCGCGGTGCACCATAGTGACACGCGCACCGGTCCAGAATAGGTCGAGCGCGGCGATTGATGCGGAATTCTTCGCCCCTACAATCAACACGTCCTGGTTGTAATAGGGGTGGGGCTCGCGATAGTAATGGATGACCTTCTTCAGATCCTCGCCCGGCACATTTAGCCGGTTGGGAATGTCGTAGTAGCCATTCGCAATTATGACCTTCTTTGCCGAGTAGCAAAAATTGTCGCCTCGGAAGGTTTCAGTACGCACGCTGAACTTGCCGTCGTCTCCGTCAATACCGAGAACGCGCTCATATTGGTGAACATTCAAGCTGTAGTGGTCGGCAACGCGGCGGTAATATTTAAGCGCTTCGGTGCGTCCCGGCTTCTCGTTGAGCGACGTCATCGGAATGTCGCCAATCTCGAGTAACTCAGGAGTGGTAAAGAAAACCAGATTGATAGGGTAGTGATAAATGGAGTTAACGACGCAGCCTTTGTCAAACAGCACGGGCGCCAAGCCGCGTCTTTTTACTTCAATGCCGCAGGCGAGGCCAGTTGGACCCGCTCCCACGACCGCGACATCAAACTGCTCCATTTCTCTGATCCTTCAGACGCAATATCAAAGCAGCGCCTCCACCTTGTCATAGACGCTTTCGAGCGCTGACGGCAAAGACTTAGTATCTTTTCCGGCGCCTTCGGCCATATCGGGGCGGCCGCCGCCTTTCCCACCGATTGCTCTCGCTATTTCGCCCACCAGCTTGCCCGCCTGCACTTTGCCTGTAAGATCCTTACTGACAGCCGATACGAGCGCAACATTCGAATCGTTCACGGACGCAATCACAATTACTGAGCTGCCCCACTTGTTACGCAGTGAGTCAGCAACCGTCCGCAGCTGATCTCGATCCATGCCTTCCACCTTTTCCGCGAGCACGGTAGCGCCCTTCAGCGAGCGTCCCTTCAGCTTGTCCAGCTGCTGATGAGCCATTTGCGTTTTCAATTGTTCTAGCTGGCGCTCGAGAATTCTTTGCTGCTCGAGAACTTTACCCACATGATCGAGTACGCTGTCCTCGGTCGTATGCAACAACTCGCCTGCCTTGGCAAGCTGTGCGCTCGCTTCCTGAAACTTTTCAAGCGCACCCTCGCCGGTGATGGCTTCAATGCGCCTCACGCCCGCTGAGATGCTCCCTTCGTAGACGATCTTGAATAATCCAATGTCGCCGGTTCGCCGAACGTGTGTCCCGCCGCACAGCTCGCGGCTGAAGCCCGGGATGCTCACGACCCTGACATTTTCACCGTACTTCTCGCCGAACAACGCCATAGCGCCTGTAGCTAGTGCCTGTTCGAGATCCATCACGTCGGTAGCGATTTCAGTATTCTCTAGAATCCGTTGATTAACCAATCGCTCAACTTCGCGCAGCTCATCATCCGTCATAGCGGAGTAGTGCGTGAAATCAAAACGCAGCCTGCCAGGTTCTACCACGCTTCCTGCCTGTTTCACATGCCCACCCAAGACCTGGCGCAGCGCCGCATGAAGGAGATGCGTCGCCGTGTGATTGCGCATCGTCGCGCCACGGGATGGAGAATCGACCACGCCGATCAACTTGTCGCCTGTCCTGACCGGCTTCAGCGCATGAATTCTGTGCACCATCGCCGAAGAAGTAGGCTTGTAGGCACTCTCTACGACCGCAACTTTCTCGCGGCTTTCAGGATCGAGCAGCAAACCCGTGTCCCCCACCTGCCCGCCCGACTCTGCATAGAACGGCGTTCTCGGGAAAACCACCTCCGCGGCGCCATGCTCAATGAGATCGACCGGGCTCTTGTCGACGATCAGCTTCAACACTTCTACCGGCGCTTCCAGGCTTTCGCGGCCAATAAACTCGATCGCAGGCAGCTCTTTATAAACTTCAGGGATGTGCGCCTTGTCCGCACCCCTCCAGCTGGAGCGAGCCCGCGCACGCTGCTTCTCCATCTCCGCGGCAAAGCTTTCCCGATCGATAGTCAGGCCAAACTCGCGGGCCATTTCCTCCTGTTCGTCGACCGCAAGCCCATAAGTGTCATACAACTTGAACGCCGCCGATCCAGGCAGAACGCCGTTTACAGCCGATTTTGCTTCGTCATGGAAGAACCGCTCTGCGATTTGAAACGTTGTTGCGTATCGGTTCTCTTCGTCGCGCACGATGCGCGTGGTGCGCTCCAGGCTTTCTTCTAACTCCGGATAAGCAGGCTTCATCAGCTCAGCCGTGAACGCAGTTAGTTTGTGGAGGTATGGTTCCGTTGAACCGGCAAGGCGCCCATTTCGCATAGCGCGCCGCATAATTTTGCGAAGCACATACCCGCGGCCGTCGTTCGCCGGCAGCACGCCATCGTGGATCAGGAATGTTGTCGCGCGAGCATGGTCGGCATTTATGCGAAGGGCGATGTCAGTTCTTTCGCTGTTGTGAGCCGTCACTCCGATCAACTCGGCCGCGTGCTCGACAATCGGCCGCAGCAGGTCCGTGTCGTAATTCGATAGATGGCCCTGGAGCACAGCCGCTACTCGCTCAAGTCCCATGCCCGTGTCGATCGATGGCTTAGGCAATGGAGTCATCTCGCCATCGGTTGAGCGATCAAACTGCATGAAAACGAGATTCCAGATCTCGACGAATCGCCCGCCGCCATCGAGCGGGAATTGCTCATGCTCGCGGCCTTTCTCGGCCGCTTCTGGTCCTAAGTCGTAGTGAATCTCAGAGCAGGGACCGCACGGCCCGGTCTGGCCCATCTGCCAAAAATTATCTTTCTCGTCCAGGCGAAAAATTCGTTCTTTCGAAAGCCCTGCTACGCTTTGCCAGAGCTCTTCGGCTTGATCGTCTTCGCGGAACACAGTGACATAGAGCTTGTCTTTCGGCATCGCGTACCAGTTCTTGCCCGTGACAAGCTCCCAGGCAAATGCGATCGCGTCCTTCTTGAAGTAATCGCCAAAGGAGAAATTGCCGAGCATCTCGAAGAATGTGTGATGCCGGCGCGTATAGCCCACATTGTCGAGATCGTTGTGCTTGCCACCGGCTCGTACGCACTTTTGCGAGGAGGTCGCGCGCGAATAGTCCCGTTTCTCCAGGCCAAGGAAAACTTCCTTGAACTGATTCATCCCTGCATTCGTAAACAGCAGCGTCGGATCATTAGCCGGGACAAGGGACGAGCTGCGAACGATCTTATGCGCCTGTCCGGCGAAGTAGTCTAAGAATCTCGCCCGAATGTCGTTGCCGGTCATTAAAACTCAGTTTCGCATCCGGGCTGGCGGATCCGAGTTATTTGGCGCTTGACGGCGCTACCGCAAGAATGCGGGCTGTTTTGATGTAGTCCAGCTTCGGGAAGTGCTCCTCCAGGTATGAGTTGCCTATATCGGCGATAGCCGCTTGGTCCGGTCCGGCGCCGCTGGGAGGTCCGTCTCCGTAATCCATATAGAAGCTCTGAACATTTTCCAAACCTTGAGTCACTTCTCCGAACGGCGTGAAGCCTTGGTCATCGAGTCGGCTGTTGTCGCCGATGTTGATGAACACTTGTGTGGCGCGTGAATTAGGACCGCTGGTAGCGAACGTCACAGTGCCAATCTTGTTACTCACCTTGGCTGGATCGTCCTTGATCGCGATCTCACTCCACTTCTTATTGACATTTGGATCGCCGTTCACCCCAAACTGCACGACAAATCCGCGCAGCGCCCGAAAGAATCGGTTCCCATTGTAGAAACCCATTTTGGTGAGCTCGTAAAAGCGATCGGCTCCAAGCGGCGCCCAATCGCGATGCACCAGTATCTCGACCTCGCCCTTTGTTGTCTGCAGGGCCACTTTGTACTCCGCCGGCGCGGGACCACTTTCTTCTTGCACGGGTTTCTTACCGCATCCCGCTAAGATCGCCCACCCCGTCAGCATCGCTAAAATTACGGCTCGGCGTCTATTCACTTTGCATCCCTCCAATTCGGACCTGCGCCTGTATCGGCCACCAGAGGCACAGATAACTCGTATACATTTTCCATCTCCGCCTTAACAAGTTCTTGCAGGCCATCCTTCTCGGAGGGTGGTGCTTCGAATACCAGCTCATCGTGTACCTGCAACAGCATACGCGATTGCATTTTCTTTTCTTCAAGCAGGCGCGCGATGCGAATCATCGCCAGCTTAATCAGATCGGCAGCGGTTCCTTGCAGTGGCGTGTTTACCGCCGTGCGTTCGGCGAAAGATCGAGCGGCTGGATTACGGCTCTGCATGTCTGGGATGGGGCGACGCCGGCCGAGAAGCGTCTTGGCAACGCCGGATTGCCGTACCTCGGCGATTGTGCGATCGATGAACTCACGCACGCCCGCGTAACGTTCAAAGTAGCGGCGGATGTACAGCTCAGCTTCTTTTCGATCGATGCAAAGCTGCTGCGCGAGCCCAAATGGAGTTTGCCCATACACAATACCGAAATTGACGGCCTTCGCCGACCGCCGCATCTCTTCCGTTATCATGAGTGGGTCGACTTTGAAGACCTCAGCCGCCGTGCGAGTATGAATGTCCTCATTATTTGTGAACGACTCGACGAGCACTGGATCGCGTGACATGTGTGCGAGGAGTCGCAGCTCAATCTGCGAATAGTCGGCCACCACCAAGTGCCAGCCCGGCTCCGGAATGAACGCCGCGCGAATCTCTCGACCCTCTTCTGTGCGGATGGGAATGTTTTGCAGGTTTGGATTTGAGGAAGACAGCCGCCCGGTCGCCGCGCCCGTTTGATTGAAGGTCGTGTGCAGCCGGCCGGTTTGTGGGCGAAGCAACGATGGCAGGGCGTCAATGTAAGTCCCCTTCAGCTTTGTGAGTTGCCGGTAATCGAGAACCAGTTGAGCTACCGGATAGGCCGCAGACAGGTTTTCGAGCACATCAGCCGCCGTTGAGATTGTCTTACCCTTTCCATATTTGACGGGCGAGGGCAGTCCCATTTCCTCGAACAAAATCTTGCCCAGTTGCTGAGGTGAATTGATATTGAAGGGGTGTCCGGCAATGTCGTAAACCTTTTGCGCGATCTTCTCGATCCGCTCGGTCAGACGCACAGAGAGCTCCCCGAGCACGGCGGTGTCGATTCGGATACCCGATGATTCAAGCTGCGCCAAAACAGGCGCGAGCGGAAGATCGATGTCCCGATACACGGAGAGCAGCTCTTGGCGCTCCACTTGCGGCCGAAGCATTTCTGCGATCGCGAGTGTTGCTTCGGCCTGCTGCTCGGCGGCCGCATTCAGCTTGCGATCGAGATATCGTTCGGCAAGAGCTTCGGGCGAACAGCCGCCCGGATCCGCACTGAGGAGAAAAGCATAGAGCATCACGTCCTCGGCAAGATGTTTGGGAACAATGCCGATCGTGGAACTAGCTATCAGGAACCCTTTTACATCGTGGACGACCTTTGGAACTGCCTCTGATTCGAGTACCGGCCGTACGGAATCGAGCAATGAAAACGGCACAGCACGGCCCTCCCCTAACTGATAGGTGAGACCGGCGAATGAGTTGGTCAGATCGAGCGATACGGCGATAGGGGCATCGCTCGGGCGTTTGCCAAGCCATTCTGCGATTGCGGGTGCCTCCGCGAGAGTCCCGTAATCCCGTGTTGCGCTGTCATCTTCAGGAGGCAGATCCTTAAGCAAACTGAAGAATTCAAGCTCCTTGTAAAGCGCTTTGAGAGCTGAGCTCTCGGCGGGGCGTGCACGCAGCGACTCAAGCTCCCACTCAATCGGCACGTCGGTTTGAATTGCCGCGAGCTGTTTACTCAACAAAACTTGATCGCGATTGTTGAGCAGGCTTTCGCGGTACATCTTGCGCTCTACTTCTGCCGCGCGATCGAGCGTTGCTTCAACCGATCCGAAGCGCGCGATCAGGTCCCGGGCGCCCTTGTCCCCGATCCCTGGCGCGCCAGGAATATTGTCGATCGAGTCTCCCTTGAGCGCGAGAAGATCGGCCACTTGCGAGGGCTTTACGCCCATGAACTGCTCCACTTTGGCCGTGTCATACCATTCGTCGTCTTTCATCGGATTCAACATGAAGACCCGGTCGTTCACCAGCTGCAGCATGTCTTTATCGCTTGAAACGATCACCACTTCAAGCGGCTTCGGTTGCTCGCGGCAGGCGATCGCGCCTATCACGTCATCCGCTTCAAAGCCCGGGAATTCGAGAATCGGGATGTGCATTGCCTGCAGCATCCGCCGGACGTAAGGAATCTGCTCGCCCAGATCGTGGGGCATTTCCGTCCGGTTCGCTTTGTAATCGGCAAAGCTCTCCGAACGAAAGGTCGGCTCCTCGCTTTCAAAGATCGCTGCGATGAAATTGGGCTTGAACTCCGTCGTCAGCCGCCGCACCATGTTGTGAAAGATGTAAACGGCTTCGGTCGAGAGCCCCGCACTCGTGCGCATGGGTGGAGCGCCGCTCCGGGCGCGCGCGTGGTACGCCCGAAAGATAAAGCCGAAAGTGTCGATCAGAAATAGCCGCGGAACTGGCACTTTTTTCAGGATAGGCGAGGCGCGCCTCTAGTTAGCAGCACTTCGCATTCTGATACTTATTTTTGTGCCGCCGATCGCTAAAGAGTCTCCACTCAGTTCGCGAATGCGGGCGCCCTGTTCGCTGCAAGTGCCGCGCATAGGCGCTCTCGTCCGCAATCTCGCGAGCTAACGCAACAATGAGGTCCCAGACGCGCACCAGCGTGTTCATATACTCTCAGGCTCCAGACGCGACGGAATGAATGGCGCCTCTGAGCTCACAGGAGCGCGCGTACCCCGCAGCAAGCCGTACCAGATACGGAGAGAATCAAGCACGATTACGGACACGAGAACGAGAAATGCGCCGCACACCACTGCATCCAGACGCTCGTTGAAGATCACTGCCCGCGTCAGTCCCAGGGCTCCCGGCTGGATCTTGCCTGCGGCTATCGAGCTCTCTAAAGCAGTTGCGTGCGCGAGAAATCCGAGCCGAGGCTGATCGGAAAAGATCTTCTCCAGGCCGGCAGCAAACGTGACGGTAACCAGCCAGACGAGAGGGAGCGCCGTGATCCACATATAACGCGTCCTGTGCATTTTGAGTAGCACCGTGGTCGCGACGCACAGAGCAATCGCGCTCAGCAGCTGGTTTGAGATGCCGAACAACGGCCAGAGCGAATTGATGCCGCCGAGCGGGTCTACAACGCCCTGGTAAAGGAAGTAGCCCCATGCCACAACTACGAAGGCGCTGGCGGCAAGCACACCGGGCATCCAACCTGTTCTTCCAAGCGGCTTATGCACATGTCCTAAAAGATCCTGCAGCATAAAGCGGCCGACTCGCGTGCCAGCATCGATAATCGTCAGGATGAACAGCGCCTCGAACATGATGGCGAAGTGGTACCAAAAGCTGAGAAGTCCATTACCCAATCCGGCAATCTGCAAAACGCGGCCGAATATGTGCGCCATGCCCAGCGCTAGGGAGGGAGCCCCGCCAGTTCTGCCGAAAAGCGTATTCTCGCCTACGCTATGGGCCAGCTGAGCCATGCCTGCGGCCGTGACGGGAAAGCCCCAGCCGGTTATCGCCGTGACAGCAGCATGCGGCGTTGCGCCAACCACTCCGGCGGGCGAGTTGATCGCGAAAAACACGCCTGGCTGTAACGAAGCTGCCGCCACGATGGCCATAATTCCGACGAATCCTTCCAGGAGCATTGAACCGTAGCCGATGGGCCACGCATGCCACTCTTTTGCAATCATCTTGGGTGTTGTCCCCGATGAAATTAGCGCGTGGAAACCGGAGACCGCGCCGCAGGCGATGGTGATGAAGCAAAACGGGAAGATCTTGCCCGCACAGATGGGGCCAGTTCCGTCGGTGAACTGCGTCAAAGGCGGCAGCTCCAGGCGCGGATGCGTAAAACAGATTCCGGCAGCCAATAGAAAGATAACGCCAAGCTTCACAAATGTGCTCAGATAATCGCGCGGAGCGAGCAGCAGCCAGACCGGCAGGGCACTTGCCAAAAATCCGTAGATGATGACGGCGAAGGCGAGCGCTGTACCGCCCCAAGTGAACAGTGGAGCCCACATTGGGGATGCCGCAACGCCCTTGCCGGCTAAGATGCTCAACACTACTAGCAGGAAGCCAATGAGAGAACATTCGAGTACTCTGCCCGGCCGCGCATATCGCAGGTATAAGCCCATGAAGACTGCGATCGGAATGGTGGCTGCGATCGTGAACGTTCCCCATGGGCTCCCTTTCAGCGCATTCACGACCACCAGTGCGACGACTGCCAGTAAGACGATCATGATTAGCAAGACCGTCGCGAGCGAGACGATGCCGCCTACTCTGCCGATTTCTTCCCGCGCCATCTGCCCAAGTGTTTTTCCGTCGCGCCGCATTGAGCAAAACAAAATGACGAAATCCTGCACAGCGCCTGCAAGCACGGCACCGAAGAGAATCCACAGGACACCGGGCAGATAGCCAAACTGTGCGGCCAGGGTCGGCCCAACAAGCGGGCCCGGTCCGGCGATTGCAGCAAAGTGATGCCCCAAGAGAATCCATTTATTGGTTGGTTCGAAATCGTGGCCATCCTGAAACCGCTCCGCAGGCGTTGCTCTCTTGTCATCGAGGAGCATCACTTTGGCAGCTATGAACTTGGCATAGAATCGTAAGCCCAAAAGGAAAATCGAGACTGCAGCCGCGACCAGCCATAAGCTGTTGACAGGCTCATGACGGCTCGTCGCAACAGTGCCGATACAGACTGACGCGAGAACCGAGGCCAGCGCCCAAATCAGTCGATATAAGTGACGCATGAACCGGCTAGAGTTTGGCTAGCGCGGAAAGCAGTGCCGCGAGAATCGATACAAGTATCGCGCCGGTACCTGTGTACACCAAAGCCTTATTCGTAGGTGAGTCCCCGCGATCCTCAAGGCGGATGCCGACGACTGGCGCTGGCCCGGGAAAACGGTTCTTGACGCCGGCATGTACCGCGCTGCCGTCATCGGCGGTAAGGGGCATCTCGATGACGCGTTTCACACGCGGGTGCAGTGCACCGGCACTATATTCGAGTTCTTTTGTGAGTCGCACAACCAGCACGGGCCCGCTGGCATAGGAAACTGCGTCGATGAACTGCCGGGGAACCCAAATCTCGCGACCAGTGCGCGGGTTGACAACTTTGATATCAGACCACGCCACAACGGCGAGCATCCATTCGTTCGGATCCGCGTTGCTGATCGCTGGACGAAATGAAAAGTGCCGGTGTCCTATGTGGTCGAGGGGCGATGGCATCAGCGGCGCTGACATTCGTCTCAGTGTAACGCTCGCGCCCTCGCGGCCTGCGTGATGCATTAGACTGAAGTTAGGCTTTTCGGGACTGGAATTTACGGCTTGCCCTCATCGACTGTTCTCGAGGCACCTCTTGATACGCGTGGGGCCGCGAGGCGCTCCTTTCTTCTTGTATTTTCTTGCACGGTAATCGGCGCGGTTGCACAGATGCTGATCAAGACTGGTGCCGGGCAACTCGGCGTACACGTCACATTGATCGACGTGCTGCACGATCCGCTTCTGATATTCCGGTTCGGCCTCGGAATTGCCTCTAATGTGAAGCTCTTCTGCGGCTACTGCCTGTATGGAGTGAATACATTCCTGATGGCGTTAGCGCTAAAGGGCCGGGAACTGTCTCGGTTGTACCCCATCATTGCCCTGACATATGTGTGGGTAACGCTGCTTTCGCTGTTCTTCCTGAGTGAACAAATGAATTTCTTCCGCGCCATGGGCATAGTGTTCATCGTGGGGGGCGTTTCCATTCTCGGGTTGAAACAGGCGACGAAAAATCCGGAATGAACACGCCGCTCAGCTCGATTTTGTTGATCTTGACTTCGTCGCTGATTGGATCCTTCGGGGCAGTGTTCCTCAAATTGGGAGCGGAGCACATGAAGCGTGGCTTTGCCAATTTCTTCAAGAATTACTGGTTGGCTATCGGCGTGTGCCTATATCTGCTCTCTTCCGTGTTTTTCGTGATGGGAGTCGCTCAGGGCGAGTTGACCATCCTGTATCCGATGGTCTCGCTCGGCTATATCTGGACCATCGTGTGGGCCCGTCTGTTCTTCCGGGAGCCATTCACGATGAGCAAGATCGCTGGACTGGTGATGATCATCTTTGGCGTTGCACTGATCAATTTCGGCAACGCTTAGCTTTTGACACGTGTGCGCCACGTTTCAAGAAACTGGGCTAACGCCTTCGGAACGCGCCGGCGAAAAACGATTCCGAGCACGGCGACTGCGGCCCAGATGAAAAAACTCGCTGTAATGCAGAGTTTGACCTGGTCTCCGAAGAAAGCAGGCAACGC
>Ga0102924_1006556_pt1 | contig 10901 bp, 7 predicted proteins | sample PaiPotPPM11metaG_FD_80116 | JGI IMG/M metagenome (GOLD analysis project Ga0102924, IMG submission 80116) | Iron sulfur acid spring bacterial and archeal communities from Banff, Canada, to study Microbial Dark Matter (Phase II) - Paint Pots PPM... ...
AGGCTGACGGCTTCCTCTGCGCCCTGCCCGGCGCCCTTGGCGAAGTTGACGGCCAGCGTGGGCAGCGCCAGGCCAACGACGGCCAGCGCCAGCATCGAGGCATAGCCCGCCGCGATGGTCTTGTCGAAGCGCAGCTTGCCATGCTTGAAGGCGCCAAAAAACGTGGCGATTCCCAGCGTGAAGAGGACATTGTTGATGATCGAGCCGATCAGCAGGCCGCGAATGATGACGAAGTTGGTAGCCGCCACGTTGGGATGATTGTGCGCCTGAATCAGCAAAAAGACGCCTATCGCCAGTTCCGGCACATTAGCGAATGACGCCTCGACGATACCTTTCGCCACCGGCGTGAGGTACTCTGAAAGATATTCGGTGACATCACCGCCAAGCTGCGCGAAGGCGACCAGCGCGACCAGCGCCAGCCAGAACACCCAGTCAGTGAAATGACCGGCATACTGTCCCTGCCGGTTGAGATACCACAGGACCACTGCGGCAGGAGTCGCCAGCAGCAGGACATACCACCACTTGAACTTCACAATGCAATCCCCCACCCACGAGCGCACAGCGCGTCACATCAAACAAGGTTCAGCCTGTCTCAGCCTGCCTCAGCCATCGTACCAGAACGAGTCTACCATACAAGCGCGCCGTTGTCCGCCTCTTTATGCTGTATATCTTTGATTCATACCGTTTCATTGGTGATTTCCCGTATACTCCCCAACACTCCCGCAGGTTTTCCGAAGCGCGCTACCGCTTTGCTGTGAGCCGCTACGCGCAATTGCCTAGCGTTGTTTGACGATGCTCCGGCGATGCTCCGGCGATGCGCCACTGTAAAACCGGAGACGCCGAAAGAACCGAAAGAACCGAAAGAACCGAAAGAACCGTAGGAACCATTCGTGGCTTGCCGACGTTCCACAGAGGCGGCGCGTGATGAGTCGCTACCGATGAGTCGTTCGATTAGAACGTTTGACCCTTGACACGGTTGTGTATTATGCCATCACAGGGGAAAACATGAGATGAACCTGAGAAGCGCGTGAAACGTCGCTTAGACGACGTCGCGTTTCCGGCAGGCATGGCAGACAACATCCCTTGCGCGCAGCCGTACCGCTGACGAAAGCATCAGGCAGCTCCATACAGGAGTGCGGCGGTGGGATACCGTTGTGTTATGCAAGACCCGTCGAGAAAAGCGTGAGAAGCGCGCCTGAACGAACGTAGTACGTCGTAGCGAGATAGCATCGTCCTGACTGCCATCAGGCAGAGCCTTCGCAGATTCTACCCGGCGCTTCTGCGACAGCTGAGGCAACAGTACGACGATACGACGATACAGCATGTCACCCGCTCCTGAACTATTGCTGTTCAGGAACCGACACATCAGGCTCAGGCGCCAAGCGATCCTTCGACCACGACCGACCACGACCGACCGCGACAGAGTTGTCAACGGGAGTGTCAAGGGCCGTCCACGAACGGATGGCGCACCATGGCGGCGCTCGTTCTGGCAATGGCGCCAGCAATGAGTGGACACGGCAGAGGAGTGACACGGTGCAAGATGACTGGTCTGACGATGCTGCGCTCTATGAAGGGCTGATCAGCGGCAAACCGCAGGCGCTCGAGGCGCTGATGGCACGCTATTCGCGTGAGATCTCCTACTTCATCCGCCTCGTGCTCGACGGCGTAGGAACGCCGCAGGACGCTGAGGAATGCGCTAGCGATCTGTTCGTCATCGTCTGGCAAGAGATTGATTCGTTTGCTCCCGAACGTGGCTCTCTGCGCACCTGGCTGACCATGCGCGCAAAGTATATCGCGCTCGACCGCCGCCGCCAGATTCAGCGCCGTCAGGCCACCATCACCTCACTCGACGGCCCCACCGCTGATCCGCACGATACCTCACGCCATCAGGATCGTCTTGCCCTGCGGCTGACGGAGCAGAATATGGAAGGTCTGCTGGAACAGCGTGAGCGTGGTGAGGAACTGCGCCAGGCGCTTGAACTGCTGCCCGAACTCGACCGCTATCTCGTGTATATGCGCTATTTTCGGCTGGCGAGCACCGATGAAATTTCCGTCAAGACGGGCCTCTCTCGCCATGCGATAGACACACGATTGTGGCGCGCGCGCAAGAGTCTGCGCGACGCCCTTGAGGAGCGGACACATGAGCGGGTTCGAGCCATTCGACCGCCTGAAGCGCCACCTGAACAACTTCCGCGCGAGACACGAGCGCGCCAGACGCAACGCGACGTTTGATGCGGGTGGGCGTTCCGGCTCCCGCGTCGGCGCCGATACACAACACGATTCCTCTTCATCTGACGCACGGCCCCGCTCACATCCGCCCATGAGCGTGCGCTGGTCAGGCGCGTGTTCGGCGCATTGCACACATCGTCCACCTCCCACACATGGCAGCAGAGCGCAACGCATGGCGAATCATGTGCAAACCTGAGCGATCTGTGTGAACTGCCTGGCATCGGTCATCGTACTGATACAGAGACATTCGTCGCTGCGTTCAGGATAAGGGGATGTATGGGAGTGTATGGTTTGCAACTGATCGGGAGCGCCTGCCTGTGATTGCCTTTCAATCCGCTCTGCGCCTGTCGGCGCCGCCTGCGCCGCCTGCGCCGCACGCCACGCAGTGTTTACGGGCATGGGCATGGCGGGCAGAGCGGGCGCAGACCTCTACCTGCGTCGTGGTGGCGCTGCTGCTCACCCTGCTGCTCACCGCGTGCAGTTCCACGCCGACGAAGACGCCGCCCCAGCCCGTCGCCGATAGTCAGCAAATCCTGCACGACCAGCTTGACCCGCATGCGGCGGACCTGGCGACACGCGATCCGGCGCTGGTCCACGACGCCGCCTCGCTCGCCCCCATCGAACTGACCTTTCCCAGCCTCGTCGCACTCGATTCACACCTCGTCGTGCAGGATTGGGCGGCGGAGAGTGTGGATGTGAGCGCCGACGGGCTGACCTACACCTTTCATCTGCGCAGCGGCATCAAGTTCAGCGACGGCGAGCCGATTGACGCCACTACCTTTGCCTATTCGCTCAACCGCGCGCTCGATCCGTGCCTGGCCTCGCCCACCGCCTACTATCTCTACGACATCAAGAACGCGATCACGTTCAATACTGAGAGCTGCCTGAGTGCGGCAACCGATGAGATTGCCGGGCAGACGCAAACACTGGTGGGCGCTGGGCAATCGCTCGATCCGACCGACCCGCAAACGCTGGTGGTCACGCTGGCGCAACCGGCGGCATATTTTCTGGCGGAACTCACCTATCCAGTGGCTGATGCCGTGCCAGAGGCGCTGGTGAAGCAGTATGGCAATAGCGCCTGGACCAGTCATCTGATCGGCGTGGGGGGCGGTCTCTTCGAGTTCGCCGTTGACGACCACAACGGCCTGCTCAAGCTCACACGCAATCCCGCCTTCTGGGGAACCAAGCCGCGCCTGCGCGAGATTGACTTCACGATCTACAAGGACCCCACCAGCGCCTACAACGACTATCTGGCTGGCAAGGGCGACATCGGCTACCCGCCCTTCGCCCAGTATGCCTCGGCGCGCACACAACAGGACTTCCACCAGACGAACCAGTTGCTGATTCTGTATCTGGGGCTGAACTGGAAAGATGCGCCCTTTGACGATGCCGGGATGCGGCAGGCATTCGCGCTGGCGTTGAACAAGTCACAGCTGGCCGCCACAGCCCTCGACGGCGCCGTGCGCGCTACCAACCATATCGTGCCGGAGGGTATGCCGGGCTACAACCCCGATCTGCGCGGGCCAGGCAGCACAGCAGGCGTCAGCGGCGACACGACGCTGGCCCACCAGTTGGCGATGACCTATGCGGCGGCGCACTGCGGCGACGCGCTTGCGAACTGCCCGGCGGTGACGCTGAGTGTTGTCTCAGGCAGCTCACAGGCGCTGGCGGTGGTCAACGCAGTGAAAACGATGTGGCAGAGCGTGCTGCCAGGGTATCCGATCACCATTCGGCAGCTCGACTATGATACGCTGACGCAGGGGATACAGAACGCCAGCCTTCAGAGTTTCTACGCGAGCTGGACGCCAGACTACCCCGATCCGCAGAACTGGCTCTCGCTCCATTTTGGCGCCAACGCGCAATACAACGCCACCAATGCGGTTGACGCCACGGCCATCGCGCTCTTGAGCAAGGCCGACACCGAGACCGACCCGACCCAGCGCATCAAGGATTACCAGGCGGCGGAGCAACTGCTCGTCAATGATGTCGCGTGGGCGCCGCTGGCGCAGGGTAAGCTCTACTGGCGCGTGCGCTCCACTGTGGTGAACTATGCGCAGGATGCGTTGGGCATGCCCTCAGTGGTGGATGGGTATCCCGATATCTACATTGCCCGGTAGCCCTGTCTGGCGCTGTCCGGCGTAGTCTGGTGAACAGTACTGGGCGCTCGATGCGGGCGTATCCAGATTATCTATCACGCCAGACATGCCCGAATTGTGACACCACGTCTGGCGAGTTTTGCACAGGGTGAGAAAACTGTGAGAGAAATCACGTCATGGCTCCGTAGTACTTGAGAAGCCAGTGTGGGCAGGGCAGTGTGAGAGCTTCGCACGGATTCAGTAGACGCCATCCATCATCGTAGTCTTACCACATCCTCGGGCTGTCCAGCGTTTCAGGGAGAGCGACACGCTTATGAACGGGTTCGAGCGCATGCAGCGTGATGAGCGGACATCAGCCGACTCGTCAGACGCGGCGGAGCATCGCTACCCCGACGACTTCTCGCCGGAGGATGCACGCTTCGCCGAGGAGCTACGCGATCTCTTTGCGCCCGAGTACGACGAGCCACCACCGCTTTTCACACAAACACTGCTGGGCAATGTCGCGTATGAGCCGACAACGCCGGGCTTCGAGCAGCGGCTGGCCTATCGGGTGATGCGCCGCCTGCGTCTGCCGCGTCGTTCGCTCGTTGGTCATCCACGCCTGATGCGCCGCCTGGCAGGGGAGCTGCTGCGTCATCCGCGCCGGGGCATGCAGAGCAGCCTGAAGACACTGCGCGAGGAAACGCTGACAGTGACGACGGGCCGCATTGCTCGTCCTATCGTTGGGGCGATGGGAACACTGGCCGTGCTGGTGGTCGCCAGCGTGTTGCTCACTGCGCCGTCGTTTGCGATGGGTATGCAGATTATTCTGGGACAAACCGGCGTGCGCGAGGTGAATGGCTATCCCACCCAAAGCATCACGACGAGCAGCACACATGGGAAGCATGTGGCTGCAAACCAGTTACCCGTATTGCCAGGTTTCTTGCCCTCATGGGTGGGCATGGCGGCTGACAACTACACCTATCAGGGAATGCGGCTGCTTACGCCTGCGAAGAAGTGGTCACAGGGACCAATAGTAGACCTTCAGTATACCAACAACAGCAATGGGGCCGCGCTTGACATGCGCGAATTTGTGGTTGCCAGCCAGTATGCGGCGGTCTTGCAGGTGGTGCAGGCTGGCGCGGCGACGCAGACGCAAGTTGATGCCAACACGCCCTCCGTCTATGTGGATGGCGCGTGGATGCAGCGCATAGTGCGCGGTGGCATGACACCAGGCGTCAGCACGACGAGTAGCATCTATGTCTGGTCCTCTGGCGTGCAAAGCGAGTTGATCTTCCAGCGCGCTGGAGTTGTCTTCTGGATTGTTGGTTCACAAGACGCCGGAATGGATGAAAATGGGTTACTGGCCTTTGCGCGCCAACTGACGCCGATGAATAGTCTGTTGCTCAACCCGCGCCAGCTTCAGTTGCGCCAGGTCGGCTATAGTCTGGTGATTCCGCTGGAGCAGTATCCACCAGAGATGGAGGTCTATCAGTTGGTGCCGCAGGGCGCTGCCACCAGTGGCGCAGGCGCATTTGTCGCGTCGCCCTATGGCGCTGTAGGTCCATGAGCAGCCTGCGTTTCATCACCTGTCCACCAGACGCACGTCAGGAGTTGGGGGCTGTGGTTGTTCTTTCCGAACCGTCACTGGACCGTCATTGTGCGGATAATGTTGCTCTCGTGTCCTTATCCGCACACCCACGTTTCGGTGGCCGAAGTGTCCGTTCGCACTCGCTCGTCCCCAGGTGATCGCCGTGTTCGGCTATGGTCGCCGTGGAGGCCAGAGAGTGCGAGCGAAGCAGGCTCTGGCGTCTCGCCAGATGCGGGCGCCTGTCATCCTGCGCTGGTGACGCCAGCGTCCAGGGATGGTAGATGCGAAAACGCGAAGACGAGTGGGACTTCAGAACGTACACGAGAAACCTGGAGATGCGTCTCTGCCTGTGTCGCTCCCGGCTGCAATCATCTGCAACCATCTGCTGCCGTCTGCTGACACATGGTGATGAGCGGAGACCACGACGTTGTTCGTCCGCGCACCATCTGCGCGCATGGTGGGGTTGAAGCGATCCCCTGAAAACGCTTGTCGTTGCTGCGTGATTGTTGCGTGGCAATGGACGTGGCGCTGCTTCCATCACGCACAAATGGGAGCGCACATGCCACACCTGTTGTGTATGTCACAAGTAGGGAGAAACTCTGCATGCGACTGGGAAAGAAAAGTTTTGCTATAGGGCTGACGATGGTGGCGTTGTTCACCATGGTGCTCTCGGCCTGTAGCATCGGCAGCGGTAGTGGCGGCACGAGCACGCTACCTGACAACAAGCAAATCATGCGCTTCATTCAGGTGCCGAACTCGCCCGACATTGCCACCCTTGATCCGGCTTTGACGCCCGATGTGTATTCCTACCAGATGGAACAGTTGCTTTTTCCGCAGCTCTACACCTGGGGCAACAACCTGAACACCATCCCCTGGGCGGCGGATGGTATGCCACAGGTGACCAACGGCGGTGCGACCTATGTCATCAAGATCAAGCCGAACCTCAGCTGGTCAGATGGCACACCGATTGACGCCACCACCTTTGCGTACTCGCTCAACCGTGTACTCGATCCGTGCGTCAAGGGTGGCGCTCCGGGTAGCGCGGCCTACTTCATCACTGCCATCAAGGGCGCAGCCGCGTTCAACGGCAGCACCTGCACCGCCGCTGCGGGCGCGCTTAACCCAGTGGACGGCCAGACGCTGGTCGGCAAGTCGATCATCGCCACTGACTCCCACACGCTGACCATCGATCTCCAGCAGCCGGCAGCCTACTTCCTGAAGGCGCTGACCACGTCAGCGGCAATGGCTGTGCCGCAGCAGTTGATCGAGAAGTATGGCTGGAAGGCCTGGACCGATCACCTGGCCGACAACCAGCTCAGCGGCAACCTCTTTGGTGTGAAGTTGTGGGACCACAAGGGCCACATTGACTTCGTGCGCAATGATGGCTTCAAGAACTTCGGCCTGGGCGCCAATCCGATCCTCAAAGAAGTTGACACAACGATCTACCAGTCGGGCGATGCTGCGTATGCCGACTACAACAATGGTCGTGAGGATATCGGCGCCATCCCGACCTCTGACTACAGTGCCGCCAAGTCGCGCTCTGACTTCCATCAGGGGCCAACGCTCACCATGGGCTACATTGCTCCGAACTGGAACATTGCGCCGTTCAACAACGTAGACGCCCGCCGCGCCTTCGCGCTGGCCGTCAACAAGCAGTTGATCGCCGACTCGGTGCTGAAGGGTACCGTGATCGCCTCCAACCACTTCATTCCTGCTGGCAACCCTGGCTATAACTCGGCGCTGCAAGGTGTGGATAATGCTCCGCTGACCGGCGACGAAACCAAAGCCAAGGCCTATATGGCGAAGTATGTCGCCGAGGCGTGCAGTGGTAGCATCAGCAAGTGCCCGGTGGTGAACTTCTACGACAACAATGATCCGTCCGAACTGCCCGTCACCTCGGCGCTGATGGCACAGTGGAACACCGTGCTGGCTGGTTACCCGATCAAGGCCCACAACGTCAGCTTCAGCGACCTGATCAACCTCGCCTACGGCCCTGCCGCTGCGCAGCCGCAGCTCCTGGCCATCGGCTACGCGGTTGACTTCCCCGATCCGTGGGACTGGACCTCGCTGCAAGCCGAGCCGACCTCAAGCACAAACTTCTTCCACATCAACGACACAGCAGCCACTGCGCTGATGACCGCCGCCGATGTGAACCAGGACCAGACCTCGCGCTTCCAGCAGTATGACCAGGCCGAGCAGCTCCTCGTCCAGGACGTTGGCTGGATTACTCTGGACCAGAGCAAGCAGTTCTGGCTGCAGAATGCCAAACTGCACAACTTTGCCTTCGACTCCAACCTCTTCCCGTCAATGAGCCAGTGGCAGACGGCCTACCTGAGCGCCTAGTCGTCACAGTCGTTTTCGGTGAAGCAGTTGACGCAGACTTGAAACCAGACACAGGGAGAAGGGCTCGACAGACGACGTTGTGGCCTTCTCTCCCTGAATGCAGTCTGGTAAACCGCTGGCCAGGACTATCGTTGCGATTCCTAGCAGCGACTTCCTGCCACATCTGCGCTCTTCTCCTTCCAGCAGGGAGAAGAGCGCATTTTGCAGGCGCATTTTGCAGGCGCATGGCGTGCTCTCTACTGGAAGACGGTCTGGAAACGGTCTGGAAATCGTCTGAATACGTTTTGATTTCTTTGGCTGTGGCGCGATTTGTGCAGGCATTGAAGCAGCGCGAGCCGAACTGGTTGGCTGAATGAATCGGCTTTTCGTGCAGCGCGCGGAGGTGTTATAATGTCGTCAAGTATCCCGTGTCCGAACATACAACGGAGATCTGCAGGGTGAAAAAACGGCGTGTCGCCATCGTCATAGAGACATCGGAATGTATTGTGCATTCCACCGTTGACGTGTCACATGTTGTACCCCTTTGCGCCACCGGTCGGCGCATACAGTCGGCAGACACGTCGGCAGATACAGTGGCGTCGGGCGTTTCTGTTACGGATACGGAAGAAACGTAGCTGTTCGGTAACAGAAACATCCGACGAGGTGCAAGGGGAACAGGAGGCGCCTGATGAGTACGCTTCTCGACAACCTCCCAGCGTTCATCATTTTGTTGATGATCGTGGGGGTCATGGTGTTCATTGGCTTCCGGCTTGGCGCGAGCTTCGTCATCCGCCGCCTCGCCGGTCTGGTGTTTGTGTTGCTGGGGGTCACGTTCATTACCTTCATCCTGGGCTACTTTGCGCCAGGCGACATTGTGACACTTCAGCTTGGTCAGCATCCAAATGCAATCGCAGCCGCCCACTTGCGGGAGTTCTACGGCCTGAATTTGCCGTGGTGGCAGCAATACCTGCGGTATGTAAACGGGCTGCTCCACTTCAGCCTGGGCTACTCCTGGCAGGATTACACCAAGTCGGTCTGGGATGTCCTCTCGCTCTATCTGCCGGCTTCGGTGGAGTTGGGTGTCGCCGGCTCGATCTTTGCTGTCGTCGTCGGTGTACCCCTGGGTGTCTGGGCGGCAGTGCGCGCCAACTCGCGCTTTGATACCTCCGTGCAAACGATTGGCCTCGTTTTCTATGCGCTGCCAACGTTTGTGATCATTCCCTTCTATGACATTGCGATCATCTACCTGCACAACCTGGGCTTGCCGACGCTGGCAACGAGCGGCTGGGGAACGTGGGATACCGAGATCGCGCCTATCACCATCTTCGCCATTGGCAGCTTCGCCTATTACGTTCGCCTGACGCGCTCCAGCATGATCGAGGTGCTGCGGCAGGATTATGTGCGCACAGCACGGGCAAAGGGCCTCTCGGAGCGTGTGGTCATCTTCCGGCACGCTTTCCGCAATGCGATGATTCCTCTGCTGACAGCAATTGGTCCCGCGTTGGCCTATGTCGTCTCCGGTCTATTCATCATCGAACGGTTGATGAATATTCCCGGCATCGGGAGCGAGGGTCTTATTGCCATCATTTCGCACGATTTCCCTGTGGTGGAAGGAACAGTCATCCTGCTTGCCGTCGCCATCGTGTTTATGAACCTGGTCACGGATGTGGCCTACGGGTTCGTGGACCCGCGTGTGAAAGCCGGAAGTTAGCCAGCGCAGACACATGCGCAGGCTAAGGGGTGAACGAACGAGAATGATGGCGAAGAAAGAGGCGAAGAAAGAGGCGCAGCATGAAGATTGATGAGGGATATCCCCAGACACCGACCGGACCGGAGAATTGGGAATCGCTGAACACCGTGAATGTGATCCCTTCCCTGCCACCCACGGCTGAAGCAATCAAAGATCTGGGGCCACTGGCCGATACGCCCACTGAGGTGGGCGGGGGTGATCTCGGGTTGCGGCAGGCGCAGGGTGAGGTTGTCTCTGAGGGGCAGGCGCTCTCGCCAATACAGGCATCACTGCGTCGCCTGGGGCGCGACCGGCGCGCGATGGTGACACTGGCGATTGTTCTGTTGCTGGTGGTGGTCGGCTATGTCGGACCGTTGGTGTATCTGCATGTCGGTCCACCCATGCCAAATGCCGGTCCCCTTGGCAACCAGACCCTCGGGCCTGGAGTCTATCACCAGTATGCCCACCAGGAGCAGGCGTTAACGGATCTGCCAAGCAGCGCCTATTATCCGATGGGAACGGATGGCGACGGGCGTGATATTCTTGCGCGGTTGATGGCAGGACTGACTGTTTCAATTGGTGTCGGTCTGCTCGTCATCCTGTTCGATATCGGCCTTGGCATTCTGTTTGGCACCCTTGCCGGGTACTATGGTGGCTTTATTGACACCTTCCTGGCGCGCTTCACCGACCTGATGTTTGCCTTTCCCTCGCTGCTCTTCGCCATTCTGGTGGCTGCAACGCTGGGGCAGCAGTTCATCAGCTGGCTGGGACCGTCGGGACGCCTGATTTTGGTCAGTTTGGCGCTCGGCCTGACGGTCTGGCCGCAGATGGCGCGCTATGTGCGTGGTCAGACGCTGCAACTCAAAGAGCAGCAGTTCGTCGAGGCAGCGCGTTCAACCGGCACGTCGAGCACGGGCATCATCCTGAAGCACATCACGCCCAACCTGTTCAATAT
>Ga0102924_1006557_pt1 | contig 10900 bp, 9 predicted proteins | sample PaiPotPPM11metaG_FD_80116 | JGI IMG/M metagenome (GOLD analysis project Ga0102924, IMG submission 80116) | Iron sulfur acid spring bacterial and archeal communities from Banff, Canada, to study Microbial Dark Matter (Phase II) - Paint Pots PPM... ...
CGGAGGGCCAGGTGAACCGGTTGAAGACGCTGAAGCGCCAGATGTACGGTCGGGCCGGGTTCGATCTGCTCCGCCAACGCCTATTGCGGGGTGCTTGATAATCACCGCGATTGCGGAAGACCCATGAGTGACCCGGTATCCTTGCACTGACCGTGGCAAACCAGCTCTCCTGTCGCGCAGCTTGATGGCCTGCCGGGCGACCACGATCACCCACACGCAATACACCACCAGGAGCCGGTCCGCCCACCCCACCAGCCCGATCACGCCCGGCGGGAGGACCGTCGGCGCGTGCGCCGGCAGACCACCGGCGACCCGACTGAACGTGGCGATGAGCAGGACGAACGTCGCGGCCAGCAGCGCCACACTCACCCAGGTCAGGTTCGCCGTCCACAGGAGCGTCCGCTTGGCCGCAGACCACGGGGCGGTGCGACCGAGGTTCACGCTGATCAGCAGCGCGGCGATGGGCAGCCCGAGCATCCCCAACGCTCCGGCCAGCGTGTGGAGCGCGTCGTGGTTGATGTCGAACGGGGCGGCCATCGCCTCGCCCGCGCCGGCCAGGGTGAGCAGGACCAGGCCGATCTTGACGGGCCGCGTCCGTGCCTCCGCCCGGAGCGCGAAGGCCAGGGCCCACGAGCTCACGCCCCAGGCGGCGAACATCAGCGAAAGCACCCAGCCATAGTGGCCATTGGCGTATTCGCTCACCATGCGCCACGACGGGTCGAACTCCGGGCTCAACACGCGCAGGCTTGCGAGCAGCAGGACGGTCGTGGCCGCCGCAGCGATGGCCAGCCGTGCGGCCGGCAGCGAGATGCTCGCGGCATCGTTCTTCGCGATGCCGCTATTCATTTCGTTCCTCCCTTATCCACGCCACTGGTGTGGGTCACGGTCAACGCGTCCGCCCCCGGCGGTCATGATCCGTTCGATCATTTCTCTCTGTCCAGTCGCTGTTTGATATGGAGTACGACCAGGCGTTCGATGAGGTCGTACGGAATGGGCTTGCTGAGCGGGAACCTCACCGTACTCTTGCCCACCCGGTACGGCGCGAGTTCTTGCGCGAAGGCGTCATCCACTGCCGGTATGGGGTAGAGGCCGATGTGGTGCTTCCACGCCGCGAAGGAGACCAGATCGCGGCCGTTGAGCGTGATCGTCGGCATTGCGTAGCTGATGGCCTCGGCGGCGGCGGGTGCGGCGTTCCGGGCTGTCCATCGCACCTGCGCGAGGATGCGCTGAACGTCCTCGGGGAATGCGCTGATGTACTCGTCGATGGTCACGCACTGTCTCATCACTGTCCGTCTCCTTCCGCCTTGCTTGGCAGGCACCTCTGCGGTACCCCTCACGAGAGACGTCGGGGCCGGTGGCCCATTCCGGACATTCCATGCCTTGACCGCTGCGACGAACTCACGGGTCGTCGATGAGGCGGGCGGCGCGGGCGTGGAGGTAGCGCTGTTGCGCGAGGTTGGTCGCGCACCGGGCTGCGGCCTGGTAGGCGTCGCGCGCCCCGGCGCGATCGCCGGTCATCTCCAGCAGGTGCGCGCGCACGGCAGGGAGCCGGTGGTCGTCGGCGAGGCGGTCGTCGGCCTGGAGCGTGTCGAGGAGGGCGAGTCCTGCCTGTGCGCCGCGGGCCATGGCGACCGCGACGGCGTGGTTCAGCGCCACCACGGGGTTGTCGGCGATGCGCAGCAGCAGCGCGTACAGCGTCACGATCTGTGGCCAGTCGGTCGTCTCGGCGCTGGGCGCTTCGTCGTGGAGCGCCGCGATCGCCGCCTGGAGCTGGTACGGGCCGGTTGCGCCCTTGGGCAGCGCATCGGTAATCAGGGCCACGCCCTCGGCGATGGAGGCGGCGTTCCACAGACTGCGATCCTGCTCGGCCAGCGGGATCAACTCGCCCTGTGGCCCGGCCCGCGCCGGTCGGCGCGCGTCGGTGAGCAGCATGAGCGCGAGCAGCCCCGTCACCTCGCCATCCTCAGGCAGCAGGCGGTGGACCATGCGGGCCAGCCGGATTGCCTCGGCGGCCAGTTCCGTGCGGTACAGGCTCGGCCCTGCGGTGCTGGCGTAGCCCTCGGTGAAGATCAGGTAGAGCACATGGAGCACCGCGCCGAGTCGGTGTGCACGCTCCCCGTCCGGGGGCATGCGGAAGGGAATCCCGCTCTCCTTGATGCGCTGCTTCGCCCGGCTGATGCGCCGGGTCATGGTCTCTTCGGGCACGAGAAACGCACGAGCGACCTCGGCGGTGGTGAGCCCGCCGACCGCGCGCAAGGTCAGCGCGATCTGCGAGGCCGGCGACAGCGACGGGTGGCAACACATGAACAGCAGGATGAGGGTGTCATCAGCCTCCGCTACCAGCCGGTCGGCGGCGGGCGCCAGCCGTTGGTCGGGCAGGGTCCACTGGGCGACGGTCTCCTCACGGCGTTGACGCGCTTGCTCGCGGCGCAGCAGGTCGATCAGTCGGCGGGAGGCGACCGTGATCAGCCAGGCGCGGGGATTGTCGGGGATGCCGTCCTGCGGCCACTGCAGGGCTGCGGCGATCAGGGCCTCTTGGGTCGCGTCCTCGGCGGTATCGAAATGCCCGTACCGCCGGACGATCGCGCCGAGGACCTGCGGCGCCAGGCCGCGCAGCAGGTCCTCGATCTCGGTAATCGACATGGTCAGAGGTCCAGCTCGGCCCGGGACTCGGCGATCGGCCGGACGTCCGCCACGGCCGCCTGTGCGACGCCCAGCGGAGCGGGGCAGCTCGCCAGCCGGGCGGCGATCTCGGTCGCCCGATCGAAGCTGTCACACTCCACGATCCAGTAGCCAGCGAGGACCTCGGAGGTTTCGGCGTACGGCCCATCTGTCACGACCGGCACACCCTGTTGCAGCTGGATGCGCCTCGTGTGGACCGGGGCGGTCAGGCCGCGCGTCTCCACGAGCTCGCCGGACTCGGCCAAGTCCTTGTTAAACGATTCCATGAATGCGCCCATCGCCGCAAAGTCCTCCGCAGACCAGTCCGGCGTGGCGGTGGCCGTCCCCGCCATGTTGTCGTAGTCCTGCTGCGAGGCGTAGGTCAAGATCATGTACTTCATACGGTCTCCTCTCTCGGGGCACCCCTGTGGCGCCTCTCACGAGAGACGTCGCCGCCAGCGGCCCATCCCGGACATCCACACGCCGACTCAGCGGCAGCACATCGACGGGGCGGAGGAACTGCCGGAATCCCCGGTATCCCCGAGCGGGATCGTGGCGAGACAGAATCCCCTCGTACACCTCGGCATCGGTGATGATGCTGATCGCCATTCCCCGGTGCGAGTAGGGGACGCAGCCCCATAGTATGTCGCGTTAGGCGAGAGGATAGCAGGCTTGCCAGCGTCAGTGCAAGGATACCGGGGTGACTCATACGGCGAAGTCCACGCTCAAGCGGTGCCGCCGCCGGTTGAGACGGGTACGATGCGGTTGGTGCGGGAAGAGGTCGCGGTGTTCATTCCACCGGCTGACCGCTTCCGTTTCCTCGTCCCAGCCCATACATTCCTCCACCAGGATCATCGTCAGCAGTTCACTGTTACTGCACTTGGACTGCTGCCCGTGCGGCTTGACCCACGCGGGTAGGCTATCCCACAAATCGTCCATCAGCACATAGGTCATCAGGCAGAAGTCAGCGAAATCGGCTACGATCATTGTGTCCTCCGGTTGGATCAGGATGAGTCTTCGCAACCCCATCCCTATCCGACCGTAGGACGTTCGTCAACTAGCACAAGACCCTAGTAGCAAAAGCAAGGGACCCTGATGAGCCACGCATCCATGCCCTATGCCGATCATATGCACCTGACGGAGCAATGCATCCGCCAATTGCCAGGCGTGCCTCATCGCCGCTGTGCATCACCTACGGAGCTTCGCGCGTTGCCGCGAGGATGCGCCCGAGCGCGTCCGTCAATGACGCCGCGTCCGCGTCGCTCAAATAACGCGCGAAGAATTCAGTGATACCACGGGCATAGACGGGCCACGCCGCGCGCATCGCGGTGATGCCTGCATCGGTCAGGACGGCATAGGCGCCGCGCCGGTCAGTCGTGGCAGTTTCACGACGGAGCAGTCCCGCCGCTTCGAGCCGGTCTATTAGCCGGGTCAGGCCACTGCGGCTGAGTACGACTGCATCCGCCAGTTCGTGCAGGCGTAACCGGCGCTCCGGCGCTTCATAAAGTTCGATCAGTACGTCATACCACGTCAGCGGGATTACCCCCGCCACCGCCATCTCACGCTCGATTCGCCCGATCACGGCAGCATGCGCAGTAATGAATGTGCGCCACGCGGCGAGACGCGGTTCACCCAGTTCATTCCTCATGCAACCAGTATACGCAGAGATAGTTGACAACGCAACTACTTGGTCATAAACTGCAATGTAGTTGCATACGCAACTACTATTCGCGCCGCCTCGTGCGGTGCATGGTGATACAGAAAGAGGAGATGGCATGAAAGTACCCCTGTGCGACGTGAACGAAATTCCCGATCAGGGCACAAAGACCGTGGTATTCTTTGGGCGGGAGGTGCTGGTGTATAAGGTTGACGGAACACCCAAAGCGGTCATGAATACCTGCATGCATCTCGGCGGCCCGCTCAACTGCGAGGGGGACAGATTCGTCTGCGCCTGGCATGGTGCGGAGTTCGCCAGTAGCGATGGGCGGCGTGTCAAAGGCCCGGCGCGTGCGGAAGCGCGGCTGATGTTCCTGCCCACGCGCATCGAGGGCGGAATATTGACGTACGTGTACGGCGAGTAACGCATTCCTGCATCGTGCATTTCGGACGCCGCAAGGGTACACCCTTGCGGCGTCATTGTTGCCCGACACTGGTTGCGCGATAACATCATGCCCATTTGCCACTCATCGTGCCCTGTTTGACGGTGACGTATGCATCTCCTACGCTCGTCGCACAGAAGAGTCATACCGCGCATGAGAAAGGAAGAAGGATGCACACCCAACTCTGGTTCCGACGCATGACACGCTCGCGGCGACGGATGGCAAGTTTTGTGATGCTCTTTGCCCTCATTACCGGCAGTGCGACGAGCGGCGCGGCGCTTTTGATCGGCAAGCAGGCGGAGGGGTGGTTCCTCATCCCGACGAATCAATCCGTGCGCTCCGCCGGGCAGGTGACACTCCTCGATCAGCGCCCGGTAGACATGGCCCTCCGGCCCGACGGCAGACAACTCGCCGTGATGACGACGAATCTCACCTACCTCCTCGATCCCGCGACGGGCGAGATTACCCAGCAGTTCGATAAGCAGGACCGCAATGTCGCGGGCCTCGCCTACAGCCCGGATGGCACGCATCTCTACTACGCGAAGGGGAAGGATCACAAGATCGGCGTCGGCGTGATTGACGCGTCCGGCAAAGCGACCTTTGATAGCAACATTGACACCGGTGCGAAGAGCTGGCCGGCCGGCCTCTCCGTCAGCCCAGATGGGGCGACGCTCTATGTCGCGCTCTTCGGCACGAACAGCATGGGCATCATCAACCTTTCCGACCGGAAACTGACGAAGACCGTCCCGGTCGGCAGTTCGCCCTTCGGCGCGTACGTCTCGCCGGATGGTAAGGCGGTCTACACGAGCAACTGGGGCGGCCCGCTCCCGCAACCCGGCGACCCTGTTGATCCGCTTTTCCCCGTCCGGGTGGATCCGAAAACGGGTGCGTCTGCCGCCGGGTCGCTCTCCGTTTACGATGTCGCGACGGAGACGATGCGCCCGGAGATTGCCGTCGGGTTACATCCGACAGCGATGGTCTTCAGCAAGGAGTCCACGCGGCTCTACGTTGCGAACTCGAACGAGGATACGATCTCCGTTCTCGATCTGACGGCGGACCACGGTGTACATCCAGAGATCGAGCGCATCTCCGTCCGCCCAAGTGGGCTGCCCTTCGGCTCAATGCCGAACGGCCTCGCTCTCAGCCCGGACCTGACGACACTCTACGTCGCCAATGGCGGCAACAATGCCGTCGCCGTGATCCGTCTCGGCAATCATGCCCGCCCGCCGGGGACCTATGCCGGCCCGAATGCCGACGCCCCCGCGACGAGCGCCGTCATCGGCTTCATCCCCACCGAGTGGTATCCAGTTGCCGTGGCCGTCTCCACCGATGGGACGAAACTTGCCGTCGCGAATAACAAGGGCGAAGGCTCGGTCGGCACACCGCAACGCACTCTCCCGAACGGCGGCAAGAGTGTCTTCAGCCTGACGGGCAGCGTCACGTTCGTGGATGTCCCGGATGCCGAGCAACTCGCCGCCGACACCGCGCGGTTCAATGAGAATAATCAGTACGCCACCGCGCTCGCCGATTCGCTCCTGCCGCCGCGCCCGAACGCCGCGCCCATACCCGTGCCCGCCCGTATCGGCGAGCCGTCCGTCTTCAAGCACGTCCTCTACATCATCAAGGAAAACCGGACGTACGATCAGGTCTTCGGGGATATGGGCAAAGGGAACAGCGAGCCGAAACTGGCGCAGTTCCCCCGCAAGATCAGCCCAAACCATCACGCCCTCGCGGACCGCTTCGGCCTCCTGGACAATTACTACGCCAGTTCCGTCAATAGCGCGGATGGCCACCAATGGACGGACGAAGCAGTGGCGAACGTCTTCGCCGAGCGCGTCTACGGCTTCTTCCCTTCCAATAACCCAATGGGCATCACATCCTACGGCAACAGTTCGCTCGACCTGCCGCCCGATTCACTCTGGAGCAACGCGCTCAATCACGGTGTCTCACTTCGTAATTACGGCGAGGACGGCGCGAACACCGTGACGCGGGACGGTCAGGAAGTGCAGCAACTCGACTGGGGCGCGCTGTATCACGACTGGCGCGACAAGACCGGCCTCTTCACCTATCGTGCGAGCGCGATCACGCCGCCGCTGCTCAGCACGGAGGATCATGCCTATTCCGCCTTCGAGACGGCGATCACGGACCAGATCCGTGCAGACGAGTGGCAGCGGGAATTCAACGGCTATGTCGAGATCGGCGATCTCCCGCAACTGAGCGTCATCTGGCTGCCGGACGACCATACCTCCGGCCGGAAATCCACCGCGCCAACGCCGGAAGCGCAGGTCGCGGACAATGATCTCGCGCTTGGCCGGATCGTTGATAGGCTCAGCCACTCGCCCTACTGGCAGGACACGGCAGTTTTCGTCACCGAGGATGATGCGCAGGACGGCGTGGATCATGTGGACGGCCACCGGACGGTTGGCATGGTGATCAGCGCGTACGGCACGCAGGGCGTTGTGGACAGCACGCTCTACAACCAGACGAGCATGGTGCGCACGATCGAGCAAATCCTCGGCCTCCCGCCGATGAACCAGTTCGACCTCACCGCCCCCCTGATGACGACGCTGTTCACCGACGCGCCCGACCTGACGCCGTATACGGTGATCCCGAACCAGATCCCGCTCGACACGTTGAACAGTCAGGCGAGCGCGCTCACCGGCCAAGCGCGCGAGGATGCGCTCGTCTCGGACACGCTCGACTTCAGCGTGCCGGATGCCACGGACCCCGCGATCCTCAACCCGATCATCTGGCGCGCGACGATGGGCAACCGCCCGTACCCGCGTTTCGCGTGGGAAAGGAACGGCCCGCGCAACCGCGACGATGAGAGCGGCGTAATGAATGAGTCTCTACCCCCGGTGGTGGCGGGCCTCAGCCTGCCACAGTACGGAATGGCAGGCTGAAGCCCGCCACCACTACTCCATCGGCTCAAGAGCGCTGAAATCCGCTGAGGCGTGCGCGACCATTGCGGGCACTAATCCTGCCTACGTGATGTGTGTCCAATAATCCCTTGCTACAGCGGCGCGTGTCGCTTCAAGTCGAGGTAGGTATCAACGAGGGCGGCGCTGAGACGGTCGGCGGGGACATCCACGGTTTCGATGCCGCGACCGGCGATGGTAGCGAGGAGGAGGGCGCGCTCGCGTCCGAGCCGTTCCGCCGCGATGCGCTCGTAGATCGCACCGGGGTCGGACGGCGATTGGTGGGCAAGGGCATCCAGTTCGGGATCACGCAGCGTGACGACGACGACGCGATGATGCAATGCGGCGGACGAAAGGGTCGGGACGAGGGCGCGCGGCGTGTAGGAATCCGTGATGTCGGTGAGCAGAATCAGCAACGAGCGTTGCGGGCGGTGAGCGGCAAGGGTGGTGAAGGCTTCCCGGTAATCGGTCGCCGTCGGTTGAGCGCGGACGGCGTACAGCGATTCGAGCAGCACGCCCTCCTGTCGTGGCCCGGACGCGGGCGGCACGTACGCCTCCACACGATCCGCGAACGCCAGCAGGCCGATACGATCCCCCTGCCGCGCGCCGATATGCGCGACGAGCAGCGCGGCATTGACGGCGACATCGAGTTTCGTCAGGTCACCGACCGGCGCGCCCATCAACCGACCCGCGTCGAGGAGCAGGATGACATTCCACGCCCGTTCCGCCTCGAAGGTGCGGGCAATCGGCTTGCCCCGGCGGGCGGTCGCCTTCCAATCTATACGGCGATACTCGTCGTCCGGCGTGTACTCGCGCAGCCGCTCGAACTCACTCCCCTCGCCGGGGCGGCGGGTGCGACGCAGCCCACTCGTCGTACGGAGAAAACGACGCGTAGCGAGGTCGTGCGCGCGGATGGCGCGGATATTTGGATAGACGCGGATCGGATCGTCCAGCGGCACGGCGCGCTGCCGCACGACGAGATCGCGGACGCCGGGGATGCGGAGCGTAATGGGCCCGAAGGCATACTGCCCGCGCTGACCGGGCCGGAGCATGTAGGCGATTTCGTCTGGCTCGCCACCGGGCGGCAGGATCGCCGTGAAGAATGGCCCAGGCATGATCGCGCAGTTCGGCGGCGGCTCCTCGCGCACCCGCACGACGAGCGGCGCTGGCCGATCGTGCGCGATGCCGATCTTGAGCGTCACCGGGTTCTCCGTGCCGACGGAAAGGCGCGGCTCGTGCTCCCGCGCCACGATCACGGCATCGGCGGGCGGCACACTCCGGCTATCCCGCACGATCAGGACGACGATGCCGACGAAGAGCGCTGCCGCCACCCAGACGAGCAGGCTCATCCAGATCGCCAGGAAAAGCGGCGCGGCCACCACCGCCAGCAGCCCAATTCCCCGCCGCGTCAACACTATTTGCCATTGCCAAAGCGGCGTTGCCAGCGTTGTATGCGGACGCGGAGCAGGCCCTTGAGGTCTTCGGCGGCGGTTTTCACGACACGAACGCGGCTGTCCAGGTCTTCCACCCAGACAACGGGGACCTCGTAAATCCGGTATCCGCGCTCCTCGGCGAGCAGGAGGAGTTCCGAGTCGAAGAACCAGCCCTGATTCTCGACCATTGGCAGCAGTTCCCGCGCGACACTGCGGCGAATCGCCTTGAAGCCGCATTGGGCGTCGGAGAAGCGGTTGCGGAACAGCAGTTTGATTGTCAGGTTGAGGCAGCGCGAGATGATCTCCCGCTTCCATTGCCGCGTCACCATCGCGCCGCGCAGAAGTCGGGAGCCGATGGCGAGATCGCTGTGCCCGGTAATGATCGGCGCGACGAGCGGCAGGAAGGATTCGAGGTTCGTCGAGAGGTCTACATCCATATACGAAACGACATCCGCGTCGCTGGCAAGCCACGCCGTCCGCAGGGCGCGGCCCCGGCCTTTCTGGTCGAGGTGCAGCGCGTGGACGCGGTCACACTCCGACGCGAGTTGCTCCGCGAGTTGCCACGTCCCATCGGTGGACGCATTGTCCGCGACGGTAATCTGCCACTGATAGGGAAAATAGCGAAGGAGATAGGAACGGAGCGTTTCAACGCTCTGGCGAAGGACATGTTCCTCATTGTAGACGGGAATAACGATCTCCACACATACCTGTGACGCGTCGCGCACGTCCGCTGCCATCCATCCCTCATTTCAATCCTCACCCGGTTGCAAGGCCGGGTGCGATCGGTACGGATAGAGATCGTCATTCCCGTCTACAAACGCGAACGCTCCCGATGCCGGTATGCGTTTCCTCGCACGATGCCTGCGGAGAATACCATACACGCCGCGAGAACGCAGCAATGAGCAATGAGCAATGAGGAGTGAATACTCAGCACTCAGCGCTGCCCTCTTGCGGTAGACTATGTGGCATGGGGACGGATGAACCGACGACAACACAGAAACTTGCGCGTTTCGCTTTCCATATCGGCAAGCGGGACCGGGCGCTCGGCGCGTTGGTCGTCGTGCTCTCGGTATTGGCGATCTTCGGGCGGGCGACTGGGCTGCCGGACGTGTTCATCTTCGTGATCAGCGGCGCCGCGCTCGCCATCCTCGCCTATGGCATCGGCGTCGCGACGGACGAACTCGGCTCGACGGCCGGGCCGCGAATTTCCGGCGTCCTGAATGCCACCTTTGGGAACATCGCGGAACTGGTGATCGCGGGCTTCGCGCTCAAAGCGGGGCTGCTGGAGATCGTGCGCGCCTCCATCGCGGGCAGTGTGCTCGGCAATACGCTCCTCGTTCTCGGCCTTTGTATGTTCGTCGGCGGCTGGCGGCACGGCGTGCAAACCTTCTCGCGCGTCGCCGCCTCGATGAATGGCACGCTCCTCCTGCTCGCCGCGACGGGCCTGATCGCCCCCGCGCTTCTGCTGACAACGGGCGTACAGATTAATGACAACAAGGAACAGCACCTCTCGACTATCGTGGCGATCGTCCTCCTCGTCGTCTATCTCGCCAGCCTCCGTTTCTATCTGACGACGCCGGAAGCGGGCGGGGCGGAACGCGCTTCGGAGCCGGCGCACTGGGGCTGGGGAAGCGCGGCGATTACCCTCGCCGTGCTCGCGCTCGTCACCGCGCCGGTGGCGGACGCCTTTGTCGCGGTGCTGGAACCGACAGCGAAGACGCTCGGGCTGCCGGAACTCTTCCTCGGCCTCGTCATCGTCCCGCTCGTCGGCAACATCCCCGAGAACCTC
>Ga0102924_1006558_pt1 | contig 10900 bp, 8 predicted proteins | sample PaiPotPPM11metaG_FD_80116 | JGI IMG/M metagenome (GOLD analysis project Ga0102924, IMG submission 80116) | Iron sulfur acid spring bacterial and archeal communities from Banff, Canada, to study Microbial Dark Matter (Phase II) - Paint Pots PPM... ...
CGACTACCCCACCCACGCCCCGGCGGGTGCACACGACCCAGAGCGCGCGCGCAAGAAAGACCGCGTAGCCGATGATCCGCCCCGCCGCTCGCCGCCGGCCGAACCCGGGCACCGCGACTCGGCGAACGCGAAGGAGCCCCTGTCCCTCGCTGGCCGGCGCCCGCAACTGTCCGCCGTCGTACGCCGCACTGCCCGTGAGCACCTCTACTCGCATGCCAGCCGCGGAGAGATGCTCGGCAAGATCGGTTAGATGCTGGCCGCTTCCAGCTACGTCGGGCGCGAAGTGAGCATTAACCAGCAACAGCACCGATCTGCTCGCGACCCGTGACTCTCTTGTCGCGCGCACGACCGGCCAACTGATCGGCTATCCACCGATACGTACGGCGCAAACCTTCCTCGAGCGTGATGCTTGGCTCCCAGCCAAGCACCGCTCGAAGGCGAGTGTTGTCGCTCGTCCGGCCACGCACGCCCAGTGCGCCAGGCACGTGCCGTTTCACGACGCGCTTGCCGGCCACTGACGCTACGATGTCCACCAGCTGATTGATCGAGACTAGCCGCTCCTGACCTACGTTCAGTGGCTCGCGGTAGTCCGACGCCATGAGGCGGCGAACTCCTTCGACGCAGTCGTCAACGTAGCAGTACGACCTGGTCTGACTACCGTCGCCCCACACTTCCACCTGGCCACCATCCGCAGCTAACGCGACCTTGCGGCAGATCGCGGCGGGCGATTTCTCGCGCCCGCCGTCATAAGTGCCAAGCGGCCCATAGATGTTGTGAAAGCGCGCGACGCGGGTTTCCAGCCCGTGATCTTCCCAGTAGTGCCGGCATTGGCGCTCGGAAAACAGCTTCTCCCAACCGTACCCATCCTCGGGGTCGGCCGGGTACGCGTCCTCCTCACGTAAAGGCGTAACGTCCGCCTCGCGCTGCTTGAACAGGGGATAGATGCACGCCGACGACGTAAAGAGATACCTGGCCACCCGGGCCGCGCGCGCTGCCTCGAGCATGTGCGTGTTGATCAGCACATTGTCGTGCATGATCACCGCTTTGTTGTGCTCAATGAACCCAATCCCGCCCATGTTGGCCGCAAGATTGTACACTTCCGCGCCCTCGGCTCCGCGCACCGCCTCCTCGCATTTCGGCCAGCGACGCAGGTCCAGCAGCGCGAATTCGTCAGCCGCCGTCGGCTCGTACTCAGGGTGCTTGATATCCACGCCACGCACCCAATAGCCGTCGGCTTTGAGCACGCGCACCAAGTGGTGTCCGATGAATCCGCCAGCTCCAGTGACTACAGCTCGCTTGTCTGTCATATCTCCGTCGTATCTACGCAGTCATTGTCATCGCGGTCATCGCGACGGGTCGCGCTCGCTCCAGAGCCTGCCCACATGCTTCGACAACGCGCCCAGTCGTAATCTGATCCATGCATCGCCGATGTGCGCAATGCTGACGCAAGCAGCCCGCACAGTGCGGGTCGCTCCGCAGAACGATGTCGCTTCCACCAAGGAGCCAGCGCCGCGGCTCGTCCAGGGAGCTCATGACCGTCACCTGACGGCACCCGGCCGCAGCCGCGACGTGGCGCGGGCCCGAGTCAGTTCCAACGAATAGGTCGGCCCGCCGCAGTAGCGCCGCAAGTTGACAAATGTCCGTGTGACCAATGAGGGAAACCACCCGAGCCACGCTACGCTTTTGGACCTCGCGTCCCGCATCCACGTCACCGGCGGCTCCTACCAGGACAGGCTGCAGTCCACGCTCCGCTAGTGCCTCGGCCACATCCATCCAGCGTTCCGTGTACCACGTCTTGGACTGCCAGTTGGAGCCCATATGAAGCACCGCGAGCCGTGCTTCGTGGCTCACCCCGTGAGCAGCCAACAACTCGCCTACGGCACGCTCATCCTCGGGGCCATACCAGCACTCTCCGCCCGGATCGTCGTCGCGCGCCCCAACCGCGGCGGCAACCCGAAGGTTGGCTCGCGAGACCGATTCGTCGCCGACCGCGTCCAACCTGTGAGTGAAGAGAATGCTGGCCCGGCCGCCCGCAAACCCGACCCGCACCGGCGCACCGGACCCCCACGCAATGAGCGCATGGCGCACCGACACGTGGTTGGCACAGGCCAGCACACAGTCGTAACGTCGCCTGCGCACGGCCATGAGGAGCCTGGTCCAGGAGGCCCAGCGCGCAATTCGAGTGGTCGGCGTCCCCCGCGCGTAAACATTATTCACACGAGGGTTCTTGCGATGGACCTCTGCCGCGGCGGGCGACGCCACGATATCCAGCGTCGCCATGGGATACCGCTCCCGAACCGCCCGCAACATCGGCGTCGCAACAACGCTGTCACCGATATGCTGCAGCTGCAGCACGAGAATCTTGGCCGTGGGGCGCAAAGCGATGGTACCAGAGGGCGCGCTCATCCGCCGGCCGCCGTCAAAGCGTGCGCACCTCCGGTAATGGGCGGGTCCGCAATCTGTGATTCGACGTGCGCCCGGCGCAAAAGCGTAGTGCCCATGACCATGGCGTCGAGGCCGGCGCGGTCGAAGCAGTCGAGCGCCTGCCTCGGCGTGTCTACGATGGGCTCGTGCTCGTTGAGACTCGTGTTGAGCAGGACGGGGACACCCGTCAAGCCTTCAAACGCCTCGATCAGCTCATAGAACGCGGCGTTGTCAGCCCGGCGCACGGCGTGCACGCGCGCCGTGCCGTCCACGTGCGTTACGGCCGGAATGACGTCCCGCTTGTCAGGGCGCACCTCGAACACCTGCGTCATGAACGGATCGGCGTAGGCATTGACGAAATAGTCGTCCAGCGCCTCTACGGTCACCGACGGCGCGAATGGACGAAAGGGTTCCCGCCCTTTCATCCTGGAGTTGATGCGCTCGCGCACCTCTGGCCTTCGAGGATCGGCTACGATGCTTCGGTTGCCAAGGGCCCTGGCCCCCCATTCTCCCCTACCCTGGTACCACCCCACCACGTCGCCCTGGGCGATCAGAACAGCGGCCGCTCGGGCCGCGTCCACAACGGAGCGGTAGGTTACCACCTCGCAGTCGTCGCCCAGACCGGAAAAGGCGTCCCGCATCTCGGCCTCGTCGTAGCCGGAGCCCCAATACGCGTGGCGAATGCCCGGTCCGCGCGCGCCCGCTAGCACTTGGTGCCATACATACTGTGCGGCGCCGAGCGCAGTGCCATCGTCGGCTGCAGCAGGAGGAACGAACACTTCGCGGAAGTGTGACAGCGCTCGAACCTTTCCAGTTGCGACTCCGTTGAGCGCGCACCCGCCCGCGATGCACACTCGCGGCAGGCGCGTTTGCTCCCATAACGAGCCGAGCACGTGAAAGACGCATTCTTCGAACACCGCCTGGAGCGAGCACGCGAGATTGGCCGAGCGCGCTGTCAGCGCCTGCTCAACCTGGCGAGGTGGTCCGAGCAAGGACTCGAGCTCGGGAGTGTACAGACGTGAAATGCTTGGCGCGCCGCCGTCCCATTCCATCGGCGCCCCGGTCGACCAGTGGCGGAAGTACCGTAGGTCGAGCTCGAAACCGCCACGGTCACTCAGTCGAACGAGCCGTCGAAGCTCCGGCACGTACGCCGGTCGCCCGTGAGCCGCGAGCGCCATCACCTTGAATTCGTCGCCGTAGGACGAGAAGCCCAGATACTGTGTGACCGCGGTGTACATGATGCCAAGAGAGTGCGGGAAGAACACCCTCCCGAGAACATCGAGTGATCGCCCGCGGCCGACAGCGACCGACGTGCTGACGAAGTCGCCGAAGCCGTCGAGGGCACAGCACGCGGCTTCATCGAAAGACGACGCGAAGAACGCGCTCGCGAGATGCGCCTGGTGATGCTCGACGCAATGCACAGCGGGCAGGCTGCGTCGCGGCATCTCTAGAGACTCCGCCAACGGACCTCGAATGTCTCCAACCGCGCGGGCGTTGCGTAGGCGCGTAACCATGAGAGCCCGCGCTGGCCGGCGGCGCAGAACAAATCCCAGCTTGCGTCTAAAGTGGGCGCGAGGATTACGCCCAACCGCCACACTGGCGAGCGCATCGCCACGTATACCAGCCGCGCGCAGCACGGCGCGAATCGCGAGCGTCGGAAATCCCGCCCAGTGCCTCACACGCCGCAAGCGCTCCTCGGCTACAGCCGCCACGAGCGCTCCGTCCCGGAGCAGCGCGGCCGACGCGTCTCCGTGAAACGCGTTGATGCCAAGCACGTAGGTGGGCCGACTCACGGCCGACCCGCCACCGCGGCATCAATCCGCGCGTCGCGACTTCCGACGGCACATTCGTACATCGCTCGAAGCGCAGGTGCGACGGCGGCAAGTCCAAACCGCCGCTCGACAACTGTCGGTCCGAAGGTCGCGGCTCGCGCGCACAGCATGTCGTCTTCCAAGGCTCTGACGATCGCGTCGGCGATCGCGGTCGCCGAACGCTCGACGACAATGCCGAGCCCCTCTTCCGCTATCACGTTCGACAGCGCGATCTCTGGCGTGACAACTACCGGGAGGCCCGCCCCGATGCCATCGAGCACGGCAATGCCAAAATTCTCGTGTGCTGAAGGCAATATGGCTACCGATGCATTTGCCAGGCATCGGTACTTCGCCGCACCGCTCACAAATCCCAGGAACGTCACGTCGGCGCCCAACCGCGCGGCGCGCGCGCGAACCGCGGTCTCGTAGCTCGGACGGCCACTTCCGGCTATCGCCAGTCGCACGCCCGGCCGGCGGGCACGGATGGACGGCCAGGCGTCGAGAAGAACATCGAGACCCTTTTTGGGGTCAAGCCGCGACAGGAACAAGACGTTCATACGGTCGGCTCCGGGCGAGTGTCCGCGGAGCTCGGCCGGTACATGCCGGACGGCAGGCGGCACGACGTGCGCCGGAGCGCCCGCATCGACGCCGAGCGCTTCAGCTTCATCGAGCTCGCGGGCAGTCGCGAAATGCAGCGCGGCGGCGCTTCTCAAGTGCGGCGCATCAACGAGCCGATGATAGACACGTTTGAGCCGCAAGCGCCTGTGCGCAAACGTATACGCCGAAAGCGTCCCAAGCGGCGCAATGACCAGCGGCACTGCGGATGACAGAGCGGCACGTGCGGCGGCGGCGCTCACCGTGTTCAGCAGACCATGGACGTGTATGACGTCGGCGTCCGCCGCGAGCTCGCGCACCACCGCGCCGACGGCGCGCGCCAATACCCACCCTGACGTCCGACGCCGACCGACGAGGTGTACTTGCGTCGTCGCGGGCAGCGACTCGCGCACGCCCCCGATATCGGCTTCCGAGGACCACGGGGCGACGACCGCCGTGGTCGTGTCACAGAGGTCGCTCGCGGCGACATATGAAATCAGCGCCTCCACCGGTCCGCCGAACTCACGCGCCAAGCTCGGGATGACGTGAAGCACCCTCATGCGCTTTCGCTCGCGCCAGACAACGGCGTCAAATCCGATACTGGTGGTCGCCATGCGGCCTGCCCAATCGGTGCCAGTCGCTCTCCCCCCGCCCCACGCGGCCCTCGCAGGCTGTTCCACGCTGGAAGCACCGTCACCAGCAATGCCGTCACGACGAGCGACTTCGTGATCTGGTTGATCTCTTCTCCGAGCCCGTTCTCAGCCTGCACGGCATAAAGCAGTACGTACGGCGCCCAGGCGTACCACAAGGGCGACCGCCGAGCACGCAGCGCGAAGCCGCGGAAGATGAGGCCCACCAGGAATGCCACCACTCCGACGCCGAGCAGTCCCCACGCCGGCCCGTAGTTGGCGTACATCTCGCCCGCGATGCTCAGATTCATGCTGGTAGCTCGCGGCAGCGGCATGCCAGTGAATCGCTGAAAGTACACTCCGCCCGCTTCATACTTCTGCTGCGCCACGCGCGGAATGACCGCGTTCCAAACGGCGTTTTCTACCGTTTCGCCGTTGGCGAATGGCTCGTTCGCCGGCACCCAGACGAGGGTGCGCGCGATGATCCAACCTTGGTTGAGTCTCGCGATCGCTCGCGATCGCGCCGCGCCGGCGAATACGGAGGTAGGATCCTGTAACTGAGTCGCCAGCGTCGTGCCCAACAGCTCTACACGATTCGCGAGCGGCAAATCTGGGTTGGCGGACAGCTCCGAGCGATACTCCGCCTTGATCTCATTGAGCGCGCCCATGAGCACGAGTGCCCCAGCGGCCAGGGAAATCAGCACCGGCGGCCGCACCCGGAACACGAAGGCCGCGACCGCGCATGAGTAGGCCGCCCAGATGACGACGTCGTGAAACATGCCGTCGGCGGACGACATTGCGGCGCGCGCCGCAAGCACGGCACCAAGTCGCCATCCCCATCCCGGCACGCGAGCGATCAATAGACCGAGCGCCCCCACGAACGCGAGGTCGCTGACTAGCCGCACTGCGTAGTCGATCGCCGCCGGTGTCCCGTGGGCAAGCGCTACACTGGCGGCAAGACCTGCAGCGACCAGAATATCACACGTTAGCCGAAAACTCTTGGGCACCACCACGGCTGGGCGCGGTCCATCGCTCCGGCTTCGGCCGGGACGCCGTAGCGGGAGATACAATCCAACTACCCACACGAGGGTGGCAGGCACCGCGTAGCGAAAATAGGCCTGCGGCGGCAGCGGCATGTAAAACGTGGGGACGATCGGGGGAATGTGATACGCCACCCACGGTGCGAGAACCCATTGTACCATCGCTACCAGTGCCGCGAGTCCCGGAATCCAGGGAACCATGCGGCTCACGGCGAATGTGTGCAGAACGAGGCCGACGGCGACGGCCACCGCGATACCGAGCCACCACGAATCCGCGATGTACGCATCGGCCGCCACGACGGCCGTGGCCAGACTTGCGGCGGCGATCAGTCCCCACTCGCGCGCGGGCAGGAAGAACCACCGGCTGTTCATGCGAGCACCGCATCGAGGATGCCTTCCGCCGCGCGGTCGGCGGAAAACGAGGCTACGTGCTCCGCGGCAGCCACCCCCATTCGCGTCCGGCGGGCGGGGTCGGTCGCCAGAGTGGACAGCGCGCCGGCAAGAGCACGCACGTCTCCAGCGCGGTACGCGTATCCCGTCTCACCTTCCCGAACGAGGTCGGGCACGCAGCCGGCGGCGTCCGACACGATGACGGGAATGCCCGACGCCATCGCTTCATTTACTACCAGCCCCCAAGTCTCTCGACGCTCGGAAGGCAGGACGAGCACATCGGCGGACGCGTACAATCGAGGCATCGTGCCCTGGTTTTGAAATCCGGCGAACGAGACCGGGGCGCCTGCGCTGCGCGCCGCGAGGCCGCACGCCGCCCGCAACGGGCCGTCACCGACGAAGAGAGCGTGAGTGCCGGGAACTCGCTTGACCGCGTTCACGAGGTCGAGAGGCCGCTTGTCGGCCACGAGCTTGCCGGCGAACAGCGCGACGACGTGGTCAGGCCGAATGCCCCACGCCGAGCGAAGAGCATCGCGTCCGGGTCGCGCGGCATTCGCGGCGGAAGCGAAGGCGTCGTTGTCAACGAAGTGAGGCGACCGCACTACCCGACGGGCGCCGTAGTGGCGAAAATAAGCGTCACTCCGGGCGCCGACGCTGAGGCAGGCTTTGAACCGCCGAATGAAGGCGGGATAGATGGCCCCCTTGACCCACTGCTTGACAGGACGGTCGTCGCGGAGTTGAGAGTCGGCACGTACGAACACTGGCGTGCGCGTGGTCCAGCACGCGCGCATGGCCTGCCAGTAGGCAAGCGCGTTCCAGCCATGGACGAGGAACGCGTCGAACCGTTCCCGCTCAATCACGTCGCGTATATCTGGCGTGTCGTAGTCGCTGAAACGGCCACGCACGCGCCCCCGAGTCGCCGCGCGCGCGACGTTGCTGAGAAACTCCGACTCAAACCCGGCGGTGAGATCCACATCCCACGTAAATGGCACGTTAAATCCGATCCCCTGCTCCGCCGGCGTCGGACGATGCGCGAAGTACACCTTGAGATCGACGCTCCGCATGGTCGCAAGCGCGCGGTACAGCGGCGCGTAATACTGGATCGGGTGGCTCGCGAGCACGCCGAGCCTCATACTCGGGCCGGTTGCGGAGCAACCTTGCCATGTGCGCCGTGTGCGCCATGCGGCCGCCAATCCACGGTTTGCCGTAGCCCTTCGCGCAGCCGCACGCGAGGTACCCACCCAAGCCGCACGCGCATCTTCTCGGCGCTGAGCGCTCGGCGACGAATGTTGTCGACGTCCCGACGGTCAACGTATTCAATGCGGGCAGCACCACCGTGCAGGGCGCTCACCTCGTGCGCGAGAGTATTGACGGAAGTCTCAACTCCAGTGCCGACGTTGAAGACCTCGCCGACGGCGTGCGGCGCGGCCGCGGCCAGTGCGGTCGCTTCGACGACGTCGTCCACGTGCGTATAGTCCCTGGTCTGTTCCCCGTCGCCGTGCACCACTAGCGGCCGTCCCGCTCGGGCGGCGTCCAAGAACTTTCCCACTACGCCACAATAGGGATGCCGACTCGACTGACCAGGCCCATACACGTTAGAGTAGCGAAGGGCGACAGTAGCGACCCCATACGCGGTGTGGTAAAGCGTGGTGTAATGCTCACCCAGAAGCTTCGTGCCGGCGTAGTGGTTGAGAATGCCGGGTGGGTCCAGCTCGTCGGCGGGAATGTGTCGGCAATTTCCGTAGATCGACGTGGACGACGCGTAAACGAATCGGCCGGCCCTCGGCGAAGTTGCGTGACGGAGAATCTCCAGGAGGCGCAGCGTGCTCAGCGCGTTGACGGTCAGGTCGCTCTCGGGGTCGTCCGCGGACGTCAGAATCGTCCTGCACGCGAGGTGAAACACCCACGGATGCGAGTGCGCCAACGGCGCAACCAGCTTTGTGTCGCGCACATCTCCCACGACCACTTCCACGTTCTCGATGTCACGCGCCGCGTCAATCGACGAGTTCGAGAGATCGTCCAGGGCCGTGACCCTGCATCCAAGTGAACGGACGAGAAATCGGCATAGGTTGGCCCCAATGAAGCCGAGACCCCCCGTCACGAGCGCGCGCCCGCCGCGCAATGGGGCGAACGGGTCCGCGGTCACGCGGCCGCGACCACGTTGTCGAGAACCCGAGCGAGCTCCTTCGTCATATGCTCGGCAGTTCGCATCTTGAGGACTTCGCGCGCGTCCGCGTCGGCGGCTATCGGCGCAACACGACCGAGGGCGAGGCATTCCAGCTTGTCCGCGATGCTCAAGACCGCGTCGCCGGGCGTTGGCGCCGTGGCGTTCCCGTAGCATACCAAACCGGTGGCGTGCAATCGCCGGAGCAGCCGAGCCGGTTCCGTCTCCGAGTGCAGCACCGCCAGCACTGGCCGCCCAGAAGCGAGCACCGGCATCAACTTCGATGCCGAGTAATACGTCGTAAGATCGCCCAATACGAGGTTGGCGCCGCTCGTCGCCATCATCGCCAACGCTTCGGCGTATGGTACTCGCCCTGGTGACTCGGTGACCCACGCCTTGAGCCCGCGTTCGGCGGCCAGGTCAGCCACTCGCGTGGTCGCTTGACCAGGCCGCGCGTACCCGGTGCCGTAGCACTCAACACGAATGCGAGCAGCAGCGTCGGGGCTCCGCCGGCGCAACCGTGTGATCGCGTCGAGCAGAGCGCACATTACTACGCGCTGTGATTGCGAGATTGCGCCGACGTAGACGATCCGGATGGGCAGAGGCCGGCCGTTGGTCGCTGGAATGGGCACGGATGCGCCGGCGGCCGTGTGCGGCGCAACGAGAGCGAGATCGGCAGGCTCGAACCCGTAGGGCGCGGCGCCCGCGGGGCGGCCGTCGAGAAACGGAAAACGCACGCGCAATTGATCCACGATCCCGTCAGACACCGCGAACACGCCCGCCACCTGCCGAAGGCAAGGTCCCTCGGCACGCGCCGCCACCCAGGCCGCAAGCGACCGCTTGAACCCGCCGGCGCCCCCGACATCGCCACCGACATCCCATGGATCGAGATAATCGACGACCACGGGGATGCCCAATCGCCGTTCTAGCCAAGGCGCGAGCAGCAGACCATACCAGGGGGGCACGACCAACAGCACAACGCTCGCGTCCGCCCGGCGAGCAACCGAGACCGCGCGCAGCGCGAGCGAGGGAAGCGCTCTGATAGCAACGTCTCCGATTCCGGCCACTCGCGCGAGCATCGCCGGAAGCGCCCGAGCGTACTCAATTTGGATATGCGACGGCACCGTCGCTGTCAGTGCGGGCTCGGGCACCTCTTCGCGATCCCGCGGATCGACGGTAAGCACTACGGGCTCCCACCCGAACGAGGGCAGGTGTCGCGCGAACAATCGCGCTCGATGCGCCGGTGGAAGGCCGGACGGCGGAAACACCGGCGCGACGATGAGACAGCGGCGTCCAGGCTTCATGCGACCTGCTGCGCGCTTGCTCGCGCAGGCTCGCCCGCAAGTGTCCGCGCAGGCACCAGGCGACCGGCCAGGGCATCGGAAACCGCCCGAAGAAATGCCTCGCACTCGACGTCCCAGGAGTAGCGAGTCGACCCTGCCAGCCACGCCGCATTCTGTGCGCGCATGAGGACCTCCGGGGCTGTGAGCCGCCGGAGAATTTCGACGAGCGCGTCGACGTTGCCCGGAGGAAAGAGATAGTCGGCACGCGCACCGATCGAGCCGGCGAGCACCGAAGCGTGACCGAGCGTGTTGGTAGCGACACAGGCGAGTCCCGCGTGCAAATACAGAAATACCTTGTTGCACACGGTCAGCGCTCGGTTCGCGCAATCGGACCCGTCGACGGAAAGACCTATGTGATGCCGAGCGAGCGTGCGCAGGACTGACGTGGCTGGCGGCAAAGGATGGACTACGACCCGCCGTTCCAGTCCGCGAGTGACGTGCGCAAACCAGCGGCTCTCGCCCGTCCCGACGGCGCCATAGATGTGAAACGTCACCGTCGCAGGAA
>Ga0102924_1006559_pt1 | contig 10898 bp, 6 predicted proteins | sample PaiPotPPM11metaG_FD_80116 | JGI IMG/M metagenome (GOLD analysis project Ga0102924, IMG submission 80116) | Iron sulfur acid spring bacterial and archeal communities from Banff, Canada, to study Microbial Dark Matter (Phase II) - Paint Pots PPM... ...
CGTGATGCACGGCGGCGAATAGGGATCGCCCGGGACCTGGTTGCCGGCGCACTTGCCGACCGTGGCCCCGGACCCGCCCGACCCGACGCTGCCGGGGAGGCCCTTCGTGCCCCCGGACCGGTTCGCGGTCGGTCCTCCGGCGGCGACGGACCCGGCCGGTGTGGTGTCCGCCGTACCCGCGGTCGGCCCCCCGGTCGTGTCACCCTGGTTGCCGGCGGCGAGGTTCGTCGGGGCGGCCGGGACCTTGCTCGGCACCAGGAGGGCCATCAGCGCGATCAGGACGGTGAGAGCCGCGAGCGGCCCGTAGCCGCGCAGGAGGCGCTGCCCGACGGTGAACGATCCTTGGGGGGCGCGAGGCGCTCCGCCTGGTCTGCTCGCCATCCGCGCTCAGGGCCCGAGGGTCGATTGAGCGGCCGCCGCGCGCCTGATCATGAACACCATGGAACCGGACCCCCTGTTCGTCATCGGCTCAATCCTCGAAGACCACGGCCCGCTGCGCTTTGCGCATCATCCGCCGATCGCCCTCGGCCAGCGCGCCGAGCAACGCCAGTCCGGCCAAGCCGACTACGGCCAGGGCGCCGCCCCGCTTGCCTCGCAGCGCGGCGACCGGGCGCAAGAGCCTGGTGGCTGCCCTCGCCCCTCCGCTCGTCGCCGTGGGTTCACCGGGCGCGGCGAGCGCCGCTCCCGGCGTGCCCGAGGTGGTGTCAACGCTGCCGTCGGTGCCCGGCGTACCGGGAGTCCCGGGGATGCCCGGCGTGCCGAGCGAGCCAGGGGTGCCGAGGTTGATTGCGAGGTTGAAGGTGTTCGCCGGGATCTCGCCCGACGTCGCCGACACGCCGCCGAGGCTGAGCTCGAACGACCCTGACCCGGTCACCGAACCCACCGCGATGTCGGCCACGGTGATGGGCGTGTCGGCTTTGCAGAAGGCCTGGAGGACGGCCGCGGTCAGCGGTTGGCGGATCGGCTGGATGCCCGAGATGATCGGGCCCGTGATGCCGTCGCGGGTGGCGTTGGGCACGACGCTTATCTGCAGCGGGTCGACGTGCATGACGCCCTGGGCCAGGTGCGAGGCCGGGGCGTTGAGACCGATGCCGATCGTGTTGAGGACGGCGTTCGCCTGGTTGAGCGTCGCCCCGTTCGTGCCGAGGGGGAGGGTGGTCCCGCCGACGGAGATCTTTCCGATGGTGAACGAGCCGGTCGGGGTGCCCGCCCCCCCGCTCGGGTACGTCGCGTCCCAGTGCATGCTGCTCAGCGTCACGCCGCCGGGGAAGGTGATGGCCGAGATGTCGACGCTGGCCCCGGCTACTCGCAGACCGTTGACGAGACCGGACCAGGTCGTGGCGGTGCCGCCCCCGACCTGTGCGACGCCGGCGATGGCGAAGGGGGCAGTGGTGGTGACGGCCTTCGCGTAGGGATCACCCTTGGCGATCCCGTATTTGGAGAACGCGCCGCCTTCCTCGGTCTCGGTCTGGCCCTTGTCCGCACCCGGGGTGCCACTCTCGACGATCAAAGGCTGGGGAAGCTGTTGGGGCTGGAACGTCGGGTTCTGGCCACAGTCCGACGAGGTGAGCGACGTGCCGATCGAGCCGAGGTCGATGCTCTGTGACTGGGCCTTGGCCTCCAGGTTCTGATGCCCGGCGATGGCTTCTCCGAGGACCACGCCGACCGCGAGTGAACCTTCTTTGGGGGTGACGGCCGCGGTCTGGGCCGACGCGTTGCCCCGCCCCGCGTCGGGTGCAGCGTGGGCCGGACCGGGAAGCGAGGTCGCGATCGCGGTCAGGCCGAGCGCGCCCAGCACGCCGGCGGCGCCGATGCGGGTGAGGCGAAAGCCCCTGTTGCTGCCACTGTCGTTGACCATGGTCCCCCGGTGGTCGACTTCGCCCCTTCGACCGTACCCCCAATCCGGTCACGGTATGCGGTCGCGGGTGTCGCCAGCCACCGCTCGGGCGTGAGCGTCAGCGTCGGTCACGAGCGCCGATCGTGACGTGGAACACCGTGGGGAAGGTCGCGGTCGCACCTGATGGGCCGAACATGACCTGGTCCAGCGTGTGCGGTGTTTCGAGCTCGACGCTGAAGGCGAGCCGCCCCGTCGCCGCGTCGCGGAAGGTTCGCACCTTCGTCGTGTGATGCGAGGAGGAGTCGGTCACGGTCACGGTCATGTTCCGCGCGTAGGCCAACGGGGTGAGCACGAACAGCCGGCCGCTGCCGCGCACGTCGAAGCCGCCGGGGGTCACCCCCATCAGGTAGGTGAAGCCGGACGCGGGGTGCTTGGCACCGAACGTCCACCCCCACACCGAGAACGCGGTCTCGCCCGACTCGTAGCCGAACGGCCCGCTGGGCCCGGGTGTCGACCCGGCGAAGAAGCCGGGCGGGAGGTCGCGCAGGAACTGGTGGAGGTCGCGCTCCCAGTAGAACCAGTCGTGGGTGCCGGCTCCGTAGGCGTCGACCGAGGGGTGCTGGCCACTGGCCTGCAGGGCGGCCACGAACGCCTGATTTTCCTGGGCGATCCCGGCCTCGGTCGCCCCCGCCCCGGGATTCCACGCCGGCGCGCCGGCACCGGGGTCAGGGACGCCGTCGCCGTACCAGACCGAGACGGGATCCAAGGCCAGGTTCGAGGCCAGCTCGGTCGGGTTGTGGGCCTGCCAGGTGACGTCGTGGGTGACCGGGTCACCCCAGATGCATTGATCGGGTGGCCGACGGTCCGGCGCGTTGGCGGCCACGGACTGGGCCTCGGCGCCAACCGGGTGGTACAGGTCGCTGTCCGTCGCGCCCGAGAACGTTCCCACCGCCGAGAACAGGTCCGGGTGGCGAGCGGCGTAACTGGTCGCCCCGAACCCGCCCATCGACAACCCCGCGATCGCCCGTCCGGCCCGCGTGCCGAACGTGCGGTAGGTGGCGTCGACCCACGGCAGCAGCTCGCCCAGGTGGAACGTCTCCCACCCCGGCGCGACCGAGCCGTTGTGCCCGTCGAGATCGGTGCCGTACCAGTCGGAGTAGAACCCGTCGTAGCCGCCGTCTGGCATGACCACGATCACGTTCGGGTTGACTGCGTCGATGAGTGACTCGACGTGGTGGTCGGCCCAGTCGCGATGGTCGCCCCCGTGGCCGTGGAGCAGGAGGAGCACGGGATAGCGCGTGCCGGGCGATGCGTCGTAGTGGAGTGGGAGCAGCACGTCGACGTGGACCAGTGCGGGCGCGTGGGGCTGCCCCAAGGCGGGTGAGGCCATGGTGTAGTCGGTCACGCGGCCGTCGCCTCCGACGGGCACGGCGGACAGCACGTCGAGCCGGCCGGCTTGTGCGGGCACCCCGCGCGGGACGCAGACCGGCTCGGGGTCACTTGCCCGGGCCGGGCCGGTACCCGCCGCGGTCGTCATCAGTGCTGCGACCGCGCAGAGCACCGCGGGCGCGCATCGGGATAGGCGCATCCCTGTGAGGATTCGCCGCACGGGGGTCGCGAACCTGCCTCCGGGGATGGGCGGGGTGCACCCAGAGTGGTCGCAGGGATATCAAGGGCCAGTACAGTCCCCGGCCGGTGGGAGTCGAACGTGAGGCAGGTGGGGTGGAGCACGTCCCGTCCGGTATTTCGGGGCTGGATGCGGTCACGAACGGCGGCCTGCCGAAGGGCAGGGCGACGCTCGTCTGCGGCGGCCCCGGATCGGGCAAGACCGTATTCGGGATCCAGTTCCTGGTCAACGGGGCCAGGCTGTTCGGCGAGCCCGGGGTGCTCATCAGCTTCGAGGAGACGCCCGACGAGTTGATCTCCGACGTCGGGAGCCTCGGGTGGGACCTCCATGGGTTGGTGGACAGCGCCATGTTGCGCATGGACCACATCGCGGCCCTTCGGGAGGAGATCGACCAGGCCGGGGCCTATGACCTGAGTGCGCTGTTCGTGCGGCTCGACTACGCCATCAGCAGCGTCGGGGCCAAGCGCATCGTGCTTGATACCCCCGAGGCCCTTTTCGCCGCGTTCGACGACACGGCCACGCTGCGGTCGGAGCTGCGGCGCCTGTTCCGGTGGCTCAAAGAGCAGGAGGTGACCGCGGTGATCACCGCCGAGCAGGGCGACGGGATGATGACCCGCCACGGGCTCGAGGAGTACGTCTCCGACGCGGTGATCCGGCTCGACCACCGGATCTATGAGCAGATGGCCACCCGCCGCCTGCGCGTTGTCAAGTTTCGCGGCTCGGTGCACGGCACCAACGAGTATCCGTTCCTGCTCGACAAGCGGGGGTTTTCGGTGGTGCCGATCACCTCGTTCGACCTCGGCTACGAGTCGTCGACCGAACGCGTGTCGAGTGGCGTTCGCGGGCTGGACGAGATGCTCGGCGGCGACGGCTTCTACCGCGCCACCACGGTGATGGTGTCCGGCGGTTCGGGCACGGGCAAGACGACGATCGCCGCCCACTTCGCCGGCGCCGCTGCGGCGCGCGGGGAGCGGGTCCTGTACCTGTCGTTCGAGGAGTCGGCGGCCCAGATCACCCGCAACATGCGCTCGGTCGGCCTCGACCTGGAGCCGCTCGTGGGCGCGGGCATGCTCCGCTTCACCAGCACCCGGCCCACCCAGGCGGGGCTGGAGGGCCATCTCACCACCCTGTACAGCGAGGTCGATTCGTTCGAGCCCCGGTGTGTCGTGCTCGACCCGATCACCGACTTCCAGTCGCTGGGGTCCTATTTCGAGATCAAGGCCATGCTCATGAGGATGGTCGACTTCTTGAAGGTCAAGGGCATCACCGCGGTGTTCACCAGCATCAACTCCCGAGACGGTGCAGGAGGACCCCACCATCTCGTCGCTGATCGATACGTGGATCCAGCTCCGCAACCTCGAACGGGACGAGGTACGGAGACGCAGTGTGTACGTGCTGAAATCAAGGGGCATGCCGCACTCCGCCCAGGTCCGGGAGTTCGAGTTCACGCCTTCGGGCATCGAGCTCGTCGGAGTGCTCGACCGCGAGTCCAGCCGTGGGTGACGACCCCCTCGAGACGTGGGAGCTGCGTCTGTACACGGCGGGGGAGACACCCCGGTCGACTGCCGCGCTGGAGAACCTGCGGCGGATCTGCGAGGAGCACTTGGCGGGGCGCTACACGATCGAGGTGGTCGACCTGCTCGCTCGACCCCAGCTGGCCCAGGACGAACAGATCGTGGCCATCCCGACCCTCGTGCGGCGCCTTCCGCCGCCGATGCGCAAGATCATCGGAGACCTGTCCAACACCGAGCGGGTTCTGATCGGCCTCGACCTGCGCTCTCGGGACTGAGCTCTCGGTGGACCAGCTCCTGGACTCGCTCCCGGTGGCCATCGTGGTCATCGATGACGGGCGGGTGGCGTCGTGGAACCACGCGGCCGAGCTCCTGTACGGCCGGGCCCGGACCGAGGTGGTGGGCCAGCCGGTGTTGGAGGTGCTGTTCGACGAGTCCGACGCGGCGGAGGTGGAGGCCCTGTTCGACCAGGCGCGGGCAGGTACCACCTGGGAGGGTGACTTCCGGGTCCACGGCCGCGACGGAGCCCATCTCGTCAGCGCGTTCCGCCTGGTGCCCATCAGCGATGGGCGTCTGGCCTGGCTCGCGATCGATTCGGCCGACCAGAAGTTGGCCGAGGAGGAGCGGGCGGTACTGCTGAGCGCCGAGCACGCGGCGCGGGCGACGGCGGAAGACGCACTGGCCCTGCTCGAGGCTGTGCTCACCGCCGCGCCAGTCGGGATCGCGGTGCTCGACCCCGACCTGCGCTACCTGCGGGTGAACGACTCCCTGGCCGCCATGAACGGCATCGACGTGGCCGGCCATCTCGGGCGGGGGGTCGACGAGGTCTTCTCCGCGGCGGCCGAGGTCATCGCCGATCTGCGGCGGGTGCTCACGACCGGCCGCACGGTGCTGGGCCGGGAGGTCAGCGGTTCGACCCCGGCTCAGCCCGGCGTCCCCCGCCACTTCATCGTGAACTCCTACCCGGTCGTGGATGCCGAGGGGCGGATCGCCGGGGCGGGAATGATCGTGGTGGAGATCACCGACCGGAAGCGGGCCGAGGCCGAGCGCATCGAGCTGCTGGCCCGGGCCGAGCTGGCCCAGCACCGACTGGCGGTGCTGGCCACCGCGAGCAGCGTGCTCACCTCGACCATGGAGGTCGATTCGCTGCTCGAGCGGCTGGCGCGGGTGCTCGTGCCTGCCGTCGCCGACTGCTGCATCATCGAGCTCATCAACCCGGCGGGCGATCTCCACGATGTGGTGGTGAGCCACACCGACCGTATGGTGGCCGACGAGATCCGGGACGCGATCATGAAAGAGCCGATTGACCTGACCCGGCCCGGTCCGATCGCGGACGTGGTCAACAGCGCGCGGGCCCGCTTCTACGAGGGCGACAACCTGACCGCGGCGCTCCACGCCACCTCACGCCATCCCCAGCAGCTCGCGCTCAACCAGTCCCTCGGCCTGACCGGGGCCATCCTTGCCCCGATCGAGGCGCGCGGGGTCGTTCTCGGCGTCCTCGGGCTGTCGGTCATGGGCGGCGGCAGGGAGTTGACCGAGGGGGACCTCGACCTGGCCGTGGAGCTCGCTCACCGGGCCGCGCTCGCGGTCGGTAACGCCAGGGCCTTCGAGCAGGAGCGGCGTGTGGCAGAAACACTGCAGCGGGCGCTGCTGCCGAGCACGCTTCCTTCCTTCGCGGGCATCGATGTCGCCGTGCGCTACATCGCCGCCGTCGATGGCGTCGATGTGGGCGGGGACTGGTACGACGTGATCCCCCTGACCCCCGAGTGCGTGGGGCTCGTGATCGGCGACGTGGTCGGCCACGACGTCCGCGCCGCATCCGCGATGGGTCAGGTCCGGAACGCGATGCGCGCCTTCGTCGTCGACGGCGTGCTCGACCCGGCCGACGCGATGCAACGAACGGACCGACTCATGGACCGCCTCGGGTTGAGCCTGGCCACGTCGGTGCTCGCCATCATCGACGTGGCCGCCCGGGCCCTGACGTGGTCCAACGCCGGGCACCCCGCACCGCTGCTGATCTCCGATCGCGAGGTTCGCCTGCTCGAAGATGGGCGCCGCCTCCTGCTCGGCGGGGGCTGGCCGACCGAGGCCGAGGTCGGCACCGCGCAGCTGCGGCCCGGTGACACGGTCGTGCTCTACACCGACGGGTTGGTCGAACGGCGCGGGGAGTCGATCGTGGATGGGTTCGAGCGACTTACGCTCGCGGCCCGCTCCGGAGCGGCCCTCGGGGCCGAGGAGCTGTGTGACCACCTGGTTCGCGAGCTGCTGGTGGCGGACGCCCGCCAAGACGACGACGTCGCGCTGCTGGTGGCGAGGGTGCATTGAGCGCGCATTCGCTGAAGACCGGGCCCCGCGCCCGTCCCAGACCCGGACCCGGTCGCGGCCGAGGAGCCGGCTCACGACGAACCATGCGGTAGCGCCACCGGCGCCGATCGGAGCCGCCCTTCTGAGGCCACGCAGCTCCTCTCGGAGGCCGCTCAGCAGTCAAGCGCATAGGTGAGTGCCGAGCACACCTTGTGCATGATGTCGTCGCCGATTGCGCCCACAGGGCCTGTCAGCGCTGCTTGCGCGACGGTGTGGATGCCGTCGCAGTTGATGACCGATGGCCGTTCTAGTCCGACCTCGCGGTGATCGACGGCGACTTCGGCGGCGAGGCCACGAATCGACGTTGTCACCTCGGCGACCGTTACCAGCTCGCGCACATCGATCACCTCGGATCGGGTCAAGACCACCACCGGCCGGCGCTTTCGACCGACTTGGGCCAGCCAGAGCTCCCCCCGCCTCACTCCTCCCCCCAGGCCTCGGCGTCGTTCCAGAACGGGTCGTGGCGTTCGGGATGTTGCTGGTAAGCCAGGCGGTCGGACCGGGTCAACGCGGCACGAACCGCCTCGGCCACTCCTTGACGCGCTGCGGCGGAGATGTTGATCCCGAGTTGGCGGGCGCGCTCAGCCAGGTCATCGTCGATGGTGAAGGTCGTCCGGGAGGAGCCCATACCTGGATGCTAGCGTACATGCCAGCACCGAATGCTAGCAGCCGCTGCTCGCGCCGGGCCCTGTCTCGCCGCCGCCCGGCCCGTTGAACGGGCCGGGGCCCTCGCCGACGGTGCGTCACAGGCCGATCTGGTCGGGGGACAGCAGCCGCCCGTAGCGGTGGGCGGTGACGCTCACGGTCTGCTCGAGGGCCCAGCGGCGCAGCTCGACGTCCCCGTCCGACACCGGCGTACGGCAGTCCACGGTCATCGCCGCCCGGTGGGCCTGGCGCAGTACCCCCTCCGGCGGCGTACCGAGGACCCGGAGCCGGCCCTCGGAACCGATGCTCGCCCCGTCGGGCCCTTCGGTCAGGCGCACGCCGGTCACTGCGGCGGCCATCCGACACAATTCGACATCGATTGTGTCGGCCTCCGGCCCGGCCACCAACCACACCGGGGGACCGGGCCGATGGCGGAGGATGTTGCGTTCAGCGAGGAGTCCCGACGGGTCCGAGTCTGCGCAGAGGCGCCGCCACGCTTCCGGGTAGCTGGCGCGCGCCGCGGCGAGCCGGTCCTCTGTCACGTCTCGCCACCGGGTCAGCGCGAGCAGGTAGCCGGGACCGCCGGCTTTGGCTGTCGGGCCGACCGCGGATCTTTTCCAACCACCGAAGGGCTGGCGGCGGACGACTGCACCGGTGATGGCCCGGTTCACGTAGACGTTCCCGACCTCGGCCCGCTCCAGGAAGTGGCGGATCTCGGCCGGGTCGAGGCTGTGGAGCCCACCGGTCAGCCCGTAGCCGGTCGAGGATTGGAGGGCGATGGCGTTGTCGAGACCATCGGCGGCCATGACCCCGAGCACCGGCCCGAAGCACTCGGTGCGATGGAACCACGACCCGTCCCTGACCCCCAACCTGATGCCGGGCGACCACAGTTGCGGCCCGAGCTGGCGGGGTTCGACCAGCCACGTCTCACCTTCGTCGAGGACGCAGAGGGCCCGGCGCAGAACGTCTCCCGGCGGGCGGATCAGCGGGCCGACCTCGGTGGCCGGGTCCGCGGCTGGGCCGACGATCAAGGTGCGGGTGGTGTCGGCCAGCTTGCGCGTGAACCGGCCGTCGGCCAGCACCGACGTCTCCACGATGGCGAGGCTGGCCGCCGAGCACTTCTGCCCCGCGTGGCCGAAAGCAGAACGAACCACGTCGCCCACGGCCAGGTCGAGGTCGGCGGCCGCGGTGACGATGATCGCGTTCTTTCCTGACGTCTCGGCCAGCAAATGCAGCGTGGGCCGCCAGTCCAAGAACATCCGCGCCGTGTCGTGGGATCCGGTGAGGATCACCGCGTCGACCCCGGGATGGCAGATGAGGCGTCGGCCGGCGTTGTCGTCCGCGCACGGCAGGAACTGCAGCCGGTCGGGTGAGATGCCGGCATCCCACAGGCATCGGGTGCCGAGCCATGCCGTCAGCACCGTCTCGGGCGCGGGTTTGAGGATCACCCGGTTGCCGGCGGCGAGCGCGGCGAGTGCGCCACCCATGGAGATCGCGAGGGGGAAGTTCCAGGGCGGTGCCACCACGACGGTGCCGAGCGGTTCGGGAACTGCGGAGTGACCGTCGAGGGCGGCGGCCTCGACGGCGTAGTACGCGGCGTAATCGACCGCTTCGGACACCTCGATGTCGGCCTCCGCCACCACCTTCCCCGCGTCGGCCACCATCGCCGTGATGAGCTCACCGCGGCGCTCGGCCAGGATTGCCGCGGCCCGCCGGAGCTGGTCGGTCCGCGCGTGGAGCGGCACCGGCGCAGAGCGGGCCGCGACGGCGATGGCGCGGTCGACCTCGGAGGCGTCGGCTACGTCGTAGGAGTACAGAGAACGGCCCGGACGGGAGGGGTCCTCGGAGGGGACCGATCCGCTGAGCGCCCACACGTCGCGCGTGAGGTGGGCGGCGATCCACGCCCGAGCGTCCGCGCCGGCCCAGTCGGTGTCGGCCACGTTGGCGAACTCGCCGTCGGGAGGGGCGGCAGGGGGGCGTCCGCGTCCGGGAGGGGTGGCATTGGAGCGTCCGCTTCCGGAGCGGGCCGGAGGTCCGCCGTGCCCGGTCCGTTCCACGGGGAGGTCAGACTGACGGGGGAGCGACGCCTCGAACTCGGCTCGCTGGGCGTCCCCGTCTACGTCTCCGGCCAGCAGGTGGTGCAGGTAGTTGTCGGCCCCGCTGTTCTCCTCCAGGCGCCGAGCCAGGTAGGCGACGGCGGAGTCCAACTCGTCGTCGGGGACCACGGGGGCGTACAGCCGCACGGGCCACCCCCGGCGCCGAACCGCTTCGGGCTGGCCCGGGGCCATGCCCTCGAGCATCTCCACCTCGAGGCGATGCTGGGTGCCGAGCGCTTCGGCGAGCAGCGTGCCCCACGCGATGTCGAACAGGTTGTGCGAGGCCAGGCCGACCGTGACCGCGTCCCCCCAGCACGGATCGAGCGCCCGGGCCAGGAGGCGCTTATACGACGCGTCGACGTCGAGCTTCGTCGGGTAGGGGGCGGGCACCCAGCCATGCAGCTCGGCGTCGATCCGCTCCATCGCCAGGTTGGCGCCCTTCACGACCCGCACCCGGGTGCGGCCGCGGGCGCGCTCGAACCGGGCGACGGCCCACTCCCCGAGCGCCTCGAGCGCGGGGTGAGCGTCAGGGAGATAGGCCTGCAGGACTACGCCCGCGTCGAGCCCGACCAGCTCCGGTCGATCGAGGGCTCGCCGGAACGCGGTGAGTGTGAGGTCGAGGTCGCGGTATTCCTCCATGTCGAGGTTGACGAACACCCCGTGGCTCCCGGCTTCCCCGAGCACGCCGGCCAGGACACCGGCGACGCGGTCCACCGAGTGCTCGAAACCCACGCTCGAGATGCGGGCGACGAGGGCGGAGGCTTTCACCGAGACGTAGTCGACGTCGGGTCGCCGGATGTGCCCCACGACCTGCGACC